>Ga0207708_10000041_pt1 | contig 126142 bp, 136 predicted proteins | sample KBSK5101metaG_FD_184340 | JGI IMG/M metagenome (GOLD analysis project Ga0207708, IMG submission 184340) | Corn, switchgrass and miscanthus rhizosphere microbial communities from Kellogg Biological Station, Michigan, USA - KBS K5-10-1 metaG... | ecosystem: Host-associated > Plants > Roots >...
CCCGTTCCCATTCCGAACACGGCAGTTAAGCTCTTCATCGCCGATGATACTGCGCGGGTGACTGCGTGGGAAAGTAGGACGCCGCCGGGATAATCCTTTTGAAAAGCCGCTGAGCAATCAGCGGCTTTTCGCTTTTCAGCGCAGAACGCGCGCGATCCTCGGCGCAACGAGGACCAGCGTGACCATTTGAGCGCCGGCGATGATCGTGGCGACCTGAATCAGCGTTTCGTGCCACAGTGCGACAGCCGCCAGCTGCATGACGTAGCCCGCCGCATACCAGGGAACGAAATCGAATCGCTCGCGCGCGGCCGACACCTGCACGGCGATGAACGTGAGACCGCCCGTCGCAACGGCGACGCTCACGGGCAGGATGAGATCCGCGGCCGCCGCATATCTCGCTCCCAGCAGGATGGCGATGATCGGCCTGCGCAACACGAATAGCATTCCGACGGCCGCGAGCTCGAGTCCCAGGAATCCCGCACAGAGGCGCGCAAACCTGCGGCGCGTCTCCGCAAGCCCGGCGGCGCGGACGAAATACGGAACCGCATAGGCATAGAAAGGGGCGACGAACATGCCCACGCCTTTTGCGACAAACGACGCGGCACTGTAAAGCGCGGCGCGGTCCGCGTCGAAAAACAGCTTGACGAGCAGAATGTCGCCGTAAAGAAATGCCGAGTACAGGACCATGGCGAGAAATGACAAGCTGAAGAACCGCAAAAGCGGCCGGAGATCGGCCTCGCCCTGAGCGGCTGGGACGGGCAACAATAGAACGGCGATGGCGCCGGCCACCGCATAAGTGACGAGACTCGAGGCCGCGTCGCGAGCGAGCGCAAATGCGAGGAACAGCAGGCCGATTCGCACAATCGCCTCGAACGAGATGCTCGCGGAATACAGCGGAAACCGCGCAAGGCCCTGAACGAAGCCTCGGCGAATCCCGCTGATCGCAAGAATCGGCACGATGACCAGCACTACAAGCAGCGGCCGCACCGATTGGAAACGCAGAGCGCTGCCGACAAACGGCGAGACCGCCGCAAATGCCAGTAGTGCGAGGCCGCCCAGCATGAGAATGAGCCGTTCCGCCGCGCGAATCGCGTTTCCCGCCGACTGTTGCCGGGTCGCCGTAAACCAGGCGATTGTCTGCGACAGCGGGCCGAACGCCATCGACGCAAAATAGATGAGCGACGCGCCGGCCGTGAAATCGGCGTACTCCGCCGGCGGAAGAAAGCGGCCGGGCGAAAGCGTCCATAGCAAACCGAGAACGGCGACGACGCCAGCGGAGAGCGTCAGCGCCGTCCAGTCGTGAAGTCCCCTGCGGCCGGCGTCGATGGACGGGTCCCCGCTCATTTGCTATCCTCTCGGACCATGTCAGTCGGAGAGGTCGGGCCCGGAACAGCCGAGGAATTCGTCAGGAATTTCGAAAGCGCGATCGAGGGCATCGAGCCCGGTTCGCTGAGCCCCAACACCGAGTTTGCCACAATCGAGCAGTGGGATTCGCTCGCCGCGCTCAGCGTGCTGGCCATGGTCGACGCCGAGTATGACACTGAAATCTCCGGCAATGAGTTGAGAAAAAGCAGGACATTGCAGGACCTTTTTGGAGTGATTCAATCCAAAAAGCAGTAGGCCGACGATGGCTACCTCCTCGATCCTGAATGTACGCCTCGCCGGGATCTCCGCGTGTGTTCCCGCGGGTGTATCGTCGAACGAAGACTTCGACCTGATCCCCGCCGAGGAGCGGCGAAAGCTGATCGAGACCACTGGCATCGCCAGGCGGCGCGTCGCCGCTGCCGGACAGTGCACGTCGGATCTCTGCTACAGCGCGGCGGAAGCGGTATTGGACGAGCTGCGCTGGCCGCGCGAGGAAATCGACGCGCTGGTCTTCGTCACTCAGACCTCGGATTATACCGTGCCGGCGACAGCACCCATTCTCCAGGACCGGCTTCGATTGCCGAAAACCTGTCTGGCCTTCGATATAAACCTGGGCTGCTCCGGCTTCACATACGGGCTGCAGGTCGTCGCCAGTCTTCTCGCCGCGGGAAATCTGAGGAAAGGGCTGCTGCTGGTCGGCGATACGCCGTCGAAAACGGTCTCGCCGCTCGACCGTTCGGCGGCCACATTATTCGGCGACGCGGGTGCCGTCGCGGCTCTGGAGTTTGCGCCGGGACGCGTCATGCACGTCGATTCGGGCACGGATGGCAGCGGCTATGCGGCCATCATCATTCCGGACGGAGGGCAGCGCAACCCGGTCGGTCCGCAATCGCTCGAGCCGGCGATCATCGACGAAGGAATTACGCGCAACCGCTGCCAGCTCATTCTCGACGGCGTCGAGATTTTCAATTTTTCGCTGCGCGAGGTTCCGAAGACAGTGCGCAATGTACTCGCCGCGGCCGGAAAGGACGTCGTGGACGTCGACGCCTTTGTTTTCCATCAGGCCAATCAGTTCATGAACGATCTGATCCGCAAAAAACTAAAACTCCCGGCGGAAAAAGTGCCGTCGACACTCCGCGACTATGGCAATACGAGCTCCGCGTCGATTCCACTGACGATCGTTGCGGAATTGCGCGAGCGTATCTCTACGCAGCCGATGACGCTGGTTCTCAGTGGCTTCGGCGTGGGTTTGTCGTGGTCGAGCGTCTACGTCGAGACCGATGGAGTCGTCTGCCCGGCGGTCGTCGAGGTGTGATCCGATGAAGTCGCTGCTCGCACCGTCCCTGTACTGCGACGAATCGGTTTTCGAACAGGAACGTCGGACGGTGTTCCAATCCTCGTGGCAGCTGGTCGGATTCAGGAGCGAGCTGGCCGGTCACAATGACTACATCGCATTCGATCTCAATGGGAAATCGATCGTCGTGCAGAACTTCGACGGGATTCTGCGCGCGTTTCACAATGTCTGCTCGCACCGGCAGAGTCGGATCCGGTCGGAGTGCGCGGGAAACGGGCCGCTGCGCTGTCCTTATCATGGCTGGACGTATGGTGCCGACGGAACTCCGACCGGAATTCCGGGACGAGCGCTCTTCGATCCGGCGGATCTCGCGGACCGTCAATCGCTCGCTCTCGAGTCGTATGCAGTCGATACGTGCGGCGATTTCGTATTCATCCGGACGGCACCGAGCGGACCGTCATTGGCGGAGTTTCTCGGAGATGCCTGGGCTTTCGTTGAGACTGCAGGCACGAGCCTCGGCGAGCGACTGAGTTGCTATCGCCTCACAATGAAGGCGAACTGGAAGATCGTGGTCGAGAATACGCTCGAGGCCTATCACGTGGATCACGTTCACAGAAACAGCCTGAAGCGACTCGGCGTCTCGGGCACGCGCTTCGACTTTCACGGCCTTCATTCGACGTATACGTCGCCGACCGCGGTCGAAAAGCCGGGTGCCGCAAGAGACCGGCTCAATGAGGCCTTTGCGTCACGTCCCTTCAAGACCGACCAGTACATTCACCAGCTCGTGTTTCCCGGCGCGACCATCGCGACCGCGCACGGGACGACGTTCAATGTGAACCTGATCCGTGCATCAGCGCCGGAGCAGACCGAGGTCGTGGTTTACATGTTCGAGACCCGCCTCGGCGAGTTGACACGATCGCAAATGGCAATGGTCCGGGCGATGCGTCCGGCCGTCGTCGAGCTCACGAACACGACGTTCGACGAGGACAAAGTCATCTGCGAACAGGTACAGCTCGGAATGCGCGAGTCCGGCCGCCACGCGCTGCTCGGTCAGGAAGAGCAACGGATCGAGGCATTTCAATCGTCGTATCTCCGGCTCTTGAACGGGGGTGCTTCTTCATGAACCCATTCTCGCTGGAAGGGCGAACCGTCCTCGTGACCGGCGCGTCCTCCGGAATCGGACGACAGGCGAGCATCAGCATTGCCGCCATGGGTGGTGTCGTCGTGGCCACGGGCCGGGACCGCGAGCGGCTGCAGGCCACAGTGGAAATGCTGGGCGGCGGAAATCACCAGGCCATTGCGGCCGATCTCACGTCGAGCGAGGAGCGTGCGGCGCTCTGTAAAGCACTGCCGCCATTGCACGGCGTATTGCACTGTGCCGGCATTACGAAGCACGTGCCGTTCACGTTTCTGTCCGAGGCATTTCTGCGGGACATCATGACGATCAATTATGAGGCGCCGATCGTGCTGACGCAGATGCTGCTCAAGGGCAAGCAGATTCAGCCGGGTGGATCGATCGTCTTCGTCGCGTCGACGGCCGGCCTGTTCGGCGCCAAAGCCCTCGCCGCCTATGCCGGAACAAAAGGCGCGCTCATCGCCAGCATGCGCGTGATCGCGCTGGAGATGGCGGCCCGGCGCATTCGTGCGAACTGTCTGGCGCCGGCGATGGTGGAGACGCCGATGGCCACGCAGACCGAGGAGTCGGTTTCGTCGGAATCGATGGCGGAGCATCGGCTACTGTACCCGCTCGGCTTCGGAAAACCGGAAGACGTCGCCAATGCGGCGATCTTTCTGCTGTCGGACGCCAGCCGCTGGATCACCGGTACGACGCTCATCCTCGATGGCGGGTACACATGTCACTGAAGGCCTCGATTCGCGCCGTGAGCTACTATCTGCCGCCGCAGGTGCTGAGCAATGCGCAAATCGCCGCGGAATTTCCCGAGTGGTCGGTCGACAAGATCGCCAGCAAGACCGGAATCATCGAGCGCCGCATCGCGGATCCCGACGTCTGTTCCTCCGACCTCGGCGTGGAGAGCGCCAAACGTCTCTTCGACGAGCACAGGATCGATCCGCGCGACGTCGATTTTCTTTTGTTCTGTACACAGAGCCCCGATTATTTTTTGCCGACCACCGCATGCCTGATGCAGGAACGCCTGGGCATTCCCGACACCGCGGGCGCGCTCGACTTCAACCTCGGCTGCTCCGGTTTCGTGTATGGTTTGAGCCTTGCGCGGGGCCTCGTGGACAGCGGCGACGCGTCGAACGTTCTTCTGATCACCGCCGAGACTTACAGCAAGTTCCTGCACTCGGACGACAAGAGCGTGCGAACGATCTTCGGCGACGGCGCCGCGGCGACGCTGATCGGTGCGGGAGCCAATGGGGCGTCGCTCGGGCCCTTCGTGTTCGGGACGGATGGCCGCGGCGGGCCGAATCTCATCGTCCCGACCGGGGGTATGCGGAAGCCGAAAACGCAGACGGGGGAAACCCTTGCGAGCGAGGACGCGCTGTTCATGGACGGCGCGGAGGTCTTCAATTTCACGCTTCAGCGCGTGCCGCGCATGGTCATTGATCTGATGCACAAAGCCGGCGTGACCGAAAACGAGATCGACCTGTTCATCTTTCATCAGGCAAATGCATGGATTCTCGAGGCGCTGCGAAAGAAGATGAAGATTCCACAGGAGAAGTTCTTTTCCTCCATGTCGCACAGCGCCAACACCGTTTCTGCGACCATTCCGATCGCGCTTTCCGAAGCGATGGCGAAGGGGCAGGTACGGGCGGGCTCACGCGTGCTGCTGGCGGGATTTGGGGTCGGCTACTCGTGGGCCGGCTGTATCGCTCAGTTCTGACGAAAACGAATGATCGACTATTCCGTGGTCGTGCCGGTCTATAACAGCGAGCAGACGCTCGCGGAGCTCTTTATGCGAACCCGCGCCGTCTTCGCGGAGCTCGGCCGGTCGTTCGAGATGATCTTCGTCGAGGACTGCGGCAGCGATCAGAGCTGGCAGGTCCTCCGCGAGCTCAGCGAGCGATATCCCGGCGAAGCCGTCGCGATCCGGCTGGCGCGCAATTTCGGACAGCACAATGCGACTCTTTGCGGGTTTCATTATGCGCAGGGAAACTATGTCGTCACGATTGATGATGACCTGCAGATTCCGCCCGAGGAGATTCCGCGGCTGATCGAGGAACAGCAGCGTTCCGGCGCGGAAATGGTGTACGGCTATTTCGCCGAGAAACATCACGGGATCATTCAAAATCTCGGCAGCTATTTCATTCGGAAGACGTTCGAGCTGACGTTCAAAGCGAAAGGCAAAGGCTCGTCATTCCGGCTGATTACGGCATCCCTGATCGAAAAGGTGCGCTCGCATCGCCAGAACTTCGTCTTCATCGACGGCCTGTTGTTCTGGTATACCCAGTTCGTTTCGCGAACGCTCGTACGCCACGAGCCGCGGAAATTCGGCCGCTCCGGCTATAGTCTGTTCAAGAGCCTGCGCCTGGCGACGCACGTATTCTTCAACTTCACGACGCTGCCTCTGCGATGGACCATTTATGTCGGCCTGTTCATCTCGACGATCAGCCTCGCCCTGGGCGTGACCTTTTTCATCCGCGCGTTCTTTTACACGACGCCGCCCGGATGGGCTTCACTCGCGGTGACGATTCTTTTCGTCGGCGGCAGCATCCTGATGGTGCTTGGAATCATCGGGGAGTACATCAGCCGGATCTTCACGCTCAATAATGAGAGGCCGCAGTTCTCGGTCAAGGAAGTCCTGAGCTCGCGTGAGCAGACCAAAAGCGCTGTCCGCTGATCTCCGCGTCGAAGGCTACGGAGTCGTCCTCAAACGCCTGACCGCCGAGGATCTCGAGATGGTGCGCCGGTGGCGAACGGCGCCGGAGATCAACCAGTACATGCTGTATCAGGAGGAGATCACGCCGGAGATGCAGCGGCGCTGGTTCGCCTCTCTCGACCCGCAGCGCGATCTTCACTTCGTCATTCATCACGACGGAACCGCGTGCGGCCTCTCCGACCTGAAGCGAATCGACTGGGATGCCGGGACGAGCATCGGAGGGATTTTCATGGCGCGCGACTACTGGCATACGGATGTGCCGATGCGCGTGAACTTCGCCGCGAACGACTACGCGTTTTACGAGCTCGAGCTCGACGCCACGCTCTGCTCCGTGCGCAAGACGAATGCGCGGGCGATCCGATTCAACCTCGCGGTCGGCTATCGGATCGTCAATGACGAGCCGGACGACAATCCGGCGTACGAAATGCGTCTGGATCGCGATGACTACGAAGAAAAGACGCGACGGCTCCGCGACTACCTGAAGAAGGTGTCGCGAATGCCGCGCTGATATACTCGCCGCTCACGCCGATGTTCCAGCACAACACGAAACTCGATCCGGCGCTCGGTCCGCAGGATTATGCGAGCGAGGCGTTTTTCGAGCGCGAGCGGACGCGCATGTTTCCGGGCGGCTGGCAATTCGCCGGCTTTTCCGGTGATCTTGCGCGTCCGGACGACTATTACGCCACCGAGATCGCCGGAGCTCCTGTTGTGATCCGCAACGTCGGCGGCGAGTTGCGCGCGTTTCGCAATATTTGCCTGCACCGTCAATGCCGCATCGTCGGACCGGGGCGCGGGCATCGGGAGACGCTTCGCTGCGGTTACCACGGCTGGGAGTATGGCGATGAGGGCGAGATCGCGAAGATCCCGGACGGACGTTCCTTCAAGGGCCTGCACGCGAAAGACATGCGCCTCGGCCGCTATCCCGTGGAGACTCTCGGCACGCTCGTCTTCGTCAATCTCGATCCCAGCGCGCGCGGCCTGCGGGACTCCATTGGCGAGCTCGCGGCCGAGCTCGATCACTTCTATGGCAATCACAGAGTGGCCTGGAAGTGGGTCCTCGAATATCCGGTCAACTGGAAAATCATCGTAGAGAACGCGGTGGAGAGCTATCACGTGCCGGTGATGCATCCCTCGACCTTCATGGATTACAAGAAGGAGGAGTATCACGATCACAGGCTGGAGCCGGCGTATACGAGTTATCTCGACGTCGCCCCGATGGGCTCCTCATTGACGGAGCGCGCATTACGGACGCTGACGTCAATGACGGCGCGCGAGGTTCGCTTCGAGCGTGCAAAGCATACACATATCTTTCCCAATCACTTGTTCGACTATCGCGAGATTTGTTCGTTTTATACGTTCGTCGAGCCGCTCGGGCCGAAGCGGACGCGGCTCGTCAGCGCCGGTCTGCTGCCGAACGAGATCAAGTCGCCGCTGATCATGAGACCGATTCAGGAGATGTTCCGGATCGCGCTGACGCGGATGGTGCGAAAGATCATGAGCGAGGACGTCGGGGTCTGGAACGACGTGCAGCGCGGAGTCGAGTCCAGCGATCAGGCCGGCGTCCTGAGCTGCCGCGAGGAGCGCGTTTACGCGTTCCAGCAGTACGTCAGGGCGAAGACGGGTGACGCAGGATCGTAATGAGGCGGTGCGCGCGGATCTGCGCGACCGGGACGAACCCGTACTGTTCGAGCCACGCCAGCAGCTTCGCGTTGTTCCTCTCGCGATTGTGCACGATCACGACCGTGCTGTTGGGATGCGGCGGCGTCGGATAGAGCCACGCCGGATCCCACGGCCTCTCGATCAGCTCCTCCCGCCGCCAGGCGAGAAACTCGATGATCGGCTCCGTCCCGTACTGGCGCACGGTCGCGTCGTCCGGCGTAATGCTCGCCACAATCGTCGCGGCCGGATAGTACGTATGCAATAGCGGCGAAACGCCCGCCCACGGATACGTGAAGACCAGGCTCGCATTCACAACGACCGCGAACAACAGCAGCGCGGCTCGCGACGCCAGCGCGACGACAGGCTGCGTGCGCGCGAGAATCAGCGCGAGCACCAGCACAATGAGGGGCCACGCATTGAGGTTGTAATGCGAATAGTCGCGGATGAGGCGCGGTGCGAATTGCACCACCACGCCCGCCGCCGCCGCGAGCGCCATTAGCCGGACTCCCCGCACGCGCGCGGCGAGGATCAGCCCAAGCACGATCGTTGCGAGCAGCAGCCACGCGGTCGCGGGCGCGCGCACGAACTCCCGCGGGATGACGCGCCAGTTGGTCGGATCGGAGGCAGAGGTATACCCCGCGAGCCGCGAAACGACGTTGGCGTGAATCTGCACGAGATCGAAGCCGAGCCACGCGAGGATGGCCAGCGGCAGCGCGAGCGCGGCCGCGATCATCGCGACGAGGTGCCGCCGGGTGAGCTCGTGGCGCCGGTCGATCAACCCCGCCATGACGACCACGAGCGTGACGAGGCCGGTCTGCTTGCTGAGGATCGCCGCGACGGAGAAAAAAATCGCGCGTGCCGCGGCGGCCGGCGTCAGTCGCGACTCACCGATCAGCGGCAGAAACGCCAATAGAGAAAACACCGACACGCAGTGCTCGAGCGTCAGGTGATTGCCGCCGTTGTGCGCCGAGAACGCGGGCACGAGCGCGGCGATGAGGACGGCGAGTCCGCGGTCGCGCGTCGCGCGATAGACGAGCAGCGCCGTCGCCATCATCGTCGCGAACACCCACAGCATCGGCAGCGCGATGGCGAGCACGATGTGCGCGAAGCCGGCTTTCAGAAACGCGGCGGTGATGATGTCGCCGAGCGGGGGGTAGATCGTGCCGAAATCGAGATAGGGACGGAGGCCGGTCGAGATGTACCAGCCGCGCAGCAGATAGAAACCGCTGTCGTGGTCCCAGTTCCCGCAGACGACGTCGATCGCCACGAACGGCAGCGCCGCGAGCAGCGCGCACCAGGCCACGGTCTCGATCAGGCGCGTTGAAATCGCGGGTGTCGCGGACTCCGACTCAAAGCCGGAAGTCACGAATCGCCCCTGTGACCGCGATCTGCTCGTCTTCCGTCAGCGCGTTGTAAAACGGGAGGCGCAATAGACGATCGCTCACATCCTCGGTGACCGGACAGTCGCCCGGCCGCCCGCCGAACCAGCGCCCCATTTCGGAGAGATGCAGCGGCTGGTAGTGAAACACCGCGAGGATGCCGCGCGCCCGCAGGTGAGCGATCAGCGCCTGCCGGAATTCGAGCGACGGCAGGATCAGGTGGAACATGTGATACGGCTGCTCGCAGTGCCGCGGGATGACCGGCAGCCGCACGTCGTTCTCTCCCGCCCACTCGGCGAGGTGCTCGCGATAGAACTCCCAGATTCGCTTGCGCGCCGACTGAATCCGCCGCCGCGCCTGCAGCTGCGCGTACAAATATGCCGCGAGAATGTCGGACGGGAGGAAGCTCGAGCCGTAGTCGACCCACGTGTACTTGTCGATCTCGCCGCGATAGAAGCGATTGCGATTGGTTCCCTTGTCGCGAATCACTTCCGCGCGCTCGACGAAGCTCTCGTCATTGACGATCAGCGCGCCGCCTTCGCCGCAGGTCAGGTTCTTCGTTTCGTGAAAGCTCTGCGTCGCGAGCACGCCGAACGAGCCGAGCGACTTTCCCTTGTAGCGGCCGAACAATCCGTGCGCGTTGTCCTCGACGACCGGTACCGCGTGGCGGCGCGAGATGGCCATGATCGCGTCCATCTCGCAGCCAACGCCCGCGTAATGCACGACGACGATCGCCTTCGTGCGCGGCGTGATCAGCCGCATCACGTGTTCCTCGTCGATGTTCAGCGTGTCGGGACGAATGTCCGCGAACACCGGCCGCGCGCCGCGGATCGCGAACGCGTTGGCCGTCGACACGAACGTGAACGAAGGCACGATCACCTCGTCGCCCTCGCGGACGTTGAGCAGGAGCGCAGCCATCTCGAGCGCGTCGGTGCACGACGTCGTCAGGAAGACGCGCGGCACGTGCAGCAACTTCTCCAGCAGCTCGTGGCAGCGCTTCGTGAACGGGCCGTTGCCGGCGGAGTGGCCGAGGCTGATGGCCTCGGAGATATAGCCGAATTCGTTGCCGGTGAGGAACGGTTTGTTGAACGGAATCGTGATCGGAGTGTCGGACGTGACGACGCCCGGATGCGGCGCGGGTGCGGTTTTTTGCGGCATTCGCTTCCCTCCGATCATTCGGCCAGCTTCTGGAAGTCGTAGTCGAGATACGAGATCACGCCGGTCCGTTTGCCGGTGCGCAGCATCGGGATCTGCTCGACGAGCTCGACGCGGATGTCCATCGCCTCGCCCATGTAGCGATGCAGGTGCGCGACGATCTCCTCCTGCACGGTCGCGGAGAAGCCGCTCTCCGGCACGATCTTCAGCTCGATCGCGTTCTCCTCTCGCTGCACGACCTGATACTGCCGCACCGCGAAGTCATAGTCCTTGAAGAAGTGCGCGAAAAACGTTCCGGGCAGCCAGGTGCGGTTCGCGCAGAAGATGATCGCTTGCGAGCGCCCCTCGATGCGGCCGATACGCGGGAGGCCGCGGCCGCAGGCGCACGCCTCGTCGGGATCGATGGCGACGGCGAGATCGCCGATGCGGTAGCGGATCAGCGGCACGGCGTAGTTGTTGAGATCCGTAATCACGACCTCGCCGAGCTCGCCCGGACGCGCGGGACGGCCGTCCTTCAGGATCTCGACGATGTAGCTCTCGGCGACGATGTGATGTCCCTGATGCTGATCGCATTCGTAGGCGATGCCGGAGAACTCGCGGCTGCCGTATTTGTCGAACACGCTCGTCCGGAACTCGCGCTCGATCACTTCGCGCACCTGCGGCGGCATGATCTGCGCGGAGGTCATGATCGCCTTCGGCTGCAGTCCGGCGATGCCGTGATTGCGCGCGTAGTGCGCGAGAAAGTTGAAGCTCTCGGCGTAGCCGTCGATGAGCACGGGCTTGAAGCGCCGCAGTTTCTCGATGAGCTGCTGGAGGCTGTCCTCGTTCATCTCGTAGGCGGGGATGAAGAGCCGGCGCATGAAAAACGCGTCGAGGTATTCCTTGAACACCTGGCTTTTGCTCATGCCCAGCGTCTGGTGCCACAGGCGCGCCTGCCGGTCGCCGAAACGCCAGCCCGTCCACTCGCCGGAACGGAACGTCGACGCCCATCGCATCTCGAGCTGGCGGCGGTCGGCGTAATGGACGAGCGGCTCGCCCGTCGAGCCGCTCGTGGCGATCTTCAGCATGTCCGGCTTGCGGTGGTTGTCCGCGAAGAGATCGAAGTAGAGGTTTTCCCGCAGCGACGCTTTCGTCAGAAACGGGATCTTCTGCAGATCCTCGATCGAGTGAATATCCTCGGGGGTCAGATCATTCGCCTGCATCAGCTGCGAGTAATACGGCACGTGCAGATAGACGTGGCGGATCAGCTGGCGCAGGCGAATTTCCTGAAGCTCGCGCACCTGCTTCGGCGAGTACCACTCGGTCGTCTTCAGCAGCTCGTAATACCGCTGCGCGTTGCGCGTGATCTTCCACTTGTGCAGCGGCATCGTGTTGAAGAAGAGCCAGAGCCGGAGCCGGCGCCAGCCGCGATAGCGCTCGACGGGCCGCGGAGCGGGATGGCTCTCGACGTACGACTCGAAGTCGTCGGGCAGGGAGCGGGAGAAGATGTTGTATTCGAAGAACGCCTTGACGACGTCGATGACGACGCGCGAGATCAGCTTGAGCGGGAAGCCCTGGATGTACGACTGGCCGAGGTTGCGGTTCTTGAAGAGCGTCTCGACTTCCTTGATCGAGTATCCCTTCGACGCCGCGGCGATGGCGATGAACGTGTTGAAGTAGTAGTAGCGGAAGCGGTGGCGCAGGATGTCGGCCAGCGTGTCGCGCCGCGCGATGACGAAGCCCGACTTGTTGTCGCGCAGGTTCATGCGGAACGAAATGTTCAGCATGAAGTTCAGCGCCTTGCTGTAGAGATAGCGCGAGTCGCGCAGCCGCTCGATCGTGCTGCGCGAGCCCTGCACCATGTCGGCGCGCGTGCTCTCGATCTCGCGATAGAGCCGCCACACTTCCTCCGGCAGGTACTGCAGGTCGGCGTCAATCAGGCAGACGTACGTTCCGCTGCTGCGCTCGACGCCGGTCTGCCACGCGCCGGCGATGCCGCGATTGACCGGGTGGTGGACCGCGACGACGTTGTCGTATTGCGCGGCCAGCGCGTCGATCACCGCACCGGTGGAGTCGCGGCTGCCGTCGTTGACGAGCACCACCTCGCCGCGCAGCTTCCGTTTCGCGAACACGTGCTGCAGGCGCTCGGTGAGCGCCTTCGCGTTCTCCATCTCGTTGTAGCAGGGGGCGACGACGCTGAGGTCGTACGCTCGCGCGCGCGGCGCGGACGGGGTCGCGCTTCGTTGCGAGTCGATCGACGGTGTAGTCGTCATGCGGTTTTCATCCAGGCGTGCACGCCCGCGAGCCCCTCACGGAGCGGGACGGCGGGCGTCCAGCCGAGGAGGTGCTGCGCTTTCTCGTTGCGGCATACTCGATGCGATCCGGCGGTCCAGTCCGCCGGCGCGTGGACCGGTTGCAGCGATGATCCCGCGACCTCGAGCATCAGCCGCGTGAGCTGGCTCACGCTGATCGCGGAGCCGCGGCCGATGTTGATGACCTCCGCGTCGCTCGCTTCGTTCATTCCGAGGATCAGCGCGCGGACGACGTCGTCGACGTGGACGTAGTCGAGCGACTGCTCGCCGTCGCCGTTGATCACCGGCGCCTCGTCGCGCAGGATGCGCTCGAAATTCGAGACGATCACCGACTTGTACCCGCTGCCGGAGAACTGCTTCGGCCCGTACACGAAGAAGAGACGGAATGCGGTCGAGCGGAGTTCCGTGAAATGCCGCAGCAGATATTCGCCGGTCAGCTTCGAGATCCCGTACACCGTCCGCGGCTGCGGCAGATCGCCCTCGCTCATCGCCGGCAGCGTGTAGCGGCCGTTCGCGTAGAGCGACGACGTGAAGATCGCTTTCTTCACGCGCGCGGCGGCGGCGGCGTGGAAGAGGCGGAACGTGCCGTCGACGTTCACCGCGAGCACGCGCTCCGGCACGTCCGCCGACTGGTTGTGCTTCTCCGCCGCGAGATGGAAGACGTAGTCGACGTCGTGCATCGCGAGGCGCAGATCCGGCTCCTCGACGTCGGCGAGGTCGGCGGTCATGCGCGTCACGCGCGCGTCGTCGGGAACATTGGACCAGCGGCCGGTGCGGAGGCTGTCGAGCACGACGATGCGCCGCGCGCCGGCATCGAGCAGCGCGCTGACGAGATGCGAGCCGATGAAGCCGGCTCCTCCGGTGACGAGAAAACTCGCGTCGCGCACGAGCGTGGTCATCGCTTAGACGATACCACCGCGCTTTCGCCGCCGCTCGCGGAGCAGCATCGCCACGACGGCGCCCGCGCAGGCGGTCGCCAGCGCGATCCAGAGCCCGGCCTCGAGCCGCGGATCGTCGTACATCAACCGGATCTCGTGCACGCCCGCGGGAACGGGCATGAGGATTTGTCCGCTGACGGTCGACTGGATGGGCGCCGGCTGGCCGTCGAGCGTCGCGGAGAAATCGGGGAAGTAGAGGAACCGCATGCGCAGCGTGCTGTTCGCTTTGCAGTCGACGACGGCACGCAGATCGTCGCCGATGCGATCGAGCGAGCGCATCGTGCACTCGCGGCTGCCGATGAGCGGGTTCGGACGCGGGTCCTCCATCAGCACGCGCCGCGGATCGGCATACACGCGCCGGAACCCCTGTGCCGCGAGATGGCTCTCGTAGCCGGGCGCCCAGGGCTGGTTGAGGATGTAGTAGCGCACGCCCCAGTGGCGCAGATAGTCGACCGGCAGCCGCGCCGGCTTGTCGGTGAAGATGGCGATGTAGTCGAGCCCGAGGGTCAGGTGGAGATTGCGCCAGGGCACGAGTGGGTCGTAGCCGCCGAAATAGTGCAGCTCCCACAGCGTCGCATAATCGAACGCGCCGCTTGCGATGGTGTGCTTCTGCGGCCCGCCTTCCCATCCGACGCTGAGGTAGCGCGAGCCGGCGAGACGATCGCGCAGCGGTTCGGTGAGCGGCACCGGATCGAGGTGCTCCATGAACGCCTGTGTCGGAAACGAGAGATCGAGCGCGGCGAGGTTCACGGTCTGCACGAGCACCGCGATCGATGCGATCGCGCGGTTGCGTGTCATGCGCAGCGCATCGAATGCCGCGGCCGCGCAGAGGACGGCGAGGAGGTTGGCGAAGCCGTAGTACTTGAACGGCCAGCGGAATCGGTTCGCGACCGGGACGTACTTTACGTACGGCGTCAGCAGACCCATCGCCGCGATCAGCAGCACGACGGCGACGATGAACGAGGCGTCGGCGAAGCGGCGCTGCTCGGCGTCGATTTTCTTGCGCAGCCAACCGTAGCCGAGGAGGAGCAGCGTGACGAGATAGCCCTGATGCGGATACGACCCGGGGAACGACGTGCCGCACCACTCCCACCCGATCGGCAGATAGAAACGCTTGAACGGGACGAAGAGACCGTTCAGCAGCTGCGTCGGGCTGATGCTGCACGAGCGCAGCTGCGCATCCGACATCGCCCCGCCGCGGAATGCCGAGAGCTCGACGTGCCGCCACATCGGCAGCAGCAGCGGCATCGAGAGGCCGGCGATGAGTGCGGTCAGAAGCGCATAGACGACGAACGCGCGGATCGCGTGTTCTTTCGGGAGCGTGCCGGCGCGCCAGTCGAAGATCGCGAGCAGCAGGATCACGCCGGCTTCGACGAATCCCGCGTACAGCACGAACTGCGGCGCGCCGACGTAGATCAGCGCGAGATGCGAGACCACGAAGATCCAGCCGCCGCTCACGGTGCGCTGCCGGTAGATCAGCAGCGCGCCGGCGAGGATCCACGGCATCAGCCCGATCACCGGCGGAAACGTCGTCCACGACTGCGACGTGAGCATGTTGAACGGCGTGATCGTCCAGCTCACCGCCGCGAAGACCGACGCCGCGTTCGAGAAGCCGAGCCTGCGGCCGAGGAAGACCATCCCCGCCGCGCCGATCAGCAGATAGATGAGAACGAGGATGTCGACGCTCGCGAAGAAGTGGCCGAAGATCGCGCTGCTCAGAAAAATCGCGACGTACGGCACGGGCGAAAACGCCGCAACCTGGCCCGATGCGAAATGAGGCTTACCGAGCGACTGGAAGAAATTGAACTGCGCCAGCTGCCCGTCGAGCGCCGCGCGGTAGTTGTGCACGTAGAACGGCAGGAAGATGTCGCGGTTGTCGTCCTGGAAGAAGTAGTACGGGCGGACCGTCTCGGCGACGGCGAAGAAGGCCGCGATGATGAGGAGTGCTGCGAGGTAAGGCCTCATCACTTCTCCTCGAGGTAATCCTCTTCCGTGTTCACGTCCCACACGTTGGCCTTGTCGGTGCGGCCGGCGACGATGTTGTCGATGACGGTCATCGCGGTCAGCATGGAGTGGTCCTGGTTGTTGTACTTGTGCATGCCGTTGCGTCCGATGAGGTGGAGGTTCTCGAAGCGGTCGACGAACGCGCGCAGCTCGTCGAAGCGCTCGTAGCTGCCGAAATACGCGGGATAGGTTTTCGGCATGCGGATCACGACGGAGTCGAGCACGTCCTTCGCGTCGGCGAGGCCGATCCGCGCCAGCTCGTCAGCAGCAAGTTTGGCCATCTGCTCATCGGGCCAGCTCCACATCGGATCAGTCGAGTAGCAAAAGTACTCGAGCCCGATCCAGGTCTTCGACGGGTCGGCGACGAGATACGGGCTCCAGTTGTTGAACACCTGCATCCGTCCGACGAGGACGTCCGGCTCCTGGATGTAAATCCAGTTGTCCTGGATCGGGCCGCCGTCGGCCTCGCGCACTTTCAGCTTCTCCAGCAGCAGCCCGACGGTGATGAAGTCGCGATAGACGAGCCCTTCCGCGATCGCGGCGATCTCCGGCGGCACGGGCGCGTCGAGCGCGCGGATGAGATGGCGCACGGGCATGCTCGAGAACACATGGTCCGCCGCGAGCTCGAGCTCCGCGCCGTCGGCATCGCGTTTGACGACGACCGCGCGCACGCGATTGCCGTCGGTGAGGAAGCGCGTCGCGCGATGGTGCGTCAGGATCTCGCCGCCCTTCGCGCGGACGATCTTCGCGACCTCGTCCCACATCTGTCCCGGTCCGTGCTTCGGGTAGAGGAACTGCTCGATGAGCGAGGTCTCGGTGTCCTTCTGCGCGACGTCGCGCGAGCGGCGCGTCAGCTTCTTCAAAAAGTGCACGATCGCTTTCGTGATCGAGAGGCCCTTCACGCGCTGCGCGCCCCACTCCGCGCTGATCTCGTCGCACGGCACGCCCCACACTTTTTCCGTGTACGACTTGAAGAACGTCGCGTAGAGCTCGCGGCCGAAGCGGTTGATGAAGAACTCTTCGAGATTGCGCTCGGGGCGGATGGGAAAAAGGCTCGCGCGCAGATACGAGAAGCCGATCTTCATCGTGCGCAGGATGCCGAGCTTGCGCACGGTGTCGGGCGAGAGCGAGATCGGGTAGTCGAAGAAACGGCGGCTGAAGTAGATGCGCGACTTGCGGCGCCGCACGAGCATGACGCGGTCTTCGCGCTCCGGATCGGGGCCGGCTTCGTTGCCGGCAATCGTCGTGCTGCGTCCCTGATAGCGGATCGCGTGCTCGGCGCCGGCGCCGCCCTGCAACGGCAGGATGTTGAGCCACCACTGCATCACGCGGTCGGACTTCGAGAAGAAGCGGTGGCCGCCGATGTCGATGCGGTTGCCTTTGTAGTCGACGGTGCGCGAGATGCCGCCCATGAAGCCGCTGGTTTCGACGACGACCGGCTTGAGGGTCGTCCTCTGGAGCATTTCGTAAGCGGCGGTGAGACCGGCGGGACCGGCTCCGATGATGACCGCGGTGCCGGTGAATCGGACGTCGTTCGTCAATCGTGTCTCGGCGCATGATACAACGCGCCCCGGATGCCGAGTCCGCTGCTGGTCGCGGTGACGCTGATCGCGTTCGTCGTTCTCGGTCGCGAGCTCGCGATCCGCCGCTGGCACGACCGCGCCGGACCTCTCGAGCTCTGGTCCGCCGCCTTCTGCCTCGGCGCCGCCATGTGGATCGCGTCCGTGTGGTTGCTTGCCTTGCTGCAGGTGTTGAATCGCCCCGCGGTTCTCATTCGCACGCTGCTCGTCGTGGTCGTTGCGGTTGGTTACACGGTTGCGCGGTTGCGCAGTACCCAGCCCAGCAACCCAGCAACCCAGCAACCCAGCAACCCCATCCCCCTCATCGCCTCAATCCCCCTCCTCGCCTGGATCGCAACCATCGCCTGGCGCACGATGCTCCTCCCGCCGCTCTCGCACGACGCGCTCGCGTATCACCTGCCGCGCGCGGTGCTCTGGATCCGCAACTGCGGCTATCGCTTCATCGACCTGCCGATCGATGCGCGCGTGCGGCTGCTTCCCGCGGACTACGAGCTGCTGCTCGCCGACGTGATGCTTCTCGGAAAAGGCGACGCGCTGACGGAATGGATCTCGGTCTTTTTCTACATCGCGTTCGTCGTCGCCTGCGGCGCGCTCGCGGAGCGGTGGTGGGGCGGACGCGTCGCGCCGTTCGCGACGATGCTGCTGTCGGCATCCGTGCCCGTGCTGCTGCTGCACACCGGCGCGGACAAGAACGACGTGATGGTCGCGTTCTTCATGGTCTGCGCGCTGATCTGGGCGGGGCGGTGGTTCTCCGCGCGCGAGGTCGGCGCGGCGGTCGTCTGCGTGATCGCGCTGGCGGCGGCGATCGGGACGAAGCCGCAGGGTGTGATGCTCGCGGTCTGTCTCGCGCCGCTGTTCCTCTGGCGAACACCATTGCGGACCATCGCGAAGCTCGCCGCCATCTCGATCGTCGCCATCGCCCTGCTTGGCGGCCCCTTCTACCTGTCACGAATCACCAATCACATAGAAGGCGGCTTCGTCGCGTACGACGACTGGAAGAACCTCGTGCAGGCGCCGTGGGTCGTGCTCACCGCGCCGATGTCGCCGTGGCACGATCAGCTGTTCGTGCCGTGGTCGGCCGAGACGTGGTTCTGGCGGCGCGACGAGCTCTATTTCTCCCACCTCGGCATCGCCTTCGCCGTCTGCGCGCTCCTTCTTCCCTGGACCCTCATCCGCTTCCGGCAGGACGTGCCGGAGCGGCGGACCGAGCGCTTCGCGATCGCGCTCGCCGCGCTGGCGACGCTCCTCGTGATGCTGCCCGTGCGCGACATCCCGATGCCGCACGGCATCTACGTCGCCGCGCTCGCGCGTTACATCCTCTTCATCGTGCCGGTCGTGTTCGCGCTCAGCGCCGCGCCGGTGATCTGCGCGCTCGCGGAGACCGACCGCCGGCACGCCGGCGTCGTCCTGTTGCTGCTCGCGGCGTGGTTCGTCTGGCAATCGCTGCAGGCGTATCGAATCGATCGCTTCGTCCCTCCGCGCTTCGTCGCGTTCGCGAAGGAGCATCCGGGCACGCGCGTGATCCCGTTCGATGACTACCGCGCCGCGAGCGTGGTGAATCGCCTCGCGAAAGAGGACGACGTCGTTGCGATGGACGCCGGCTATGGCGCCTGGATCCATCCCGCGTTCGGCGCGTCGCTGCGAAGGCCCGTGAAGTTCCTGGCGTCGCCGGCGGATGTTCCGGGCAACGCGCGCTACGTCGTCGTCGATCGCGGGTGGCACATGATCTGGCAGCAGAAGGAGTTCCGCGATCTCTCGCAGTGGCGCCGATACCTCGGCCGCGGACGGGCGCTCGAGGAGGACACGCGCGTGATGCGGGCGCTGGTGCGCGATCCGCGATGGGAGCTCGTCTACTTCCGCCGCACGGACCTGCAGGCCGTGTTTCGCCGACGATGAGATCACGCGCGTGGGTTCTCGTCGGCGTCGTGGCGCTCGCGTCGGTGCTGCTCGACCTGCAGTGGACGCATCCGCTGCAATGGGACGAGGTGGAGTTCTTCCGCGCGACGCGGTGGATCGCCGAGGGGCGCGTGCCGTTTCGCGACTTCTGGGAACATCATTTGCCGCTGCAGTGGTACGTGTTCGCGCCCGCGGCGGCGCTGTTGAGCGACGGCCCGGGCGTGACGTCAGTGCTCGCTCTGCGCTGGGTGCAGTTGGCGCTCTGGATCGCGCTCTTCGCGATTCTCGGGAGGGCGGACGTCCCGTCCGCCCGGGCGGGCGGGACGCCCGCCCTCCTGCTCCTCGCGAGCCCGCTCTTCGCGCGCACGGCGATCGAGTATCGCCTCGATGCCCTCGGGAGCGTCTGCTACATCGCCGCGCTCGCGCTGGCGGTCCTGCGACCGCGCTCGCGCGGCGCGTGGATCGCGGCCGGCGCGCTCATGTCGGCGGGCGTGCTCGCGAACATGCGGATGATGCCGCTCGCGATTGCGACCGGCGCGCTGCTGCTGTTTTTCGATGGAGAAGAACGGCGCTGGAGGTGGAACGCGACGGCGCTCTGGATGCTGCCTGGCATCGCGATGATGGCGCTCGCGTTCGCGGCGTGGCTCTTTGCGAGCGGCGCGTATCCCGGCTTCGTGGAGGCGATGCGCTACAACGTCGACTCGAATCGCCTGCTTACGCGGGAGGCGCACACGCTGCTGCCGGTGCTGCTGCTGCCGTTCACCACGTTCGATGCCGCCGCGATCGCGCTCTGGCTCGGCGCCATCTGCGGCTCGGTCCTCGCGCTGCGCGAGATCCGCCGTCCCGGACTGCTGCAGCTCTTCGCGCTGCTGGCGATCGTCAGCGTGGTCATCGTCACGCAGCTCGGCGTGCACTACGTCTATCACCTGCAGCTGCCGCTGCTGCTCATGGCGCCACTCGCGGCGAGTCTCATCACGAACGAGCGCATCGAGCGCATCGCGCTGATCGCGCTCGCCGTGATCGCGGCAGTGAATCTCGCGCGGCACATCGATCCGCCGATCGGCGCGGCGATGCGGTATCAGGACACGGTGATGCGCGAGGTCGATCGCCGCACGCTGCCGAACGAGCGCGTGTGGGACGGCGTCGGCCACGCGCTGCGCCGCGAGCCGGCGTATCAGTACTGGTTCCTGCCGTCGGGCGTGCGCATGCTCGTGCCGCGCGGCATGCTGCGTCCGCCGTACGGCGCCGCCGAGATGATCGCCGCGCCGCCCGCCGCGATCGTGAACAGCTATCGCGTGCACCTCTGGCTCTCGCAGTTCCCCGACGCAGGCGCATACGCGACGCATCACTACATCCCGCTGTACCGCGATCTCTGGCTGCCGGGGCTCAGCGCGGCCGTCGGTCCCGGAAAATCGGCGGAGTGGATCGCGCCGCGCGCGGGACGCTATCGTCTTTACGCGAGCGACCTGTTGCTGAAGCATCCCTGGTTCCAGCAGCCGCTGAACTACGCGATCTACGCCGGCCCCGACGCGCCGATCTTCACCGTCCCGCTGCGCGAGCTTCCTCCGTCGCGCGCGACGCTCACGATTGACGGCGCATCCGTGACGGGAACGACGTTCGCGCTGCGCAAAGGTGCGCGCGTGCGATTGCAGTCGCCGTGGAGCACGCCGATGGGAGTGATGATCATTCCGGATGATCTGACCGAGATCTTCATCACACCTGCGGCGGGCGGGATGTAAGTAGAATGCCCTCAACGGCCATGGCCAGCGAGTCCTTACGCATTTCCATCTACGCCGACGGCGCTGACGTGCGCGACATGATCGCCGCGCGGGACGCCGGTATCGTCCGCGGCTTCACCACCAATCCCACGCTCATGCGCAAATGCGGCGTGTCCGACTATCAGTCGTTCGCGCTCGAGGCGCTCGAGGCGGTCTCGGGGATGCCGATCTCGTTCGAGGTCTTCGCCGACGACTTCGACGAGATGGAGCGCCAGGCCAGACTGATCAGCACCTGGGGCGACTCCGTCTTCGTGAAGATTCCGGTCACGAACACGGCCGGCGAATCCGCGGTTCCGCTGATCCAGCGTCTCTCCGCGGCCGGGGTAAAGCTCAACATCACCGCGATCCTCACGCTCGAGCAGGTGCTCGAAGTCGTGAACGCGCTCGACCCGAACACGCCCGCGATCGTCTCCGTTTTCGCCGGACGCATCGCCGACACCGGACGCGATCCGGTGCCGCTGATGCGCGACGCCGCCGCGATCGTATCGACGAAGCCAAAGGCGCAGCTGCTGTGGGCGAGTCCGCGCGAGCTGCTGAACATCTTCCAGGCGGATGAAGTCGGCTGCCACATCATCACCGTCACCTCTGACATCCTCAAGAAGCTGGCGATGGTCGGGAAGTCGCTCGACGAGCTGTCGCTCGACACGGTGAAGATGTTCTACAACGACGCTGCTGCTGCGGGGTTCCGGCTGTGAGGACCCGCCTGTGATCGTGACGCGCACGCCGTTCCGCGTGACGCTCGGCGGCGGCGGCACCGACCTCCCGTCGTACTACTCGGGCCACGGCGGATTCATCTTCGCGATGGGTCTCGACAAGTACATGTACGTGGTCGTGAACCGTCCGACGGTCGGACGCAAGATCCGTTTGCATTACTCGCAGAGCGAAGTCGTCGACCACGTGCGCGAGCTGCGCCACGAGCTCGCGCGCGAGGCGCTGCGCGCGCACGGGATCGAGGATTCGTTCGAAGTCGCATCGATCGCCGACCTCCCCGCCGGCACGGGCCTCGGGTCGTCGAGCTGCTATCTCGTCGGCCTGCTCAACGCGCTGCATCACGACCGCCGCGACTATGTGCCGCTGCAGTCGCTCGCCGAGGAGGCTTGTCACATCGAGCTCGACATCCTGCGGCAGCCCATCGGGAAGCAGGACCAGTACATGGCCGCGTACGGGGGTCTCACCGTCCTCGAGATCGCGCGCGACGGCAAAGTCGCCGTGCGCCAGCTGCGGCCGAGCAGCGGCGACATCGCCGAGCTGGTCGCGCACACGCACATCTACTACACCGGCTCGCAGCGCGACGCGCGCGAGGTGCTGCACGAGCAGAACACGGCCATGCAGTCGACGGCGAACGTCGATCACGCGCGCGTCGCCGACAGTCTCCATCGCATCAAGGACCTCGGCCGCCGCATCCTCGAGGCCATCGAAGCCTCCAACTTCGACCGCTGGGGCGAGCTGCTCGACGAGCACTGGCAGAGCAAGAAGAAACTCTCCGGCAAGATCTCGCTGCGCGCGGTCGACGAGATCTACGAGGACGTGCGCGAGCGCTTCGGCGTCCTCGGCGGCAAGATCATCGGCGCCGGCGGCGGCGGCTTCCTCATGCTCTACTGCCCGCGCCAGCACGCGGCGCTCGAGCGGTTCATGATGGAGCGCGGGATGCCGCGCATGCACTACACCGTCGAGCCCGAGGGGACGAAGGTGGTCGCGCAGATGGGACCGGGCTCGCTCGACGCGACCCTCTCCATGGCCATGTCACAGGTGACCGTTTGACCGCGTGTCATCCCGAGCGTAGCGAGGGACCTGTGCGGGCGGGGCGCGATGCACACGCCTCGCAGCCCCACCCGAGCCCCAGCTCCCTCGCTCACGCTCGGGATGACAAGGGCCACAGGGCGTGATCTCAAAAGGCATCGGCATTCTCGGCGGCGGCATTTCCGGCATCGCGCTCGCGGCACATCTCGGCGAGGACGTCGACGTGCTCGAGAAGCGCGCGCGCATCGGCGGTCTGTGCGGCGCGATCATCGAGAACGGCTTCACTTTCGACGCCGCCGGCCCGCACATCATGTTCAGCAAGAACAAGGACGTGCTGCGGCTGATGATCGAGGTCCTCGGCGACAACGTGCGCGAGGGACGCCGCGAGAACCGGATCTGGTTCAAGGGCCGGCTCGTGAAGTATCCGTTCGAGAACGATCTCGCCTCGCTGCCGAAGGAAGACAACTTCGAGTGCATCCTCGGCTACATCGTCAACCCGCGCGCGAGCGACGTGCCGTCGAACCTCGCGGAATGGTCGTACGCCACCTTCGGCGCGGGGATCTCGGAAAAGTACTTCATCCCGTACAACGAAAAGATATGGAATTATGATGCAACAAAGATAGGCCTCGAATTCGTATCACGAATTCCGAAGCCTCCGATGGAGGACGTGCTCAAGTCGTCCATCGGCATCCCGACCGAGGGGTATCTGCATCAGCTGTACTTCTCGTATCCGAGGGAGGGCGGGTTCGAGGCCATCGTCCATGGATTCGCGAAGCGCGTGAAAGGCGAGATCCACACGAACTGCCGCGTCGTCTCGATTGCGCGAGACGGCGACGCGTGGCGCGTCGGGATGGACGACGGCAGCGAGCGTCGCTATCGCACGCTCGTGAACACGCTCCCGATTCACGAGCTGCTCCCGATGTGGGAAGGCGCGCCGCGGGAGGCGATCGACGCCGCGGCGAAGCTGCGCTACAACTCGCTCATCAACGTGCTCCTCGGATTCAGCGAGGACCGCGGCTATCCGTATACGGCGGTCTATCTTCCGGACCCCGACATCGTCTTCCACCGGATCTCGTTCCCCAAATCCTTCAGCGAGCAGTGCGTGCCGCCGGGATCGTCGTCGCTCATGGCCGAGATCACGACCAACGACGCGATCTCCGACGAAGACGTGATCGAGCGCGTGATCGGCGACCTCGTGAAGACCGACTTCATCGACCCGGCGACGATCGTCTACAAGCGCGCGGTCCGTTTCCAGTACGGCTATCCCGTCTACGACCTCGACTACCGCGCCAACGTCACGGCGATGCGCGACGCCGTCGCGCGCACCGGCCTCCACCTCCTCGGCCGCTTCGCGCAGTTCGACTACATCAACTCCGACGTCTGCGTGGAGCGCGCGCTCGCGCTGGCGGATAAACTCCGCGCCGCATGAAGCTCACGGTCTCGATGATCACGATGAACGAGGAGGGGGCGGTGGCGAAGGTCGTCACCGACATCCGCCGCGTGGCCCCCGACGCGGAGATCCTGCTCGTCGACTCGAGCAGGGACCGCACGGCCGAGATCGCGCAGGAGATGGGTTGCCGCGTGATCAGGCAGTTCCCGCCGCAGGGCTACGGACCGGCGATGGACCGCGCGGTACGCGAGGGCTCGGGCGACATCGTCGTGACGCTCGACTGCGACGACACCTATCCCGTCGAGATGATCCCGCGGCTCGTGCAGCTCATCGACGAAGGCGCGGACCTCGTCAACACGACACGCGTCTGGCGCCGGCCGGAGGCGATGCCGCTCGCGAACTTTCTCGCGAACCGTTTCTTCGCGCTCATGGCGCGCGTGCTGCTCGGATTGAAGACGACCGACGTGCACAGCGGCATGCGTGCATATCGAAAAACGATGATCGACGCCGTGCAGTGGAACCCGCGCGGCCCCGCGCTGCCGGTCGACATGATCGGGATCCCGTTTCGCCGCGGCTTCAAAGTCGTCGACGTCCCGATCGACTACCGCGAGCGCATCGGACAGACGACGCTGAACCGATTCGAGAGTACGGTGTGGACGTTCAGACGCCTGTGGAACGCACGCAAAACGAGGTGATCGTCGCCGTCCTCTGCGGCGGCTTCGGCACGCGGCTCGGCGAGCTGACGCGCGACGTGCCGAAGCCGATGCTCGAGATCGGCGGGCGTCCGTACCTCGAGCGCGTGCTCGAGTCGTTCGCCGAGCGCGGGTTGCGCGACTTCGTGCTGCTCACGGGCTATCGCGGCGAGATCATCGAGCAGCATTTCGGCGACGGCGCGCGATTCGGCGTGCGCATCGCGTACAGCCGCGAGACGGAGCCCCTCGGCACGGGCGGTGCGATCCGCGAGGCGCGGCACCTCCTCGGCGAGCGCTTCGTGATGACCTACGCCGACGTCTTCCGCCGCTTCGACTACGATCGTTTCGTGCAGCAGCATCGCGAAAACTGCCTCGCGGTCTATCCGCGCTTCCTCGCCGGAAACGCCGACGTCGAGGCGGATCGCGTCGTGCGCTTCGACAAGCGCGCGCCCGAGCTCCCGTACATCGACGCCGGCTTCTCCATCCTGCGCCACGACACCATCGACATCCTGCCGCCGGAAGGTCCGTGCTCGTTCGAGGAGATCGTCTTCTCCGGACTCGCGCAGCGCGGCGAGCTCGCGGGCGAGATCGTGAACCGCGACTTCCACGACATCGGGACGCCGGCGGAACTGGCGCGCACGCGCGAGGCGCTGGAGCGGTGAAGATCCTCGTCACCGGCGCTGCCGGCTTCATCGCCTCGAACCTGATCCCGCGCCTCCTCGGCCGCGGCGACGAGGTCGCGGGCGTCGACAACTTTTTCCTCGGCAAGCGCGAGTACGTCGTGCAGCATCCGCGGTTCGCGTTTCACGAATTCGACCTGCTCGACCTCGACCGCGTCGCCGCGCTGCTCGCGGAATTCCAGCCCGATCGGGTCTGGCATCTTGCCGCGAACAGCGACATCAGCTTCGGCACGAAGTACACCGACTTCGATCTGAAGGGCGGCACACTCGTGACGTACAACGTGCTCGAGTCGATGCGCCGCGCGAATGTGAACGAGATCGTGTTCTCGAGCAGCGGCGCGGTGTACGGCGAACCGGCGGTCATGCCGACCCCCGAGGACTACGGACCGATTTTCCCGATCTCGCTGTATGCGGCGAGCAAGGTTGCGTGCGAGTCGCTGGTCACCGCGTTCGTGCACAACTACGACATGCGCGCGTGGATCTTCCGCTTCGGAAACATCGTCGGGCCGAATCCGACGCACGGCGTGATCCACGACTTCGTCCTGCGCCTGCGCGACGACCCGTCGAAGCTCGTCGTCCTCGGCGACGGCACGCAGGCGAAGCCGTACGTCCATGTCGAGGATTGTCTCGACGGGATGGAGTTCGGCGTCGCGACCGCCGGCGACCACGTCAACTGCTACAACCTCGCCGTCACCGATCAGACGTCGGTCCGCGAGATCGCGGAGTGGACGATCGAGGCGATGAACATCGACCGCGCGGCGATCGACGTGCAGTACGGCGACAGCCCGCGCGGCTGGCGCGGCGACGTGCCCCAGGTGCAGCTCGATACGACGCGCATGACTGCGCTCGGATGGACGCCGAAGCTCTCCAGCAACGAAGCCGTGCGCCGCACGATCGCCGAGGTTGTCGAACAGTTCGCCGGAGGACCGCTGACGTGAACGAGCGGCGTGCGACGGCGATCGCGATGGTGGTCGGGATCAGCTCCGCGCTGATCCGCCTGGTCACGCTGCAGTGGCTTCACCCGCTGAACTGGGACGAAATCGAGTTCTACCGCGCCGCGCGCTGGATTGCCGAGGGACGCACGCCATTTCGCGAGTTCTGGGAACATCACACGCCGCTGGTCTGGTACGTCTTCGCGCCGTTCACGCGGCTGACGGATGCGCCCGGCGTCGATGCGATTGTCATTCTGCGATGGGCGCAGGTCCCGGTCTGGATCGCGATCTTCTGGCTGACCAATCTCTTCATGCGCGACGCCGGGTTGACGCCGTTCGCGCGATGGGCGGCGATGGCGATCGCGCTCTCGAGCACGTGGCTGATGAATCCCGCCGTCGAGTTCCGCCTGGATCCGCTCGCGGTCCTGTTTTACATGGGGGCGCTCGTGCTGTGGCAACGGGGAACGAAACGGGCGATGTTCGGCGCGGGCGCGCTGTTCTGCCTCGCGAGCCTCGCCAACATGCGGCTCATCCCGCTGCTCGTGCTCACGGTTCTCTTCCTGCGCATCATTGACGTGCGCCAGCAGCGCTGGAAGGGAAACGCGGTCGCGAACTGGATCTTCGCCGGCGGCATCGCCGTGCTGACTGTTTTTCTCCTGTTCATGGCCGCGACGCAGTCCCTCGGGTCATTCATCCATTCCGTCTTTTTCGAGAACTACATCGGCGACAAATATGCGACGCCCGTGATCGGCGCATTTCCCCATCGTCTGCTGATCCTCTTCGGAGTGCGCGTCATCGGATCGGACCGGCTCTTCGAGATCGCCGCGATCGACGCCGGTGGCATCGCCCTCTTTCTGCTCGGCGCGGCGGGACTCTTCCTCGCGCTGCGGCGCTTTCGGGTTCCGGACGATCTGTTCGTGGTCGCGTTCCTCGAGCTGTGCGCGCTTCTCGTGACCGCGGGGATGAACTTCGTCTACGTCTACCACTTCGAGAGCATCATCATCCTCGCGCTGCCGCTGATCGCGATGGTGATCGAGCGGATTCCTCGGCGCGGATTCGTCTTCGCGATCCTCGCGGTGGCATGGACGGTCAACGCCTTCGCATCGTTCTTTCGCGGAAAAGAGCTCGACCGTGCGTATCAGGATCTCGTGATGCACGAGCTGCACGCGCGGACGCTTCCCGGCGAGAAGGTCTGGGCCGGAATCCCCTGGGCGCTGCGGCGCGAGCCGTCGTATCACTTCTGGTTCCTTCCCGACATGACCAAACACCTCGTGCAGGGGCGCTTCGCGCAGCCGTATCTGCTGCGCGACGTTCTGCGCGATCCGCCGGCAGCGGTCGTGTTCGATCACTCCACGATGGTGTGGATGACGCTGGTCCAGCGAGAGCTCGCGCCGTACTTCATCCGCCACTACATTCCGGTCTGGCGCAATCTGTGGGTGCCGGGAATGAACGTTCGGCTGCGGCCCGGCCGCACCGCGTTCGAATGGATCGTGCCTCGCGACGGCACGTATCGCCTGTTCGCTTCGAATGCGCTGGCGAAGCACATGTGGTTTCGCGACCCGATCTACGTCGGCGGCTATGAAGCGCATGATGTCGCGCGTTCGACCTTCGTGCTCCCCGCTCCCGCCGCGCATCCTGAGCTGCGCTGGTGGGTGGAGGGGAAGCCGGTGACGTTCGGCGGAGCGATCGCGCTTCGCAAAGGGCAGCGCGTCGGCGTGTCGTATGGCGGGAAGGACCAGCTCGGCGTCGTGCTTCTCGGCAGCAACGACTCCGCGCTCTTCCGGCAGCCGCCGAGCGGCGCGACGCTGGAAGCCTCGACCTCGCGCGTCACGCACGTGCCGCGCTTCGGCGTGCGCATCCGGCCATGAACCGCGCGCTCTTCCTCGATCGCGACGGCGTGCTCGACGAGCTCGTGTTCTACGAGTCGAGCGGCGAGTGGGAATCGCCGCGCCGCCTCGCTGACCTGCGCATGATCGACGGCGTCGCCGCGCCGCTGCAGCGAATGATCGACGCGGGCTGGCTGCTGTTCATCGTCACGAACCAGCCGAGCGCCGCGAAAGGAAAGACGTCGCTCGAAGAACTGCGCGAGGTCCAGACGAATGTCGTCGAACGCCTCGGCGTCCCGATCACGCGCAGCTATCAGTGCTTCCATCATCCCGACGATCGCTGCGAATGCCGCAAGCCGAGCCCGCACTTTTTGCGCGAAGCCGCCCGCGACTTCGACGTCGATCTCACGCAGTCCTGGATGATCGGCGATCAGGACAGCGATCTCGCCTGCGGCCGCGCCGCCGGTTGCCGCGTCGCGCTGATCGAGAGCGAAGGCTCGGCGCACAAACGCGGCGAGATCGAGCCCGACCTGCGCGCGCGCGAGCTCGGCGAAGTCATCGGTGTCATCCTGAGCCGCGAAGACGGCGAAGGATCCCGCTCCGATGAAGGGGATCCTTCGCTGCGCTCAGGATGACACGGGGGCCGACACGCTTTCCCACTTCGTCTCCGCCACCTTGAGCGCCGGGTGCGAGACGAGCAGGTGCCAGACGACGGCGGCGAGGCCTTCGGTGTGCGGGGTGATGTGCCGCGGCGAGACGACGGGGATCAGCACGCACTCGTCGGCGATCGCTTTCGTGTAGCCGCCGTCCTTGCCGACGATGCCGAACACCTTCGCGCCGGCGGCGCGCGCGAGATCGATCGCGCGGACGAGATTCACCGACACGTTCTTCTCGACGTTGCCGCCGCCGACGGAGAAGACGAGCAGCGCGTCGCTCGCGCCGAGGCGTGAGATTTTCAGCCACTCCGCGAAGCAGCTCTCCCACCCCTCGTCATTCACGCGCGCGGTGAGCTCGGAGACGTTGTCGGTCGGCGTGTACGCCTCGAAGCGGCAGATCTTGCGGAAGTCATTGACGGCGTGACTCGCGTGTCCCGCCGAGCCGCCGACGCCGAGGATGAAGAGACGGCCGCCGGCATCGCGGACGTGTCCGAGGGCGATGGCGAGGCGGTCGACCCCCTCCGCGTCGATGCGGCGAATCGCTTCAACGCTCTCCTCGAGGAACGCGCGGCTGAACGAATCCATCCGTCGATCATACAATCGCCGCGATGCCACCCGCCGCGCGCATCGCGCTCGGATCCCTCCTCGGCGCGGCCCTCGCCGCCTGCGCCGCACCGTTCCTGAAACCGCTGTTCGCGGTGCCGGCGCACGGCGTGGGGTTCGTGACGGTGCATGGGTACGCGAAATCGTGGGATTACGGGGTGCTCGCGGTGCTGGTGGTTGGGGCGTTTGCGGGAGGGTGGTTGGGGTCTGGTGGTTGGTCCAGGGGGCCTTTTCGCACCAACGACCAACGACCAACCACCAACTACCAACTACCAGTCACGCTCTTCACATTCGTCCTCATGCTCTTCCTCCACGACCATCCCTACCAACTCATGGACCCATTCCACGAAGGCGAGCACCTCACGCCGGGGATCCTTTTGCAGGACGGTGCGCGACCGTATGGCGACTACTTCGTCCTGCACGGGTTCGCGGCAGATGGCGGGCTCGATGCGCTGGTGCTTGGCGATCCGCCGTCGCCGCGGCGCGTGCGGCGGTTGCAGACGGTGCTGGACGCGGCGACGCTGGCGCTGCTGGTGCCGATCGCGTTCGAGGTGTCGGCGACGGTCGGGGGTGCCGTGGCGGGGGTGATCGCTTCGCTCTGCGCGGCGGCGGCGTTCTGGATTCCCGTATTTCCGTACTACCGCATCGCGCCGGTGCTGCTCGCGACGCTCGGACTGTTGCGCTTCGCGCGCAACGGGCGGGCGGGGCCGCTGGTGCTCGCGTTCGCGAGCGCGTCGCTCGGCTTGCTGTGGAGTCTGGATACGGGGCTGTATGCGCTGGCGGGGACGGTGGTCGTGTGGGCGTTGCTGCGCGCGAAGAAACCCCTCGTTCTCCTCGTGCTCCTCTTCCCCCTCTTCGTCCTTCTCGCTACACGCGCGGACCTGCGCCAGTTCTTCATCGACTCGTTCGTGATCATTCCGCGCTCGATCGATGCGGTCTGGTCGCTGCCGGCGCCGGAGCCGTTCACGGCGGCGGGGGCGCGGTATTACCTGCCGCCGGTGTTCTACGGCTTTCTGCTGGCGCTCGCGTGGAAGCGTCGCGATGCGCACATTCTCATGATCGCGATGCTCTCGCTGATGCTCTTCCGCACGGCGGCGGGGCGGGTGAGCTGGAGTCACACACGTTACGCGACGCCGCTCCTCGGCATCGCGCTCGTCGCGTTCGTGCTCGAGCCGCTGTTGCTCGCGCGGAGGCGTGTGGCGGCGGTGCTGCTGATCGTGCCGCTGTTTTTCTATCTCGAGATCGCGCAGAACTTCGCCGCCGGTGCGAAGCTGCTCGCCGGCTGGCGTGCGCGGCAGCGGCACGAAGGGCTCGTGCCGTATCCGTTCGCGACGGGGAAGGGCATTTACACGACGCCGCAGAACGCGACCGAGCTTGCGGCGCTGAACGGACGCATCGCCGGCGCGCCGTTCCTCGATTTCTCGAACGAGCGCGCGCTGTATTTCCTCCTGCAGAGCAAGCCGCCCGTGCGCTGCTTCGACATCCCGATGCTGTCGTCTCCGGCATTGCTCGCCGAGGCGATGGCGCAGTTGAATGCGCACCCGCCGGCGTTCGTCATCGTCAGTGGCGACCCCGCGATCGCCAGCTTCGACGGCGTCTCGAATCGCGAGCGCGTTCCCGACCTCGCCGCGTGGATCGACGCAAATTACCCGAAGCGAGAACAGATCGGACGCTTCGTGGTCGCGTCACGGTAAACTTCGCCGCCATGCCGACACACATTCAGCAGCCGTCGATCGTCCAGGCGGCCGGGAACAAGCCGAAGATCATCGAGGAGTACATCGGACGCGTGAACTCGAGCACCGAAGGCGTCTCGATCGCGCGGATGAAGAGCCCGGGTGGCTGGGTCGAGCCGGGACAGACGCCGGAGTTCGATGAGTACACGGTCGTGCTTCGTGGCACCCTCCGCGTCACCACCCGCAACGGCTCGACGGACGTCCACGCTGGTCAGGCGGTCATCACGCACAAGGGCGAGTGGGTCCAGTACTCGACGCCGGGAGCCGAGGGGGCGGAGTATGTGGCCGTCTGCCTGCCTGCGTTCTCGATGGACTCGGTCCATCGAGACTGAGACCTTGTACTTCAAGTACGACGGTTCGTACTTTCAAGCACGACGGTTCGTGCTTTCAAGCATGACGGTTCGTACTTTCAAGCACGACGGTTCGTGCTTTCAAGCATGACGGTTCGTACTTTCAAGCACGACGGTTCGTACTTCAAGCACGACGGTTCGTACTTCAAGCACGACGGTTCGTACTTTCAAGTACGACGGTTCGTACTTCAAGTACGACGGTTCGTACTTTCGAGCACGACGGTTCGTACTTTCAAATACGAGGGCTCGTACTTCAAATACGACGGTTCGTACTTCAAATACGAGGGTTCATACCTCGGAACGTCAGTTTTCAGGGTCGATGCCGAGCTCGTCGACGTAACACCACTTCCACGACTCGCCCGGCTGGAACGACTGCACGACCGGGTGCTTCGAGCGGTGAAAGTGCTTCGTGGCGTGCTTGTTCTTCGACGAATCGCAGCAGCCGATGTGGCCGCAGTGCAGGCAGCGCCGGAGGTGCACCCACGTGTCGCCCGCCTGCAGGCACTCCTCACAGCCTTCCGGCGTGCGTGGCGGTGTGTCATCGGCGGCTTGCAGGTGCTCGCAGATTACGTCCATGGTCAGCTCCTTCTCTCGAGCGCGGCGCGGTCCCACTTGCCGAGCGTCGCTGCCGGCTCGTAGGTCGAACGGCAGAAGTCCAGCAACGTCTGCGCCGGATCGGGAGTGCGAACGAGCTCGTCGTGGTGCAGATAGAACCCGCCCAGAGTCGGGTTGTAGTACGTGGCTGACGGAGAGACGACGCTGTCGCGGAAGCCTTCGGGCTCCGGCGCCGCGTAGCTGTAGAACGCCGCCTGCGGGAAGCGGCTGTCGCCCGGCCACCATCCGACGCTGCTGACCTCGTGCGAATACGCCTCCCGCGTGATCGCGTCCGCGTTGGGACGCGTCGGCGCGGGGCGGCCGGAGAAGCGCGTCACCGCGAGATCGAAGCTGCCCCAGAAAAAATGCACCGGGCTGCACTTGCCGATGAACTCCGCGCGGAACTTCGTGAACACCGCGTCGGTGAAAGCGAGGATCTGCCAGAAGCGCTCGACGGCATCGCGGTCGTACGAGCGATGCTGCTCATCGCGGTCGAGCGGAATCGCATTCTCGGGGATCTCGACCGGCATCGGCCAGATCTGACATTCGATCCGCAGCGAGCGCAGCACCGAGAAAATCTCGCGGTGCAGATCGGCGACGCTGCGCGGCGCCAGCGGCACGTCATGCTCGGCGCCGTCGTTCGTGCGGATGCGGAGCACGTGCGCGATGAAGTCGAACTCCATGTCGAACCAGCGGTCGCCGTACGGAATGGTCGACGTGGTGAGGCCGCGCGCGGTCACGTACAGCGGCACGTTCCACCAGTGATTCACGAGCGGCGTGAGCGCGAGCCGGATCTTGCCGACGACCTGCGTCCAGCGGTGCAGCGTGTTCTTCGTGTCGTTCCAGTCCTCGAGCGGAAGCGCGGGCCAGCTGCTCATGACTCGCATTATGCTGCCGCTGATGCCTGTGAAACTGCTCGTCCTGAACGAACACGTCGTCACCGAGCTCCTCGACCTGCCGTCGTGCATCGCGGCGATGGAGGACGCGCTCGCCGCACTCGCGCGCGGCGAGGTGCACAACCCGCTGCGGCAGGCCATCCGTGCGCCGGGCGCGGCAGGGCTCCTCGGCCTGATGCCGGCGTATCGCGCGCCGTTCTACGCGCTGAAGGAAGTGTGCGTTTTCCCCGGGAATCCGAAGCGCGGCCTCGACACGCACCTCGGCGCGGTGATCCTGCACAGCGGCGAGACCGGCGAGCCGCTCGCGATCATGAACGCCTCCGCGATCACCGCGATCCGCACCGCGGCGGTCTCGGCCGTGGCGACGAAGCTCCTCGCCCGCGAAGACGCCTCGGTGCTCGCGATTCTCGGCACCGGCGTCCAGGGGAAGAGCCATCGCGACGCGATCCCGCTCGTGCGGCCGATTCGGGAGATCCGGATGTGCGGACGCGACGGCAGCGTGGAAGAGGCCGTTCGCGGCGCCGACATCATCGTCACCGCCACCAATTCGCGCGAACCGATCCTGAAACGCGAATGGGTCGCGCCTGGCGCGCACATCAATGCCGTCGGATCGAGCGTCGCCTCGGCGCGTGAGCTGGAGGCGGATCTCGTCGCGTCCGCTTCGCTCTTCGTCGACCGGCGCGAGTCGACGGTGAACGAATCGGGCGATTACCTGGCGGCGGTGGAGCGGGGAGCGGTCATTCGCGCCGAGCTCGGCGAGCTTCTGATCGGGGTCGCGGAGGGGCGGAAATCACCTGGCGAGGTGACGCTGTTCAAGTCGCTCGGGCTCGCCGTCGAAGACCTCGCCTCGGCCGCGCTGTTGTACGAAAAAGCGCGCGTTTCGGGACGGGGCGAATGGGTGGAGTTCTAACCGGAATAAGCAGTTAGCTCTCCGAGTTAGCGCGTGTCCGGGCTTGACAAAGTCCAATCCCGTGCCTAAAGTGCGCGGGTTTTCCCTTGCGGGGACGTTTTCCTCGCTGCAGGTGTCTTCAGAAGGAACCGTAACGAATGCCAACGATCAACCAGCTCGTCGCGAAAGGCCGTGAGGCCGTCAAGTACAAGACGAAGTCTCCGGCACTGCAGTCCAGTCCGCAGAAGCGGGGCGTCTGCACGCGCGTGTACACCTCGACTCCCAAGAAGCCGAACTCGGCGCTCCGCAAGGTTGCGCGCGTTCGTCTCACCAACGGCGTCGAAGTCACGACCTACATCCCCGGTGTCGGCCACAACCTGCAGGAGCACTCGATCGTGCTCATTCGCGGCGGCCGTGTGAAGGATCTGCCGGGCGTTCGTTATCACGTGATCCGCGGAACGCTCGACGCCGTCGGCGTCGCGAAGCGAAACCAGAGCCGCTCCAAGTACGGGGCGAAGCGACCCAAGAAGGCGTAACCACGATGCCGAGACGACGCGAAGTTCCGAAACGCGAGATCCTGCCGGATCCGGTTTACAACAGCCAGCTGGTGACGAAGTTCATCAACTCCCTGATGAGCGACGGGAAGAAGTCGGTCGCCGAGCGCGTGTTCTACGGCGCGCTGAAGAAGGTCGAGGATCGCGCGAAAGACGATCCTCTCAAGCTCTTCAAGAAGGCCGTCGACAACGTCAAGCCGGCGCTCGAGGTCAAGAGCCGCCGCGTCGGCGGGTCGAACTATCAGGTGCCGATCGAGGTGCGTCCGACGCGCCGCACGGCCCTCGCGATCCGCTGGCTGATCAGCTACGCCGCCAGCCGCGGCGAGAAGACGATGCAGGACAAGCTCGCCGGCGAGATCATGGATGCAGCAAACAATCGCGGCAACGCGATCAAGAAGCGCGAAGACACGCACAAGATGGCCGAAGCGAACAAGGCGTTCGCTCACTATCGGTGGTAGAATCACCGGCCTCGCTTCGGCGGGGCCACTCGTAGTTCACCTGTAGTTTCCTTAGCTCCGTCTCGACCGGATAACACAGAAAGCGTTCTGCGGTTCCGGACCGAGCAACGGGAAACGAACTAACAAGTCAGTTTCACCAGGGACGACCGTGTGTCGTCGCCTGTCTGTTTGTCCGCGGTAAGAGAAAACAACGCAATGGCACGTCAGGTACCCCTCGAGAAAACGCGCAACATCGGCATCATGGCTCACATCGATGCCGGTAAGACGACGACTACGGAGCGCATCCTCTACTACACCGGTATCACTCACAAGATCGGTGAAGTGCACGAGGGTACTGCGACGATGGACTGGATGGTCCAGGAGCAGGAGCGCGGCATCACCATCACCTCGGCGGCGACGACCGCGATGTGGGGGGATACCCGCATCAACATCATCGACACTCCGGGCCACGTCGACTTTACCGTCGAAGTGGAGCGCTCGCTGCGCGTCCTCGACGGCGCGGTCGGCGTGTTCTGCGCCGTCGGCGGCGTCGAGCCGCAGTCCGAGACCGTGTGGCGCCAGGCCGACAAGTATGGCGTGCCGCGCATCGCCTTCATCAACAAGATGGACCGCATCGGCGCGAACTTCGACTCGGTTCTCGGCCAGATTCGCACCAAGCTCGGCAAGAATGCCGTTCCTCTGCAGCTCCCGATCGGAGCCGAAGACAAGTTCAAGGGCATCATCGACCTCGTCCTGATGAAGGCGCTCGTCTTCCGTGACGAGACCCTCGGCGCGAAGTACGACGTCGAAGAGATCCCGGCTGAGCTCCGGGCTGATGCCGAGCATTACCGCGAGAAGATGGTCGAGTCGATCGCCGAATCGCACGACGAGCTGCTGGAGAAGTACCTGGCCGGTGAGACCCTCGAGGTTGCCGAGCTGAAAGCGGCCCTTCGCGACGCGACCATCCATCAGAAGATCACGCCGGTCATCTGCGGCACGGCCTTCAAGAACAAGGGCGTGCAGCCGCTGCTCGACGCGGTCGTCGACTACCTCCCTTCGCCGATGGACATCCCGCCGGTCAAGGGCGTGAATCCCGACGACGAGTCGTTCATCGAGCGGAAAGCCGATGACAACGAGCCGTTCTCCGCGCTCGTGTTCAAGATCATGACCGACCCCTTCGTCGGCCAGCTCGCGTTCTTCCGCGTTTACTCCGGCCGCGTGGAGTCGGGAAGCGCCGTGCTGAACTCGACCAAGGGCACGACCGAGCGCATCGGCCGTCTGCTGCAGATGCACGCCAACAAGCGCGAAGAGATCAAGGAAGTGCGCGCGGGCGACATCGGCGCGGCCGTCGGCCTGCGCAGCGTCACCACCGGCGACACGATCTGCGACAAGAACAAGGCCATCATCCTCGAGACGATGGTCTTCCCCGAGCCGGTCATCGCCGTCGCCATCGAGCCGAAGACGAAGAGCGATCAGGAAAAGATGGGCGTCGCGCTCGCGAAGCTCATGCAGGAAGACCCGACCTTCAAGGTCCACACCGACCCGGAGACGAACCAGACCATCATCCGCGGCATGGGCGAGCTGCACCTCGAGATCATCGTCGACCGCATGGTCCGCGAGTTCAACGTCGGTGCGAACGTCGGCAAGCCGCAGGTCGCGTATCGCGAGGCGATCACGCGTCCGAGCACGGCCGAGGGGCGCTTCGTGCGCCAGTCGGGCGGCAAGGGTCAGTACGGCCACGTCAAGATGCGCTTCGAGCCGCTGAAGGAAGGCGGGTTCGAGTTCGTCAACGAGATCACGGGCGGCTCCGTGCCGCGCGAGTTCATCAAGCCGACGGAGCAGGGAATCCGGGAAGCGATGGAGCGCGGCATCGTCGCGGGCTATCCGATGACGGGCGTGAAGGCGATCCTGTACGACGGCTCGTATCACGACGTCGACTCCAGCGAAATGGCGTTCAAGATCGCGGGCTCGATGGCGTATCAGGAAGGCGCGAGGAAAGCCGCTCCGATCCTGCTCGAGCCGGTGATGGACGTCGAAGTGGTGACGCCGGAGGACTACGCCGGCGACGTGATGGGCGATCTCTCTCGCCGTCGCGGAAAGATTCAGCAGATGGAGGAGCGCGCCGGCGCGAAGGTGATTCGCGCGCACGTCCCTCTGTCGGAGATGTTCGGTTATGCAACGCAGGTGCGGTCGATGTCCCAGGGCCGCGCCAGCTACACGATGCAGTTTCTTGCGTACGAGCCGGCCCCGAAAACGGTGGCCGAGGAAATCATCGCGAAGAGCGGTGGAACGACACAGCGAGTTTGATGGAGGTTAGTCTCAAATGGCCAAAGAGAAATTCGATCGCAGCAAGCCGCACGTCAACATCGGCACGATCGGTCACGTCGACCACGGCAAGACCACGCTGACGGCGGCCATTACCAAGGTCCTCGCGTCCAAGGGCACGGCCTCGTTCGTGGCCTTCGATCAGATCGACAAGGCTCCGGAAGAGCGCGAGCGCGGCATCACCATCGCCACCGCTCACGTCGAGTACTCGACGGCGAAGCGCCACTACGCGCACGTCGACTGCCCGGGTCACGCCGACTACGTCAAGAACATGATCACCGGCGCCGCGCAGATGGACGGTGCGATCCTCGTGGTCGCCGCCACCGACGGCCCCATGCCGCAGACGCGCGAGCACATCCTGCTCGCCCGCCAGGTCGGCGTGCCGGCCATGGTCGTCGCCCTCAACAAGGTCGACGCGGCCGATCCGGACCTCCTCGAGCTCGTCGAGATGGAGATCCGCGAGCTGCTCTCCAGCTATCAGTTCCCCGGCGACGACATTCCCATCGTCCGCATCTCCGCGCTCAAGGCCCTGCAGACCACCGACAACAACGACGAGTGGGCGAGCAAGATCATGGAGCTCATGGATGCGGTCGACAACTACATCCCGATTCCGGAGCGCGCCATCGACAAGCCGTTCCTGATGCCGGTCGAGGACATCTTCTCGATCTCGGGCCGCGGCACCGTCGTCACGGGCCGTATCGAGCGCGGCATCATCAAGGTCGGTGAGGAAGTCGAGATCGTCGGCCTCCGCGACACGCAGAAGAAGGTCGTCACCGGCGTCGAGATGTTCCGCAAGCTCCTCGATCAGGGTCAGGCGGGCGACAACGTCGGCCTCCTGCTCCGCGGGATCGAGCGCAAGGACGTCGAGCGCGGTCAGGTTTGCGCCAAGCCGGGCTCGATCACCCCGCACACGAAGTTCAAGGCCGAGGTTTACATCCTGACCAAGGAAGAGGGCGGACGCCACACCCCGTTCTTCAACGGCTACCGCCCGCAGTTCTACTTCCGCACGACCGACGTCACCGGAAACGCGACGCTGGCCGAGGGCGCCGAGATGGTGATGCCGGGCGACAACACGTCGCTGACCATCACTCTCATCGCGCCGATCGCGATGGAGAAGGGTCTCCGCTTCGCGATCCGCGAGGGCGGCCGCACGGTGGGCGCCGGCACGGTCACGGAGATTCTCGAGTAGAAAAATGGAGGGCGGGCCTCTGGCCCGCCTCAGTGGCGGACGGGACGTCCGCCCTCCTTATGTTCTTTGAGGAACCGACATCATGATGAACGAAAAGATCCGCATCCGCCTCAAGGCTTACGACTACCGCGTGCTCGATCAGTCGACGAGTGAGATCGTCGACACGGCCAAGCGCACGGGAGCGAAGGTGGCGGGACCGATCCCTCTGCCGACGCAGATCTCGCGCTACACCGTCCTGCGCAGCCCGCACGTCGACAAGAAGTCGCGCGAGCAGTTCGAGATGCGGACGCACAAGCGGCTGCTCGACATCCTCGAGCCGACGACGCAGACCGTCGACGCGCTCATGAAACTCGAGCTCCCGGCCGGCGTGGACGTCGAGATCAAGGCGTTCGGCAAATAGACCACATGAACCCGCGAGGGTTCCAAGTGAAAGACAGACAAATGGCAATCGAAGGAATCATTGGCAAGAAGGTCGGGATGACCCAGGTGTTCGCCGAAGACGGCGCGCTCATACCTGTGACGATCGTCCAGGCCGGCCCCTGCCTGGTGGTACAGAAGAAGACGACCGAGAAGGACGGCTACGACGCCGTGCAGATCGGCCTCGTCGAGAAGATCTCGAACCGCCGCGTCACGAGCGCGATGCGCGGACACTTCGAGAAAGCGGGCGTCCAGCCGCTGCGCACGCTCGCCGAGGTGCCGTACAGCGGCGACGTCAACATCGGCGACCGCGTGCAGGTCGACCTCTTCAAGGCCGGCGACTCGATCGACGTCGTCGGCCAGTCGAAGGGCAAAGGCTTCCAGGGCGTCGTCCGCCGCCACGGCTTCGGCGGCGGCCGCGAGTCCCACGGCTCCATGTTCCACCGCGCGCCCGGCTCCATCGGCGCGTCGGCGTTCCCCTCGCGCGTCATGAAGGGCATGCGCATGGGCGGCCGGATGGGCGGCGATCAGGTCACGGTCAAGAACCTCCGCGTCGCGAAGGTCGATGCCGAGAACAACCTGCTCTACATCCGCGGTGCGGTCCCGGGCGGCCGGAACGGTCTCGTGTTCGTGCAGTTTTCGAAGAACGGGAAGCGGGGCGAATGACCATGCCGACCATTGACATCAGGAACTGGGACAACAAGAAAGTCGGATCCATCGACCTGCCGGAAGAGGTCTACGCGTACCCCTACAAGGAGCATCTCGTCCACGAGGCCGTGCGCAACTACCTCGCCGGGCTGCGCCAGGGAACGCACAAGACCAAAACCCGCTCCGAAGTCAGCGGCTCCGGAAAGAAACCCTTCCGCCAGAAGGGCACCGGCCGCGCGCGTCAGGGCGGCAGCCGTCCGCCGATCCACCGTCACGGCGGCACGGTCTTCGGTCCGGTCGTCCGCGATCACTCCTACAAGATGAACACGAAGGAGAAGAAGGCCGCTCTCAAGGCCGCGCTCTCCCGCCGTGTGAAGGAAGGAAAGTTTTTCGTCATCAACGACATGTCGGTCGATGAGGTGAAGACGAAAGCCTTCGCCGAGAAGATGGCCGGCATCGGCGTGGACGGCAAGGCGCTGCTCGTCGACACGATGGAGAACACCAACGCCGTGCTCGCGGCGCGCAACAACCCGAAGCTGGTGTTCGTCGACGCGCTGCACGTCAACGTGTATGACGTCGTCAACAGCCGCTACATCGTGCTGAGCCAGTCCGCGCTCGATCGTCTGACGGAGGCGCTGCAGTCATGAATGCGAATCAGATCATCCGCAGGCCGCTCGTCACCGAGAAGTCGACGCTGCTCCGCGAGTCGGGCGCGAACGTGATCGCGTTCGAGGTCGCTCCGACCGCGAACAAGATCGAGGTCAAGCGCGCCGTCGAAGAGCTGTTCAAGGTCAAGGTCGACGAAGTCCGCATCTTCAACGTTCGCGGAAAAATCAAGCGCATGGGCCGCTGGGCCGGCAAACGCCGCGACTGGCGCAAGGCCTACGTGCGCCTCAAGGCGGGCGAGAAGGCCCCCGAGTTCATCGAAGGCGTGTAACTATGGCTACCAGCAAATACAAACCGACATCGCCGGGCATCCGCTTCTCGACGCATGCTTCGTACAAAGACATTACGAAGACCACGCCCGAGAAGGCGCTGACGAAGGGCAAGCCGAAGACGGGCGGCCGGAACAACAAGGGCCGGATCACCTCCCGTTTCATCGGCGGCGGCCACAAGCAGAAGTACCGCGACATCGACTTCAAGCGCGACAAGCGCGGGATCCCCGCGAAGGTCGCGGCGATCGAATACGATCCGAACCGCACCGCGCACATCGCGCTGCTGCACTACGTCGACGGCGAGAAGCGCTACATCCTCGCGCCGAACGGCCTCGCGGTCGGCACGACGATCGTCGCCGGCGAGGAAGCGGACATCCTGGTGGGCAATGCCCTTCCGCTGTCGAAGATCCCGCTCGGCACGGTGATTCACAACATCGAGCTGAAGGAAGGCAAGGGCGGGCAGATGGTGCGCTCGGCCGGCGCCGGCGCGCAGCTGATGGCGCGCGAGGGCGACTGGGCCACGCTGCGTCTCCCCTCGGGCGAGATGCGCAAGGTGCACGTGCGCTGCTACGCCACCATCGGACAGGTCGGCAATCTCGACCACGAGAACGTTTCCTACGGCAAGGCCGGACGGACGCGCCACCTCGGCAAGAAGCCGCATAACCGCGGCGTCTCGATGAACCCGGTCGATCACCCGCTCGGCGGCGGCGAGGGCAAGACCTCGGGCGGCCGGCATCCCGTGAGCCCGTGGGGCCAGCCCACCAAAGGCTACAAGACGCGTCGCAACAAGCAGACGAACAAGTTCATCGTCAAGCGGAGAACGAAATAATGCGCTCACAGAAAAAAGGTGCGTTTGTCGACGACCACCTCATGAAGAAGGTGGAGGCGATGAATCGCGAGCGCGACAAGAAGGTCATCAAGACCTGGTCGCGGCGCTCGACGGTGGTCCCGGACATGGTCGGTCACACGATCGCCGTCCACAACGGCCGCAAGTTCACGCCCGTCTACATCTCCGAAAACATGGTCGGGCACAAGCTCGGCGAGTTCGCGCTGACCCGGACGTTCAAGGGCCACAGCGGCAAAAAGGTCGAGAAGACCGCGAAGCCGGCGGCCCCCGCGGCCCCCGCGGCGAAATAAGGCGGAGACGAACCAATGGAAGCAACGGCAACTCTGAAGTATCTGAAAGCCTCGCCGCAGAAGGTCCGTCTCGTGGCCGATCTCGTGCGCGGCAGGAAGGTCGAGGAAGCGCTCGCCATCCTTCGCTTCACGCGCAAAGGCTGCGCGAAGGATCTGGAAAAGCTCCTTCGCTCCGCCGTCGCGAACGCGGAGAACAAGGAGAACGCTCCCGACGTCGACGAGCTCGTGGTCTCGAAGATCTACGTCAACGAAGGCCCGCGCGAGAAGCGCGTCCAGCCGGCGCCGATGGGACGTGCCTATCAGGTGCAGAAGCGCAAGGCGCACGTCACCGTGCATGTGTCGGACGAAGTGAAGGCAGTCAACGAGCGGAGCGGCGGCAAGGGCCGCGCTCGCGCCGCGCGCAGTAAATAACGGAGGCTTATCTTGGGTCAGAAGGTCAATCCTTACGGTTTTCGGCTGGGCTTCAACAAGACCTGGCATTCGCGCTGGTTTGCCGGGAAGAACTATGCCGAGACGCTGCATCGCGATCTGAAGCTGCGCGATGACCTCAAGAAGCGCCTCAGCCACGCCGGCGTGTCGGAGATCGACATCGAGCGCACGGCGAACAAGATGCGCATCAACATCTACACCTCGCGTCCGGGCATCATCATCGGCCGCAAGGGTGCGGAAGTGGACAAGCTGCGCGACGAGCTGCAGAAGCTCGTCAACGGCGAGGTCTACATCAACATCCAGGAGATCCAGCGTCCGGAGCTCGACGCCCAGCTGGTGGCCGAGAACATCGCCACGCAGCTCGAGCGCCGCATCGCCTTCCGCCGCGCCATGAAGAAGGCCATGGAATCGGCCTTCCGCTTCGGGGCGAAGGGGATCAAGGTCCGCGTGGGCGGACGCCTCAACGGCGCCGAGATCGCGCGCACGGAGTGGTATCAGGACGGACGTCTGCCGCTGCACACGCTCAAGGCCGACATCGACTACGGTCTGGCCGTCGCCAACACGACCTATGGAACCATCGGCGTGAAGGTGTGGCTGTACAAGGGCGAGATGGCGAAGGCGAAGTCGCGCCGCCGCGTTCAGTAATCAGTTCAGGAGAAACCGCATCATGATGATGCCGAAGAAAGTCAAATTCAGAAAGCAGCAGCGCGGACGTCGCCGCGGCCTCGCCACGCGAGGCGCGAAGGTGTCGTTCGGCGACTTCGGGCTGCAGGCGCTCGAGACGGGCTGGGTGACGGCGCGTCAGATCGAGGCCGCCCGTATCGCGATGACGCGCCACGTCAAGCGCGGCGGCAAGATCTGGATCCGGATCTTCCCCGACAAGCCGGTGACCAAGAAGCCGCTCGAGACCCGCATGGGCAAGGGCAAGGGAGCTCCGGAAGAGTGGGTGTGCGTCGTCAAGCCGGCCCGCATCCTCTACGAGATGGAGGGTGTGACCCGCGAGATCGCCGAGGAGGCGTTCCGCCTGGCCGCGCACAAACTGCCGATCAAGACTCGTTTCGTGACCCGGCAGCAGACGGAGGTCGGCGAGTAATGGCCAGCCAGAAGACTCTCAAGACCCTGCGCGACAAGAGCGAGACCGAGCTGCGCGCCCGCGAGCGCGACCTGCGCGAGCAGCTCTTCAAGCTGCGCTTCCAGCGCGCCACCGGGCGCATGGAAAACCCGATGAAGATGCGTGAGGTCCGCCGGGAGATCGCGCAGATCGAAACGCTGTTGAACGAGCGCGCCGGCAGCACGAGCGCGTAAGAGGCATCGCACCGATGGAAGAGAAAGTACAGAAGGACAACAAGCGCGAGAAGGTCGGCGTCGTCGTGTCGAACAAGATGCAGAAGACCGTCGTCGTCGCCGTCGAGAACCTCGTCCGCCACGACATGTACCAGAAGTACATCAAGCGGACCAGCAAGTTCCTCGCACACAACGAGAACCCGGACGTGAACGTCGGGGATCGCGTGATCATCGAGGAGACGCGCCCGCTGTCGAAGCGGAAGCGCTGGAACGTGAAGGAAGTCGTCGCCAAGGCGAGCTAACGGAGCCAGTCATGATTCAGATGGGAACGATTCTGCAGGTCGCAGACAACACCGGCGCCAAGAAGATCGCCTGCATTCGTTTGCGGGGCGGATCGACGGCCGGGCAGTATGCGCGCGTCGGCGACGTGATCACGGCCTCCGTCAAGGAAGCCTCGCCGGACGGCACGGTCAAGAAGGGTGCGGTCGTCCGCGCGGTCATCGTCCGCACGGTCAAGGAGACGCGCCGCCGCGACGGGTCGTACATCAAGTTCGACGACAACGCGGCCGTTCTCATCAACGACCAGCGCGAGCCCGTCGGCACGCGCGTGTTCGGACCCGTCGCCCGCGAGCTTCGTGAGCGCAAGTTCATGAAGATCATCTCGCTCGCGCCGGAAGTCATCTAAAGGAACGACAGTCATGTACGGAAGCAAGTCCAAGAAGAAACAGGACCCGATCCACCGGCCGCACGTCCGCAAGGGCGACACGGTCGTCGTCCTCACCGGCAAGGACGCCGGCAAGAAGGGACGCGTGCTGCGCGTCCTCGCGACGAAGGGAAGGGCCATCGTCGAGCGCGTGAACTTCACCAAGAAGCACACCCGCCCGAACCCCGGCAAGAACGTCAAGGGCGGCATCCTCGAGCGCGAGTCGCCGATTCACGTGGCCAAGCTGCAGGTGGTCTGCCCGAGCTGCAACGAGGCGGCGCGTCTCGGCTCGCATCGCAACGAAGAAGGCGAAGCGGTCCGCTTCTGCCGCAAGTGCAAAGCGGACCTCGGCGGCAAGTAGTCATTCACCCGGCTCGTACAACGCCGAGCCGATAAAAAGGATCCAGCAATGGCAACAACGAGACTCAAAGAGCAGTACATGAACGAAGTCCGGAAGAAGATCCAGGACGAGTTCCAGATCAAGAACCCGATGGCCATTCCGAAGGTCGAGAAAGTCGTCCTGAACATGGGCGTCGGCGAGGCGATTCAGAACGCCAAGGTCCTCGACACCGCCGTCGAGGAGCTGGCCACGATCACCGGACAGAAGCCGGTCGTCACCAAGGCGAAGAAGTCGATCGCCAGCTTCAAGCTCCGCGAAGGGCAGTCCATCGGCACGATGGTCACGCTGCGCGGGGACAAGATGTACGAGTTCCTCGACCGTCTGATCAACATCGCTCTCCCGCGCGTCCGCGACTTCCGCGGCGTGCCGGCGAAGTCGTTCGACGGCCGCGGCAATTACACCCTCGGCATTCGCGACCACCTGATCTTCCCGGAGATCGATGCGGGCAAGGTCGACAAGGCGAAGGGCATGAACATCACCATCGTCACCTCGGCGAAGAATGACGAGCAGGCGCGGTTTCTTCTGCGCGAGCTCGGAATGCCTTTCGGCAAGTAAGAGGAAACATCAAATGGCCAAAACCTCAATGATCGTCAAGGCTGAGCGGAAACCGAAGTTTTCGGCGCGCAAGCGCAACCGCTGCAAGCAGTGCGGACGTCCGCGCGGATTTCTGCGGAAGTTTCAGCTCTGCCGCATCTGCTTCCGCCAGCTCTCGCTCGGGGGCTACATCCCCGGCGTGACCAAGGCGAGCTGGTAGCTCTTCACGACCGATTACAGGAGTCACACGAATGTCTATGACAGATCCAATCGCGGATATGCTCACCCGGATCCGCAACGGAATTACGTCACGCCACGATCGCGTGGAGATGCCGGCGTCGAAGCTCAAGGTCGAGATCGCGCGCATCCTCAAGTCCGAGGGCTTCATCAGCAACTACAAGGTCGTCGAAGAGGACGGCCGGCCGCAGGCGTCGCTGCGCGTGTACCTCAAGTACTCGGGCACCGAGCCGGTGATCCACGGCATCGAGCGCGTTTCGCGTCCCGGGAAGCGCGTGTATCGCGGCAAAGAGGAGATCCCCCGCGTCCTCGGCGGACTCGGGCTGGCCATCGTCTCGACCTCGAAGGGCGTGCTCTCGGGAACCGAGGCGGCGCGCGCCGGCGTGGGCGGCGAAGTCCTCTGCCAGGTCTGGTAAGGAGAGATCCATGTCTCGCATCGGTAAAAAAGAAATCCCGCTGCCGAAAGGCGTCGAAGTCCGCCAGGACGGCGGAGCGATCGTGGTGAAGGGGCCGAAAGGCAGCCTGAACACGCCCATCGTCACCGGCATCACGGTGAAGATCGAGGACAACGTCGTGAAGTTCGAGCGGGGGGACGAAGAGGGCAAGACTCGCGCCTTCCACGGCCTCATGCGCGCGCTCGTGGCGAACAACGTCCGCGGCGTGAGCGAAGGCTTCAAGCGCGAGCTCGACATCGTCGGCGTCGGCTATCGCGCCGAGGTGAAGGGCCGGGAGGTCGTCTTCGCGCTCGGCTACTCGCATCCCGTCCGCTTCTCGATTCCGGATGGAATCGAGATCACGGTGGACGCGAAGACGGGCCACATCACGATCACCGGAATCGACAAGCAGAAGGTCGGACAGGTTGCGGCCGAGATCCGCAGCCTCCGCCAGCCCGATCCCTACAAGGGCAAGGGCATCAAGTACAGCGACGAAGTGATTCGTCGCAAAGCCGGCAAGGCTGCAGGCAAGTAAGGGAAGAATCATGGACCGCGCAAAAGAACGAGTGGTGGCACGAGGCCGGATCCGCGAGCGGATTCGCGGCAAGGTCACGGGCACGAGCGAGCGTCCGCGTCTCGCGGTGTTCCGCAGTTTGAAGAGCATTTACGCCCAGGTCATCGACGACTCGACCGGCCAGACCATCGTCTCGGCTTCGAGTCTGGAAAAAGACGCGAGCGCGAAGGGCAGCAACGCCGCGGCGGCGAAAGCCGTCGGCGCGCTCATCGCGAAAAAGGCGAAGGACAAGGGTGTGACGCGCGTGGTGTTCGACCGCGGCGGCTATCTCTACCACGGCAACATCAAGGCGCTCGCGGATGCGGCGCGTGAGAACGGACTGGAATTCTAGGAGATCACATGCAGCGTCCAATGCAGCGTCCCGGACAGGGTGGCCCTCGCGGCGACCGTCGCCAGGAAGAACGAAACGAAAGCGGGATGATCGATAAGGTCGTCCACATCAACCGCGTGACGAAGGTCGTCAAGGGCGGAAAGAACTTCAGCTTCAGCGCGCTCGTGGTCGTCGGCGACGGCAAGGGCAAGGTGGGCTTCGGCTCCGGCAAGGCGAAGGAAGTTCCGGCCGCGATCAAGAAGGGGATCGAGATCGCGAAGAAGAACATGATCACGATCGCCATGAGCGGCACGACGATCCCGCACGCCAGCACCGGTCACTACGGCGCGGGCCGCGTCCTGCTCAAGCCCGCCTCCGAAGGCACGGGCGTCATCGCCGGCGGTCCGGTGCGCGCGATCCTCGAGTCCGCGGGCATCCAGAACATCCTGACGAAGTCGCTCGGCACGGCGAATCCGCACAACGTCGTGAAGGCGACCTTCGAGGCGCTCAAGGCGCTGCGCACCGAGGACCAGTACCGCGCGCTTCGCGGCGAGCGGGAAGAGGGAGACGCGGCATGAGCGCGGCGAAGGCGAAGAAGGCAGCAGCGAAAATGCTTCGCGTCCGCCAGATCCGCAGCGGCATCGGCTGCCCCGTGGAAATGCGCGAGACGCTCAAGGCGCTCGGCCTCGGCAAGATGCATCGCGTCGCCGAGCGGGTGGACACACCGGAAGTGCGCGGAATGATCAAGAAGATCCCGCACCTGGTCGAAGTAGTCGAGTAGGGAGTCACTCATGGAACTCAACAACCTCAAACCAAAAAAAGGCTCGCGTCACGCGAAGAAGCGCGTCGGCCGCGGACCCGGCTCGGGTCACGGCAAGACCGCGGCGCGCGGCGAGAAGGGACAGAAGTCGCGTTCCGGCTTCAGCCGCCAGCCCGGCTTCGAAGGCGGACAGATGCCGCTGCACCGGCGCCTGCCGAAGCGCGGCTTCACCAACATCTTCAAGAAGGACTACGCGGTCGTGAACGTCTCCGACCTCGAGCGCTTCGACAACGGCGCGACCGTCGACGAAGCCTCGATGCGCAAGGCGGGCCTCGTCAAGGGCCGGCACGACGGCGTCAAGGTTCTCGGCAGCGGCGAGCTCTCGAAGAAGCTCACCGTTTCCGCCACGAAGTTCTCGGCCTCGGCGCGCAAGCTGATCGAAGGCGCCGGCGGCAGCTGCCAGGAGACTCAGTAACGTGCCCAACGTAGTCGACACAGTCCGCAACATCTGGGCGATCGAGGACCTGCGCAAGCGCGTGCTCTTCACGTTCGCGCTGCTCGCGGTCTATCGTCTCGGATCGCACATTCCGACGCCGGGCGTCGATCCCGTCGCGCTCTCGGAGTTCTTCAAGGCGATGAGCGGCGGCGTGTTCGGCTTCCTCGACATCTTTTCCGGCGGCGCGCTGCGCCGCCTCTCGGTCTTCGCCCTCGGCATCATGCCGTACATCTCGGCGTCGATCATCCTGCAGCTCCTCACCGTCGTCTGGCCCTTCCTCGAGAAGATGTCGAAGGAAGGCGAGATGGGACGCCGCAAGATCAATCAGTACACGCGCTACGGCACGATCGTCCTCTCGGTCGTGCAGTCGCTCGGCATGGCCTTCTGGCTCAAGGCGCAGACCGCTCCCGGCGGCGCGCCGCTCGTCCCGCCGCACATCCAGGACGCGCTGTGGGGCCTCGGCTTCCCGATCATGACCGTGCTCACGCTCACGACCGGCACCGCGTTCATCATGTGGCTCGGCGAACAGATCTCCGAGCGCGGCATCGGCAACGGCATCTCGCTGATCATCTTCGCCGGCATCGTCGTCGGACTCCCGTCGGCGGTCCTCAGCACGGTCGGCGACATCCGCACCGGTGAGCGCAGCCTCTTCGCGATGCTGTTCCTCGTCGTGTTCATGGTCGCCGTCGTCGCGTTCGTCGTGTTCATGGAACGCGCGCAACGACGGATCCCCGTGCAGTACGCGAAGCGCGTCGTCGGCCGCAAGGTCTACGGCGGCGCGAATACCTACCTGCCGCTCCGCGTCAACACCGCGGGCGTCATCCCGGTCATCTTCGCCTCGTCGATCCTCGTCATCCCGCAGACCATCGCGCAGATGGTCAAGGCTCCGTGGGCGGCGGCGATCGGCAATCAGCTCCGCGTCGGCGAGCCGCTGTACTACCTGCTGCAGGTCGTGGGTATCATCTTCTTCGGATACTTCTACACCTCGATCGTCTTCAATCCGGTCGACACGGCTGACAACATGCGCAAGTACGGCGGCTTCATCCCCGGCATCCGCCCGGGCAAGCGGACGTCGGACTACATCGACCGCGTGCTGACGCGCATCACCTTCGTCGGCTCGATCTACCTCGCCGCGGTCTGCCTCCTGCCGGAGTTCCTGATCTCCGGCATTCATGTCGCGCAGCTGCCGTTCGGCGCCGGCGCGGCGCTCGACCGCTTCCTTCCGGTGTGGTTCACGGAAGGCATGGGACTGAACTTCTACTTCGGCGGCACGTCGCTGCTGATCGTGGTCGGCGTGGCGATGGACACGATGCAGCAGATCGAGTCGCAGCTCGTGATGCGTCACTACGACGGGTTCATGAAGAAGGGCCGCATCCGCGGGCGCAGAGGATAAACAGCCGCTTGAAAATCATCTTCATCGGACCGCCGGGAAGCGGAAAGGGAACCCAGGCGAAGCGGCTCGCGAGCCGTTTCGAGATTCCGCATATCTCCACGGGCGACATGCTCCGTGAGGCGGTCGCGGCCGGCACGCCGGTCGGGCAGAAGGCGGCCTCCATCATGGCCGCCGGCGCGCTCGTTCCCGATGACGTGATGATCGACATCATCGACGATCGTCTGGCGAAGTCGGACGCGGAAAAAGGGTTCATTCTCGACGGCTTTCCCCGCACACTGGTGCAGGCCGAAAAGCTCGAGGGACTGGTCGGGAATGGGGAGGGGAGCCTTCGCGTTCTCCAACTGCTCGTCCCAGACGACGCAATCGTGCGACGCATCACCATGCGCCGCACGTGTGTGCAGTGCGGGGCGATCTACCATCTGGAGAACAACCCCCCGGCGACCGACGGCGTGTGTGACCGCTGCGGCGCCGAAGTCATTGCACGTCCTGATGATACGGAAGAGGCCGTGCGCAAGCGGCTGGAAGCGTTCCACAGACAGACGCTCCCGGTCGCGACGTACTACAAGGCGAAGAGCATTTTGCGTGAGGTCGACGGGATTGGTCCCGTCGATGAGGTCTTTGAACGAATTGAGAAGTCCCTTGCTCGAGGCTCGGTTTAGCGAAAGATGCTGGATCGCATGAAGGGACCGACGCTGAAGAATCGCGACGAGATCGCGACCATGGACCGGGCGAACCGGATCGTGGTCGAGCTGCTCGAGATGATGCGCGAGATGGTGCGCCCCGGCGCCACCACCGCGCAGATCAATGCGATGGCCGAGGAGGAGCTGGCGAAGCGCGGCGCGAAGTCGCCGTTCAAAGGCTACGCTCCGATGGGCCTGCCGCCGTATCCGGCGGTCGTCTGCGCTTCGGTCAACGACGTGATCGTGCACGGCATCCCGAACCGCGCGAGGCTGCAGGAAGGCGACATCCTCGGGCTCGATTTCGGATCGATCTTCGAGGGCTTCGTCGGCGATGCCGCGATCACGGTGCCGGTCGGCAAGGTAAGCGCGAAGGCGGATCTGCTGATGCAGACCACGCGCGAGTGTCTCGAGCTGGCCATCGAGGAGATGCGTCCGGGAAGGCACATCGGCGACATCGGCGCGGTGGTTCAGGAGCATGCCGAAGCGAAGGGCTTTCACGTCATCCGTACCTTTGTCGGTCACGGCATCGGGCGGCGGATGCACGAGGAGCCGCAGGTGTACAACTTCGGCAAGCGCGGCCGCGGAATCGAGCTGCGCGAGGGAATGGTGCTGGCCATCGAGCCGATGCTGTGTGAGGTCGGGTCGAAGCTGCGCTCGCGCATCGAGCGGGCGGGCACGAACGGGATGATTCAGGACGTGAAAACGGACGCGGACGGCTGGACGGCGCGGACGGTGGACGGCGGGCTCGCCGCTCACTTCGAAAATTCAGTCGCGGTCACGGCGAACGGACCGTGGGTGCTGGGAAAATGAGGAAAAAAATGGTGCTGTTTGATTAGGGGGCGCAGACCGGCTCCACAGCGTGCAGCACCGAGGCCTGAGAAGGAAGTCATGTCGAAGGAAGATGCGATCGAAGTGACGGGCACCGTCCTCGAGACGTTGCCCAATGCGATGTTTCAGGTCGAGCTGGAGAACAAGCACAAGGTGCTTGCACACATCTCCGGCAAGATGCGCAAGCACTTCATCCGCATTCTTCCCGGGGACAAGGTATTGGTCGAGCTCTCGCCCTATGACCTCACGCGCGGGCGCATTACGTACAGGTACAAGTGAGACGGTAAGTCATGAAAGTTCGTTCATCGGTCAAGCGTATTTGCAGCAAGTGCAAGATCGTCCGCCGCCAGGGCGTGATTCGGATCATCTGTGACAATCCGAAGCACAAGCAGCGGCAGGGTTAATCAGGAGCAATCGTCAAATGGCACGTATCGCGGGTGTGGATCTTCCACTGAACAAGCGGGTCGAAGTCGGCCTGACGTATATCTACGGCATCGGCCGCACGCGCTCGAGCAACATCCTCGAGGCGGCGGGCGTCAACAAGGACGTGCGCGTCAAGGACCTCAGTGAGGATGATGTGCGGAAGATCCGCCAGATCATCACCGACGAGGGCAAGGTCGAGGGCGATCTCCGCAAGGACGTCGGCCTGGACATCAAGCGGCTGATGGAGATCAACTGCTACCGCGGCATGCGCCACCGTCGCGGCCTGCCGGTGCGCGGACAGCGCACGCACACCAACGCGCGCACGCGCAAGGGTCCCCGCAAGGGAGCCATCGCCGGCAAGAAGAAGGCGACGAAGAAGTAAGAGGAATCTATGGCCACTGCAAGAGCACCGAAAGCGGGCGCGCGTCGCGCCGGAACGAAACGAAAAGAGCGGAAGAACGTTCCGCACGGCGTCGCCTCCATCGCGGCGACGTTCAACAACACGATCGTGGCGATCACCGATCCGGTGGGGAACATCCTCTCCTGGTCGAGCGCCGGCCGCATCGGTTTCAAGGGATCGCGCAAGGGCACTCCGTTCGCCGCGCAGGTGGCCGCGCAGAATGCCGCGCAGCTCGCGCAGGAGCACGGCATCCGCTCGGTCGACGTGAAGGTGAAGGGCCCCGGCGCAGGCCGCGAGTCCGCCATCCGCGCGCTCGCCGCGTCCGGTCTCGACATCAAGTCGATCAAGGACGTCACCCCGATCCCGCACAACGGCTGCCGCCCGCCGAAGCGGCGCCGGGTCTGACTCTCGTCGAACAGTTACGCCGTGCAGCAGCCGGCGTAGACGCAACGCACCATGGTGGTGCGGGTGCGAAACAACAGGAGGCATAGTGGCTCGTTATACCGATCCCGTCTGCCGGCTTTGCCGGCGGGAGGGCATGAAGCTCTTTTTGAAAGGCGATCGCTGCTTCAAGGACAAATGTGCGATCGAGCGCCGCAACTACGCGCCCGGCCAGCACGGACGCCGCCGTTCCAAGGTCCTCGGCTACGGCATTCAGCTTCGCGAGAAGCAGAAGGTGAAGCGCATCTACGGACTGCTCGAGAAGCAGTTCCGTCTGTACTTCGAGCGCGCCGAGCGCCGCACCGGCATCACCGGTGAGAACCTTCTCCGCCAGCTCGAGCTGCGGCTCGACAACGTCGCCTACTCCCTCGGCTTCGCGGCTTCGCGCGCCCAGGGACGCCAGCTCGTCCGCCACGGCCACGTCGAGGTGAACGGAAAGAAAATCAACGTCCCCTCGTACCAGGTGCGCAAGGGCGACGTCATCCAGGTGCGCGAGAAGAGCCGGAAGAACGATCAGATCCGCCAGGCCGTGGAAACGGCGGCGGGGCGCGGCGTTCCCTCCTGGCTTCAGCTCGAGCCCGAGCAGTTCCGCGGCTCGGTCACGGATCTTCCGAAGCGCGAAGACATCCGTCTCCCGATCCAGGAACAGCTCATCGTCGAACTCTACTCGAAGTAAATCTTTCGGTGGAGGACAGGCACTTCTGCCTGTCCATGGCAGGCACGATTGCCTGCGCTCCACTTTTGCCGTGAGGAGGCCGCTCGCATGATGTGGTCAGATTTCCAGAAACCGAAAAAGCTCGATTACGATCCTGAGACTCTCACACCGACTTACGGGCGCTTCGTCGCCCAGCCGTTCGAGCGCGGCTTCGGTACGACGATCGGCAACGCGCTGCGGCGCGTGCTGCTCTCCTCGATCGAGGGCGCGGCCATCACCGCCGTCCGCGTCGAGGGCGTTCTGCACGAGTTCTCCTCGCTGCAGGGCGTGGTGGAGGACATGACCGACGTCGTCCTCAACCTCAAGCAGATCCCGTTCAAGCTCCACGGCAGCGGCCCGAAGACGCTGTACCTCGAGAAGAAGGGGCCGGGCGTCGTCACGGCCGCCGACTTCGAGGAGGATCCGGACGTCGAGATCCTCGACCCGTCCACGCACATCGCGACGCTGTCGAAGGAAGGGTCGCTGAAGCTCGAGGCGCGCCTCAAGCGCGGCCGCGGCTACACCGTGGCCGACCGCAACGCCGACACCGATCTTCCGCTCGGCTACATCCCCGTCGACTCCATCCATTCGCCGGTGCGCCGCGTGAACTATCACATCGAAGGCGCGCGCGTCGGGCAGATGACCGACTACGACAAGCTCGTTCTCGAAGTGTGGACCAACGGCGCGGTCTCGCCGCAGGAGGCCATCAGCCTCGCCGCGGAGCTGCTCGCCGACCACCTCCGCATCTTCAGCGCGTTCGAGACCCGTCTCGAAGAGCGTGAAGAGGCCGCCGCTCCGGAAGTCGATCCGCGCATGGCCGAGATGCTGTCCAAGCCGATCGAGGAGCTCGACCTCTCCGTCCGTTCCGCGAACTGCCTCAAGAACGCGAACATCCGCACGCTGGGCGACCTCGTGCAGCGCACCGAGCGCGAGATGCTGTCGACGAAGAACTTCGGCCGCAAGTCGCTCGACGAGATCAAAGACGTTCTCGCCAGCCTCGGACTGTCGTTCGGCATGACCCGCGTGGCGGTCGGCTCGCGCGGCGGCGACATGCGCGAGTAGCAGGAGAAGACTGATGCGACATGGAATGGCATATCGAAAACTGGGACGCACGTCGAGCCACCGCGCGGCGATGTTCCGGAACCAGCTCGCGTCGCTGATCGAGAGCGAGCGGATCATCACCACGCTCCCGAAAGCGAAGGAGCTCCGTCCGCTCATCGAGAAGCTGATCACGCTGGCGCGCACCGACAGCGTGCACGCGCGCCGTCAGGCCGCGCGCAGCATCCCCGATGACGCGCTGATCGCGAAGCTGTTCGACATCATCGGCCCGCGCTTCGCCGAGCGTCCGGGCGGCTACACCCGCATCATGAAGCTCGGCGCGCGCCGCGGCGATGCCGCGGAGATGGCGATCCTCGAGCTGGTCGAGCGCTCGCCGGAGAAGACCGAGGCGAAGGACACCGAGAAGGAAACGCCGGCCAAAGGCGCGAAGAAGAAAGCCGCGTCGAAGAAGGCAGCGCCCGCCGACGAGGAGCCCTCCGAGGAGAAGCCGAAGCGCGCGAAGAAACCCGCCGCCCCGAAGAAGGAAGCGCCGGCGAAGAAGAAAGAAGCCGCAAAGCCCAAACCGGCCAAAAAGAAAAAAGCAGAGTAACGCTCTCGAAAAAGCCCGCCGCCCGGCGGGCTTTTTCATTTCATGGTCAGACGCGCGCGCGTGATCGTCAGATCGCCCTCGTGGATCGGCACCGCGTTCGAGGCGTTCCTCGCACGCGCCAGCGCCTCGCCACCCTGCGGCAAACCGTGCGTGACGTCGCTCGCCACGATGCGCAGCATGCCGGGCGCGTTCAGCTCCACGATCATCTCCTCCGCTCCATCCGCGCTCGTGAAGCGCCACTCGCCCTCCGGCTGGCGGAAGCGCGCGGGACGCGGCGGCGGAACGAGTCCGTTGACGCGCGCGACGGTGCCGCCGCGGAAGATGAGCGTGAGGCGGTTCGCGTGACGCGGCGAGCGCACGAACACCGTCACCCGCTCGCCTTTGCGCGTCGCGGTTACTTCGACGCGCGGCATCGGCAGCTTCGGCGCGGGCGCGGTCCACAACGCGCTCTGCGTCCATGGCCGCAGCGATGGATTCGCGGCGACGAAACGCGCGGCCTGCGACAGCGCGGGCGTGAGCACCGGCGTGCTCCAGACCGGCGGCGCCGCGGCGTCATCGACGTACGAGAGCGAGATCGCGCGCGGATGCGCCGGCGTGGACGTCGGCAGCAGCAGCGCGATCGCGACATACGCGAGCGCGAGTCCGAACGCGATCGCGGCGTTGCGGAAGCGCGCGAAGAGCGGGGCGACCAGCGTGGTGATGATGCCGATCAGGATCGCGATCGCCATCATCATCCGCCCGCCGAGCGCGTCGTAGAGCAGGAGCACGAGCGGGGAGAACACGATCGCCGCTGCCGTCGCGGCGACCGCGCTGGTCGTGGTCTCGTTTGCATTCGCGAGAGCGCAGACCGTCACGGCGATCGCGGGGACGAGAAAGAGAAAGCTCGCGCCGTTGAGCGTAAGGGCGAGCACGAACGCGAGCGCGTGCCATACGATCGCCGCGCCATACAACAGTGCGCGCTCCTCGCTGCGCCGGCGGAAGAGCGCCATCGCAAACAGCGCCGCCGCGATGCCGGTGAGCGCCATTGCGAGGATCGACGGAAGCGGATACGCCACCCAGTTGACGCCGCCCGTCCGCAGGCGCGCGAGCCAGCTCACGCCGATGCCGAGCACGAGCGCGAGCAGGATCGCGGCGAACGTTGCCAGCACGCCGAACGTCATCGCGCGCGGGTTCGTTTTGCGGATGCCGGCGAGGAGCAGCACGAGGCTGATCGCGGTGATCCAGATCGTCGCGCGGGCGGGCCAGCGGATCAGCGCGAATCCGAGGACGTCGAAGTACGACGCGTCCCCGCGGCCGCGCGCGTCGAGATCGGCCGCGGCGAGCTGGCGCGCCGTGCCGAGGAGGTTGTCGCCGTGGTGCTGCAGCGTGCGCGGGCTCACGTGCGCGAGATCGTCGAGCGGCGTGTGGTACCACTGCACGCCCTGGATGGCCGCGAAGTTCACCGCCGCCTTGCCCTCGCGCTTGAACACCGTGACGTCGGTGTCGTTCGGCAGCAGGTTGTACACCGCCTGGAAAAACGACGACGCGTGCGGATGCTCGAGGCCGCGCGCGAGGTGGCGGATCAGCCACGCGTTGTGCGCGCTGGTCTCGAACATGTTGCTCGGCCCGTACGTGCCGCGGTTCTCGACGTTGACCACGACCTTCGCATCGCGCGAGAGCGATGCGTCGGCGACGAACGCCTCCGCGCCGAGGAGCCCGCCTTCCTCGCCGTCGGTGATCAGGAACGCGATCGGATTGCGCGTCCGCTCGCCGCGCACCGCGCGCGCGATCTCGAGGAGCGACGCCACGCCGACGCCGTCATCCGACGCGCCGGGTCCCGCGCCGACGGAGTCGTAGTGCGCGGCGAGCAGCACGAGGTCGCCGGCCGCGCCCGGCGGTCGCGCGATGATGTTCTCCGCCACGCCGCACGCCGGCATGGCGTTGCACGCGAAGCGGTGCTGGACCACGGTTTCGTAGCCGAGCTCGCGGAAGCGCGCCACGATGCGGTCGCGCACGCGCGCATTCGCGGGCGACGTGATCGGATGCGGGACACCTTCGGCGAGCAGCGCGCGCAGCACCGTCATCGCCCGCGCCGCCGAAAATTCGCCCGCGGGAGCCGACTCGGGCTTCGCCGCCGGACCCTGCGCGCGCCACATGGCGAGCGCGACGACGAGAAAGACAGGGATCACGATCGCGGCAAAACGGCGCATGGCCCTGCATTCTCGCGCAACTCCAGGCCGTTCGCGCCGTATGCATAGGCCAGATGGAGGTGTTCTCATGAGAAAACTGCTCGTTGCGACCTTCGCGCTGACGCTTGCGATGTCCGCCGGCGCGACCACCCTGACCGAGAAAATCGACCGCACCCTCGACGTGAAGCCGGGAGCGACGGTCGCGCTGACGAACGTCAACGGCAGGATCACCATCGGCTCCTGGGATCAGCCGCGCGTGCGCGTCATCGCCGTCAAGGAAGTCGAGGGCAGCCGCGATGATGTGGGCGACTTCATGAAGGAGCTGAAGGTCACGATCGAGCAGCGCAACGGCGGCGTCGTCATCACCACCCACCATCCGCGCCGCGGCGACGGCGGCTCGATCTTCGACTGGCTCCTCGGCAATCACATGCAGGCGCAGGTCCGCTACGAGCTGACCGTGCCGCGCGCGATCAACGTCGACGTCTCCAACACCAATGGATCCATCCATCTCAGCGACGTCGCCGGACGTCTCGAGGTCGGCACGACGAACGGCAAGATCGAGATCGCGCGCTGCTCCGGCTCGATCGACGCCTCGACGACGAACGGCGGGATCAGCGCCGAGCTGGTGCGCGTCGCGAAGGGCACACCGCTGCGCTTCGAGACCACGAACGGCCGCATCGACGTCTCCGTCCCGCACGACTTCGCGGGCGACGTCGAGGCCGGAACCACGAACGGCTCGATCAGCACCGACCTCCCCGTCGCGACCACGCACTTCAAGCGCAACTCGCTGCGCGGAACGATCAACGGCGGCGGTACGCCGCTGCGCCTCCACACCACGAACGGCGGCATTTCCATCCGGAAGGCCGGCTGATCATCCACACGATCGCCGGCACACGGAGAAAGCGCAGGAAGTCGAGCGGCGCCGCGGGGACGAGGTTCATCGCCGCGGCGAGGAAGAAGGATCGGATCATTCGGGCGTGATGTAGGCGGCGGTGATTCCGCCGTCGACGAGGAACGTCGAGCCGTTCACGTACGACGACTCGTCGCTCGCCAGGAACAGCGCGGCGTTCGCCATCTCTTCCGCGCGCGCGAAGCGGCCCGGCGGGATGTGCACGAGCCGGCGGTTGCGGCGCGCAGGATCGGAAAGCAGTTCCGCGAGGAGCGGCGTCTCGACCGGCCCGGGACAGAGCGCGTTGACGCGGATGTTCTGGCGCGCGAACTCGACCGCGATCTCGCGCGTCATCGACAGTACGCCGCCCTTGCTCGCCGTGTACGCGATCTGCGGCGCGGCCGCGCCGAGGATCGCGACGAACGACGCGGTGTTGATGATCGAGCCGCCGCCTGCGCGCTGCAGCGCCGGGATCTGGTATTTGCAGCCGAGAAACACGCCCTTGAGGTTGACGTTGATCACGAGGTCCCAGATCTCCTCGGTCGTGTTCGTGACCGAGTCGTCCTGCGGGTGAAACACGCCGGCGTTGTTGAACGCGACGTGCAGCGCGCCGTACTGTTCCTCCGCGAACCGCACCATCCCTTCAGCATCCGCCGCCTTCGACACATCCGCCGCGAACGCCTTCGCCTCGCCGCCCGCGCCGCGAATCTCCTCCGCCGTCGCTTCCGCGGTGTCCAGCTTCAAATCGACGACCACGACCTTCGCGCCTTCTTTCGCGAAGAGCAGACACGATGCTTTTCCGATCCCCGACCCGCCGCCGGTGATCAGCGCCACTTTGTTCGTCAGACGCATTCATCTCTCCTCGGCCGCCCAGTCACGCAGTCACGCGGTCACGCAGTCACGCGGTCAAAACCTGTCATCCCGAGCGTAGCGAGGGACCTGTGCGGGTGGGGCGGCAGGCACCTGCCTCGTGCGACCACCCGAGCCCCAGGTCCCTCGCTCACGCTCGGGATGACATATGAACCGCGTGACCGCGTGACCGCGCAACCGCCCGTCAAGCCTGTTCAAAGTATCTCCTCCGCTCCCAGTCCGTCACCGCCGCATCGAACTTGCGCTGCTCCGTGCGGAAAAAGTGCAGGTAGTGCTCGATCACGTTTTCGCCGAACGCCTCGCGCGCGAACGCGCTTTTCTCCAGCTCGCGAATCGCCTCAGGGAGCGAATGCGGAACCTGCGGCAGCTCCAGCGCGCCGTAGACGTCGCCCTCGAACGCCGGCGGCGGCTCGGTCTTCTTCGCGATTCCGTCGAGTCCCGCGGCGAGCGTCGCGGCGAAGGCGAGATACGGGTTCGCGTCCGCGCCGGCGGTGCGGCACTCGATGCGCAGCGACGAGCCGTGGCCGACGATGCGGAAGCCGGCGGTGCGATTGTCGTGGCTCCACGCGATCCCCGTCGGCGCGAACGAGCCGGCGACGTAGCGTTTGTACGACGACGGGTAGGGCGCATAGAACGGAAACAGCTCGCGGATGTGCGCCATCCACCCGCCGAGGAACCAGCGGAAGACGTCGGACTCGCCGGCGAACAGCGCTTTGCCCTTCTTATCCCAGAGCGACATGTGGATATGGCAGCTCGAGCCGGCGTAGCGCTCGTCCCACTTTGACATGAACGTGACCGCGTGCCCGTGCTGCCAGGCGATTTCCTTTGCCGCGTGTTTGTAGATCGCGTGGCGGTCCGCCATCTCCAGCAGCTCGGCGTAGCGCAGCCCGATCTCCTGCTGCCCCGGCCCCCACTCGCCCTTCGACGACTCCACCGGAATCCCGGAGCGCTCGAGGTGCCGGCGGATCGCGCCGATCAGGAACTCTTCCTTCGTTCCCTGGAGGATGTGGTAATCCTCGATCACGCGTCCGATCGGCTCGAGGTTCACGAAGCTCTTCTTCGCGACGTCGTCGTACGAGTCCCTGAACACGTAAAGCTCGAGCTCCGACGCGCCCATCGCCGTGTAGCCGCTCTCCGCCGCGCGCGCGAGCTGGCGGCGGAGGATGCTGCGCGGCGCGTACGGAACCAGCTCTTCTTTTTCTTCCTCGTAGACGTCGCTCAGGACGAGCGCCGTTTTGTCGAGCCACGACGCGACGCGGAGCGTGTTGAAGTCCGGCTTCGGGCGAAAGTCGCCGTAGCCTTTCGCCCAGCTCGTGAACTGGTAGCCATGCACCGGCTCCATCTCCATGTCGCAGGCGAGGAGGTAGTCGCACGCGTGGATCTCGCTCTCCTCGAGGAAAAACTTCGCGACGATGCGCTTGCCGACGAGGCGCCCGTACATGTCGGGGAAGACGACGAGGACGGTATCGATCTCGTCGCCGGCGACCAGTTTTTTCAGTTCGTCGAGTGTCATGTCACGTCAATGTAGACCGATTTCCACTCCGTGTAATGGTCGAGCGCCTGCAGCCCGAGCTCGCGTCCGAGGCCGCTCTGCTTCATGCCGCCGAACGGACCCTCGAGATGCACGCTGCTGCCGGAGTTGATCGAGAGATTGCCTGTCTCCACCGCGCGCGCGACGCGCATCGCGCGGCCGATGTCCTTCGTCCAGATCGAGCCCGAGAGTCCGTACGGCGAGTCGTTCGCCAGGCGCACCGCTTCCTCTTCATCGCGAAAGCGCATCACCGTCACGACCGGTCCGAAGATCTCCTCGCGCGAGATGGTCATCTCCCGATGGACTTCGGTGAAGATCGTAGGCTCGACGTAGAACCCCGACTGCCCGGTCGTCTTCCCTCCGCGCGCCAGCGTCGCCCCTTCCGCGTCATGGATGTACTGCATCACGCGATCGCGATGCGCGGACGTGACCAGCGGTCCCATCTCCGTGGCTTCATCGAGCGGATCGCCAACTCTGACTCGATCGAAGCGCTCGACGAGCGCGGCGACGAAGCGGTCGTGGATCGCCGCGTCGACGAGAATGCGGCTGCGCGCGCAGCAATCCTGTCCCGCGTTGCCGAGGGAGCTCGTGGCCGCGGAGTCGATCGCGCGCTCGAAGTCGCAGTCGGCGAAGATGAGGTTCGCCGATTTCCCCCCGAGCTCCAGCGACACGCGTTTGATGTCGTCGGACGCGAGGCGCATCACGTTGCGCCCGACTTCCGTCGATCCGGTGAACGCGATCTTGCGCACGATCGGATGCCGCACCAGCGCATCGCCGACCACGGAGCCCGCGCCGGTCACGACCTGGAACACGCCTTCCGGGATCCCCGCCTGGAGCGCGAGCTCGGCGAGGCGGAGCGCGGTGAGCGGCGTCTGTTCCGCCGGCTTCAGCACGACCGTGTTTCCCATCGCCAGCGCGGGCGCCGACTTCCACGCCGTGATCGCGATCGGGAAGTTCCACGGCACGATGATTCCGCAAACGCCGACCGGCTCGCGGAACGACATCAGCACGCCCGGCGCGGCCGCGGGGATCGTCTGTCCGCCGATCTTGTTCGTCGCGCCGGCGTAGTACTCGAACACGTTCGCCGCGAGCCCGACTTCATCCTTCGAGTCGCGAATCGGCTTGCCGACGTTGCGCGTCTCCGCGCGCGCCAGCTCGTCCGCGTTCTCGCGGATCAGCGTGGAGAAGCGCTGCAGCAATCGTCCGCGCGTGCGCGTGTTGATGCGCCGCCACTCCCCGCGGAACGCCCGCTCCGCGGCTTGCACGGCACGGTCGACGTCGTCGGCCGTGCCCTGCGTGACGGTGGTGAGCGGTTCGCCGGTGGCCGGCTCGATGAGCTGCGTCGCCATTGCTAGTCAGGTGCCGGCATTTCCGTGGCCGGCTCTCCCTTCATCGTATGCCAACCGATTGCCACGAGGACGATCGCGCCGCCGATGATGGCGAACATCGACGGCCGCTCGCCGAGAAACAGCAGCACCCAGATCGGATTTGCCACCGGCTCGAGCATCCCCGTCAGCGAGGCCTGCGTCGCGGTCACGTACTGCAGTCCCTTCACGAACGCCGCGTACGCGAGCGCGATCTGGAACACGCCGAGGAACGCGAACACGGCGAGCGACTTCGGCGTCACCGCGAGATCGGAGGCGACGAACGGCAGCAGCGCGATGGCGATGAAGACGTTGCCCCACGTCACCGCGGCGCGCGCGGTGTCGTGCTCGCGGCGCAGCGAGAGGATGAGCAGCGCGAAGAAGATGCTCGACAGCAGCGCCATCGCGTTGCCGGCCATGCCGCGCGCCTCGAAGCGCCCGACGAAAAAGAGCGCCATGCCCGACATCGCGACGACGATCGCGATGACGTCGCGCCGCCGCATCGGCTCGCGCAGCACGATCGGCGAGAGCAGCAGCACCCACACCACGCCCGCGTACTGCAAAAAAATCGCGTTGGCCGCGGTCGTCCACTTCGTCGCGATCACGAACGACGTGAGACACGCGCCGTAACTCACGATCGCCGCGAAGAACGCGGGCGTCGGACGCACGCGCACCTCGCGGCGGAACATCAGGAACAGCGCGGCCGCGGCGAAGAGGGAGCGGTAGAACGTGACCTTCAGCGCCGGATCGCCGACCGCCTTGATCCCGATTCCTCCCGTCGACCACAGCAGCGCCGCGAACGCGATCCAGAGGATGCCGGTACGGCGGTCGTTCAAGGCCGCCGTAGTTTAGCGTCAGTTTTCGATGTACGACCCTCGCTCCAGTTTCCACCGGATCTCGCTCTCGGTGGGCGGGCAGGGCAGCGGATCTTCGGGCGGCGGAACGACCTGCGCGCATTCGCGCACGAGGTCCGCCAGCGTGTCGATTTCGATCGGTTTGTTCAGGACCGCGTTCACCAGTGCCGGGTCGAGGAACGCGTCGGCGTTCGGATCGCGCACGGCGAGGATGAACGTATTGACTCCGGGACGCTGCTCGCGGAACGCGGCCACGAACTCCTGGCCGGCGTCGTACGGCATGTCCATGTCGACGACCACGAGCGCGTAATCGCAGGTCGAGACTCGTTCCAGTGCTTCGTGGGCCGAGGCTGCCGTGTCGACTCCGAGCGGCTGATGCCGCAGGATCGTGAACAGCAGGACGCGCAGGGCATCGTTGCTTTCGACCACCAGGACTCTCGGTTCACCTTTCATTCATTCACTCCTTGGCTGGAGGGAATAAAACCAAGATACGTGCCACTAATTTGGTTTCACCGGGTTGACAGACGCGGCGGATTCGTCGTGAGGGATCGGCGCGTCGAGAGAATTCAGGCAGGCGTGGATCGTGTCGACGAGCAGCTCGACGTCGAACGGCTTGTGCAGCGTGGCGATGATCAGGCTGGTGTCTTTCGGACGCGCCTCGCCGCCCGCGGTGAGCACGATGATGAGCGGCCGCGCTGTCGGATGTCCGTGCAGGTGATCGAGGAGCTCGTAGCCGCTCATCTCCGGCATCATCAGGTCGAGGAGGAGGAGCGCATAGCTGCGCTCGGCGAGCTTCTCCAGCGCTTCGATTCCGTTGCGAGCCGAGTCGGCGCGAAATCCGCGCCGCCGAAGAACGGTGAAGAGGAGAGCCCGGATGGCATCGTCGTCATCGACGATCAGGATTCGCCGCTCGGATCTCACTGCAAAGAGACTTGTTCTGCATGTTGCGCGCCGTTATTTAATGTCTCACGATGCGCCGGCGCGCGATCCGGCAGTCGGCTTCGACCACACCGGCCTCGCCGGGCGGGAGCGTGTAGAAGATCGCGGGCAGGCGTCCCGGACCGCGGCGGACGACATACGGAACGTCCGTACCGAGGTACGACCCGTTCTCCACGAGCCCCGCGGGCGTCCCGAAGAGAAACGTGAATCGACTGTCGGCATGCAACACGAGATCGTCGATGCCGTCGCCGTTGACGTCGCCCGCGGCGTGTGCGGATCGGTTGAAGGCCTCGCGCAACGCGGTGGGTTGGAACCCGCCTCTGCCGTCTCCGTAAAACATGGACACATCGCCGCGGAGCGTGGTGAGGACGAAGTCGGAATGGCCGTCGGCATTGAAGTCGCCCGTCGTGACGTCGGAGATCTGCGTCTTCGTCACCAGCGGGAGGGCGGCGTCGAACGTTCCGTTGCCTCGGCCGCGAAACAACAGGACGTAGCCGTCGTTGAGCGGCTCGTACCCGTGGCCGCACGGCGGGCCGCACGATCTCCACGTCCCACTGCCGGTCACGAGCAGGTCAACGTGGCCGTCGCTGTCGAAGTCGGTTTTTTGCACGGTCGAGCTCCACGTGCACGGCGGCTCCGCGCTGGCGAACAACAACATTCCGTCCGCGCGGCGGACCTGCAACGAGAAGCGGCAGTTCTGCGGCGTCGCCGCCGAGATGTCGGATGGGACCACGGCGGCGATTTCCTCGATGGCGTCGGCTTCGTACACATTTGCCGTCGTCAGCATCGTGCCCGCGATCCCCGCGTCCCAGGACGCGATCTCCCGCCATTGCCGGGTCGCGTCGCGCGAGAACGTGCGGATGACGGTCCCGCTGACGGCGACGATCTCCTTCCCGGCCGCGCCGAGCACGTCGCCGGCGGCAACCGGATGATCGCCCGTGATTCCCGGCCCTCCGAAATCGGGGTGACGGAACGTTGTCTGGACATCGACCGGCACTTCTTCGAAGCCGACGTACAGGCGTGAGCCGCGCAGCATCAGCAGCTCGTCCGCGGCGTCGCCGTCGAGATCCGCGGAGCCGATCAGCCGCGCGTCCGGCAGCAGTTTCGTGTGCGGGAAGCGGAACGTCCCGTCGCCGCGCCCGAACGAGACGGCGAATCCGCTTCCGGCGGCGAGCACCAGATCGAGCGCTTCGTCGTGATTGAAGTCGGCGGTTGCAAACTGGAACGATGACGGCCCGAGGAGCGCATCGCTCGTGACCAGCCCGCCCGCACCGTCGTTGAGATGGACTCGGATGCGGGCGCCGTCGATCACCGCAATGTCCATCGCCCCGTCGCCGTCGAAGTCGGCTGGAACCAGGGAACCGTATCCGCCGGGGAGCGCAAAGCGCCGCGGCGATGGCGTGGCAGTCGTCGCGATCGGCCCGTTCATCACGAGGATCGCGCGTGGCTCGAGTCCGAGCGCCATGATGTCGTCGCGCCCGTCGCCGTTCAGATCGGCGACGGACGGAGTGCCCGTGGGCGGCAGCACATTGCGTCGCACGCCCACCCTGCCGTTTCCGTCGCCATACAGGATCGTCAGTCCCCACGAAAGCGCGGAAACGAGATCGAGGTTCCCGTCGCCGTCGAAGTCGCCGGCCGCGGGATCCACGATCGGCGCCGCATACGTCACCTCGGCGAATCGACCCTCGCCGGCGTTCACCAGCGTGACCGCGGCCTCGTGATACGTGCCGAGCACGATGTCGGGACGGCCATCGTTCGTGAAATCGCCCACGCCCCTGAAGTATTCGTCCGACAACTGCCGGATGACTCGAGGCGCGGCGAACGCACGCTCGCCGAGGTTCACCCGCAGCCTCAGGATGGTCCACTCCGAGCTCAGAATGTCGGGGCGGCTGTCGCCATCGAAGTCGGCGATCGCGACCTGCACCGTAGCCTCTGTGAAGACCACGACAGGCGGCTCGAACGTCCCATCTCCTCTCCCGTAGTTGATCGCGACTCCCGCGGAGCCGCCATCCGTGAGCACGTCGGCGTTTCCGTCGGCGTCGAAGTCGGCCGTATGCAGCCGGCCGGGCGAAGACCAGATGCGCGGAACGTCGGGTTGGATCTGACTGCATGGGAGGGCGAATCCCGCAGTCGGAAGAAGGAGGAGGAGGAAAAGCCCGGCGTTCCGCGGCACGTTTATGATCTTACAGCATAAACTCAAATAACACTAGCCAGCGGCTTCTGTCCCCGGAGAAAAAGCAGCACATTCGTCGCCGCGATCCGCGCCATCGCGTTGCGCGCCTCCTCCGTTGCCGAGCCGATGTGCGGCACGATGACGACGTTCTTCAGCCGCAGCAGCCGCGGGTTCACCTCGGGCTCGAGCTCGTAGACGTCGAGCGCCGCGCCGCGCAGCCGGCCGCTCTCGAGCGCGTCGCAGAGCGCGTTCTCGTCGACGAGCGCGCCGCGCGCGGTGTTGATCAGATACGCGCCCGGCTTCATCTTCGCGAGCGCGGCGGCGTCGATCATGTGCCGCGTCTCGCGCGACAGCGGCGCGTGAATGGAGACGATGTCGCTGGTCGCGAGGAGGTTGTCGATCGGCTCGCCGCGCCGCACGCCGAGGATCTCCATGCCGAACGCGCGCGCGCGGGTCGCGACGGCGGTGCCGATGCGGCCCATGCCGATGATGCCGAGGCGCTTGTTCTGCAGCGACGCGCCGAGGAGCTTCAGCGGCTCCCACTCGCATCGCCCGAGCGTGCGGATCTCGTCGTCACCCTCGACGATGCGCCGCGTGACCGCGAGGATCAGCGCCATCGTCAGGTCGGCGGTCGCCTCGGTGAGCACGCCGGGCGTGTTCGTGACCGCGATGCCGAGCTCGCGCGCCGCGTCGACGTCGATGTTATTGTAGCCGACCGCGAAGTTCGACACGATGCGCAGGTTCGGATTCGACTCCAGCACGCGCCGCGTGATCGGATCCTGCAGCAGCACGATCGCCGCATCCGCCTCGGCGAGGATCGTGATGAGATCGTCCTCGGTGCGGTTGTGCTCCGTCGGATACTCGATCACGTCGAATTCGCCCGCGAGCAGGTCGCGCGCGACGCTCGGAAAAGCCGCGGTGAGTACGACGGTGTATTTCACGGGCACTCGTGCTCGACGACTCCGGCAAGACCGCCGCGGATGCCGTACAGGATCGCGTGTGACTGCGGCGTACGCACGGCGAATGGAGCGCCGTCCGTCGCGTGCATGGTCCCCGGGATCAGACCGTCGCGCGCCGTTCCGTAGAACGTGGTGAGCACGTGATCGTCGTTCACGACGAGATCCCCGATGCCGTCATCGTTCACATCGGAAATCACATGCCCGATCGCGTTGTATGGCTGCGGCAGCGACGCGGCAGGAAGAAAAAGACCCATCCCGTTTCCGAGCAATATGTCGATCTTCGGGATGGCCTCGCTCACTGTCGCGAAGGTCTCGCGGGACCAGTAATCTCTGAGATATCGCGTGACGGCGATGTCCGGATGAGCATCGCCATTGAGATCGCCCACGCTGACATCGTCGATCTGCGCGTCGGAGAGGATGGTGATCGGGCGATCGAATTTTCCGTCGCCGTGGCCGCGCATGTAGCGCAGCGAGCCCGTGAAGTCCACCAGCAGAGGGCCCGGCCTGTCAAAGGTCCCGGACTGAGCCCAGTTGCCGCTGCCGCTGATCAGAAGATCGCCGTGACCATCGCCGTCAAAGTCGGCGGTATGGACTGCAGCGAACGTGCTGCACGGCAGATCCATGGAGAACAGCGTCGTCCGGTCGAGGCGCATGATGCTCAGCGATGACTGACACGGAGGACTGAAGATCGAGCCGCTGCGAGTGACGACCGCGATTTCGTCGAAGGCGTCGTGCTCATAGACGTTGACCGCGGCCAGCGTCAGGATCGAAGACGAGAGCTCGCGCGACGCCACCGCGGACCACCTGCCGCCCGAATCCCTTGCAAACGCGCGAATGATCCTGCCATCCGCGACGATCAGCTCTTTACCCGGCGAAGGATGGACGTCGCCCACGGTGATTGCATAGTCTCCTCTGAGGTTGCCGGGTACCGACAACCCATTCCCCCCTCCCGCACGGCCGGCCATCGGCACGTCCTCGAACACATACGCGCCCGACGCATACCACCCCACGCGGACACGCGAGTCCTGAACGATCAGCTCATCCACCTCGTCGTCATTGAAGTCGGCGGTGCCGATGAGGAATGCGCCGGGAGGCAGCTCCGTGCGACGCTGGCGAAACGTTCCATCGCCGCGGCCGAAAAATACCGAAACGGCCCGCGATCCGGCGGGGCTCGCCAGATCGAGGATTCCGTCGCCGTCGAAATCGGCCGTGGCGGCGATGGGCGGGTACACGGCCAGCCCTGTGCCGACCGGGGACGCGAGCAACCCTCCGTGGCCGTCGTTTCGAACCGTGCCCCATTCATGCGGCCCGAGGTCATAGACCGCGAGATCCACGCTGCCGTCGCCGTCGAAATCGCCGGAAAGCATGTCCCAGGTGGAGTTGGTCGGGAATCGGAAGGAAGGGGATGAGCCACGCGAAAAGTCGAGAGGGCCATGAAAGACGACGATCTCGGAAGGAACGCGGTAGCCGGACCGCAGGACGACGAGATCGTCGTTGCCGTCATGATTCAGATCCAGGATGAATGGCAGGTATCGATTGTCAGGCTCTTTTTCGAGGAGCGTCCGGGGCTCGCTGAAGTGACCGGCGCCATCTCCCGCCAGGATCTCCACGCCCCGCTCGGCACGCACGATGTCGAGATGTCCATCGTGATCGAGATCTCCGCTGGCGAGGTGCCATTGGTTGGTGGGTTGGAGATTCGTGTCCCGCTGACTGAATTTTCCGTTCCCGTCATTGATCAGCAGGATCGCCTTGCTCGCGTTGTAGTTTCGATCATCCTGCTTGAAGAAGACGATGTCGCGCCTGCCGTCGTTCGTGAAGTCGCCGACGGCGGAGATCGCATCGTACGGACCCGCCAAACTCAGTTGAATCGGTGGTGCGAATTTCCGATGGCCGAGATTGAGGTGCAGCCGAAGCGTACCCGAGTTCGTGAGAACGATGTCCTCGTCCCCGTCGCCATCGAAGTCGGCAGCCGCGGTATTTCCATAGTGGGGAATGGGGAAGGAGCTGGGGACGAGGTACTCATCGTCGAAGGTCCCGTCGCCTCTGCCATACAGGATGGACACACTCGAACCGGTGGTGCTGATCAGGTCCTGATGGCCGTCGGCATCGAAATCACCCGCGAGAAGGAACCGGATTCCGTACTGATATGGGGTGACCGATGCCGAGGGAACGTCTTTCGAGATCGCGGTGCACGACGGCCGGGAGGCAGTGAGAGTCGCAGCGAGGAACAGCGCGATCATGGATGGCTACATACAATAACCTATATTCGCTTCATGCGGAGAGCTTGACACAGCGATGATGCGAATGTAATTCGCATGGATGCGAACCGCGATTCACATTTCAGGTCTGCGCAAGCAATACGGCGCGGTGACGGCGCTCGACGGCCTCGACCTCGACGTCGCAGAAGGGGAGATGTTCGGGCTCCTCGGTCCGAACGGAGCGGGGAAGACGACGACGGTCGGCATCCTGACGACACGCGTGCGCGCGACTTCGGGAGAGGCGGTCGTCGCGGACTGCAACGTCGCGACCGAGGCGGTGGCTGCCCGCGCGCGCATCGGCGTCGTGCCGCAGAAGCCGAATCCCGACCTGCAGCTCACCGTGCGCGAGAACCTGCTGTTCCACGCGACCTATCACGGCATTCCGCGCGCGGAAGCCGCGCGCCGCGCCGACGCGCTGCTCCAGCGCCTCGGCATCGCCGACAAGGCGAACGTGAAAGTGCAGACGCTTTCCGGCGGCCAGCAGCAGCGGATGATGATCGCCCGCGCGCTCACGCACGAGCCGCGCGTGCTGTTCCTCGATGAGCCGACGGTCGGTCTCGACCCGCAGGCGCGCCTCGGCGTGTGGGACATCCTGCGCGAGCTGAAGGAGCAGGGACGCACGGTCGTGATGACGACGCATTACATGGAAGAGGCGGATCAGCTCTGCGACCGCGTGGCGATCATCGATCGCGGGAAGCTGCTCGCGCTCGACACGCCGAACGCGCTGAAGGCGCAGGCGCCCGGCGAGACGATCATCGACGTCACGCTCGATCGCGAGCTCTCGGTGGAGGACAGGCAATCCTGCCTGTCCGGACAGACGGGATCGTCTGTCCTCCACGGCGTCACGCGCGCCGAGGCGCGCGGCGCCGTGCTGCGCGCATACGCGGACAGCGCGGCGGCCGCGATTCCGGCGCTGCTCGCGTTCGCGGAATCGCGCGGCTACACCGTCCGCGACATCCATCTCTCGCGCCCCAGCCTCGAGACGCTGTTCATCTCGCTCACCGGAAGGAAGCTCGCATGAAGACTCGCATTTTCGGAGCGCTGATGCTGCGCGACGCCGTCGTCGCGAAGCGCGACGTCGTCGGCATCATGATCCGCACGATGCTGAATCCGCTGCTGTTCACGTTCGTGTTCGGACACGTGCTGACGCGTACCGGCGTGATCTCGCGCGGATATACGACGATGCTCATTCCCGGCATTGCCGGCCTGTCGTTGACGATGGCGTCGATCTGGGCCGTCGCGATGCCGCTCATCGCCGACTTCGGATTCACGAAGGAGATCGAAGACCGTCTGCTCGCGCCCGTGCCGATCGAGGTGATCGCGCTCGAGAAACTGATCGCCGGGATTCTTCAGGGCGCGGTGACCGCGGCGGTCACGCTGCCGCTGGCGCGGCTGATCATGGGACCGATCCCCGGCCTCTCGCTGCAGCGGCTTCCTCTGCTCGCGCTGATGGTGATCCTCAGCGGCGCCGTCTTCTCCGCGTTCGGCCTCTTCCTCGGCACGGCGATGCAGCCGCAGCACATCTCGCTGATGATGCAGGTCATCTTCGCACCGATGATCATGTTCGGCTGCATCTACTACCCCTGGCGCAGTCTCGACACGTTCCCCGTGCTCAAGTACCTGGTGCTCATCAACCCGCTGGTCTACGTGTCGGAAGGATTGCGCGCCGCGATCACGCCCGGCGTCCCGCACATGCCGCTTGCCGCGATCCTCGCGGCGCTCAGCGCGATCACGGTGCTGTTGATGTGGCTGGGGATGCGGGGCTTCCGCAGGCGCGCGATCAGCTAGTCCGCTTCTGCAGGATCCAGCCGAGGACGAACAAAAATCCGCCGAGCGCGAGGAGCTGCACTTCGACGCGGATCTCGTTTTTCATGAGGCCGTACGCGAGCCCGATCGGCAGGATGATCATGCCGATGAGCTGCAGCAGCCGGCCCACGGTTGCGCTCATGGTTTCGCGCTCATGGCTTCGCGGCAATCGCGAGCAGATCGTCTTCGAACAACCCGGTCGGGCGCTCGACGATGCGGCCGAGCTCGCGGTCGCCGCGGTAGTAGATGAACGTCGCGACCCTGGGCACCTGCACGGGCTTCTGTTTCGCGCGATCGACGGCCACGAACGTCGCCGGCAGCTCGACGCCGAACTGCGACTTCAGGTCGTCGACGATGCGCAGAAACTTCGGCACCTCGCGCAGGCTGTCGGAGCACCACGTCCCCATGATCACTTCGACATGATCGTCCGGCTTCACGTACGTCTTCAGCATCTCCACCGCCGCGACGTCGGCGTGATAGTCGTTGCGGCGCTCCTCGTATCCCGGCACGCGCGCGATCAGGCGCTCCACGGTCGTCGGCCCGATCTCCAGCGGCAGCGAGACATTCGAGACGCTGCCGACGACGTCGGAGCTGACCGGCGCGTGCTCGTCGATGGTGATCGTCTCCACGCGATCGCCGCGCTCGGTCTGATCGACGACGCTGCTCATGCCGTCGTACACGCGGCCGAAGATCGTATAGCCGCCGTCGAGATGCGGCTGCGGCGAATGCGTGACGAAGAACTGCGAGCCGCCGGTGTCGGGCCCGGAGAGCGCCATGCCGACCGCGCCGCGCGTGTACTTCTGCAGGTTGATCTCGTCGCGGATCGCGTAGCCGGGGCCGCCGTTCATGTCGTTGCGCGGATCGCCGCCCTGGATGACGAAGTTCGGGACGACGCGCATGAACGACGTGTTGTCGAAGAACTTCCGCTTCGCGAGCTGCGCGAAGTTCCACGTCGTCAGCGGAGCGTCCTGCGTCAGCAGCGCCAGCTCGAGCACCCCGCGCGTCATGTGAATCGTCGCGGTGTGCGGCTCGCGCGACCAGCGGACGATCTCCGCGTACTCGGCGGGCGTGCGCGTCGACGGCAGCGGCGTGTACTGCGGCAGCGCGGCCTTCAAATGCTCGACGATCAGGTCCGCCGCCACGCGGCGCACGACCGGATCCTTGTCCTTCAGCAGCGACCGCAGGTACGTCTCGCGCTCGGCGTGCTCGATCTTCGCGATCGCGTTGATCGCGGCGAGGCGCGCGTCGTTCATCTCCGCCGTCCGCTCGCGCTCCTCGAACTGATGCAGCGTCGCCAGCTTCGCGTCCGCCGCCTCCTTCGTCGCCGCGCCATAGCGGTCGACGGCGTTCGCGCGCACGATCACGTCGGCGTCGGTAAGCGCGGGACGGATGATCTCGATCTCCGCGTCGGCCTGCTCGTCGGGGATCGCGCCGAGCGCGGACGCGCGCACGAGCGGCTCCGCGGCGGTGATGTACTGCTTGCGCAGAGACGCGCCCTGCGGAGTCGCCGCCGTCGCCTCGATCACGCGCACGCGCGACCATGACGGCAGGTTGTCGGCAATCATCTGATCCGCCAGGTGTTTCGCGACCGCGCCCGCGGCGAGCTCGCGCTCCCACATCGAGCCGTTCTTCATCGTGTCGAGCAATCGCTGGCGCGCGGTGTCGTTCGACTCCGCGTAGTAGCCGACGACGTCGATCATCGACGAGCGCACGCCGGGATCGGGATCGACGAGCGCGGCGAAGATCCGCGGCAGGTCCTCGGGATGCAGCACGCTGCGATCCTTCTCCGCGATGCGTCCGAGGGCGACCGCCGCGTTCGTGCGCACCCACGGATGCGCATCGCCGAGCATGGCGATGATCTTCGGCGCCGAGGCCGCGGAGCCGATGCGGCCGAGGGCCGTGATCGCGTACGCGCGCGTGAGCGTGTTCGGGTCCGTGAGCAGCAGCTCGAGCTGCGGCTGCGCGGCCGCGAGCGGACGCCGCGCGAGCGAATACGCCCCTTCCTGCCGCACCGCGACCGACGGCGAGCCGAGAGCGCGCATCGCGGCGGCGCTCGCGTCATCGTTCGCGAAGCGGAAAAGGAATCGCACCGCGCGAGCGCGTACGCCCTCCGGCGCGCTCCCTTCCGCGATCGCGACGTAACGCGGCAGACTCGGTTTCAGTTTCGACAGCGCCTCGAGCGCTTCCGCGGCCACGGCGGCATCGGCGTCGCCGGCGAGCGCGAAGAGCGTTTCCTCGGCGGCGTTGTCGCCGATCTCGCCGAGAGAGAACGCGGCCATTTCGCGGACCCGGCGGTCGGAGTCCTTCGCCAGCGTCGCGAGCTCGTCGATGCCCGCGCGTTTTTCGGTGGGCGTGTCGAAGTCGCCGTCATTGTTCGCATCGACGAACACCTGCGGACCGATGCGCCCGAGCGCGAGCGCGATGCGCAGGCGATGCAGCGGATTCGGATGCTGCACCCACGCCGCGGCGAAGGCGGGGTCGTACTGCCGCTGGTCCTCGAGCGCGAGCACCTGCGCCTCCTCTTCGACCGTCAGTCCGTGCGGCACCGCCGGCGCCGCCGGCGCGGTCTCGGGTGGCGGCGGCGGAGTCGCGGTGCTGCAGGCGACGAACAACGCGAGAGTGAGGAGGGGAAGCGTACGCATGGTGCGGAATGATAACGTTGCGCCTGGTCCTATGGTCGCCATCGACGTGCATCATCTCGCTCGCCGTTACGGGCGGCGCTGGGCGCTGAGCGACGTCAGCTTCCAGGTCGACGAGGGGAGCGTGCTGATGGTCACCGGCCGCAACGGCGCCGGCAAGTCCACGCTCTTCCGCGTCCTCGCGACCGCCATCCGCCCCGACGCCGGCACCGCCGCGGTCGGCGGCTTCGACGTCGTCAAACAGCGGCCCGACGTCCGCAAGCTCACCGCCCTGCTCAGCCATCAGAACTATCTCTACGAATCGCTCACCGCGAAGGAAAACCTGCAGATCGCCGCCGACCACCTCGGCATCCGCCGCGACGGCGTCGGCGCGCTCCTCGAACAAGTCGGCCTGGGCGCGCGCGCCGACGACTTTGTGTCGACGTTCTCCGCCGGCATGCGCAAACGCCTCTCCTTCGCACGCGTCCTTCTCCAGGAACCGCGCGTCGTCTTCCTCGACGAACCGTACGGCGCGCTCGACCCGCCGGGCTTCGACCTCATCGACGAGGTGATCCTGTCGCTGAAGGCGCGCGGCACGACGATCCTGATGGCGACGCACCAGGTGGAGCGAAGCGCGCGGCTGGCGGATGCGGCGCTGAAGCTCGAAGCGGGGCGGGTGGTGCCATGCTAGCCGCGGCGCTTCGCAAGGAGCTCCTCCTCCAGTGGCGCTCCCGCTCTCAGATGATGGCCGTCTTCGTCTTCGGCGCGTCGTCGCTGCTGCTTTTCAGCTTCGCCGTCGGTCCGAACGCCGAAATGCTGCGCACGTTTTCCGCCGGGTTCCTCTGGCTCGGTCTGCTCCTCTCCTCCACGCTCACACTGTCGGAGAGTTTTCACGCGGAGATGGAGAATCGCGCGCTGGAGGGGATGCTGCTGTTGCCTTCCGATCCGCGCGCGCTCTATTACGGGAAGGCCATCGCCAACTGGTTGCAGCTCACGATCCTGGGGGTCGCACTGGTGCCGGTGATGGTGGTGCTCTACGACGCCGGCACGATGCAGCTCCCGCGATTGCTGCTCATCATCGCCCTCGGCGCGGCCGGCCTTTCCGCCCCCGGAACGCTGTACGCGGCGATGACGGCGCAGGTGAGGGCGAAACAGACTCTCCTTCCTTTGCTGTTGTTCCCGTTGATCGTCCCGGCGCTGCTGGCGTCGGTCAAGGCGACTTCGCTCGTGATTCTCGGAGATCCGATGCAACAGAGCCGTGCATGGATCGCGCTCCTCGGCGCGTTCGATCTGATTTACTGGTCGCTCTGCGGCCTGCTTTACGGCAGGGTGGTGGAAGAATGAGAAAAGGCTGGATCTTCGTGGCGCTCGGCGTCGCCTTCCTCCTCGTCGGCTCGTACCTCGGACTCTTCGTCGCGCCGGCCGAGCAGTACATGGGCAACGTCCAGCGCATCATGTACGTGCACGTCCCGACCGCGTGGAACTGGATGCTCGCGGTGCTCTACGCCTTCGGCTGCGCCATCGCGTTCCTCTTCACCGCGCGCACGAAGTGGGACGCGCGCATGGAAGCGGGACTCGAAGTCGGGACGCTGTTCGCGTTCCTCCTCTGCTGCCAGGGCGCGATCTGGGCGAAGCCGACGTGGGGCGTGTGGTGGGACTGGGATCCGCGTCTGACCTCGGTCGCGGTGCTGCTCTTCGCGTTCCTCGGCATCCTCGCGCTGCGCGGCTTCGTCGACGATCCGCAGCGCCGCGCGGTCTGGTGCGCGGTCGCCACGATCATCGCCTCGGTCGATCTGCCGATCGTCTACTACTCGGTGAAGTGGTGGAACTCGCTGCATCAGCAGCAGTCGACGCCGCAGACCGTTTCCTCGTCGTTTCATCTGCCGCTGCGTCTCAACGCATTCGGCGTACTGTTTCTCATGATCGGATTCATCATGCTGCGCACGCGCATCGCCGAGATGCGGCTCGAGCGCGAAATGGCCGGGCCGCCGGTGAGCATGGGAGAGGGAGAGCTCGCATGACCGAGGGAGTCGTCGTCGGAGGATGGGGCTTCGTCATCGCCGCGTACACGGTCACCGCCCTCGGATTCCTGATCTACGGCATCATGCTGATGACGAAGCTGCGGGAGAACAAACGCCATGACTGAATCGGACAAACTGCGCCGCAGGACCCGCTGGTTCATGCTCGGCGCGCTCGTCGTCGCCGGCGCCGCCTTCGCCGTGATCGCCGCAACCAGCATGAGCAAGAACCTCGTCTACTACTGGACGCCGAGCGATCTCCACAAAGCCGGCGACAAAGCGTACGGCGCCACGATCCGCCTCGGCGGCATGGTCGCGAAAGGCTCGGTCAAGAAGCTCGGCGGCACCGCCGTCGAGTTCGACGTGAAGGACGCCGCGCGCGTTGTCCACGTCAAAACCAGCAGCGTCCCGCCGCAGATGTTCCGCGAGAACATCGGCGTCGTCGTCGAAGGGACGATGGTTCCCGGCGGATACTTCCAGAGCCAGCGGCTCATGGTCTCGCACAGCAACGAATACAAGGCGCCGGAGAAAGGGCATCCGGTCGACAGGAAAGAGCTCGAGCGTCTGATGAAGAGCGTCGAGCAGGGCAACACATGATCCCCATTCTCGGACGGCTGCTCATCCTCGGCTCGCTCCTCGCCGCAACCGCGGGTTCGGTGCTCGGCTTCGTCGCCGGCCGCACGCGCTCTCTCGACGGCCTGCGATGGGCGCGCCGCTTCGCCTATCTCTACGCGGCGCTGATCGCCCTCGCGGCGATCGTGATGGAAGTCGCGCTGCTCAGGCACGACTTCTCCGTCAGCTACGTCGCGCAGGTCGGCTCGCGCCTCGTGCCGACGTGGGTGACGATCGTCAGCCTCTGGTCTTCGCTCGAAGGCTCGATTCTTTTCTGGGGACTGGTCCTCGGCATCTACATCGCCATCGCCACCTTCCTCACGCGCGGCCGCTATCCCGAATACCAGCCCGACGCCATCGGCGTGTGGCTCGCCACCGCCGCGTTCTTCAGCTTCCTCATCGCCGGACCCGCGAATCCGTTTCACACCGTCGCGAATCCGCCGCTCGACGGACCAGGACCAAATCCGCTGCTGCAGAACCACGTCCTGATGTCCATCCACCCGCCGTTTCTCTATCTGGGCTACGTCGGCATGACGATCCCGTTCGGCTTCGCGTGCGCCGCGCTGCTGAAGGGCCGCCTCGGGCACGGGGTGCTCAAGCCGCTGCGCGAGTCGCTCATGCTGCCGTGGGTCTTCCAGACCATCGCCATCATGCTCGGCGGCTGGTGGGCGTACGAGGTCCTCGGGTGGGGCGGCTACTGGGCCTGGGACCCGGTCGAGAACGCTTCACTGCTGCCGTGGCTCACGGCGACGGCGGCGCTGCACTCGATCATGGTCGTCGAGCGCCGCGGCATTCTGAAGGGCTGGACGATCACGCTCGTTCAGGCGACGTTCCTCCTCGTCCTCCTCGGCACGTTCATGACGCGCTCCGGCGTCTTCAACTCCGTCCACTCGTTCACGCAGAGCGCGATCGGTCCGACGATCCTCGTGTTCCTCGCGGTCGCTCTCCTCTTCACCATCGGTCTGCTCGCGTTCCGCATCGACAAGCTCGAAGTCGAAGGACGGCTCGAAGGTGCCGCCAGCCGCGAGTCGATGTTCCTGGTCAACAATCTCCTGTTCGTCCTGCTGACGTTCACGGTGCTGATCGGCACCGTCTTCCCGCTCATCGTCGAAGCGCTGAAGGGCAAGCAGATGAGCGTCGGACGTCCGTACTTCGACAGCATGGTCATCCCGATCGGCGCGGCGCTGCTGTTCCTCCTCGGCGTCGGACCCGCGCTGCCGTGGGGCCGCGCGACGCGCGAGCAGCTGCGCAAGGCGCTGCTGCCGCCGGTCATCGGCGCGGCGCTCTTCGCGCTCATCGGATTCTTGCTCGGCGTGCGCAGCGCGTGGACGCTCGTCACGCTCGCATTCGGCGGCTACGCCGCGCAGGTCACGCTCGCGCAGATGTTTCTGCCGATGCTGCAGCGCATCAGGCGCGGCGACTCCGTCGGCAGCGCGCTGATCGAAGGCCAGCTGCGCCGCGGACGCCGCCGCTTCGGCTCCTACATCGTGCACGGCGCGATGGTGGTCGTCATCATCGCCATCGCCGTCAGCAGCTCGATGCGCCAGACCACGGAGCTGACGTTCACCAAGGGACAGACGCACAAGGCATCCGGCTTCGATGTCACGCTCGTCGGCGTGGAACAGCGCCAGGAGCCGCATCGCTTCGTGACCGCGGGCCGCTTCGCGATCGCGCGCGGCGGCAAACAGGTCGCGACGCTCGAGCCGCGCATGAATCAGTATCAGATGATGCGCGACCCCGTCGGCTCGCCCGACGTCTACACCACCGCCGCGCGCGACTTCTACCTCTCGCTCGCCAACGTCGACGCTGTCGCACAGACCGCGACCGTCACGATCTACGAGTCGCCGATGATCGTCTGGATCTGGATTGCCGTCATCTTCATGGGCATCGGCGGCCTCATCGCATTGATCCCACCCCGTACCCCCCGTGTCATCCCGAGCGCAGCGAGGGACCCCCTGATTGAAACCGCGGAGACCGCATGAATCGCAGCGTCCTCTTCATCGGCATCGTGATCGCCGCCGCGCTGGTGGTGATCCTCTTCGTCGGCCTCGGCAAGGACCCGGCCGCGATCCGCTCGCCGCTGATCGGACGTCCCGCTCCGGCGTTTGCGCTGCGCGAAGTCGGCACCGGACGCACCATCGACATCGCGCAGTTCCGCGGCAAGCCGCTGGTCATCAACTTCTGGGCGACGTGGTGCGGCCCGTGCTGGGAAGAGCACCCCATCCTCGTGCAGAACGCGCGATTGCTGCAGCCGAACGTGCAGTTCCTCGGCGTCGTGTTCCAGGACACCGAAGAAAAAATCCAGGGCTTCCTGCAGCAGCGCGGCACCGCGTATCCGACCGTCGTCGATGACCGCGGCAAGACCGCGATCGCGTACGGCGTCGGCGGCGTGCCCGAGACCTTCTTCCTGGACGCCAACGGAAAAATCGTGGCGAAGTACAGCGGTCCGATGGACGCCGGCATCATTCAGGAGAATCTGCAGAAGGTGATGCAGCAGTGATCCTGCTCGTACTGCTGCTCACCCTCAAAGTCCCCGACGCGCAGCAGTTCGTCGGCTCGCCGAAGGGCACGCCGCTCGCCGGCGCACAGCTCGACACGCGCACGCGCGAAGTCGCGTCGCTGCTGCGCTGCCCCGTGTGCCAGGGCAGTGCCGTCGCCGACTCGCCGGCGGAGATGGCGGTCAACATGAAGGCGCAGGTGCACGAGCTCCTCGCGCGCGGCTACACCGAAGAACAGATCCTCCAGTACTTCGAGCTCTCGTACGGACAGTTCGTCCTGCTCAAACCGAAGTTCGAAGGCGTCAACGCGCTCGTCTGGATGCTCCCGCTGCTCGCCCTCCTCATCGGCGGCGCGATCGTCGCCTTCAAGATTCGCAGCCTCGCCGCGCAGCCGCAGCCCACGCCACCGGGACCGCCGCCGCCGGACGCCGATCCATACGTCGCCCGCGTGCGCGATCTCGTCAGCGGAGAAAAACAAAAACCATGAACGCACCGACCGACTGGGTCAGCGCCATCGCCATCCTCGCCGCCGGCCTCATCATCGGCGTCCTCTTCGTCGTCCTCTTCAATCGAAAAAGGTCCGCGCACATCGACACCGACCTCGCTCGAAAAGACCTCGAAGCCAAACGCGACGCATTGATCGCCCAACTCCGCGCATTACCCGACGACGCCATCGAAGAACGCGCGCGAATGGAGCGAGAAACCGCCGACGTCCTCCGCAAGCTGGACGAACGAGTCCCGTCAACTCCAATCCCCATACCCCAATCCCCGAACACGATGTCGCCCACAATCAAAGGCTTCCTCTGGGGCGCCGGCTCCTTCGCCGCACTGGCCGCCCTCGCGTACTTCGTCATGCAGTCGACGACCCCTCGCGAACAACAGCAACCCAGCAACTCAGCAACCCAGCAACCCAACCCCCAATCCCCAACCACCGACCCCCAACTACTCCAACTCGAAGCCGCCGTCCAAAAAGACCCCAACAACCTCCCGCTGCGAAACGACCTCGCCCAGGCCTACCTCGAGCGCGACAACCTCATGGCCGTCTTCGAGCAGACGAAGATCGTCCTCGAGAAAAACCCCGCCGACTCACGCGCGCTCACCTTCCAGGCGCTCGTGCGCATGGCCATGGGCGAAGCCGACAACGCCGTGAAGATGCTGCAGCAGGCCCTCCGGTCCGACGCGAAAAACCTCGACGCCTGGGTCGCGCTCGCGTGGGTCCACGCACAGAGCGGCCGCATGAACGACGCCGAAGCCGCGATCGCCGAAGCGATCAAAGTCTCGCCCGGCGACCGCCCGCGCCTCCTCGAAGTGCTGCAGCAGATGAAGACCCACGCCACGCAGCCCGCATCCGCGCAACCGCAGCAGGCGGACGCCGCACTTCCCGCCGATCACCCGCCCGTCGCCGCCGGCGCCGGACGAAACGTCCGCATCACCCTCAACCTCGCCGCCGCCGCCCCGCCGCGCGGCGTCCTCTTCGTCATCGCCCGCGGCCCCGGCGGCGGCCCCCCCGTCGCCGTCAAACGCCTCGCCGCCACCTCGTTCCCCCTCACCATCGACCTCGGCCAGGCCGACTCCATGATGGGCCAGCAACTCCCCGACACCTTCCGCATCGAAGCCCGCCTCGACAGCGACGGCGACCCGTTGACCAAACCGGCGTCCGATCCGTCGGCGTTCGTCGATGGCGTCGCTGCTGGTGCGGCGATCACGCTCTCGCTGAAATGAGGCGGTCACGCAGTCACGCAGTCACGCAGTCACGCGGTGTCTCTTCTGCCGCGTGACCGCGTGACCGCGCAACCCTGATACACTCACACCCGCCTCGGGGTGGCCGACATCGGCCTGAGATCACACCCGCGGAACCTGATCCGGCTCATACCGGCGTAGGGAAGGCAGATGAACCCAGCACTCATTCTTTTTCTCGCCGCTCAGCTCAGCGGCACTCCCGCATCCACGCCTCCGCCCGCGCCCACGCCTGCGTATGCAGAGACGATGGTCGTCTCCGCGATTCGCGCGGACGAAGACACGCCCGTCACCAAGACCGACATCACGCGCGAAGAAATCGAAACGCAGTACCACGGCCAGGACGTGCCGCTGCTGCTGCGCGACGCGCCGTCCGTGCACGCGTACACCGAGTCGGGCGCCGGCGGCTCCGGCTACTCGTACATCACGCTGCGCGGCGTGAGTCCCACGCGCATCAACTTCACCCTCGACGGCGTGCCGCTCGCGGACTCCGAAGACATGGGGACGTACTTTGCCGACTTCCCCGATCTCGCGCGCTCGCTGCAGAGCATCCAGATTCAGCGCGGCGTCGGCACGTCGACGGTCGGCAGCGCCTCGTTCGGCGGCTCGGTCAACATGGAGAGCATCGACCTCGCGCAGGCACCGTCGATCAGCGCGACCGTCGGCGCGGGCTCGTACGGCAACCGCCAGGCGAGCGTCGGATATCAGTCCGGCGCGTTGCCCGGCGGACTCGCGCTCTACACGCGCCTCTCGTATCTCGAGAACGAAGGCTTCCGCGACAATTCCGGCATCACGCAGCACAACCTCTTCCTCAGCGCGTCGAAGCAGGCCGGCGACGCGCTGCTGAAGCTCACCGGATTTTCCGGCCACGAGAAACAGCAGCTCGCGTTCTACGCCACCGACGCCGACACGCTGCGGAACGATCTCCGCGCAAATCCGATGCGCCCCGACGAGACCGACAGCTTCGGCTACGACCTCGCGCAGCTCCAGTACATGCGCAACAACATGTCCGCGTCGGTCTACTACCAGCGCGGCTACGGCTCTTACCGCCTCTTCGACGCCGCCACGGACACCCTCCGGGAGTACGGCCTGGACGGCCTGCTCCTCGGCACGATGCTCACGTACTCGCACACCTCCGGCGCGTTCACGACCAGGTACGGCGTCCACCTCAACCGCTTCCGCCGCGATCACACGCGCGACGATCTCTCCACGAACACGCGCGACTACGCGAACGACGGCGTGAAAGGGGAGGCCAACGCCTTCGCGAAAGTGACGTGGACCGCCGGCGCCTGGCATCTCTACGGGGACGCGCAGGTGCGCCGCGCCACGTTCGATTACCACGGTAATGTGGACATCGACTCGATTGCGTGGACGTTCTTCAACCCGAAGCTCGGCGCGCGCTACGACCTCACTCCGCGCTCGAGCATCTACGCCACCGCCGGCCTCTCCACGCGCGAGCCCGCGCGCAACGACATCTTCCAGGGCGAGGACAACGCCTCCGTCGCGCACGACCCGCGCGCCGTCCGTCCCGAGCGCGTGTACGACTTCGAGGCCGGCTGGAACTTCCGCGCGGCGAAAGTCGAGTGGGCGGCGAACGTTTACGCGATGGAGTTCCGCAACGAGATCGCGTCCACCGGCGAGCTCTCCGACATCGGCCTCCTGCTCCGCCGCAACGTCGATCGCAGCTACCGCCGCGGTCTCGAGCTCGATCTCGCGTGGCAGCCGTCGTCCACGCTGCGTTTCAAAACGAACGCGAACGTGAGCCGCAACCGCATCTCCGAGTGGACGCAGTTCTACGACGTCTACGACGACGCGTTCACCTGGACCGGCTCGCAGCCGCGCACGTTCCGCAATGTCGAGCCGCTGCTCACGCCGAACGTCCTCATCAACCAGTCGATCGAGTACTCGCCCGCGCCGCGGCTCACCCTCGGCGCCGTCGCCCGCTACGCCGCGCGCTCGTATCTCGACAACACCAGCGACGACGCCTTCACCGCGCCGTCGTACACCGTCGTCGACGCGAACGTCGCGTACGCGATCACGCCCGCGGTGCGCGTCTCGCTGCAGATCAACAACGCGCTGAACAACGAGCGGGTCTGGCCGAGCGGGTACAGCTACCTTTACTATGCCGGCGACGTGCAGACCGGGACCGCGTACTTTTACCCGCAGGCCACGCGCAACGCGGTGCTGCTGATGGACTTCGACTTTTGACCTGGCTCGCACGCAACTGGTTCGAGCTCCTCGCCGTGGTGCTGACGCTCTACAGCATCTGGCTCGCGACGAAGGAAAACATCTGGTACTACCCGACCGGCCTCGTCGCGCTGGCGATGTACACGTGGCTCTACTACTCGGCGAAGCTCTACGCTGAGTCGTTCCTGCAGATCATCTGCTTCGCGCTGATGGTCTACGGCTGGTACGAATGGCTCTACGGCGGCGGACGCCACACGCCGCTGCCAGTCACCCGCACGCCGCGATGGGCCTGGATCGCCGGCATCTCCGCCGGCATCGCCGGCTCCGCGCTCACGATGTGGATCCAGCTCACGTACACCGACAACCCCAACCCGTACGTCGACTCCTCGCTCTTCGCCTGGAGCCTCGTCGCGCAATGGATGACCGCGCGGAAGTGGCTCGAGAACTGGCTGCTCTGGATCCTGGTCAACACCGTTTCCGTCCCGCTCTACATCGTCCGCGGACTCTCGCTCACCGCCGGCCTCTACGTCGGCCTCTGGATTCTTGCGATCATGGGATACCGCGATTGGCGCAAATCGCTCGCCTCTGCCTGACCGGCCCCGAGTGCACCGGCAAAAGCACGCTCGCCGCACTGCTCGCGCGCGAATCCGGCACCGTTTGCGTCCCCGAGTACGCGCGCGAATACGCGATTGCGCACGGCAACACCCTCACCGCCGCCGACGTCGAGCCGATCGCCCGCGGCCAGCTCGCGCTCCTCGAGCGCGCACCCGCGCACGCCATCCTCGACACCGATCTGATCTCGACCATCGTCTACGCCCGCCACTACTACGGCACCTGCCCGCAATGGATCGAGGATGAAGCCCGCCGCCGCCGTGCCGATCTCTATCTCCTCCTCGACACCGACTGCGAATGGCTCCCCGACCCCGCCCGCGCCCCCAACCCCGACGACCGCGAAGACCTCTTCGACGCCTTCCGCGCCGCCCTCGACGAATTCGACACGCGCTGGCAGATCGTCAGCGGGGATTGGGAGGAGCGCCTTCGGCAGGCTCTCGCGGCATCAGGCGCGTTGATGTGAGGATCACGACGCGGTGATGCGAGGATCAAACTTTTGATCCGAAGATCAAGACGAGTGATCCGAGGATCAAAACTTTGATCCGAAGATCAAAACGAGTGATCCCTGGATCACGATGGTGGATCAAAAGATCACGCGAGGGTGATCCTCGGATCAGAAATTCTGATCTTTTGATACACGCGCGTGTCGCGTTGACACCCTGCTGTGATCCCTGGATCACAACTGTCTCTTAAAGTGACACGTCCCTTTGATCTTTTGACACCGATGTCTCTTGAAACGGACGCCCTCCCGATCTTTTGATACCGATGTCTCTTGGAAGGGACAGCCACCCTGTCGCGACATCACGGGGTCTTGGGACGATTCAGCGGCGTCGAATGCGAGGCGACCGGTTGCCATCGCCCTTTACGCTTCACGTATACATCCGTGAACCGCTCCTCGACCGTGAACGGTTTCCCTTTCATCACCACGCTGAATTTCCCGACGCCCGTAACGACCGCGGTGTTGCCGAACACGCGCACGTCGACCTCGCTCACCTCCGCCGACTCGAACTTCAGGTTGCCGGACGCGATCGGTGCGAGATCCTGCGTCCGGTCCATGACGCGCGCTTCCGCCGAGGCGGTGATCCGGTAGTCGGGCGCGATGATGCGCTCCAGACGCGCGAGATCGCCGTGCTCGAGCGCATCCAGCCATTCATCCAGCACCGCCCGCACTTCCTGCTCCGGCGTGCGAGGCGCCGCCGACAGGACGAGCGTCAGCGTCGCAAGGAACAGCATCGCCAGCTTTTTCATGAATCGATCATGACATGAGCAAGCCGCATTCGCCCGAACCCCGAACCCCCGAACCCCAAACAATCCTCCGCGCCCTCCGTATCCTCCTCCATGGTGGGATCGCTTCTCCTCTTCTTCTCGCTCACGTTCGCGATCACGTGGACGTGCTGGCTCGGGTACGCCACTCCCGCGCTTGCGCCGGTCCGCCTCCTGCTCCTCTTCCTCGGCATCTTCGCGCCGTCGTTCGTCGCGCTCGGGCTCACTGCGCGTGCGGAGGGAGGGGAGGGGCTGCGAGCGCTGCTCGGCAGGCTCTTCGCGTGGCGCGTGAATGCGCGGTGGTACGTGTTCGCGGTCGGCTACATCGCCGCGATCAAGCTCGCGGCCGCGCTCATCCATCGCCTGCTCTATGGCGTGTGGCCGCGCTTCGGCGCGGAGGCCTGGTACGTCATCGCGGCCGCGACGGTCTTCTCGGTGGTCATCGGCGGCCAGGCAGGCGAGGAGCTCGGCTGGCGCGGTTACGCCCTTCCACGGCTCGCCGCGCGCTTCGGCTTCGGCGGCGCGGGGCTGCTGCTCGGCGTCATCTGGGCCGCCTGGCATCTGCCGCTCTTCTTCATTCCCGGCGGCGACACGTACGGACAATCCTTTCCTCTGTACCTGCTTCAGGTCACCGCGCTCTCCGTCGCGATGACGTGGCTCTACGTCCACACGAACGGCAGCCTGCTGCTGCTGATGCTGATGCACTCCGCGGTGAATCAGACGAAGGACATCGTCCCCTCGGCCGTCGCCGGCGCGTCGAACGCGTTCGCGCTGAGCACATCGCGCGTCGCCTGGCTCACCGTCGCGCTGCTGTGGATCCTCGCCGGATATTTTCTCGTTCGCCTGTCGAGGTTCCGGCTCTCCGCTGATTACAATGCCGCGCTATGCGCGTCTCCGCGGCCTGTCTCCTCCTGACGGTTCTCCTCGGCGGCTGCGCGAGCGGAGGCTTCGTGAATCAGGTCGACGCGCTGATGCGCGACTACGACGGCGATGTTCCCGGTGCGTCGGTCCTCGTCATTCGCGACGGCAAAGCCGTGGTGCGGCGCTCATACGGACTCGCGAACGTCGAGGAGCACACCAGGGCCACGCCGGCGACGAACTACCGCCTCGCGTCGGTGACCAAGCAGTTCATCGCCGCATCGATTCTGCTGCTGATGGAGAGCGGCAAACTGCAGCTCGACGATCCGATTCGCAAGTGGTTGCCGTCGCTGCCCGAGGCGACGAGCGCGGTCGTCGCCATCACCATCTGCTGATGCTCACGTTCGCGACCACTTGCATGGGTCAGGCGAAATACGTTACGGCTCAACGCTATTGGGAGGAACGATGTTGAGCTTTTCCATGTGCGCGACGATGTCCGCCATGGGAATGGCGGTGTTCGGACATCCGGGGCACTGGTGAAGAGCGATGACCCGATGGTCGCTGAGCGCGATTACGGGCGAGCCTGACGATCCATAATCGGTGTCGGCATAGTAGCCAACACTCTCGACAGTAGTCGCATCGAGACACGAGCGAATGCGGGATGACATTACCTTCGGATATCCTGCATTCGTACCTGTGTTGTCTTCCGGCGCGCTGGATCGGAACGCGATCTTCTTACCCTGGGCGGCAGGATGTTGAGGAATATAGATCCGCTCCGGCGGCGACTTCAAGCCAGTGCGAATCTTGAGATACCCCAGTCCGGAGACAAGCTCTACCGGCAATTGAACCAGTGCGTAATCCAATTCAGGATCCGCCCAGATGAACTTCGCACCGTTAATACGCAGTCGGCCGGGGCAAGCCCCCCATTCATCGCAGCTAGCGTCGCACGCATCGCTTTCGGCGACGAACTCAAATAAGGTGGCCGTGGCTTCCGGCTTGGACTTGATGCAGTGATAATTCGTCATCAGGTGACCCTCGGAGCCGAGCAGCCACCCGCTGCAGGAGATCTCGCCTCCGCGAATTAGGCGCGCGACTGCGCGGCTGTGTTCATACACAGACGGCTGATCGGTCTTGTAACAAACCGCATCCTCCAGATCGAGGTCTCCGCAGGTCTGAACGAATTCACCGATGATCGAACGCTCGTCGCGCTCGTCGGAATTAAGACCTCTTACAAACAGATCGACAACGACTTCGCAGTCGCCGGACGAGCAGCTTAGGAGGACATCTACGCTGTCGCCGCTGATTACAGGAAGTGTAGCCTGTCCATTTTCGTCGAGTTTCACCTGTGCGTCCTCGAAGGTGTCGCCGCTCTTTCTGATCATGAGGCGGTCGCCGGACCGAAGCCTGACACTGGCCAGATGCACGACGATGAAAGTCGCTCCCCTTCTGGAAAAGGTGTGGGCTGTCCCGGAAACCAAACGCAACGGGGGAACTTGAAGCATCGGCTCTCCGACGACCGCGGCAAGTTGTTCGTGGGTCGAAAAGACCGCCTGCGCAGAGGGTTGATCGGCTGCAGCCTGACCTGGGGCCAGTCCGAACGACCCGACGCTCAGAACCATCGCGAGCGAGGTATTAGAAATGAATCGACCGATAATCATTCAAAAACGTCTCCTTCGTGATCGAGACATCTCCCTCCGCCTTCTTGATGACCAGATTGAACACACTGACCTTCAAGGGCCAGTGTGGCCCGTCGGGATTCTTGCGAGCCCAGAGACAGACAGTTTCAGGGGTCTCGGGACACTTCGCAAGCGTCACCGCGTATTTCGACGCCTGCGACCAATCGATCTCGGGGTTTGTAAAGACCTCGCCGTCTTTGGCGACGGCGCGATATGTAAAAGTCCCCCCCGTGATCCGCTCGATGCTGCCGTCGGCATGTACAGCGTGGGGCGGAGGGAACTTGCCGGGAAATGCCAAAAGAAGATCGGGATCGAAATAGCCTCCGCTGTCAACGGGCTGCGAAAGGGAGGGCAGGGGAGTACTCGCGCCGATCAGGACGGAGCGCATCTCCACGCTCGGCACTTTGTCGATGAGATGCTTCAGCCATGCGGCGGCAGCCACCCATGGGCTGGCGAAACTCGAACCCTTCTCGCTGGGTGTAATGAGGCAACCCTTGAAATTCGACCCTTGAGCCACGAGTCCGACCGAGGTTTTGTAGTCGTTGCCAATGGAGGCGAAGGTTCCACGAACGATCCCGTCGCGATCGCCGTAAGTAATGTTGATCGCTCGGCCGACGTAGTCCTGCGCCATGTTCTGGGGGAAATAGTAAGGCGGAAGTCGATCGAGTTTGTTACCTGCCGCTACGAACGAATAGGCGGATGAATTGATGAGCGCCGCATCATAGTCGACGTTCTTAGCGCGGATACTGAACGACATGTTGACCCAGGTCTGCCGGTGGCTGAAGTGCTCCCATGTGACGGCTTGGAGAATGCCCTGGTCGATGTTCTGTCGATTGCCCGTCAGAGGCTTGTACGTCTTGATCCAGTCGTCAGAAATGTCGAGCTCCGGCCGAACAGCTTCCGGGACCGTGGCGCGGTACGCAGTCAACGCGTTCCGCAGCTTAACCTCGCTGACTCTCGGATTCAGCTCGAACTTCTCCACATGACCACCGACGGCATCCCACACGCCGAAATGGCGGAGTGCGAGCTCGACGACCTCATAGACCTTACGCCCGTGTCCGCCGTCGAAGTCCCAATCGACCAAAACTAACGGATCTGCCTTCGCCAAAGCAGTCAGCTCGGTATCCGACAGCGTCGCTCTTCGAGCATTCCAGGTCTCGTGATAGCCAGACGCGGTCAATGGTGGTGTAGTAATCGTGCAGGGTACCGGCTCGTCGTACAAATCAACTGGCAAAAGCGGAAACGTCGAAGTGCCTTGATCGTCAGCTGGCCCGACCCACACGTAGAGAGACCTTCCCAGTTTTTTGCGAACGTCCGGCGTGAAAGCTTGGCGAAACTCGCTCAGCGAATTGAAGACCACCGCCGTCGTACCGCGCGATCGCGATCCACTGAGGTTAACCGCCGTCAGCGGGCGTCGCCTCGGCCCGTCGGGGATATTGAGAGAGTCAATGGATTGTTTTGCTTCGTACTGACTCGTATCCGGTGAGAACGTACGAATGTTCGTGGCCGGCAGATCCCAATTCTCACGCGGCTTCACCGGGACGGGCGGAATCTTGATCATCGTGTTGCCCTGAAGAAGCTTTTCCCCGTTGACCTTCTTGATCTGTCGCACGAGAAAGTCGGTGGTCTTGGGAAAGGCATCGGGGTAGTAATCAAAATACCGATCAACAAGGGTCCGCGCATCAGTTGCTGACGTGATCTTGACTTCCGGCCAGTCCGCTGGTTCACGAAGTTTCGATGTGGCCGTCACCAAAGCCAGACTGAGCGCGTCACGTGTTGCCGGCGACGCCTCCTCCGACAGGATCCGATTGTCGTCCCAGGCGACGTAGACCTTGGGCTCGGCATCTTCCGTCAGCACGGGACGATCGTCGGCTAAGACACCGCTCGCACCGATGATTGCGAACAGCAGTGTAGCCGGCCACACGCGCGTTGGTTGATCGCATTTCATGAGCATGACACGTGCCCCGATCATGGCTTCTTGGGAATGGTCAAGTCGGCTTTGCCCTTGCTCTCTCCACCCACCTTTACTTCCACCTTCACGGTCATCGCGGCCGCAGCCGGCGCAAAGGTAGCCGGCAAAATGAACACGATCTTCGTATCGCTCCAAGTGGGGATCACCGATTCGTTCGTCGCTGTGAACGTCGTCGTTGCTTGGTCGGTACTGATGATGAGTTGACTCGTCGCCGCGCGATCGGCACCAAAGCCGGTGCCCGTAACGGTGATCCGTTCGTCGGCCGATTGAGCCGTTGCCGGTGTGAGCGTGATGGCCGCAGGATCCGCTTTCTTCGGTACTGTGAGGTCCGCCTTACCCTTACCGTTGCTGCCGACCTTGACCTCAACGGTCGCCGTATACGGCTCGTCCTTGTAGAAGGACGCAGGCAGGATGAACTCGATCTTCGTATCTTCCCATTTCGTGACAGCAGCACTAGTCGACGCGATCTTGTCGTTATTGGGTCCGATTACTAGGTGAGAGCCGGCTTCCGGCGTTTGGAAGCCTTTGCCGGTGATCGTGATCTTCCCTCCCAAGGCTGGGGCGATGGCAGGATCGATCTTGATCTGGGGCCCGTCGGCCGGGTTCGGGGGGGTTGGGGGTGCAGGGGTACCCGCGGGCCGTTGCACGTTCTGCGGCACGCCGATCCTCGAACGGAAGAGGTCCGCAACGCCGCTGCTGAGGAACGAGTAAGAGACGCCAACAAACCAACTCTCCGCCGCGCGCGTCGGCAAGTCTGCCAGCGCGTTCGCATCGGTGGTGAAATCACCCTGGTGAAGCGCGGTCGGAAGACGCTGGCGCGTGCCGAAGATCCTTCCGACTGTTAGAAAAGCACGACTGCCGAAGCGAAGGCTCGAGCCCAGAAGGTAGCTTGGACGGTCGTCGTCGATTGATATCCCGAATGTTAGTGGCGCCACGGAAACACCACGAATCAGTGAGGATGACAGGTACAAGTGCGAGACCGCCGCGCCCTCGACCTTGAAGTCGTCATCTGCGTCCGAGTTGCGACTTACAAAGAACCCCGGCACCTCAGGCGTAGTGCTATTGGAGTCCGTATCCTTCGTTCCCGGGTTCAAAAACACCCGCGGGTCAATGAGGTCGTGACGCGCGACCCCGCCGGCAAACGCGAGATTCCACAACTCCCGAACCGGAATCTCCCACTCGACCTCCTCGAGGCCGTCGGTATCCGTACAGCCGGCTCGTTTCGTCACTCGAATCTTGTACGCGGTCGTGGATTCGTCATGCGTCACAGGCAGTTCGACCACCGGGTTGCCGCGCGTGCGTAGACCAGCTTCCGCACGTGGAGTCGTGACCGTTTCCGCGTTGTACCGAAAGCATTGGTCATCGGTGTCGACGATACGGAAAACGATTCGGTCTCCGTGAGAAGCGGAAATGGCCGGCACCTTCCCTGCGCCGGTGAGTCGGTGCGAGATTGTGTGTTGGACGATTGTGGGGCTTTTCAATTGCCCTGACTTACACCCTGAAGACATCACCAACACACACACCAACAGGACAGCGACACACATTTCCTTGCGCACGAGCCACCTCCTTCTCGCTATAGGAGTGACAGGCAGGTCGTTTTCCCTACCTCTGCGTTGCCGAACCAAGAAAGTCAGCCGGGTTGGACGGTCGGCGGTATCTTCGGGCTGATGGCGAACCTGATCGAACGCTATCGGAACGACATCCGTGGCGTACTCTCGTGTCTCCACCGCGGTTGTCATTCGGGAAACGCTCCCGAGCGGCTGCAACCCGCGCTTCGGCACGGAGGCTTGGTACGTCATTGCGGCGGCGACTGTGTTCTCGCTCGTCATTGGCGGGCAGGCGGGCGAGGAGATCGGGTGGCGCGGTTACGCGCTTCCACGCCTCATGGAGCGTTTCGGCTTCGGCGGCGCGGGCGTGCTCCTCGGCGTGATCTGGGCGGTCTGGCACCTGCCGCTCTTCTTCATCCCGGGCGGCGACACGTACGGACAATCGTTCCCGCTCTATCTGCTGCAGGTGACGGCGCTCTGCGTCGCGATGACGTGGCTCTACGTGCACACGAACGGCAGCCTGCTGCTCGCGATGCTGATGCATTCGGCGGTGAATCAGTCGAAGGACATCGTCCCCTCCGCGGTCGCCGGCGCGACGAATGCGTTCGCGCTCAGCACCTCGCGCGTCGCGTGGCTCACGGTTGCGTTGCTGTGGATCGTCGCCGGATATTTTCTCCTGCGCGCTGATTACAATGCCGCCCCATGCGCGTCTCCGCGGCCTGTCTCCTCCTGACGGTTCTCCTCGGCGGATGCGCGACCGGAGGTGATCGAGTGCCCGAAGGCGCCGAGGTCGACGTCGTGATGCGCGATTACGATGGCAACGTTCCCGGCGCGTCGGTGCTCGTCATTCGCGACGGCAAGCCGATCGTGCGCCGCGCGTACGGACTCGCGAACGTCGAGGAGCGCGTCGCCGCCACGCCGGAGACGAACTATCGCCTCGCGTCGATGACCAAGCAGTTCACCGCCGCGGCGATTCTGCTGCTGATGGAGAGCGGCAAACTGCAGCTCGACGATCCCATTCGCAAGTGGCTGCCGTCGCTGCCCGAGGCGACGAGCGCGGTGACGCTCCGCCATCTGCTGACGCATACCTCGGGACTCATCGACTACGAAGACGTGATCCCCGACGGCACCACCGAGCAGGTGCACGACGCGGACGTGCTGCGCCTCCTCAAAGCGGAGAACCGCACGTACTTTGTGCCGGGCGCGAGCTATCGCTACAGCAACAGCGGCTACTCGCTGCTCGCGCTCATCGTGGAGCGCGCCTCGGGAGAGACGTTCGCGTCGTTTCTGCGCGACCACATCTTCGTGCCGCTCGGCATGACCAACACAGTGGCGCACGAGGAAGGCATCTCGACCGTCGCGCATCGCGCGTTCGGCTACAGCAGCGCGAACGGAGCATGGACGCGCACCGATCAGAGCCTCACCAGCGCGGTCCTCGGCGACGGCGGCATCTACTCCTCGATCGACGATCTCGCGAAGTGGGACGCCGCGCTGTACGACGACCGCCTGCTGCGCCGCGAGTCGCGCGAGCTCGCGTTCACTCCTGCGACCGACACCGACGAACCGAACGTCAAGTACGGCTTCGGCTGGCGCATCACCGGCGACACACTGTGGCACTCCGGCGAGACGCGCGGCTTCCGCAACGTCATCGTCCGCGATCCCTCGCGGCGGCTCACCGTCGTCATCCTCACCAATCGCAACGGCCCCGAGCCGTACGCGAAGGCGCTCGAGATCGCGCAACAGTTCCGATGACCCCGCTCCTCGCTCCGCAGCACGGCCACTTCCGCTTCGAGTCGGGACATCACAGCAGCCAGTGGATGGATCTCGAAACGCTGTTCCTCCAGCCGGCGCACGTTGAGCCGCTCGCGGACGAGCTCGCGCAGCGTCTCGCGAAACACAACGTCGAAGTCGTGTGCGGTCCGCTCGTCGAAGGAGCGTTCCTCGCGCTCATGGTCGCGCGGCAGCTCGGCGTGCCGTTCACGTACAGCGAGCGGATCGAGACGCGCTCCGACGCGCTCTATCCAATCGCTTATCGCGTCCCGCGCGCGCTGCACTACCACGTGCGCGGCAAGCGCGTCGCGATCGTGAACGACGTGATCAGCGCCGGCTCCGCCGTCGGCCGCACCGCCGTCGATCTCGACGCGTGCGGCGCAACGATGGTCGCAATCGCCGCGCTGCTCATCCTCGGCGACTGGACCGTGCGCTTCGCGGCCGATCGCAACATCGCCGTCGAAGCGCTCGAGGAACGGCCGCTGGAGATCTGGACGCCGGAGGAGTGTCCGCTCTGCGCGCGCGGGGTCGCGCTAAGCAACGTCCGCGAGGTCGACGGTCAGCAGTAGCAGGCAGCCTTCCGCGGACGCGACGACGTCGCCGTGATGCGCGCCGGCGTCGACGTGATGGAAGTCGCCGGCATACAGCGCGACCGCGCCGATGCGGCAGCTTCCGCTGACGACGTACGACTGCTCGGATCCTTCATGATCGTGCGCGGGGAGGATCGCGTTCGGCGCGAGCTCGAGCATGATCGTCGCCGTGCCGCGCACCGTATCCTTCGACAGTTTCTTCGTACGCACGCCGGGAGCGCACGAACGCCACGTCCCCTCGGCCGCGCGGACGGTGCGGCTCTCATGCTCGCCCGGCACGGACTCATCGAGCTGCGGGCGCTGCTGCACGAGCGCGAGCACGCGCGCGCGGACGTCGGACGGCGGCGCAACCGGCTCGATCGAGTCGGCCATCGCCCGGTCCAGCAGCTCCAGCTCTTCGCGTGTCAGCGCATCGTTCATTTCTTCAGCTCGTCCAGTCCTCTGCGAAGCATAACCCGCACCGACGCTTCGTCGAGTGAAAACGTTGTCGCAAGGTCGGTCACCGACCTCCCGTAAAAAAACGCCTCCTCGACGAGCACCCGCGGAGTCGGTGCTTCGCCAACGTTACCTACGGACCGGCCGCTCATTCGGTTTTGTCTCGCCAGAGATTTCTCGCGCACCGCCCGCACCAGCCCGCCAAAATCCATCGGAACCGGCTGAGTCCCAAACACTTCCTCCAGCACCCCCGCCGCCGCCGTCTCGTCGCCGAGGATGCGGAGGGCGAGAGCGTAGAGGCGGGGGGCGTGTTCGTCGTAGAGGCGGATCACTTCGTCGGGAGACATCGGGATAGGGATATCTTAGTGGGGAATGGGGGTATGAGGTATGGGGCATGAGACTCTCCCTCATACCCCATCCCTCATACCCCGTACCCCTTATGAACTGGCTCCTCAAAAACTTCCTCCGCGGCCTCGTGATCATCGTCCCGATCGCGCTGACGCTGTATCTGCTCTATCAGAGCTTCATCACGCTCGACCGGCTGCTGCACCTGCCGACGCGGGGGCTGGGGATTGCGATCCTCGTCGTCGGGACGATTCTCGTCGGCGCGCTGGCGTCGAATTTCGTCGGCCGGAGGATCTTCGCGCTCACCGAGACCATCTTCACGAAGGCGCCGCTGGTGCGGATCATCTACGGCGCGATCCGCGACCTGCTCGAGGCGTTCGTCGGCAACAAGCGGCGCTTCGACAAGCCGGTCTCCGTGCAGCTCACCGAGAGCGTGAAGATCTTCGGCTTCGTCACGCGCGACGACCTCGGCGCGCTCGCGGCGCCGGGTGACGTCGCGGTCTATGTCCCCTTCTCGTACACGTGGGACGGCTGCCTGCTCGTCGTCGCGCGCGAGCGCGTCACGCCGCTCGACGCCGACAGCGCGAGCATCATGGCGCTCATCGTCAGCGGCGGCGTTTCGAGAGTCTGAATTCGCACTCTTGCGTCACTGACATTTTTTTATATGATCCCCATCGTCGCGCGCCCGGCGCGACAGTTGCTAAGCCCCGCAGTCGGCGTCCCTCTCGTCAAATGGCTCAGATTTTCCACCGCAGCGCCAATACGCTTTCGCGCGTCACCATCTTCGGTGCCGTGTTCGTCGCCGGTTTCGTCCTCTGGGTCATCGGCGGCATCGTCCGATCTCCGTACTTTACGAATCAGGGCATCCATCGCGAGCAGCCCGTTCCCTTCAGCCATCAGCATCACGTCGCCGGACTCGGGATCGACTGCCGCTACTGCCACACCTCGGTCGAGGTCTCCGGCTTCGCCGGCATCCCGCCGACGTCGACGTGCATGAACTGCCACGCGCAGATCTGGACGAACGCGTCGATGCTCGAGCCGGTGCGCGCCAGCTTCGCGACCGGACGCCCGCTCGTCTGGAGCCGCATCCATCGCCTGCCGGACTTCGTCCACTTCAAACACGACATCCACGTCAGCAAGGGAATCGGCTGCGCGACCTGTCACGGCCGCGTCGACCGCATGAACCTCATGCGCCAGGAATCGCCGCTGACGATGTCGTGGTGCCTCGATTGCCACCGCGCGCCGGAGAAGTACATCCGCCCGCGCTCCGAAGTGTTCAACATGAGCTACGTTGCAAAAAACCAGGAGGTCCTCGGCCCTCAACTCGTGAAGGAGTACGGAGCGAAGAGCCTCACCAGCTGTTCGACGTGCCACTACTGATGAGCGACTCGAAACCATTGAGCTTCACCGAGTTTCGCGCGCGCGTGGGCGATCTGCGCGGCCGCGAATTCTGGCGCAGCCTCGAGGAGCTGTCGCGCAGCGACGTCTTCGACGAGTTCATGACCCAGGAGTTCCCGCAGCAGGCGCTCGCCCTCGAGAAGGGCGTCGACCGCCGCAACTTCATGAAGCTGATGTCGGCCTCGGTCGCCATGGCGGGACTCGCGGCGTGCCGCCAGCCGGCCGATGCGATCGTGCCGTACGTCAACCAGCCCGAGAACCTGATCCCCGGCCGGCCGCTCTACTTCGCCAGCGCGATGCCGCTCGGCGGATACGCGACCGGCGTGCTCGTCGAGAGCCACATGCATCGCCCGACGAAGATCGAGGGCAACCCGCAGCATCCCTCGAGCCTCGGCGCGAGCGACGCCTTCATGCAGGCGTCGGTGCTCGGCCTCTACGACCCCGACCGCTCGCAGGTCGTCCGGAAGTACGGCGACACCGCGACCTGGGGCGACTTCATCGGCGCGGTGCAGCCCATCGTCACCGCCGCGAAAACGAACGGCGCGGGGCTGCGCCTCCTGACCCAGACCGTCACCTCGCCGACCCTCGGCGCGCAGATCCAGACGCTGCTCGCGCAGTACCCCGGCATGAAGTGGCATCAGTGGGAAGCGGTGAACCGCGACAGCGCGCGCGAAGGCGCGCGGATGGCGTTCGGCGGCTACGCCGACGTGCACTACGACTTCACGAAAGCGAACATCGTCGTCTCCCTCGGCTCCGATTTCCTGGCCAGCGGGCCGGGACATCTCCGCTACGCGCGCGACTTCATGTCGCGCCGCCGCGTGCGCCACGGCAAGACGACGTCGATGAACCGCATGTACGCGATCGAAGCCGGCATCACCAGCACCGGCTCCGTCGCCGATCACCGCGTGCCGGTGAAGCCGTCGCAGATCGAAGGGATCGCGCGGCAGATCCTCGCCGGACAGGCATCGACGCCGGTCCTCAAAGCGCTGCTCGAAGACCTGAGCGCCAACCGCGGCGCGAGCGTCGTCATCGCCGGAGAGGAACAGCCGGCGGTCGTCCACGCGATCGCGCACGCGCTCAACTCGCAGTTCGGCAACATCGGCACGACCGTACTCGTCACCGATCCGGTCGAAGTCGCGCCCGTGAATCAGCTCGCGTCGCTGCAGGAGCTCGTGCGCGACATGAACGCCGGCGCCGTCAAAGCGCTGATCATCCTCGGCGGCAACCCCGTCTTCGACGCTCCCGCCGATTTCAACTTCACCCGCGCGCTCGACAAAGTCCCTTTCCGCGCCCATCACTCGCTCCACTACGACGAGACCTCGCTCCGCTGCCACTGGCACATCCCCGACACCCACTGGCTCGAAACCTGGGGCGACGCCCGCGCCCACGACGGCACGATCTCGATCATGCAGCCCCTGATCGCGCCTCTCTACAACGGCCGCTCCGCCCACGAAGTCCTCGGCGCCCTGATCGGAGGCCTCGACCAGACCCCGTATCAAACCGTGCGCACCTACTGGTTCGCCAAAGGCGCAACAGAACAGACGTGGCGCAAATGGCTGCACGACGGGGTGGTGGAGGGAACAACACTCCCAACGCGCGCCGCAGCAGCAGCAGCGCCTCCAGCAACCCAGCACCCCGGCAACCCAGCAACCGGCATCGAGATCGAACTAAGACCCGACCCCACCATCTACGACGGGAGATTCGCCAACAACGGCTGGTTGCAGGAGCTCCCCAAACCCAACACCAAAATCACCTGGGACAACGTCCTCCTCGTCAGTCCGAAGACCTCGGTGACGATCGGCTACGACCCCGACCAGCGCGAAGCCAACGTCAACGAGCGCCGCACCCGCTACGCCACCGTCACGTATCGCGGCGTGAAGATGAACCTCCCGGTCTGGGTCGTCCCCGGCCACGCCGAGAACGTCGCCACGATCTTCTTCGGCTACGGACGCCGCAACGCCGGCAAAGTCGGCACCGGCACCGGATTCAACACCTATCCGTTGCGCTTCTCGAATGCGCTGCACGGCGGCCCCGGCGCGGAGATCCGGATCGACGAGACGATCGAAAAACCGTATCTCGTCGCCTGCACGCAGGAGCACCAGTCCATCGATCCGAAAGACGTCGGTGAGCGCGGGCTCGTGCGCGCCTCGACCTTCGAGGCATATCAGAAGAATCCGAACTTCGCGAAAGAGCCGCATCACGGCAGCGACACCGCCGGCCACGAAAATGAGTCGATGTATCCGCCGTGGAAGTACAGCGACAAACAGGCGTGGTCGATGGTCATCGACAACAGCGTCTGCATCGGCTGCAACGGCTGCGTCATGGCCTGCCAGTCCGAGAACAACATCGCCATCGTCGGCAAGGAACAGGTCGTGCGCGAGCGCGAGCTGCACTGGCTGCGCATCGATCGCTACTACCGGGGCGACGTCGACAACCCCGAGGTCTTTCACGAGCCCGTGCCGTGCATGCAGTGCGAGCTCGCGCCGTGCGAGCCGGTGTGTCCCGTCGAAGCCACCTCGCACAGCGAGGACGGCCTCAACGACATGACCTACAACCGCTGCATCGGCACGCGGTACTGCTCCAACAACTGCCCCTACAAAGTGCGGCGCTTCAACTTCTTCCACTACGCCGACTACGACACGCCCGCGCTCAAGCCGATGCGCAACCCCGACGTCACCGTCCGCACGCGCGGCGTGATGGAGAAGTGCACCTACTGCGTGCAGCGCATCAACCTCGCGAAGATCGACGCGGAGAAAGAGAACCGCAAAGTCCGCGACGGCGAGATCACCACCGCCTGCCAGCAGGCCTGCCCCACCCAGGCCATCGTCTTCGGCGACATGAACGACAAGACCAGCGAAGTCGCGCAGCTCAAAGCCGAGCCGACCAACTTCACGCTGCTCGAAGAACTGCAGACGCGGCCGCGCACGACGTACCTGGCGACGATCCGCAATCCGCATCCGTCATTGGTGAAGCATGCGTAAAGACACCACTCCCGCCCACGAGCTCCGCCCCACGACGCAGGAGCTTCGCATCCCGGAGCGCTTCATCCCGACTCCGACCATCGAGCCGGGGCATTCGTTCTCGACGATCACCGATCACATCTCGACGATCGTTTTGAGGCGCAAGACGCCGTTCGGCTGGCTGATCGGATTCCTGATCGCGCTCGGCGGCGTCACGCTGCTGATGTTCACGATGTCGGTGCTGATCGGCAAAGGCGTCGGCATCTGGGGCATCAACCATCCCGTCGGATGGGGCATGGACATCATCAACTTCGTCTGGTGGATCGGCATCGGCCACGCCGGCACGCTGATCTCCGCGATCCTGCTCCTGCTGCGGCAGGAGTGGCGCACTTCGATCAATCGCTTCGCCGAGGCCATGACGCTGTTTGCCGTCGCCTCGGCAGGGTTGTACCCGGCGCTGCACACCGGACGGCCGTGGTTCGACTTCTGGATGTTCCCGTATCCGAACACGATGGGGCTCTGGCCGCAGTTCCGCAGCCCGCTGATGTGGGACGTCTTCGCGGTCTCGACGTACGCCACGGTCTCGCTGTTGTTCTGGTACGTCGGACTGATCCCCGATCTCGCGACGCTGCGCGACCGCGCGACGAACCTCTGGGTGAAGCGCGTCTACGGCATGTTCGCCCTCGGATGGCGCGGCAGTGCGAAGCACTGGCACCGCTACGAGTACGCGTACCTGCTGCTCGCCGGCCTGTCGACGCCGCTCGTGCTCTCCGTCCACACGATCGTGTCATTCGACTTCGCCGTCGCGCAGATCCCCGGCTGGCACACCACGTTCTTCCCGCCGTACTTCGTCGCCGGCGCCGTCTTCGCCGGCTTCGCGATGGTGCTCACGCTCGCCATTCCCGCGCGAAAATTCTTCAAGCTCGAAGACTTCATCACCACGCGCCATCTCGAGAACATGGGCAAGGTCATGCTCGCGACGGGGCTCATCGTCGCGTACGCCTACGCGATGGAGTGGTTCTACGGCCTCTACAGCGGCAACGTCTTCGAGATCTTCATGCTCAAAAACCGCGCGACCGGGCCGTACCTGAAGATGTACATCGCGCTCTGGATCTGCAACGGGCTCGCGCCGCAGCTGATGTGGTTCAAGCGCTTCCGCACCAGCCCGTTCTGGCTCTTCCTCACGGCGATGTTCGTCAACGTCGGCATGTGGCTCGAGCGCTTCGTGATCATCCCCGGCTCGCTGCACCGCGATTTCCTGCCGTCGTCGTGGGGCATGTACCACGGTACCAAGTGGGACTGGAGCATGTTCATCGGCTCGATCGGTCTCTTCTTCGCGCTGCTGTTCCTCTTCGTGCGCTTCCTGCCGATGATCTCGATCTTCGAGATGCGCACGCTCCTGCCCGAGGCGCAGGCGCATGCGGAAGGGGAGGGGCAGCACTGATGGCGATCGGGAAGATCCGGGAAGGCCTGTACGGCGTGATCGCGGAGTTTCACGACCCGCAGACGCTGCTCGACGCCGCAAACGCGACGCGCGAGGCCGGCTACCGGGACATCGACGCCTTCTCGCCGTTTCCGATTCACGGGCTCGCGGAGGCGATCGGCTTTCACAAGTCTCGTCTGTCGTCGATCGTCCTCGGCATGGGCGCGCTCGGCGGCATCGGCGGCTTCATGATGTGCTGGTACGCGAACGTGATCGGCTATCCGCTCAACATCGGCGGCAAGCCGCTCAACTCGTGGCCCGCCTGGATCCCGATCACGTTCGAGTGCACGATCCTCCTCGCCGCCCTCGGCGCCGTCTTCGGCATGCTCGCCCTGAACGGCCTGCCGATGCCGTATCACCCCGTGTTCAACGTGCGGCGGTTCGACAGCGCCTCGCGCGACAAATTCTTCCTCGTCATCCAGGCGCGCGACCCGAAGTTCCAGCTCGATGACGCGCGCCAGTTCCTTCAGGCGCTCGGTCCCAGGGAGGTCACAGATGTTCCCTGGTAGGCCGAAGGCCACTTTCACCTTTTTCCTTTTACCTTTCGCCCTTTTGCTGGCGATGAGCTGCCGCCAAAAGATGGCCAACCAGCCCCGCTACGACCCTTACGAGTCGTCCGACTTCTTCACCGACGGCATGTCCGCGCGTCCGCGCATCCCCGGCACCGTCGCGCGCGGCGAGTTGAATACGCTTGCCGAGGTCAAAGACGGGTTTCCGATCGCCATCTCGCGTGCGGTCCTCGACCGCGGCGAACAGCGCTACAACATCTACTGCGCTCCCTGCCACGGCCGCCTCGGCGACGGCGCGGGCATGATCCCGTCGCGCGGCTACCGCCGTCCGCCCTCGTTCCACACCGAAACGCTGCGCGCGCGGCCGACAGGACACTACTTCGACGTGATGACGAATGGATTCGGCTCGATGCCGTCGTACCGGACGATGATTCCGCCGCAGGATCGCTGGGCGATCATCGCCTACATCCGCGCGCTGCAGCTCAGTCAGAACGGCACGCTCGCCGACGTGCCGCCGGCGGACCGCGCGCAGCTTGGTGGAGGACAGGCAATCCTGCCTGTCCCGCATGAGGGGTCCCACTGATGGCCGCGGCTCCCGTCACCGGCATCGCACGCGCGCAGGTCCCGGCGCTGATCATCGGCATCCTCGGCATCGCCGCCGCCGCCATCGGCTTCTTCATGAACGCCACCGAGTTCTATCGCGCGTGGCTGCCGGCCTTCATCTTCTGGTTCCTCATCGCCGCCGGCTCCATCGGCGTCATGTGCCTGCAGTACGTCACCGGCGGTGAGTGGGGCGTGCTGATCCGCCGCCCGCTCGGCGCCGCGTCGCGCACGATCCCGCTGTTCATCCTCTTCGCCATTCCGCTCGTTCTCGGCATGGAGCACATCTATGTCTGGGCGAACCACGACCTCGTCGCGCACGACGCCCTGCTGCAGCAGAAGCAGCTCTGGCTCAATCCGACGGGGTGGATCATCCGCGCGCTGATCTACTTCGTCCTGTGGATCCTCGTGGTGTGGCGCATTCGCGTGCTCTCGCTCGACTTCGCGAAAACGCGCTCGCCGTACACCGAGCTCTCGCGGCGCAAGATCAGCGCGGTCGGACTGCTCGTCATCGTCATGACGCTCACGCTCGCCTCGGTCGACTGGGTGATGTCGCTCGAGCCGAAGTGGTACTCGTCGATGTTCGGCATCGCCTTCACCGTCGGCGCCGGACTCTCCGCCTTCGCGTTCGTCACCTTCTTCCTCGTGCTGCTCTCGACGACGCCGGCGATGCGCGACATCCTCAAGCCGGGCCATTTCCGCGACCTCGGCAACCTGATGCTCGCCTTCACCATGCTGTGGGCCTACACGAATTTCTCGCAGTTCCTGCTGATCTGGTACGGCAACCTCAAGGAAGAGACGCCCTACTACCTCAAGCGCATGCACCACGAGTGGGGATGGATGGCCGCGGCGCTGATCCTCTTCCACTTCTTCCTGCCGTTCACGATGCTGCTGATGCGCGCCATCAAGGACACGCCGAAGACGATCGGCATCGTCACCGTGATCATCCTGCTGATGCGCTTCGTCGACGTCTACTGGCTCACCGCGCCCGCGCACTACAAACACATCCCGCCGTCGATCTGGATGACCATCGCCGCGTTCGTCGGCATCGGCGGGCTGTGGCTCGCCGCCTTCATCTGGCAGTTGAAGGGACAGACCATCATTCCGATTCACGAGACCTGGGTCGAAGAGGCCATCCGCGAGGGAGCGCTCACCCGCAATGCCTGAGCACATCCAGTATCAGGACGACGACCTGTTCAATCCCGAGACTCATCACGAGGAATCGGATGTGCCGATCCGCCCTCTGTTCCGGGCGATCTTCATCTTCATCATCTTCGCGATCGTGACGCACGTCGTGCTCTTCGGGATGTACAAGGCGTTCGTGAAGAGCGAGCGTAAACGGATGGACCCGCCGCAGACGCAGGTCGCGCGTCCCGCCGACGCCGACGTGCCGAAGAACCAGCCGCTCCTCCAGCCCTTCCCGCGCCTCGACGCCAACCGCCACCCGCTCGCCCCCAACCAGGACACGCCGGTGACCGACCTCGCCCAGACGCGCGCCGCCGAGGACCTCACGCTCCGCAGCTACGGATGGGTCGATTCCACGAAGGGCGTCGTCCACATCCCGATCGATGCCGCCAAGGACAAGCTGCTGCGCGGAGGCACGCCATGATCGCCGCGCTCCTCCTCGCACTCGTCACCTCGGCGACCCCGCCGCAACTCCCCGGCAACGTCACCATCGCGCAGAAGCTCAACACGCGCATCCCGCTCGACCTCATGTTCCGCGACGAGACGGGGAAGGTCGTGCGGCTGCGCGAGTACTTCGGGAAGAAGCCGGTGGTGCTGCAGTTTGTGTACTACCGCTGCCCGATGCTCTGCCCGATCGTCCTCGACGGCACCACCGAAGCGCTCACCGCGCTGAAGTTCAACATCGGCGAGCAGTACGACGTCCTCACCGTCAGCATCGATCCGCGCGACCAGCCGGGAGACGCGGCGCGCATGAAGGAAAAGTACATCAAGCGCTACGGACGCCTCGACTCCGCGAGCGGCTGGCACTTCCTCACCGCGCACGAATCGTCCATCCGCCAGCTCACCGACGCCGTCGGATTCCAGTACGCGTACGACGCGAAGATGGACCAGTTTGCGCACGGTGCGGCGCTGCTCGTGCTCACGCCCGACGGCCGCACCTCGCGCTACTTCTACGGCTTCGAGTACAAGCCGCGCGACCTGCGCCTCGCCATCGTCGAGGCCTCGGCAGGCAAAGTCGGCAGCGTCGCCGACCAGCTCCTGCTCCTCTGCTTTCACTACGACCCGAAAATCGGCAAGTACAGCCGCAACGCGATGATGTTCGCGCGCGCCGGCGGCGTGACGACGATGCTCGCCCTCGGTGGATTCATATTCGTGATGGTCCGCAGGGAGCGGACTGAGAACAAATGATGCTTTCGGATTTCCCGCTATTCCCGGAGTCGGCGTCGAGCGTCGCGAAGTACGTCGACGGCCTTTACCTGGGCCTCGTCCTCGTCACCGGCGCGGTCTCGCTGCTGATCTGGCTGGCGATCTTTTACCTCGCGATCAAATACCGCCGCCGCCCCGACAACGAGCTCGCTCAGGAACAGGAGCCGCCGGCCGCGCTCGAGCTGACGTGGACCGTGGTCCCGCTGATCGTCTTCCTCGGCATCTTCGTCGCCGGCGCGTGGGTCTACTTCCGCATCCAGCGCGTGCCGTCGAACGCGCTCGAGGTCTACGCGACGGGACGACAGTGGATGTGGAAGTTCCAGCATGCGACCGGCCAGCGCGAGATCAACACGCTGCACGTGCCGGTGAACCGTCCCGTGAAGATCACCATGGCCTCCGAGGATGTGATTCACAGCCTCTGGTTCCCGGCCTTTCGCGTGAAGAACGACGTACTGCCGAACCGCTATCGCACGATGTGGTTTCAGGCCACGAAGACCGGCCGCTTCCACATCTTCTGCGCCGAATACTGCGGCACGCAGCACTCCGGAATGATCGGCTGGGTCGAAGTGATGGAGCCGACCGAATATCAGCGCTGGCTCGCCGGCGGCAGCGAGGGCTCGCTCGCCTCGCAGGGCGAAAAGCTCTTCCAGAAATACGCGTGCAACACCTGCCACACCAATGACGCGACCGGCCGCGGTCCCGTGCTCGCCGGCATCGCCGGCAAGACGGTCCCTCTCGCCGACGGCACGAACATCGTCGCCGACGACAACTACCTCCGCGAGTCGATCCTGAATCCGACCGCGAAAGTCGCGGCCGGGTTCCAGCCCATCATGCCGACGTTCCAGGGACAGGTGAGTGAAGAAGACCTGATCCGTTTGCTGGCGTATGTGAAGTCGGTGCCGGCGCCGGCGGTACAACAGGTAAGACAACCATGACCACGACGACAGTCGACGAAGCACCCTTCATCGAGCCCGAGGCGAGCGCGCCGCGGAACTATCTGAACGACGAGTACGGCGTGTTGTCGTGGCTCCTCACGCGCGACCACAAGCGCATCGCCGTCCTCTACGCGTTCTCGGTCACGCTCTTCTTCGTCGTCGGCGGGATCATGGCGTTCCTGATGCGCCTCGAGCTGCTCACGCCCGAGGGGGATCTGTTCACGTCCGACACCTACAACAAGCTCTTCACGCTGCACGGCATCGTGATGATCTTCTTCTTCCTGATCCCCGCGATCCCGGCGGTGCTGGGCAACTTCATCCTGCCGATCATGCTCGGCGCGAAGGACCTCGCTTTCCCGAAGCTCAACCTCCTGAGCTGGTACATCTACATGATCGGCGGCACGTTCGGCGTGTACGTGATCATCGCCGGCGGCGTCGACACCGGCTGGACGTTCTACACGCCGTTCTCGACGCAGTACTCGAACACGCACGTCTTCGCCGTGACCCTCGGCGCGTTCATCACCGGCTTTTCGTCGATTCTCACCGGGCTGAATTTCCTCGTCACCATCCACCGCATGCGCGCGCCGGGACTCACCTGGTTCCGTCTCCCGCTGTTCGTCTGGTCGATCTATGCGACCAGCGTCGTGATCATGCTCGCCACGCCGGTGCTCGCGATCACGCTGGCACTGCTGATGATCGAGCGCGTGCTGCACGTCGGCATCTTCGACCCCGCGCTCGGCGGCGATCCGGTGCTGTATCAGCACATGTTCTGGTTCTACTCGCACCCCGCCGTCTACATCATGATTCTGCCGGGCATGGCCGTGATCTCGGAGTGCGTGGCCGCGTTCACGCGCAAGAAGATCTTCGGCTACAAGTTCGTCGCCTTCTCCTCGCTGGCGATCGCGTTCCTCGGCTTCCTCGTCTGGGCGCATCACCTCTTCGTCGCCGGCATCTCGATCTATTCGGCGCTGATCTTCTCGTTCCTCAGCATGATCGTCGCCGTTCCGTCGGCGATCAAAGTGTTCAACTGGACGGCGACGCTCTACAAGGCCTCGGTGTCGTGGCAGACGCCGATGCTCTACGTCCTGGGCTTCATCGGCCTCTTCACGATCGGCGGCGTCACCGGCCTGTTCCTCGGCGCGCTCGGCGTCGACGTGCACGTGCACGACAGCTACTTCGTCGTCGCGCACTTCCACTACATCATGGTCGGCGGCACGATCATGGCCTACCTCGCCGGGATTCATTACTGGTGGCCGAAGATGACCGGCCGCATGTATCCCGAGTGGTGGGCGCGCCTTTCCGCGCTGCTCGTGTTCGTCGGCTTCAACCTGACCTTCTTCCCGCAGTTCCTCGTCGGCTACGTCGGCATGCCCCGCCGCTATCACGCGTACGCGCCGGAGTTCCAGGTGCTGAACGTGCTCTCGACCGCGGGCGCGACCGTCCTCGCGGCGGGGTATCTGCTGCCGATGATCTATCTCGCCTGGTCGCTGAAGTTCGGACGCAAAGCGGGACCGAATCCCTGGGGCGCGGTAGGACTCGAGTGGGCGACGACGTCGCCTCCGCCGAAAGAGAACTTCCACGAAACGCCGGTGGTGTCATGGGAAGCGTACGACTATCCCGCGTTCCTCAAGGCGATGAAGGAGACGCAGCATGGCTAACCCCACGCTGCATCATCTGCAGCATCCCGGCGAGCTCGAGGAAGAGGCGCGCGCGCATCATCATCCGTTCCTCCAGCATCACTTCGAGGACCTCGGGCAGCAGCACGAGGCATCGACGCTCGGGATGTGGTTCTTCGTCGCCCAGGAGATCCTCTTCTTCGGCGGCGTCTTCTGCGCGTACGCGGTCTATCGCGTCATGTATCCCGAGGCCTGGAGCGCGGGCGCGCATCATCAGAACTGGCGCATCGGCCTCGTCAACACGATCGTCCTCATCGGCAGCTCGCTCACGATGGCGCTCGCCGTCTGGGCCGCGCAGGGAGGGAAGCGGAAGCTCACGACGCTGATGCTCGTGCTGACGCTGCTCCTCGGCGGGATCTTCGTCGGCGTGAAGGGCTTCGAGTACCGCGAGCACATTCACGAAGGTCTTTTCCCCGGCGCGAGCTTCACCTACGTGCACCACGAGAACCCCGCGCTCACGCCGGCCATCCAGCTGTTCATGGTGTTCTACTTCACGATGACCGGCCTGCACGCGCTGCACATGATCATCGGCGCGGGTCTGCTGCTCTGGTTCATCAAACGCGCATGGCGCGGCGACTTCGGCCCCGAGTACTACAGCCCCGTCGAGATCATGGGCCTGTACTGGCACTTCGTCGACATCGTCTGGATTTTCCTCTTCCCGCTGCTCTATCTGATTCACTGAGGATTCAATGGCCCACTCTGCCGATCACGCGGACCACGTCGGACACGCACCCGCCCACCACCAGGCGCCGCTGGTCATGTACTTCGCCGTCTTCTTCGGCCTCATGATCTTCACCGTCCTGACCGTCGTCGCCTCCCGCTACGACCTCGGCAACCTCAATACCCCGATCGCCCTCGCCATCGCCGTGATCAAGGCGACGCTGGTCATCCTCTGGTTCATGCACGTCATCCACTCCCCCCGCATGACCTGGATCGTCGTCATCAGCTCCTTCCTCTGGCTCGGCGTCCTGTTCGTCCTCACGTTCAGCGACTACCTGTCCCGCGGCTGGAACATTTACTGATGCAGCGGCGCGATCTCGCTGCGTGACAATCCTTCGAAGCGGGCGAAGAGCAGGATGGCGACGACGGTGAGGCCGGCGCAAAGTCCCCACCACAGGCCGACGATGCCGTACTGCTGGCGGAAGCCGAGCCAGAGCGCGATGGGGAAGCCGATGAGCCAGTGGCCGGCGAGGTTGGCCCACAGCGCGAACTTCGTGTCGCCGGCGCCGCGGAGGACGCCGGCGCCGACGCCCTGGACGCCGTCCGAGAGCTGGAACACCGCGGCGACGAGGAGCAGCGGGATGGCGAAGGCGATCACGTTCTCCTGATTCGTGATCAGCCGCGCGAGGGCGCGCGGGAAGAGCGCGAACGCGAGGCCGTTCGTCGCCATCACGACCGCACCGGCGATGAACGCGACGTGGCCGGCGATGCGGGCGGCTCCGGTGTCCCGCGCGCCGACGGCGAGTCCGACGCGCACGGAGCCGGCGGCGGCGATACCGAGGGCCACGGTGTACGTGAACGATGCGAGACCGATCGCGATCTGATGCGCGGCGAGATGCAGCGTGCCGAGGCGGGCGGCGAGCACGCCGACGAGCGCGAACACGCCGACCTCCAGCCCCATCTGCAGCGCCACCGGCAGACCCACGCGCGCCGCCTGTGCGATCTCGCGAGAGCTCCAGCGATGATCGACGTGCCCGTCGACATGGATCTTCCGTACGGCGAGGCTGATGATCACCAGCTGGAGGATCGTGCAGATCATCGTCGCCATCGCGGCGCCGGCGATCCCCAGCGCCGGAATGGGGCCGGCCCCGAACACCAGCACGATGTCCACGATGAAGTTGACGATGTTCGCCACGACCATCGACACGAGCATCGGGCGCGTCGTTCCGTGCGCCTGCAGATAGCCGCGCACGACGAAAAACATCAGGTGCGGCGCGAGGCTGATCATGCGAATGAGCACGAACACCTTCGCCGGCTCGACGAGCTCCTGCTGCACGTGCGCGCGGGGAAGCGCGACCAGCGCACCGAGCAGAACCGCCGTGAGCACGGCGGTGACCGCGAGCGCGAGCCAGATGCCCTGCCACAGCATGCGCCGCGCGCGAACGAGGTCGCCGGCGCCGATGGCCTGCGAGATCAGCGGATCGACGCCCATCATCATGCCCATGCCGGCGATGGAGATGCCGAAGAAGATCACATTGCCCAGACCCGCCGCCGCCAGCTCGGTCGCGCCGAGGCGGCCGAGCACCGCGATGTCGACGAGGCCCATCAACTGCGTGCCCGCCTGCGCCGCCGCGACGGGCAGCGCGAGGCGGAAAAGCTCGCGAAGCTCGAGTTTGTAGGCCGCGGCGCGCATGGAGCGCGAGATTTTAGTAGGATTACGCGTTTTTCAGACGGTTTAAAGGACCTCCAGCATGCGTTACCTCGTCACCGGCGGCGCCGGTTTCATCGGATCCAACTTCATTCGCTTCCTCTTCAACAAATACGGCGACGACGCCCAGGTCGTGAACCTGGACAAGCTGACGTACGCCGGCATCCGCGAGAATCTCGCGGAGTACGAGGGACAGAAGAACTATCGCTTCGTCCACGGCGACATCGCGAGTGCCGCCGACGTCGCCGAGGCATATCGCGGCGTCGACGGCAGCGGCGTCGACATCGTCGTGAACTTCGCGGCCGAGTCGCACGTCGACCGCTCCATCGACGACGCCACGGAGTTCATCGAGACCGACGTGCGCGGCGTCCTCGTGCTGCTCGAGCACGCGCGGCGCGCGAAGCTCAATCTGAAGCGCTTCGTGCAGATCTCGACCGACGAAGTCTACGGCTCGATCGACAACGGCTCGTTCACCGAGACCGATCCGCTGCAGCCGCGCAATCCGTACTCGGCGTCGAAGGCCGGCGGCGACCGGATGGCGTACGCGTACGGACAGACCTACGACATGCCGGTCATCGTCACGCGCGCCTCGAACAACTTCGGGCCATATCAGTATCCGGAGAAGCTGATCCCGCTGTTCGTGACGAACGCGATCGACGATCTGCCGCTGCCGCTGTACGGCGACGGAAAGAACGTCCGCGACTGGCTGTTCGTCGACGACCACTGCGCGGCCATCGATTTCCTGATCGAGCGCGGCGAGAATTCCGAGGTCTACAACATCGGCGGCGGCAACGAGCGGGAGAACCGCGAGATCACGTATCGCATCCTCGAGCTGACGCAGAAGCCGGAGTCGCTGATCAAGCCCGTCGGCGACCGCCAGGGCCACGATCGCCGCTACTCGCTCGACACCGCGAAGCTGGAGCGCCTCGGCTTCAAATGCGACACTGACTTCGACTCCGCCCTCGAGCGCACCGTCCGCTGGTACATCGATCACGAGCCCTGGTGGCGCGCGATCAAGGAGCGCAGCGCGGAGTATCGGGCGTTCTACGAGAAGCAGTACGCGAACAGGTAGTTGGTAGCTGGTGGTTGGTGGTTGGGCGCGAACCCAACTACCAGTCACCAATCACCAACTACTCTCCGACGCACTCCTTGATGTCCTGAATCAGCTTCCCCAGCTCGAACGGCTTCGCGTGGATGCGGAACACCGGCAGGTCGAAGCGTTTGAGGATCTCGGTCTCGGGGACGGCGGAGGCGATGATGGTGCAGGCGAGTTGTTCGGGGTGGTTGGCGTGCAGGTACTTGAGCACGCCGTAGCCGTCGACGCGCGGCATCATCAGGTCGAGGAGGATCACCGAGTAGCTGTTCGCGTCGAGGCGCTGGATCGCTTCCGCGCCGTCGCGCGCGGTATCGACCTCGAGGTTCTGCCGCTCGACCACTTTCGCCAGCATGGCGCGAATCGGGTCGTCATCGTCCACCACGAGCGCTCTCTTCTTCTCAGGCACGCGCGCATTCTACGTCGTCCGCGCCGCCTGCTTTAGCGTTTGTAGACGACTCCGTCCTTCATCACGAACGTGACGTTGGTGACCTTCGCGATGTCCTGCGACGGATCGCCGGGGACGGCGATGAGGTCGGCGAGCTTGCCGGTCTCGATCGAGCCGATGCGCTTCTCCCAGCCGAGGAGGCGCGCGCCCGACATCGTCGCCGCGGTGATCGCGTCGATCGGACGCAGGCCGCCCCACGCGACCATGAGCTCGAGCTCGTGCAGGTTCGCGCCGTGCGGACCGACGCCGGCGTCGGTGCCCATCGCGATCGGCACCTTGTTGCGAATGGCGATCTTCAGGCCGTTGCGCAACGCCGCGGCGGCTGCCAGCGCCTTCTCCGCGCGGAGTCCCTTCAGCACGCCCGACTTCGCGGCCTGCTCGACGCGCTCCGCGGCGGACAACGTCGGCACGAGATACGTCCCGCGCTCGGCCATCATGCGCGCGCCTTCCTCGTCGAGGAACGAGCCGTGCTCGATCGACGCGACGCCGGCGCGCACGGCGATTTTGATGCCTTCCGTCCCATGCGCGTGCGCCGCGACTTTGCGCTCGAGCTTCGTCGCTTCCTCGACCATCGCCTTCAGCTCTTCGTACGTGTACTGCGGCGTCCCGACCGCATCGCCCTCCGACAGCACGCCGCCGGTCGCGCAGGTCTTGATCACGTCCGCGCCGTACTTCGCCATGTAGCGCACCGCCGCGCGAACTTCATCCGCTCCGTTCGCGATGCCCTCGCGCCATGTCGCCTCGTTGATGCCGGGACGGAAGCCGTTGTCGTCGCAATGGCCGCCGGTGATGCCGAGCGCGTAGCCGGCGTTCTGCATGCGCGGCCCGCGCACGTTTCCTTCATCGATCGCCTTGCGCAGCGCCATGTCGTGGAAGCGCTCCGCGCCGACGTTGCGCACGGTGGTGACGCCGGCGAGCAGCGTTTTCTCCGCGTGCCCGACCGCGCGCACGGCGGTGTAGCCCTCGTAGTCGCGCACCGAGGAGTCGTTCCAGCCTTCCTCGCCGAGGACGCGGCCGATGAGATGCGTGTGCGCGTCGATGAAGCCGGGCATCAGCGTCGCGTCGCCGAGATCGATCACCTTCGCGCCCTTCGGCACCGCACCGCCGATCGCCGTGATCCTGTTGCCCGTCACGACGACGACGGCGTTCTGCGCAACGGGCGCGCCGGTGCCGTCGATCATCCGCGCGGCGCGGATCACGACGACGTCTTCGGCGAAGGCGGCAGTGGCGGCGAAAAGAAAAAGCGCAACGACGATCAGGCGACGCATGGTGCGATTGTACGCACCTCGCCGACGTAGACCGACTGCGGGCGGATGATCCGGCCGGTGCGGCGCTGCTCGAGCGCGTGCGCCATCCAGCCGATGACGCGGCTGATCGCGAACGTCGGCGTGAACAGCGGCACTTCGAGCCCGAGGCCGTGCAGCAGGAGCGCGGTGTAGAACTCGACGTTCGTCTGCAGCCTGCGGCCCGGCTTGTACTCCTCGAGCAATCGCAGCGCGGTCTTCTCGACGGCGCGCGTGAGCTCATACAAACGCATGTCGCCCGCGCGCGTGAACATCCGTTCCGCCGCTGCGGCGAGAACGTCCGCGCGCGGGTCGCGCACCTTGTACACGCGATGCCCGAATCCCATCAGCCGCTCGCCCGACTCGATCTTCCGCCGCAGCACCTCCTCGGCGCGCGACGCGTCGCCGATCTCGAAGACCATGTCGAGCGCCGGCCCCGGCGCGCCGCCGTGCAGCGGCCCTTTCAACGCGCCCACAGCGCCGGTGACTGCCGAGACGAGATCCGAGCCTGTCGACGCGATCACGCGCGCGGTGAACGTCGACGCATTCAACCCGTGATCGACGACCGTGTTGAGATACGTCTCCAGCCCGCGGACCATCTCCGCGTGCGGCTCCACGCCATTCAGCATGTAGAGATAGTTCGCCGCATACCCGAGGTCCGCGCGCGGCGCGATCGGCTCCTGCCCGTGCAGCAGCCGCCAGTACGTAGCCACGATCGTCGGAAACGCCCCCGGCAGGTCGTCCTCACTCAGCGTCCCCGCCGCCATCCGCAGCGCATCGATGACCTCGATTCCTCGAATGTTGCGCAGCAACATCTCGGAGTGCGGCGGCAAAGCCGCCGCTCTGATCTCCCGCTCCAGCAGCAACTCACCAACCTGCTCAAAGCTGGAAACCGGCGCCAGCTCCTCCACCCGATACCCCGCGATCAAAAGCTCCCCGCGCTCGCCATCCACGCTGCTCAGCCGCGTCTCCGCGGCCACGATTCCGTCGAGTCCGTCGTGCACTTTCATACACGTCACAACGTAGGTGGGGTGGACATCGATGTCAACATTGATTGTATAATCAACCCAATGTCCTGGCTGGATGCGAAAGAAGCGACAAAACTCCTCGGCGTGAACCGCGACACGCTCTACGCGTACGTGTCGCGGGGCTACATCCGTTCCGAGGCCGTGCCCGGGAAACCGCGCGGCAAACGGTACTCGCGCGAGGACGTCGAGCGCCTGCGCATGCGCGCCGAAGAGCGCCGCAATCCGGAGAAGGCTGCGCAGCACGCGCTGCGCTGGGGCGTACCGATCCTCGAGTCGTCGATCACGCTGATCGCGGACGGAAAGCTGTACTACCGCGGCCACGACGTCGCCGAGCTCGCCCGCGAGCGCTCGGTCGAGGAAGTGGCGTCGCTGGTGTGGACCGGCACGTACGACGCCGAGATCTTCGACACGCCGCTGCACGTCGTCTCCGGCGGCGCGGCGACGCACGACCTGCCGTTCATCAATCGCGCGCAGTCGATCCTGCCGCTCGTCGCCGCGCGCGATCCGCTCGCGTTCGACCTCCGCCCGCGCGCCGTCGCGCAGACGGGCTGGCGCATCATCAACCTGCTGACCAGCGTCGCCGCGGAGACGCGCGAGCTGGAGCCGTCGATCGATGAGACGCTGGCGACGGCGTGGGCGCCGCGCTCCCGCGCTCAGGCGGCGCGCGCCGCCGAGGCGATTCGCGCGGCGCTCATCGTCTGCGCCGATCACGAATTGAACGTGTCCGCGTTCACCGCCCGCTGCATCGCCTCCGCGGCCTCGAACCCCTACGCCGCGGTCCTCGGCGGCCTCGCCGCGCTCGAGGGCGCGAAGCATGGCGGCGCGACCGCGCGCATCGAGGCGCTGTTCGAAGAGCTGCGCCGCGCACGCGATCTGCGCAAGTCGCTCTCCGACCGCCTCCGCCGCGGCGATCGCATCGAAGGCTTCGGCCATCCGCTCTATCCCCACGGCGACCCGCGCGCCACGCTGCTGCTGGAGCTCCTCGACGAGCGTTGTCCGAAGTCGAAGGAGCTCGCGTTCGCCCACGCGCTCGCCTCCGCGGGCCAGCGCGTCCTCGGCGAGAAGCCGACCATCGACTTCGCGCTCGTCGCGCTCTGCCGCGTCCTCGCCCTCCCGCCCGGCACCCCGCTCGCGCTCTTCGCCATCGGCCGCACCATCGGCTGGGTCGCGCACGCGATCGAGCAGTACGCGCAGGACGCGATGATCCGCCCGCGCGCGCGTTACGTCGGCGAGAAGCCCTGAGTTACTTGTCGGCGTAGAGCTTGTTGAGGTCCGTCCTGTCCGCGTGCTCGTAGATCGCGTCGGAGTTGCCGGCGGCGAGGAAGCCGGTGGCGAGCTGCTTCGTGAGACCGATCGCCGCTCGTGCGAGCGACGCTCCCGCGCTCAGGCGGCGTGCTCCGAAGCTGCGCAGTTCGGCGGCCGTTGCGAGGCCGGGGGTCGCGAGGACGTTGAGCGGCAGCGGGTCGATCGCCCGCGAGACGGTGCGGATCTCCTCGGGATCGGCGAGCATCGGGACGAAGATGCCGTCGCATCCGGCCTCGCGATAACGCGCGGCGCGCCCGAGGATCTCCTCGATGGCCCGCTCGCGCGGCACGAGCTTTTTCAGCAGCACGTCGACGCGTGCGTTGACGAAGAGATCGGAGCGTTTTGCTTCCGCGATTTTCGCGCAGAGGAGCTCGGGCGATGCCTCGCCGTCCTCGAGATTGATCCCGACGGCGCCCGCGCTCGCGAAGTCGGCAAGGTTCTGTCCGACGATCGTCGGATCGCTCGAGTAGCCGCCCTCGCTGTCGACCGAAAGCGGCACGCCGATCACGCGCACGATCTCCTCGATCGTCCGAACCACGAGCCGCGGCGGCAGGGCGTCGCCGTCGGGATAGCCGTGCGCCCACGCGAGCGCGGCGCTCGACGTCGCGATCGCCGTCGCGCCGCACGACTCGATGATCCGCGCGCTGCCGGCGTCCCACGCGTTCGGCAGGATGAGAAATTCTCCGGGCGCGTGGAGCCGGCGGAAGGTCGCTGCATGTTCGTCGCGCGTCATGATGCGGATGCTACCGCGGGCTGGTAGCCGCCGGGAACGAGGCGCGCCGCGATCGAGAGGCGATTCCACGCGTTGATCGCCGCAACCGCGAGCGTCAGGTCGCACAGCTCCTTCTCGCTCAGGACCGCGCGCGCTTCCTCGTACACGGAATCCGGGACGTGCTCGCCGATCCCCGTCACGGCCTCGGTCCACGCCAGCGCGGCGCGCTCGCGCTCGGTGTAGTACGGGCACTCCCGCCACGCGTCGAGCGAGTACAGCCGCTGCTCGCTCTCGCCGAGCGCGCGCAGGTCCTTCCAGTGCATGTCGAGGCAGTACGCGCAGCCGTTGATCTGCGACGCGCGCAGGCGTACCAGGTGCAGTAGCGATGGCTCGAGTCCGCAGGTGGTGAGGTACTGATCGAGCGCATCCATCGCGTCGTAGACCCCGGGAGCGAAACGGGCGTAGTTCAGTCGTGTTTTCATGCGAGCAATGTAGCTTCGAGTTGTTCCATCAAACAGGTCCATTTAGCGTATTCTGACTGGACCACTTCCATGGTCCGGCAAACGACCACGTTCGAGCTGATGCTGCCTCCGCGCGACCGGCGGACGACGGCGTATCGCTGGCTGTACGAGGCGTTGCGCGCCGAGATCCTGGAAGGGCGCCTGCGCCCCGGCGCGCGTCTTCCCGGCACGCGCGATCTCGCGGGGCAGTACGGACTGTCGCGCGGGACGATCGTCAGCGCGTTCGAACAGCTGGAATCCGAGGGATACGTCGATGGGAGCGTGGGCTCGGGGACGTACGTCAGCCGCGTGCTGCCCGATGAGCTGCTGAAGGCGGCGCATCACGCACCGGTGCGTTCTCCGGCACCCGGAAAGCGCGAGCGCAGACTGGCCGGCTACGCGGCGCGCCTGCCGGCGAGCTCGATGTTCGACGCACGGCGCCCGCGCGCATTTCGCACCGACCTCCCCGCGCTCGATCTCTTCCCGACGACGCTCTGGACGCAGATCGCGACGAAACGGCTGCGCCGTCTCTCCGTCGGTTTGTTGCACGGCTCCGAACCGCTGGGATACCGGCCGCTGCGCAACGCGATCGCCGACTACCTCACCGTCTCGCGCGGCGTGAAGTGCGATGCGGAGCAGATCGCGGTGATCGCGGGAGTGCAGGACGCGCTCGATCTCGTCGCGCGCCTGCTGCTCGACCCGCGCGACCGCGTCTGCATGGAGGATCCGGGCTATCAGGGCGCCGCCGAGGTGTTCGAGAGCGTGGGCGCGAACGTTTGCGCGGTGCCGCTCGACGAGCAGGGGATGACCGTACCGCGATTGCGGAACGTGCGGCTCGTCTACACGACGCCGGCGCATCAGTTCCCGCTCGGCACGACGATGACGATCGCCCGGCGCCTGCAGCTGCTCGAATGGGCGCGCGGCTCCGGCGCGCTGATCTTCGAAGACGACTACGACAGCGAGTACCGCTACTCCGGCCGCCCCGTTCCTTCGCTGCAGGGACTCGACGCGAGCGAACACGTGCTCTTCTTCGGCAGCTTCAGCAAAGTCCTCTTTCCCTCCCTGCGCCTCGGGTACCTGGTGATCCCGCCCGACCTCGTGCCTCCCTTCGCCGCCGCGATCTCGCTCACGCGCCGCCACGCACCGCTGCTCGATCAGGCCGTGCTCTGCGACTTCATCACCGAAGGCCACTTCGCCCGCCACCTCCGCCGCATGCGAAAGGTCTACGCCGAACGCCTGTCGGTTCTCCTGGAGTGCGGGCGCGAACGCCTCGCCGGCCTGCTCGAGATCTCCGGCGTCGAGGCGGGACTCCAAACTTCTGCGTGGCTGCCTCGCGGCATCAGCGGCGAGTCCGCCGCGCGAGCCGCCGCCGCGCGCGGCGTCGAAGTGACGCCGCTGAGCCGCTACACCCGCGGGTCGCTTCCGCGCGAAGGCCTGCAACTCGGCTTCGCCGCCGTCGACGCGCGCGAGATCCGCCGCGGCGTCCGCGAGCTCGCGATCGCCCTCGAATGACCCGGTCACGCGGTCACGAAGTGCGCCGCGACATTACGGCCATCAGCCGGTCGAGATTCTGTTCGTTCGCCGGCTCGACGATGTGCCGGATGCGCTCCGCAACCGCGCTGTCCTCGAGCTCCTGGCTCCAGGTGATGGCCGTTCCCGCTTCATGCGCGGCGAGAGTGATCGTGAGCACGTAGTGCGGCTTCGACATGTGCTGGATGACGACTCTGGACGGAGCGTGCAGCTCGAGAAAGACGCTCTCGTTCGGATAGTTTCCGCCGTTCGGCCCGTGCATCACGTACTTCCAGCGGCCTCCCGGCCTGAACTCGAAGACTTCAAAGGTGTTGGTGAATCCGTCCGGTCCCCACCACCGCGCCAGAAGCTCCGGCCGTGCGAACGCCTCGAAGACCGATTGTGGTTGATGGGGGAGCACTCGCTGCGTGCGAAACGTTGTGGCCATTTTCTATGCGTTCCCCCGGCGTTTCGCCCGATCGATAAACAGCTCGCCGCTGCGAATCGCGGAAAGAAAAGACACAGGCTCAGCCCACGCGGTGGAAGCAAGGCTCGAAGAAATCTTCTCCGCGGTGTTCCCTCGAACACCTCGCTGAAACACCAGCACTCTCTGTGAGACAGCGTAACCACCGGATTCGAAATGAACGACCGCGAACCGGGGACTCACCGCCGCCAGCAACAGCCGATGTCGTGGCAAGCCCGGATCAATGACGCATCCGGCGTTGAACGGCTCATCGTGCGACGCGAGCTCGAGCCGTGACTCCGCGAACTCACGCTCCAGAGCCGCCCGAATGTCGGGAGGGAGCAATATCGCGTCTGCTGTCACGGAGTACCGGTCCGCGCGAACGAGATCGAGAATCGCAACCTGGGAAACACCAGCCGGCGGTTTGAGCGGCGTCTCGCTACGGGCTGCAGGTTGCTCCCGTCGAGTGCACGAAAGCACCAGGATGCAAGCGGAGAGGAGAGCGATCGGGCGTGTCAATCTCACGAGGTTTCCCGGGTACGTAACTGACCTGGCGGTCAGCCGCGCGGACCACACGCGAAAGAGTAACGCACCTTGCGCTCATGCGCCGGGATGCGCGGGTCACCGAGGACGACACCAACGTCCTTGAGCATGATCATCGCACCGCCTCTGCGGACGATGCCGAAGAAGATGTCGTCAGGATCAGGCCCCTGGAAAGTGATCTCAAATCCAAGCCGGTCCCCGTAAAACGACAGCGATGACGGTACGGTACGTGGCTCACGATGAAAAGGGGTGAGATGCCGGAGATCGCTGCCTGTGTCATTTTGACCCTCGCCCGTTACGCCCAACGTCGTTGCGGTTCAGCGCTGCGTGTGATCAAACACTTCGGAGTAGGAAGCTAAAAAACTCGGGAGTAGAAGCTGAATACTCTCGGAGCAAAAGCCAAAAACTCGGGAAGTAAAAGCCAAAAACTCTCGAGTCGAAGCCAGGAACTCGCGGAGTAAAAGCTAAATACTCGAGCAGTGAAAGCTAAATACTCGCGGAGTGAAACCTGAATATTCGCGAAGTGAAAGCTAAATACTCGCGGAGTAGAAGCTAAATACTCGCGGAGTAAATGCGAAAAGCAGCGAGGTAAGAGCTAAATACTCGAAAAGTATACTTTTGGAAACCGGGATCAAATAACTGCTACGGCGCCATCCACTCTGAATACTCGCGGAGGGAGACCTGAATACTCCGAAAGTATTTAAATGGAATATGGCGTCGCAATGTTGGGCCGCGCAAGGACCGACCTGACCTCTGCGAAGTACACCCTATTTACTCCGCGAGTATTCAGGGTTTACTTCAAGAGTATTTAGCGGGGGCGATCGATGCGGAGGGCAAAGCATCCGTACGTCGGAAACCGGACGTGCAGGAAGGCGGTGTCCTCTGAGTCGAAAAAGCGCTCAACGGTCGCCGCGAGATCGGGCGCCCGGACCAGCGCCGCATCCAAAATCTCTTCCGCGTCCGAGTAGGCGCGAATCACGAACTGCTCGCGCAGGTAATCCGAGGGAGCACCGGCCGGGGGAAGCTCGTCGCGCCGGGGGATCTCCGTACCCGGCTGCGCGAGCACGAAGATCGGGCCGTATTCTTTGTACGGCCCGGGCTTGCTGAAGGGCGTGAAGCTGGCGAGGATGAGCTCTTCGCCGGCGCCCGCGCGGCGGAGGACGTCGCGACACGGCTCTCCGCCTTTCGCGACGACGCGCTTCACCGGCTGACCGAGGTCGTCGATGTCCTCGAAACGAACGCGCTGCAGGTACCGGTCAGGAATCGGTGCGATGGTTACGGCGATCGCCGATGCGGTGCTCGTCATATGCCTGAAGAACACGGGATGGGATCATTCCGTTCGCAAATCCGTTCCGCGGGATGGCGGCGAGACGCCGCCAGACCAGCCGCCGGGACGGCGGCGTTCCGCCGCGTGACCGCGCGACTGCGCAACCGCGCAACCGCGCAACCGCAAAATCACATCCGAGACAGATTCTCAAAGTACCGCACGAACGCCACGATTCCGCCGCGCGCTTGTTGCCAATCGTAGTTCTCGTTCGGGGCGTGGTAGCCGTGCTCGGGAAGGGAGAGGCCGATGAACATGACCGGTGTTTTGAGCAGCTTCTCCATCGACACCACCGCGCCGATCGAGCCGCCTTCGCGGACGAAGACGGGCTCGCGGCCGAAGGCGAACTTCATGGCGTCGCGGACGGCGTCGGCGAGGGGGCCGGTGGTCGGCGCGCTGTAGGGGTACATCGAGTTTTCGATCTCGACCTTTACGTCGGGGTTGTGCTGCTTCACGAAGGCTTTGACGATTTTCTGGATCTTCTTCGGGTTCTGGTTCGGGACGAGGCGGAACGACACCTTCACTTCGGCGCGCGGCGGGATGACGGTCTTGATTCCGGGACCGGTGTAGCCGCCGACGAGGCCGTGCACTTCCATCGTCGGCATGGCCCAGATGCGTTTCATCACTTCGATCGGGTCCTCGGTGCGGATCGAGCGGAAGAGGTGATCCTTCTTGAACTGCTTCACCGAGAAGCCGGAGTTGCGGAAGTCGTCGAGCTCGCGGCGGCTCGGCGGCACGACGTCGTCGTAGAACCCCTTCATCTTTACCTTGCCGGTGCGCGCGTCGTACATCGCCGAGATCAGCTGCATCATCTCGCCGAGCGGGTTGCGCGCGGCGCCGCCGGTCACTCCCGAGTGCTGGTCGGTCTCGCCGGTCTGCAGCGAGAGCGTCACGCCCTGCAGGCCGCGCAGTCCCGCGGGTGCGGCGGGCCGCTGGCGCGAGACCCAGATCGTGTCGGAGACGAGGAGGTGATCGGTCGCGAGCTCGCCGAGGTGCTTTTTGATCCCGGTCTCGAAATTCGGAGAGCCGATTTCTTCCTCGAGCTCCCACAGCACGTTGAGGTTGATCGGTACGTTCGCCTCGCGCGCGGCGCGGATGCCCCACATCGCGCTGAGCGCGGGTCCCTTGTCGTCAGTCGTCCCGCGGCCGAAGTAGCGGTCGCCCTGCTTCGTGAACACGAACGGGTCGGTGTTCCACGGCTCGGTCTCGCGCGAGGCCGGCTGCACGTCCATGTGGTTGTAGATGGTGAGCGTCGGCAGGTTCGCGCCCGCCGTGAATTTGCCGTGGATCAGCGGATAGCCGTCGGTCTCGAGGATGCGCGCCTCACCGCCGAAGTCGCGGATCAGTTGCGCGGCCGCGTCGGCGCAGCGGCGGATGTCGCCTTTGCGTCCCTCTTCCGCCGAAACGGACGGGATCTCGACGAACGTCTTCAGCGTGTCTTCGAAGTGATTGCGCTCGCTGTCCGCCCACGCGGCCAGCGCTTTCTTTTCGACTTTCATGGCCGCGAATCGTATACCAATGCCCTCACCAGCCGACCGCGGCGCCGCCGCGGCGCGGGTCCGATGCGCCGAGGCGCATGCCCGTTTGCGGATCGATCATCACGCTCCCCGCGTGGCCGAGCGTGTCGAGCTCGCTGAAGCCGGGCTTCTCGCGGAACTTGTGTCCCATCCGCTCGAGCGCGGCGCGCGTGTCGGCTTGCAGGTCGTTCGGTTCCCAATAGATGAAATCGGGCAGCCACTGATGATGAATGCGTCCGGCGTCGACGGCCTGCTGCAGCGTCATGTCGAAGTCGATCACGTTGACGATCACCTGCAGCACGGTGTTGATGATCGTCGGTCCGCCGGGGCTGCCGGTTGCGAATCGCACTTTCCCGTCCTTCAGAATGATGGCCGGCGTCATCGACGACAGCGGGCGCTTCTTCGGCGCGATCGCGTTCGCCTCGCCCTGGATCAGCTCGTAGTCGTTCGGCACGCCGGGGCGCGCGGTGAAGTCGTCCATCTCGTCGTTCAGCAGGAAGCCGGCGCCGCGGACCATTGCGCCGGAGCCGTAGCTGTCGTTGAGCGTGTAGGTATTGGAGACGACATTTCCCTCCTGGTCGACGATCGTGTAGTGCGTGGTCTCCGTCGGTTCCGGCTTGCCCGCGCCCGTGCTTTTGCTCGGCGTCGCGTGCTCGGGGTCGATGGTCCTGCGCCGCTCATCCGCGTACGCGCGCGAAACGAGCGACGCGACCGGGACCTTCACGAAGTCGGTGTCGCCGAGGAACTCCGCGCGGTCGGCGAACGCGCGCCGCATCACTTCGACGAGCGTGTGCACGTAACGCGAGGAATGCCAGCCCATCGACTTCAGGTCGTACGCCTCGAGCATGTTGAGCATTTCGATCAGCGCGATGCCGCCCGAGGACGGCGGAGGCATGGTGATGATCTCGTGGCCGCGATACGTGCCGCGCAGCGGCTGGCGGATGGTCGGCTCGTAGGTGCGCAAATCCTCGGCGGTGACGATGCCGCCGTTCGCTTTCATCGCCTCGACGATCAGACGCGCGGTCGAGCCCTCGTAGAAGTCGCGCGGGTTCTGTTTGATCCGCGCGAGCACGCCGGCGAGCTCCGGCTGCACGAGGATCTCGCCCACTTCGTAGAAGCGTCCGTCGCGCTGGTAGATGCGGCGGCTCTCCGGGAACTGCTGCAGCCGTTCCACCGTGTACTTCATGCTCAGGCTTTTCGCGAGGTAGTAGTCGACTTCGAATCCCTCCGCGGCGAGCTTTCGTGCGGGCTCGACGAGGTCCGCCCATTTCAGCCGTCCGAAGCGCTTGTGCGCGAGTGCGAGTCCGGCGACGGTGCCGGGCACGGCGACAGCCTTGTATCCAACGGTCGAGAGTTTCGGGATGACCTTTCCGTCGGCATCGACATACATCCCGCGCGTCGCCGCGAGCGGCGCGCGCTCGCGATAGTCGATGGCCTCGACGCTTCCGTCAGAGTCGCGGATCAGCATGAAGCCGCCGCCGCCGAGGTTGCCCGCGGACGGCCACGTCACCGCGAGCGCGAAGCCGACCGCAACCGCGGCATCGACGGCGTTTCCTCCCTTTTTCATGACGTCCGCGCCGATCCGCGATGCGATCGGCGAGATCGACGCCACCATCGCGTGCCGCGCGCGCACGGGCTCCGGCGACGCGGCGAAAAGGGGGAAGGCGAGGAACAGGAAGGCCGCGAGAAATCGCTTCATGCGCGAAGTGTATCCACCCCGGGAGCGAGGGAGTATCCTTTGCACCGATGAAAGACAAAATCGCGCTGAACGCAGTCCGGCGGAGCAGCCGGTTTCGCGTTCCGATCAGCCGGCCGGTGAAGATCGGCCTGAAGGATGGGACGCTGGTCGACGTGAGCAGTGCGAACGCGTTCGTGACGCATCCCGCTCCGCTGAAAGTCGGCTCGGAAGTGACGATGACGTTCGACTTCTCCGGGCGGCGTTTCACCGGACGGCTGAAAGTCGGCTCGTGCGGAGTCGTCGGCCGCCAGTCTCAAAGCGGCGAAACGCTGTACGCGTCGCGGCTCTACTTCACCGAGCTGCCCGAGGAATCGCAGAGCATCATCGAAGAGATTCTGACGGCGGGCGGCGAATAGGGTTACGACCGGTAGTCGGCGTTCAGGCTGACGTAGTCCTGGCCGAGGTCGCACGAGAGCACGACGGCGCGCGCGGTGCCGCCGCCGAGATCGACGCGCAGCGGGACGCGCTCCCGCGAGAACACGCGCGCGGCGTCCTTCTCGCTGTACGGCACGGGCTGGCCGTCGCGCACGAGCGTGACCGGGCCGGCGGTGAGCGAGACGCGCTTCGCCGAAAAGCGCGCGCCGCTGCGGCCGACGGCGGCGAGGATGCGGCCCCAGTTCGGGTCGCCGCCGTGCAGCGCGGTCTTCACCAGCGGCGAGGTCGCGATCGCGTGCGCGGCGAGCTTCGCATCGCGCTCGCTGCGCGCGCCGGTGACCTCGATCTCCATCACCCGGATCGCGCCTTCGCCGTCGCGCACGATCTTCCACGCGAGCTCGCGGCAGACCGCGTCGAGAGCGCGCTGGAAGTCGGCGAGATCGGCGCGCGATTCGTTGCCGAGCTTTCCCGACGCGAGCAGCAAAACGCAGTCATTCGTCGACGTGTCGCCGTCGACAGAAATGGCGTTGAAACTTGAATTCACCGACACATTCAGCGCGCGCTGCAGCGCGGCCGGCGGAATGTTCGCGTCGGTCATCACGAACCCGAGCATCGTGGCCATGTTCGGATGGATCATGCCCGCGCCTTTGGCGATGCCGACGACGCGCCCGCGTTTGCCGCCGAGGGTGAACGTCGCCTGCGCGACCTTCGGACCGACGTCGGTGGTGAGGATCGCGTGCGAGAGCGCGTCGCCGCCGTTCGACGAGAGGCGATGAATCGAGTCGGGCAGTGAGTCGCGTACTTTCTTGTCGGGCAGCACGACGCCGATCACGCCGGTCGAGGCCATGAAGATCTCGCTCTCATCGCAGCGCAGCAGCTCGGCGGCGCGCGCGCTGACGCGCTTCGCGGCGTCGAGGCCTTCCTTCCCGGTGACGGCATTCGCGCAGCCGGCGTTGACGACGACTGCTTTCACGCGACCGCCGCTTTTCTTCAGCGCCGCCTTCGCCAGCACGACCGGCGCGGCGAGAAACTTGTTCTTCGTGAACACGGCCGCCGCCGACGCGCCGTTCTCGGCGACGATCAGGCCGAGGTCGGGACGCTTTTTCCGGATGCCGGCGCGGATGCCGGACGCGAGGAAGCCCTTCGGGAGTTTCAACCGAGTGCCTCCAGCGCGGCCATCGCGGCTTCGCGCACGCGCGCGGGCGAAGTGCCGCCGAATGCTTTCTTCTTCGCGACGACGGCGTCGATGTTCGTGGAGTGCCGTCCCTCGCGCGACACGATCTCGTGCGCCTCGCGGAACGGAACGCCCTGCGCCGCCAGCTCGTCGGCGGCGTCGGTAGCCATCAGCAGCGGGCTCGCGGCGGCGTCGCGCATGCGGCCGCGATCGAGCTGCAGCGACGCGATCAGCGCGGTGAGCGTCGGCAGCAGCACCGCGAAGAGAGCGCGCGTGCGGAACAGCGGCTCCTTGTCGAGCTGCAGGTCTTTGTTGTACGCGAGCGGCAGTCCTTTGAGCAGCGCGAGGAATCCCGTCAGCTCGCCGATCGAGCGCGCGGAGTAGCCGCGCGTCAGCTCGAGCACGTCGGGATTTTTCTTCTGCGGCATGCGCGAGGAGCCGGTGGCCAGAGCGTCCGGCAATTCGGCATACGCCGCTTCGTCGCTGGTGAAGAAGATCAGATCCTCAGCGAGCCGCGAGAGGTGCGAGAGCAGCATCGACGCGCAGAAGAGATACTCCGCCGCGAAGTCGCGGTCGGAGACGGCGTCGAGCGAGTTCGCGGTCGCGCGCGCGAAGCCGAGGGACTTCGCGAGGCGGTCGCGGTCGATCGCCAGCGGCGTCCCCGCCAGCGCGGCCGAGCCGAGCGGACACTCATCGCCGCGCGCCTTCGCATCGCGGATGCGCGCGAGATCGCGCCGCAGCATCTCGACGTACGCGAGGCACCAGTGCCCGAACGTCACCGGCTCGGCCTGTTTCATGTGCGTGTAGCCCGGCATCGGCGTCGCCGCCTCGTCGAGCCCGCGCTGCGCGAGCGCCCGCGCGAGCGCCGTCACCAGCGCGTCGTAGTCGTCGCACGCCTTCTTCAGCCAGAGCTTGAGATCGGTCGCGACCTGGTCGTTGCGCGAGCGGCCGGTGTGCAGCTTGCCGGCGAGCGGGCCGATTTTTTCGCGAAGGGTGGATTCGACGTAGGAGTGGATGTCTTCGTGTAACGGGGTATGGGGATCGGGGTATGGGGTATGAGGTTCGATCCCCGTTTCTCTTTCCCCGTTCCCCGGCTTGCGCAGCGAGCCAAGCGCGTCCACGAGCGAATCCACTTCCCCGCTCGTCAACACGCCCGCAAGCCCCAGCTCCCTCGCCCACGCAATCGAGCCTTCCACGTCTTCCGCGAAGAGCTCGCGGTCGAAGGCGAAGGAGTCGTTGAGGGCGCGGAGGAGAGCGGACGGTCCTTCGCTGAACCGCCCGCCCCACATCGTCACTGAGCTTTCTCCAGTTTCATCGGGGTGATGCGCTTGCGGCCGCGGGTCTGCAGGCCGAACAGCTTGATGAAGCCGGCGGAGTCGGTGACGTCGTAGCCGGTCATGTCGAACGACGCGAGGTTTTGCTGGTAGAGCGAGTACGGCGACTGCCGTCCGACGACGCCGGCGTTGCCCTTGTAGAGCTTCAGCGTCACGCTGCCGGACACGTTCTCGGCGAGCACGTTGACGAACGCGTCGTAGGCCTCGCGCAGCGGCGAGAACCACTGTCCGTTGTAGACCAGCTCCGCGTAGCGCGTGGCGATGCGCTCCTTTTCGTGCGCGCTGTCGCGGTCGAGCGTGATCGACTCGAGCGCCTTCAGCGCGGTCACGAGCAGCGTCCCGCCCGGCGTCTCGTAGACGCCGCGCGACTTGATGCCGATGAGGCGGTTCTCGACGAGGTCGCAGCGGCCGACGCCGTGCTTCCCGCCGATCTCGTTCAGCGTCTGCACCAGCGCCGCGGGCGAGAGCTTCGCGCCGTTGACGGCGACGGGGATGCCTTCCTCGAACGTGATCGTGACCTTCTCCGGCGTGTCGGGCGCGTCCATCGGATCGGCGGTGAGCTTGAACATCGACGCTTCCGGCTCGAACGCCGGGTCCTCGAGCGGGCCGCCTTCGTGCGAGAGGTGCCAGAGGTTGCGGTCGCGCGAGTACGGGTCCTTCTTCGTCACCGGCACGGGGATGCCGCGCGCGGAGGCGTAGTCGATGGCGTCTTCGCGCGAGACGATGTCCCACTCGCGCCACGGCGCGACGATCTTCAGCTCCGGCGCAAGCGCCTGGTACGCGAGCTCGAAGCGCACCTGGTCGTTGCCCTTGCCGGTGCAGCCGTGCGCGAGCGCGTCGCAGCCGGTCGCCAGCGCGACCTCGACCTGCTTGCGCGCGATGAGCGGGCGCGCGGTCGACGTGCCGAGGAGGTAGTCGCGCTCGTAGATCGCGCCGGCCTTCAGGACCGGGAAGAGATAGTCGGCTGCGAATTCTTCCTTCGCGTCGATGAGATGGAAGTCGCACGCGCCGGTGCTGTACGCCTTCTGCGCGAGCCCCGCGGTCTCTTCCGCCTGGCCGACGTCGACCGCGACCGCGACGACGTCGCAGCCGTAGTTTTCCTTCAGCCAGCTGATGATGATGGAGGTGTCGAGACCTCCCGAATAGGCGAGTGCGACTTTGTTCACGCTGCTTTCTCCTTGTGCAGGGGATCCTTCGCTTCGCTCAGGATGACACCCAGGGTTTCGATGAATTCACTCAGTGCTTTCTTCGGCACGATGTACGGCGGCAGGAGCCGCAGCACTTTGTCCCGCGCGGTGCCGACCACGAATCCGCGCGACAGCAGCTCGCGCGCGACCGGCGCCGCGGGGCGATCGAGCTCGATGCCCCACATCAACCCCGATCCCCGTACCTCGGTCACCGGGAGTTTTTTCAACTCCGTTTCGAACCACGCGCCGAGCGCGTTGATCTGCGGCAGCAGCCGCTCGGTCTCTTCGAGCACGACCACGCCGAGGCGGCAGGCGATCGGATTGCCGCCGAACGTCGTGCCGTGGTGTCCTGGCTTCACGACGCCTTCGAGCGCCGCGCCGGTGAGCACCGCTCCGAGCGGGAGTCCGCCGCCGAGGGGTTTCGCGAGCGTGACGATGTCGGGGATCACCCCGCTCTTCTGAAACGCGAACATCGTTCCGGTGCGCCCGAGGCCGCACTGGATCTCGTCGAGGACGAGGAGCGCGCCGTGCAGATCGGCGATGCGCCGCGCGGCGATCAGGTATTCGTCGGTGAGCGGGATGATGCCGCCCTCGCCCATGACCGGCTCGAGGAAGATCGCGGCGGTGTTCGCGTCGACCGCGGCTTCGAGCGCGGCGACGTCGTTCGGCGCGACGAAGGTCACGCCCGGCACGAGCGGCGCGAAAGGCTCGCGATAGGCGTCGTGTCCGGTGAGCGAGAGCGCGCCGAGCGTGCGGCCGTGAAAGCTCTCCTGCAGCGCGACGAGGCCCGTCTTCTTCGTGGCGAGGCGCGCGAACTTCAGCGCGGCTTCATTCGCTTCCGTGCCGCTGTTGCAGAAGAACGCGCGCACGAGTCCCGAGGCGCGTACGAGCTTCTCGCCAAGGATGCCCTGGGCGGGGTGGTAGTAGAGATTCGAGACGTGCATGAGCGTGCCCGACGCCTCGCGCAGCGTTTTCTGCAGGCGCGGGTGCTTGTGTCCGAGCACGTTCACGGCGATGCCGCCGAGGAGGTCCCAGTAAATGCGGCCGTCGGCGTCGGACAGGCGCGCGCCTTTTCCATCGCGCGGATGGAACGGCGTGCGCGCGTAGGTCTTCACGAGGAACGCGTCTTCGCGCGCTTCGACGGCGGCGGGCGATTCGTCATGCAGCAACAAGGGTCGTTCCTCCTTCTTCACCGATCACGATCGAGCTGACGCCCGAGGTGAGCGCGCTCAGCGCGGCCTGCAGCTTGGGACGCATGCCGCCGCTGA
>Ga0207708_10000042_pt1 | contig 123302 bp, 90 predicted proteins | sample KBSK5101metaG_FD_184340 | JGI IMG/M metagenome (GOLD analysis project Ga0207708, IMG submission 184340) | Corn, switchgrass and miscanthus rhizosphere microbial communities from Kellogg Biological Station, Michigan, USA - KBS K5-10-1 metaG... | ecosystem: Host-associated > Plants > Roots >...
GGCGGTCTCTGCAATCGAGCCGAAGTTGGCCGTGTGGTGGTTACGGCCGCTCATTAGCGCCGCTCGGGTTGGAGAGCAGAGCGCGGTGGTGTGAAACTGATTGTAACGAAGCCCGTCATTTGCCAGTCGCGTAGCCGTCGGCATGTGAATAGGCCCGCCGAACGCTTCGGACATGCCAAAGCCCATGTCGTCGATAAGCACAATCAGAACATTGGGCGCACCCTCCGGCGCCTTGACCTCGAACCGAGGTGGCGGCGTTGCATTGCGGGCATTGAATACGGTGCTCTTGGGAACTGTGGGTTCAGGGATTGGTAGAATCGTCCGGTCTACGGGCTCAACTACTTTTGATTGCGCAACCACGCGCAACGTCGAAATTGGTCCCACCAACATCACCAGGGTGAGCATAGTGGCGACAATGACTGTAATTCTCTTCATCACTTTCTCGTCTCCTTAATTTGTGTGCAAACTGCCCATCAGACCGGCACACCTGCGTTGTTTCAGATCGAAAGTTTTTGTTTTCACGTTCACTGCTTCCGCTTCAGCAGCGGCGTAGTCCACTTGCCATCCAGCGCTTCATCTTTCGGCCAGTAAAGGCGCATAGCCATGAAGAACGGCCCTTTCGGCGCAGGTAGCCAGTTGGCTTCTTTGTCCTTGCCCGGCGATTCGTTTTGAATCAAGAGGGTCAGCCCGCCATCGGCATCGCGCCTCAAGTTCGGAAGCATCGGCGAGTTGAGCAGGTAACGATTGAGCGGATTAGCCACAAGGAGGCTCGCCGGCAAGTCATACATCGTCACTGACCAGAAGGCATTGACCGGAGGCAACTGGCCCGGCGCGAAGCGCAGCGTGTAGCGGTTTTTCGTGGCGTCGAGTTTCTCGCCCGCAGCGTCCACACTGTAGAAGGGATACATCGCCTCGGCCTTGGAGTTGCCGTAGATGCCGAGGATCGCGGCGGTCATACGATAGAGGTAGTTGTTCTTTAGATACTCCCGCGTGCCGAACAGGTCGCCGCTGGTGACCTTGCCGGTATCCATTTGGGTGCTCTTGAATTCGTTGAATTCCTTCCAAGCATCGGCGATGCCTTGTTCAATGGCCTGCTTCACTTCGGGCGCTAGCTTCGCGGCGTCAAAGGTCTTGCCGGCGCCGACGCCGATCTTCCCGAATCGCTCCATCAGCGCCGTTTCCGAGGGCACCGTGGGGGTGAATTTCAGGATGAAATTCAGGATGTTGAAGAACTCCATCGAACTCTTTTGTTCGGCGGGCGTGAGCGGCTTGATGAAATCAATAGCTGGCGCGGCTTTTGGTGCAGGCTGGCCGAGAAAAGCCGAGAACGGCTGCGCCTTGTAGCCCGCCTGCACCTTCTTCACGTTGTCGAGGTCGCCGGGATTGAACAACTGCGTGCGATAGACGGCGAGTACGAACTCCGTTTCCGAGCGAATAATTTTCTTGACGCCCTTGGGCGTCTCGCCTTTCCAGTTCGGTCCGGCGATGAGGAAACTACTGCCGTCGTTGCCGGTAGCGCGACTGCCGATGTAATCGAAGTTCTGCGTGTAGGCGTCGATCAACTGGACGCTGAAATAGCGCTCTTTTTCCATCGCTGGCACGGTCAGCACCATCGGTTCGGCGCGCAGGTCCATGCCGACCATCGAGTAAGGGGTGTCCGAGTTGGGCGTCTGCACCGCCTTGTCTTCCGGCGTGTAGACGCGCGGGATGTTTTTGATCTGGTTCCAGGGCACTTTGTATTCGGGGTTCTGTTTGTCTACGAAATAGGCGTATTGGATACGGTAGTTATCCACCATCGGGAAACCGTAGATGTAGGCTTCCCTGGCGATGGCGCGGGCTTCCCCGGGAGTGATGTCCGCCGCGCGTGTGGTCGTGAGCGCCAGCCCGGTCGTGAGTGCCAGCATGGCAGTGAGCGCGACGGCGAGCAGATGTGATATGCGTGTTGCTTTCATGGTCGTACGTTTCGCTTTCATAAATCGGTTGGAATTAATTCAGACCTTGATAATTTTTCGGCGACTAAACCAGAGGTTCGAGACGCACCACAGGCCGAGGCACAAATGCAAAACGATCGCCGGCCAAAGCAATGCACTGCGCAGGTCCAAACGAATGCCGGCGTACACGAGCACCATCGCGGCCGCAAAGTTATAAAACGACATGGCCTCGACGACGCCCGTCGCCGGGCTTCCGCGTTCGCCGTTTCTTGCTTGCCAACATGCGATGGCAAGGCCAACAAGAGCCGCTCCGGCGATCCGCCCCGCGACCAAACCAATAGGTGTGTCCAGTGGCATGCCAAGTAACGCCGAAACCGACACGGCAGGTATGAGAAGCAAGGCCAGACCGGCAACTGCTTCTATTACTGCCGCGAGGATGAGTAGAAGTTTCATGGAGTCTTACCTAATCGTTATCTGTACTGGTCCTTCTCAGTTGTCTAGAGCGCACGGTGGCCGCTGTTCTCGACCACGACCTTGATCTGTTTGGACTTTGAGTCGAGGATCGTTTGGCTCGAATAACTCGTCCCATCCGGCAGTTGATTAAAGGCGACCGCGAGCGTAATCACGTCTTTTTGAGACTCGAGCCACGTCGAAACGTTAACGTCGAGTATTGTGTTCGATTGAATGTTCAGGTTCGCGGAAAGCAGGTCGCCCGTCTTCATGAAATCGTGGAATGTGATAAGGACAACGCGGTTCGGTTCGACCGGCTCGACGGCGACTTTTTTGGTGTCCTTGGAGTAGGCGATCAAAGCAGGAGCGGGGGGAACGTATTGATGGACAAGATTGGCGGCCTGTTTCATGTAATCCGTCATCTCACCCGTCTTCTTCGCGACGATCCGACTCTTTATTCGGCCTCGTCTGCCACCGGACTGTTCTTGAGGTGGCGCAGCGGGTTCCCCGATCGGCATTTTTTGGATCGTGCCATCAGCTCCGTAATAACAGCGGTTTTGCTTTTGAGATTTCACTTTCCCTTTAAGGCTGACAGTGGTCGTCTCTATCCATTCGTATTTGCGCAGGCCGGCGAGGCTTTGCTGCACCGCCTGCTTAAAGGTGGCTACCCGCTGCTCTTGTTCCGACTCCTGACCCAAAGCGGCGGCGGGAATTAACAAACCGAGAAACAGGGCCGGTAGTAATCTCAATTTTTTGTTTTGGTTCCGCATATTTACCTTTTTCCAGATCGATCTTGTTTGGCCGACCTCGCCCGCACTCTTACTCGTTGTGAGCCAGGATCCAGCTTGAATCCGGATTGTATTCAGTCATCGCGGCAGCGATCTGGGAAGTGCGTGGTCCAAGGTTCTTTTCGTAAACGCGCCCCTCCTGATTCACGACGAAGGTCATAACGCCGGAGTTATTCCAGTTTGCCGGATACGCAACCAAAGCGAAGCCGGCAATCATGTTGCCGTTGATGATGTAGTTGTATGCACCGCCCGGAGCACTCGTGCCTTGCCGCGTAAGAATCTTGAAGTAGTAGCCGTGGAAAGGAGCTGCAGTCTGCGTCCCAGTTCCCTTCTTGCGCGTGTAGCCCTCGTCCGCCGCAAGCGTGACCAGTGGTCCCAGTGGACTAGGTTCTTCATCACCGACCACTTCCCAGTACAGTCCATCTTTCTTGCCGGGAGAGCTGAGCAGCTTTATTGCGTATTCCGATACCTGATCCTCGTCCCAATCTCCATTGTTGAAATAGTCGTACTGGGCCAACGCATAAGCCCTGCACGCGACGGTGGCATCGATTTCGTTTCCACCGATGCGCCGGGCGTGAACTTCCTCTACGCCGTTGTCGGTATCAAAGCGCCACTGATCGCCAGTCCTGATAATGGAAACCGGAAACGGCCACTCGTCGTTGCCCACCATCAGAGTAACTTTCTGATCACTTTCTTTTTGAAGCTTGGTGGCTTCAGAGATGAACGCGGACAAGTCTGATAGATCATTAGCGTCCGAGACCGTGTCACCGGAAAGCAGGTCTTTAATGCGTGGGCCGAAGATCCGCGCGAGAGAGCTCTGGTCTTTAGCCTGGCTGGCTGTTACCAGTGCCCGGGTGGCTTCTTCGGGGCTAGCGAAGAGTTGTTGTTGAGTTTGGGCCAGCGCGACGTTTGCACCGCCGAATGCGATGGCAATCAAGGCAACGAAGTTCATGCTGCGCGAAGCGAAACGATGTTGAATACTCCTACGATTTTTCATGATGAAGTCTCCTATGAAGCGATAATTAACGTCGTCTTCCGCCGCCGCCCCTCGCGGCGCGGCCACTGGCGCCGAGGGAACGGCTCTGTTGAGCACTAGCGCGACTGGCTTGTCCACGTTGACTCGCAGCTCTGGTCTCAAAGCTACTGCCACCTCGACTAAAGGCCGAGGATCGCTGCTGCGTTGCTTGCGCCGGTCTGGTCGCCGCTTCGCCCCCTCGCATAGAGTTGATGCGCGCGTCGTTGGTATTAATGTTCTTGTTGGCAACGTTGTTCGTGTTCACGTTATTCCGATTGACATTGTTCGTGTTCAGGTTATTCCGATTGACGTTGTTCACATTGACGTTATTCACGTTCACATTATTCCGGTTGACGTTGTTCACGTTCACGTTGTTGTAATTGACGTTTCGGTTGACGTTGTTGTAGTGGTTGATGTTGTTGTAGTTCACATTGCGACTCACTACTGCCGAGTTGACGTGAACAGTGCTGTAGCTGTGATTTACGTACACGCTGTTGACATGAACGTAATGGGAGCTGGTCGTTACCCACCCTGAGCCATGCCAACCGTGGTAGTAGACAGTGTGCGAATACCAGTTGCAGTCGTTGTTAAGCCACGCACCGATCGCCAGTCCAACACCAAACGAGATGGCAGCAGCGGCAACTACTGTCCCGGTGGAAGGACCCGACGGCTGAACATAGACGACTTGTGGGTTGTAGGTAGGGACGTAAATCACCTGCGGTTGCGCAGGCACAACCTTGATCACTTCTTTCTCCACAATCACAACTTGTTGCGGGGTGGTGACCAGATAGCCGGCCGCTTTGGCTCGCGCTCGCAACCGCTGCACGGACGTCAGCACATCCGTCGACTGGTTCACGTACGCCTGCCCCAGGGCCGTGGTCCAATCCAGCTTGTCGCTCATCATGTAAACAACTTGCGGATAGTGGCCAACTGACTTGACGCTCACGTCCCAGTTTTGACTATCAATCTTCGCCGGATTGTTGTTATTACTCCGCAGCCAACGCGCGGCCTGATCGACTTGATCGACGAACGTCGAAGCGGGAAACACCTGCGCCAGTAGCGGATCCGGGTAAAGCGCAATCGGCGCCAGCAAGTTGTCCATCTGTTCCGCGGAGAACTCGCCCTCAGGCACCATTGAGTTAGGGATGTCAATCGTGTCGCCCCGCCTTGTTGCAGCTCGTGCAGCCAGCGTCACATTGGCGATCAGGCATGAGAGCAGGCAAAGCGTAATAGTTCTTCTCATCTCACAGTTCTCCTTTGTCGTTTCCTAAAGCTTCCTTAACGGTCCACTAACACACCGCATTCCTGGCTAATTTTTACGCACGCTTGCCAGGCGGATCGGCTCCATGCCGACGTACTCAATGTCGAGCTTTCCATTCTCGATCTTGACCTTTGAGGCATAGATCAGCATTCCCTCACCAACCTCTTTGCCCTTCTTGTTTCGCTTTAAATCGATAACAAGGATTCCTACCTGGTAATCTTTTGACCTGCTCCCAGCGTAGGCTTCGAGAAAGCCTATCGGGCGATCGGAAACACCGATGATTTGTCGGCCCGTCGGGGTCTTTCGGGTGCGAATCAGTTTCAAATCAAAAGCGCCAACCCGGCTACTCAGTGAGACATGGCCTATGGTCTTAGCCTTCTCGAGCGCCTTGACCAGTTCGTCCTGGCCGCCCTCAACCAACGCGTTGGCCATTTGCTGAGTCCTCGAATTGCTCGAGTAACGGGAAACCCGCACGTCTACCCACGCCGTGACTGTTCGTGCGCGTGGCAGTGAAGCCACCGCGCTGAAGTGCTCAGGTTTTGGCGCGGGCAGTGATTTAGGCTGCTCAGCTGTTTGTGAGAATGCTGTCACCGCGAGACAGCACATTCCGAATAACAGTGCGATTGCTTTCTTTGCCATATCGTTTCTCCGTTTCTAGAAACTCTTGCCAAGACCCAATACTAAGGTGACACCCTGGATGCGGTTGCGCGCGCCGAATTCCGGCACCACTCGAACCATGAAGTTGTATTTCTTCGTGGGAAGAATCACTCCAAAACTCCGGGCCTATCGGTGATTCATCTTTGGTTTGGTTCCTCTGTTTTGAAGAGTTGTTTTGCTCACCGTACACAGCGAAACCCCACATGGTTCGTCCCGGTGTTCGGCTCGCCCTTTCCACGTCCGCCGGGCATGTAGCGAGCGCAATACTCGTCCGTACACAAAAAAGAACCGCCCTTCTGCACGCGCTTCGGTACGCCCGGCTCTGAAGGATCAAGACTGTCAAATGGTCCTTGCGGATTGCGGACAACCTTCTTTTGCGCCGCAAGGGTTTTGTAGTAATCCGGTCGGTACCAATCGGCCGTCCACTCCCAAACGTTCCCGGCCATATCGAATAGTCCAAAGCCGTTGGGTGCGAAGCTGGCCACCGGTGCGCTGCCGATGAAACCGTCTGCGCCTGTGTTCTTGTCAGGGAAATGCCCTTGAAAGGAATTCGCCTGGAACTTATTCTCCGGCTTGAAGTCATCACCCCAGACGAATCGCTTGCGATCCAAACCACCACGAGCCGCGAATTCGAACTCAGCTTCTGTCGGCAGACGTTTCGCAGCCCACCTCGCGTAAGCAGTCGCGTCTTCGTAGGCGATATGGACCACCGGATGTTTTTCTTTGCCCTTCAGATCGCTCTTCGGTCCTTCTGGATGCCGCCAGTTGGCTCCCTGCACATAGCTCCACCAGACGTAATGGTCATTCAGTGGCACTGTCGTAGGTGGAGGGGTAAAAACTACGGCGCCGGGCACAAGATTCTCAGGCGGTGCTCCGGGGAAATCCTTCGGATCGGGTTGGCGCTCGGCCACGGTCACGTAGCCGGTGGCTTTGACGAACTGCGTAAACTCTTCATTCGTGACTTCCGTGCGATCCATCCAGAAGCCGTTCAATGCGACACGATGAAACGGGCGAGCGTCACTCATCTTTGGATCTTCACTGCCCATCGAAAACTCGCCGCCCGGGATCCAGACCATTCCGTCGGGGGCAGGTATGGGAGCGCTGCCAGCATTGATCACGGGAGGCTCACTTGCGGAAAGATCCGAATCTGCCTCGCTGATTGATTCGTTGATATGGGCTGCATGAGATGACGAAAGACCTGAATCGCAAAGTGCGGAGGCTGCGACGGTATTGACTGCTGTCACCTGCGATCGTGATCCAGTTATTGCGTAAAGCGAACCGGCTATTGCCAGGCTAACAAGAGCTGCGCCAAGGAGCTTTATGCGAAGGTGGGTGCCCACTTCCCTGATTAGCCAGTTTGGAGTGACTGATGGTGGTGCAGTTTTCTTGCGCATCTTCCTCACCTCTTTATCAATCCCGCGGGGCGGCGGTTGCCCTCTGTGAATTGGTTTTGCTGACGATGTTTGCGTTCTAAAAGCATCGACTCTCCTCATCGTTGCAGGTTGTGGCTTAGCGCTAGTTCAATCGCGTCGAGCAGATTCTGATCGTTCACAGGTTTGCGCAGGTAGGCCACGGGCAACCAGTGCAAAGCGCGGTTGCGCGTCTCATCTGAGTCGTGTCCGGTAATGATTATTACTGGGACGCTCATGCCAGATTCTGCAAGTCGCATTTGGATCTCGAAGCCGTTCACTACAGGCATGTGCAGATCCAGCACGATGCAGTCGGGACGTCGGGCCGAAAAGGACTCGAGCAACTCGGCGCCGGAGGGAAAGGTTTCCACGTCCATACCAGCCGAACGTATTAGCCGGCTCAAGGCTTTGCGGATAGGTTCTTCGTCGTCCACGACAGCAATTAGGGATCGAGTGTTAGTCAAGATTGGCGCACTGTAGCTGGAGCGGGATGAAGAAGATATTGGACCTTGGGTTATTAGACCTTAGGCCAATAGGTGAGGAGACAGTTGGCAGGGTGGCAGGCTGGAACGGAATGACAGAACTATGGAATGCTTGATCGAGTACTCTATTCTTCGATCATCCGATCGTTCCTAAGCGCTCGGTCAGGCGGACAAGTTCGGCGACGGAATTCACCTTCATTTTCTCCATCACGCGAGCGCGATGGACCTTTATGGTTTTTTCCACGGTGCCGAGATCATTGGCGATCTGCTTGTTCAACTGTCCGGAGACAACATGCGTGAGGACTTCGCGCTCGCGCGGCGTAAGCGTTGCCAAACGTTCCTGGATTTCATCCAGCTCGGCGCGGCTCTGCCGTTCAATGCGATCTTTCTCCAGGGCGGTGTGAACGGCTTTAAGCAGGTCTTCGTCATGGATGGGCTTGGTGAGGAAATCCACCGCGCCGCCCTTCATCGCCTGTACGCTCATGGGAATGTCGCCCCGGCCGGTAAGGAAAATGATCGGAATCGCGCTGCCTTTCGCCGTCAGAGCCTGTTGCAGCTCCAGGCCGTTCAAGCCTGGCATCGCAACATCGAGCACGAGACATCCAGCAGCCCGGGGATCGTGTTGCTCCAGAAAATCGCTGGGTGAGCTAAAAGTGGCGACCGCCAAACCAGCCGAGCGCAGCACGCGCGCCAGACTCTTAAGCACATCCGGATCGTCGTCCACCACAAAGACTATTGGCGAAATATCATTCATGACCGCAGTTCCGGTTGCGCCGGAATCGTGAAGTAAAATGTAGCCCCGCGATCCGCATTGTTCGCCGCCCACAACTTCCCCCCATGTGCCGTAATGATTGTCCGACAGACCGACAGCCCCAGTCCCATGCCATGCGGTTTGGTACTGTAGAAGGGCTCGAACACCTTCTCAAGATTATCCGGCGCCAGACCGACACCCTGGTCAGCCACGGAAACACAGATTCCTTCCCCGTTATTTAGCCCGGTGCGAATGATGAGTTTGCGATCGCCGGTTGGGCCGGTGGCAATTGCGTCGCAGCCGTTCATCACCAGGTTCAGTACGACCTGCTGCAGCTGCACCCGGTCTCCTACAATGGCCGGCAGTTCGGGCGCGAGTTCCATTTGACCGGTTACTTTCTGATTGAGCAAATCATTGCGTACAAGCTTGAGAACTTCACTGACGACGTCGTTGAGATCGAGGAGCTGATGCTCAACTGTGCTCTTTTTGAGCAAGAGGCGCAGGCGATGAATGACTTCTCCCGCGCGTTTGTCCTGGTTCACGATGTCGTTGAGGATATCGCGCACTTCATTGAGATCGACGTCGTCGTGCGCGAGGAAGCGTTGCGCGGCTTGCGCGTTGCTGAGGATGGCGGTGAGCGGTTGATTCAACTCGTGGGCGAGGGAGCCGGAGAGTTCCCCCAGCATCGTCACTCGCGACAGGTGGGCCAGTTCCGTTCGATGCTGTAGTTCCTCGACTTCAGCCTTTTTGCGAGCGGTTATGTCCCGGGCAATAGTCGAAGCACCAATAATGATTCCGCGCTCATTCCTGATCGGGGAAATCGTCAAAGAGACATCGATGCGCATTCCTTCTTTGGACACACGCTGCGTTTCCAGATGATCCACGCTCTCGCCGCGACTAAGACGTTCAACAATTCCCTGCAATTCACCTTTCAGCTCAGGAGGAGCGAGAATCGAAACATGCTGTCCTACAATGTCGTTGGCAGAGTACCCATAGATCTTTTCGGCGCCGGCGTTCCAGCTGATGATTATCCCTTCCAGCGTCTCACTCAAAATCGCATCATCCGAAGTCTCGACGATCGCAGCCAGCTTATCCTTTGCTTCTTCGGCTTGCCTGCGTTTGGCGCGTGTAAACAGTAACCAGACGATACCCAACGCCTGGAGAACTATGATCGAGACAGCGACAATAATCCGCCACTTGTACAACTCCCAGACCGAAAACTCCTTGTACCGGACAATGCTTCCCGGCGGTAGCTTAGCTTCGTCTATGCCCCAGCGATGAAGCTCTCTCCAATCGAACATAGTGGTGTTCGGAATCGTTTGCGGAGGAATATTCTCCGGGCTCTCCCCGGCCAGAATGCGCAAACCCATTTCCCCGGCGCGAGTACCTAGCGCTTCGAAATCAACCAAGCGCCCGCCAATCATCCCACTGCCCATGTAAGTTTGCGATGTTCCGTAAATGGGAGCGCTCGACGAGGGCGCCAACAGAGAAATCAACTCCGGATTTGGAGAGAGTTGGCGCGTGCTGTCCGAGCTAACCCACAAATAAAAAACAATGCTCTTATCCGGCAGATTTGCCAGTCTTGTTCGTAATTCATCAATTGGCAACCCAATCAGATATACGAACTCGACTTTACCTTCATACGGGGTAAACTCCTGTCGCGCTTGTTCCACAAAGGCAGTATCAGCAGGCATCTTGCCTGCCACCACCACTACCCTTTTAGTCTGTGGCTGGAGGGCCAGCGCAATATCAAGGGTGGGGCTTAGCTCCACCTTTCCTCCAACTCCGGTGACATGCGCATCCAGACTAAGATCTGCCACTCGCTTCATTTCATACGCAATGAAAACGACCGGAGTGTTGGAGAAGAGTTCCCCCCGATGCTTCAAGAGAAATTTCAGAGCGGACCGGTTGAAGGCGTAAATCAGATCAATAGACTCTCCGCTGTACTTGCGTTGCAGCAGCCTGACCAACTCGTCCTCATATTTATCAGTGGGAATTCTAAAAGTATCGAGACCTTCATAGAAGACTTGGACGCCCTGAGGCAAGCCATTCCTGACAGTTGAGCTGACCGCTTTAGCCAAAAGCATATTGCCGGGAACAGAATGGTCGTCTGAAGAAAAGATGAGAACTCTCTTCGGCAACTCGTCAGCTGAAGCAGCTTGCGCAGAAAGAAAGTACAGCGCCGTTATTAGCGCACCGGCGAGTCCTTTTCCAAGGGCCAGCGCTAAGTTCATCTTGATTAGCCGTCCGAGCATGTTAGCCAAACTCGTTCCACCTAAAACAGAAACTTCAAAGCGAACTGCATCTGCCGCGACGAGCCGGAATCGCCGGTCGGGAATCTCGTGTTGCTAATCCTCCCGAAGTTTTGGCTGCCAGCGACTCTTCCGGGCTGGCCGAAGCTGGCATGATTGAAGAGATCGAACACTTCCGCGCGCATTTGCAAGCGCATCCTCTCATTGAGCTTGATGTTCTTGAGTAAGGAGAAATCCACGTTACTAAAGCCAGGCCCGATAATCACATTGCGGCCGAGGTTGCCAAAGCGCGCGACCGGAGTAAAGGCAGAGGTATCGAACCAGCGATCCACAGGACCGAAAATTCCAACCGGCCCTGCGACATCTGGCCGCAGCGTGTTTGCCACTCCATTGACCGTGCTGTTCGTGGTGATGATGTTAACGGGATTGCCGCTTTGCGACTGAACTATGGCGGCAAATTGCCAGCCCTCTTTGATGCGGTTGCCCGTGAATGGCAACTCGTAAATCGCGCTCGCGACGAGACGGTGACGCGCGTCGAAGTCCGACAGTCCGCGATCACCTCGCAGGTCGTAGCTGTTCTGCACGGTGACGGTCGTTGGCGGCGAACTGAGCGAATTATAATCTATGGACTTGGACCAGGTATATGAAGCGTTGAATTGCAAGCCGTGCGAGAAGCGTTTCGTGGCTGAAGCCCAGAGCGCGTTGTAACTGGAGTTCCCAGTGCCCTCAACCTGCGTGATGTTGCCGATGAGCGCGCCCGGCAACTCCGGGCTTGAATTGGACAGCTGGGGAAAGGGACGCACGCCGTTGATGGGCTGGTTGATGTTGCGCGAGATGCGCAGGTGCGTGCCCTTCGAGCCGAAGTAACCGACCATCACAGCGAGGTCGGGCAGTAGTTCACGCTGCACATTCAGGTTCCAGGATTGGACATATGCATTCTTATAATTGTAGTCAACAGTTATCAGAGAGTTTCCGGCAGCGCGCGCGAGGTTGATGGCGTTGTCGAGCCGGACCGTGCCGGTGAAGGAGAGCGGCCTTGCCAGTGGCGGGTTGGTAGACGTGCCGAAGACGACGTCCGTCATCGGCTGCTCAACGAGAATCGCGTAGGCGGCGCGCACAGAGATCTTGCCATTTCCGAACGGGTCCCACGCCAGACCCACACGCGGCTGAAAATTTTTGTTATTGGTGCGGTAAGGCTGAGCGATGTCGCGCCCGACGCGAAGCAGCGAGGCGGTCTGCGGGTCGAAGACGATGAAGCGGTCGTAGCGCTCCGTGGGCGTCATGTTCAAATCGTAGCGCACGCCGAGTTCGAGCGTCAGGTTGGGTCGCCACTTGAAGCTGTCCTGCACGAAGAGACCTATCGAGTCCTGCTTGATGCTGTTCACGCGGTCGTCGAGCGTAATGGAGAAGGAGTTCGCGTTGCCCGCGAGGAAGGCTGCAACTGAGGGGAAGTTGAACGAGCCTGTGTCCTTGGTGAAGTTGTTGTTATAGAAGAGCCGATACTCCCCACCAAACTTAAGAGAGTGTCGCCCGCGCAGATAGCTGAGGGTGTCTGAGACGACAATCGTGGTATCGCCACGCCCTTGCGGGATTTGCGCCGGTCCCCCCAAATTTAATCCCCCGGCGATGTTGATCTGCGGTATCCCAATGGGACTATTGACGCCGTTGTTGATGCCGAAATCAACCGGGTTAAGAGCTGCGTCTGGCGCGTCTGTAAAATAGATACGGTTGAAGCCGAGACGCACTTCATTGACGAGGCTGGGACCGAGGATGTGCGTTTCGTTCAACGTCAAGAGCTGTCGCAAGCCGAGGCGGGTGTTGCCAAAGCCCGGGATAGTGTTGCCTTGTATGTTCGGCTCTGTACGCAGGGCGTGCTGGTAGACGTAATAGCCGTGCAGCCGGTCGCGTTCGCTGAGATTGTAACTGATATCTATCGTCCATGCGTTAACGTCCGCCGAAGCGGGAGCCGATCCAACGAAGCGGGGCGTGCCGGCGGAATCGAAGGAGTTAGCCCGTGGAATCAATTCTATGAGTTTCCTGATGACGGGGTCTGCGACGGACGCGCGCTGGGCGTCGCTCAGGACCAGGCTATTCAAGTCAACGCCTTGTCGCTGGCGCAGAACTTCGTAATTAAAGAAAAAGAAGGCGCGATCCTTGCCGCTTCTGAAGACAGGGCCGTCTTCTCCGAAGCGCGGCAGGTAGATTGGGCCGCCGATTGCGCCGCCAAACTGATTGCGCTTGAAGGGCGGCGGCCGCGGCGAGGTGAAGTTAAAAAAGTTACGTGCATCGAGCGCATCGTTCCTGAAGAATTCATACAGCTCGCCGTGGAACTCCTGGGTGCCGGAGCGCGTAGCGACGTTGACGATTGCCCCACTGTTGCGGCCATACTCGGCGCTGAAGGTTGAGTTATCTATCTTGAACTCCCGGATGCTGGTGAGCGGAGGGTTGAAGAGGAGAAGGTTAACCAACTGATCGTTGATAGTAATGCCGTTGATCTGGAAGTTGACCGTTTCCTCTCGATTGCCTGCGGTATTGAGGCCCAAAGAGCCACCACCACGGGTCGGCGGAGAAAGGAAGCCGTTCTGCGGCGGCGTTACGGAACCGGGAGTGAGCAGAGCCAGGTCAGTAAGGTAACGCCCGTTGAGCGGAATCTCCTGCACAGTTCGCTCGTTAATTACCTGACCCACTGAAACTGTGGCGATCTCGACGAGTGGCGTATCAGACGTCACATTAATAGTCTGGGTAATGTCGCCCACTTCCAACCGAAAGTCCTGAACGACGATGCGCGCGACTTCAATACTCAAGTGCTCAACGATCTCAGTTCTGAATCCCCCCGCCTTAACTTCCACACGGTAGGTGCCAACAGGCAGCGCTGCAATCTGATAATTCCCTTCACTGTCGGTCTCTCCCGTTCGTGCGACGCCGGTCCCGTTATTTCGTACTGATACCTCGGTGCGAGGCACAACGAACCCGTTCTGATCGACGACTCTTCCCTGCAGAACGGCAGTGGATTGGAAGACCATTCTCGAAGACGCACAAGGCCCGGGGACGAAAACTGAGGCCATCAAACCAATTAAAAGAAACGATAGAAGGGTGCGCCGTCTCATAAATTGTTGCCATCAGAGAACTCATCATCATTCTTGACGACACAGCAAGAACGCTCTGCTTTTCTTGTATTCGACCCTTCGTCTGAGACTAAGGTTATAGAGTTCTACTTGCCCCCAAAGGCCGGAGGCACGTGTCAACTGATTTCCCCTGGATTGGATCTGGTCCGCCTCGAGCGTAAGGTGACGGATGGGTCGGATGGGATATTGCTTCGAAGCTCCTTGTTCCTAAACACCCTGGCTTCAAATTGAACAATTCACGATCAAGACCTCACTCGACGCAATAGCTTGCAGGCAAGTATATGTTAAGACTTGTGAAAACCTAACCCGTTGTACGGTACGGGACAATCCGTAAAAATACGGGGGTAAGTAGTCTTCTCAGCTTGAGGTAGACCAAGTTTTGCGACGCATTGTTTGAGTTCCGCGGCGGTTTCGGACACCGATCATTTCGTTCGTTTCAGCCTCACATCTTCACAGCCGCAGTCAATCGAGTTTGGTTGAAATCTGATGCTGAGTGGAATGCCAACACCAAGATCGTTTTAGACGGAGTTGGGCTACAACGATTATGTGCGTCTAAGAATAACTAACCATTCAGCCGACACAATCAAGCTTGGAGACACGATCGAGCTTGATTACTATCCAAAAGGACATCTGGACTCCTCCATAGCGTTAGTTCATAAGATCGTGGTGGTTATAGAAGAGCAAACGAGATCAGTTCTGAATCTGAGCAGTTTTTCAAAGAGCTGGACAGTGCGCTTTAAAGGCAATACCCGCGGGAATTCCTTTCATCTCGATGATAGATAGTTGCTTACCCGTTCGTATCCCATAATGAGAGTGATACGCCGGGCCTTCGAGGTGGCTGCCAGGACCGCCAGCACCAGTGGTAGAATTACAAACGGCGATCTAAAATTACAGCCCTATGTACATCATCCGGCCATTCCGGCCGCTGACGTAACCCAGACAACGCGTAATGCTTAGACCGTGAGACTTAGTGGACAACATGCCGGGGTGGCGGAATGGCAGACGCTGCGGACTTAAAATCCGTTGTCCGAAAGGACGTGCGGGTTCGACTCCCGCCCTCGGCACCATTACTTTTTCTACGGTTTTCACGACTTTCATCAACTTAGCCCTGCGAATGACCTCAGCCCCAAAAGCGAAGATGGGGCTAAGATGGTGACACTTTTTTTAACTGGCCTTCCGTTTGAATTGGACCAGGGTGCCTCGCAGTTCGGTAAGTCTGTTGACTGCATCTTCCAGCGCCTCGGGTGTGCTGCGTGCGTATGTGCCCGTAACGCTTTGGATCGTGTGGCCGAGTAGATCAGAAATGTCGTACTCATGCACTTGTCGCCCTCGCAACTCGGTTGCAAAAGTACGTCGTAGATCGTGCCAGATCACGCCACCTTCGACTGTCAGGCCAAACGGTATTCCTGCTCGCTCACACGCTTTCTCAAAACCACGTCGCAGCGTGCTAGCACTTACTCCTGTCTGCCGATAGTCAAAGACACTTCCCGTCGTGTTCATAAGCGCCAGCAGTCGTCAAAGTGAGCAGATATTAATGCTCGACGAACATGCAGTCACGCTATTTTAATTTGCGCTTTTCTGCTTGTGCTCGCCGCCTTTCAGCTTCTTGTCTGGCCCATTGATCAACTTCATCACGATTGAATCGCAGGAGATCCCCCATGTAAGCGTGAGGGAGTGTGTAAAGGAAACGAAGCGCACAGACCGTTTGCGTGAGATAACTCGAGGAGACGTGTCGCTCATTGACCCAGATATACTTGGTACTGACGAATCTCTTTTGGCCCGAGCAACTCCGGCGACTTGCCGAAATGCCGGGCGAAGTTAGCGACGCAGTCGATGTAGATCCTGATGGTGTGCGCCGATCGATTGCGTACCCGCAGATCATCGATCATGCGTTGACGGAGAGTAGTCATAGGAAGCTCCTTTCAGAGACACAATGTTTGTTTGGCGACTACATTATGCTCTGTTGAAAGGAGCTTTCTGCTATTGCACCCCTGTGAAGCGATGAGTTGAGATGATGCTAGAACTCTTACATAAAACTCTTCCATGCCTACCGCGCAGCGGTTTTGTCCAAGAGTGATTATGTTTGAGCGCGCCGGCAGGCGCGGTTTTGCGAAAACATCAATCCGCTCTTATCAGATGACCGTCATTATTTTCTTTGAGTTTCGGCTTCTTCCAGATTTGTCGCACGAACGGGATGTGGGAATTGTGAAAATGCTTGCAATAGACAAGGATTATTTGTTAAGTTGCGAATTCCTTGGAGAAAAGAACGGACAGATTGCTTTGTACCGCTGATGTGGCAGCGCAGCTTGGGGTTACTAGGCAACGTGTACTTGAATTGATTACCGGGTCTAGATTACCCGCCTCAAAGGTTGGACGTGCGTATGTCGTGCGAGCGCTGGACGTCGATTCTCTGCAACTTCGTAAGGTTGGTCGCCCACCCAAAAATGGACCAGCCAATAACGGTTTGAAACGACCTCGTCCAAAAAAAGATAGACGCAAATTCTGATTTTTATTGTTGCGCGGCGGGACAAATCGCGAGGGGGCCTAATCCTACTCAAAGGAACATGATCATTTGAACAAAAGTGCGGCTCGGCTTGCTACGTCAGAACGAAGTACACACGAATCAATCCCTGGCGAATGGCATGGAGTCACCGAAGGTGGAATTCCGTGGCATGTTTTTTTGGGTGATGCCAAGCATGTCCTGAGCACGCTACCGGCCAACCATTACAACTGTATTGTCACTTCGCCTCCATATTACTGGCTGAGGGACTATGAAATTGACAATCAAATAGGATTAGAAGAAAGCGTTAGCGGCTACGTCAATAATATTTCTGCGGCGCTGGATCAAGCCTTTCGAGTTCTAAAGTCGAACGGAGTACTTTTTCTGAATCTAGGTGATACGTACTACTCAGGAAAAGGTAAATCGCACGGCGAGGATCGTAAGAGCCGCAAGCGGCGATTTGGCTTAAGAGCAGTCGATAAGAGCGGTGGATTAGGAATCGGCCTTAAACCCAAAACCATTATCGGAATTCCTTGGCGCGTTGCTATTGAGCTCTCAACGAGAGGATGGGTTCTTCGAAGTTCAATCATTTGGTATAGAGAACACGCTCTGCCGGAGTCAGTCCAGGACCGGCCTCGACGTAGTTATGAGTACGTTTTTATGTTTGTTAAGCAACGCAGCTATTTTTTCAATCGTCGAGCACTCGATACACTCCATGTTGAAGACATGTGGACCATTCCAGCGCGTCCAAAACCCACAAACGGTTTACCAACGGCTCCCTTTCCTGATGAGCTAGTGCAGAGATGCCTTGAAATTGGGTGTCCTGAGAATGGATTAGTATTAGATCCTTTTGCGGGGAGCGGAACTACTTTAAGAGTAGCCTTAGCCTCTGGAAGAGAAGCAACAGGCATAGATCTACATCCTGAGTTCTGTAGGTATATGGTGGGTCACCTCAATGACCTCTAAGTACATCAGCATCGAACAACTGCGGATATCGCTCAAGAATCTGGAATCTATCCATCAGTTCTACGGAATCACCTTCTTAACGTGTAAGTTAAATTCACTTCCGATCGGCCGACCGATTGAACTTCCTATCAACGCGGAAGAGAAGCGACTCTTGGATACTTATTACAAGCCATATCCAATGTCTGAATACTATTTCCGCGTGTTCAGACTATCTGATCAAAAAAAGGGTTGGCTTTCGTCGAAGTATGCAAGTTCAGGATTGCAGAGCACCCGAACTCGTGAGTTCAGAGACGCATTTCTCCACAGCAGAGGGACGGATCAGTGGGGCTGGAAAGATAATTATGTTGAAGTGCTTAAACAAAACCTGACCCGCAATCGACCTCCGTATCAGGCAAAGCCAATACCGGCCTTTCATCTTGCGGTGTGGTTATATCGGGATTCTGTTTGGAGTGCCGAGGCGAAGCCAGACAATATAGTTAGCTTGTTTCAAGAAGAGTTTTCGATTCTGGATGCGGAAATGCAGTTTATTGATCTTTCTGTACCACGGGAAGTTCGCGAAGATCTGGTATTTAAGGATCGCTCAATTACGAACGAAGAACTCCGAAATGTGACCGGTCCACCGCCTGATCTGCCGCCACAAGTAGGCACGTTGGCAGCCGTCGAGATTGTGGGAGTTGGTCCTGCTCAAAAACTAAGACTTGAACCGGCCGAACGAATTACTTTGATAACTGGCGACAATGGACTGGGCAAAAGCTTCCTTCTAGAGTGTGCGTGGTGGGCATTGACCGGAGAATGGTCTGGTCCGACTCCTTATCCGAATCCTGGCGCTCCTCTAAAAACTCCACGAATAACTTTTGATTTTGCGTCCGACACAGAGACAATTTCGACAACGGTACGGTATGACCTGAAAACTCAAGAGTGGCCTGCTCCGAAGAGTAGGCCAACAATAGACGGTCTTCTAATTTATGCGAGGGTAGATGGCTCGTTCGCAATTTGGGATCCCGTACGGAACCGCCCCGGCACTCCTGGAGCTGGAGAGCCGCGCCCTAAAGCGCTCGTTTTTTCTAGGAGCCAAGTATGGAATGGTTACGAAGAAGGATCGGATGGGCAGAGATATAAACTGATAAATGGATTATTGAGCGACTGGATAACGTGGCAACTCAATCTCGGTGAACCCTTTGAAACCTTTAAACGAATCCTAAAAAGATTATCTCCGCCTGATTTGGGTGAACTAGTTCCAGGACAGCCCACACGCCTACCTCATGACTCTCGATACTATCCAACTCTGGTTCATCCCTACGGAGAGGTCCCGATCATTTATGCCTCAGCCGGCGTTCGCCGCATTGTGACACTTGTTTATCTGATCGTTTGGGCATGGCAGGAGCATCAATATTACTCAGAGTCAGCCCGTGTGGAGCCGCAAAGAAGGATGGTAGTTCTGATTGATGAGTTAGAGGCACATCTTCATCCTCAATGGCAGCGAGTGATTTTACCTACCTTGCTCGCCATGAGAACAGAATTGGCATCTGATCTCCAGTGTCAGTATTTAATTGCCACTCACTCCCCATTAGTAATGGCTTCAAGTGAACCGTTTTACGATAAGGACAAAGACAAATTGGTTCATATTGATCTCACCGATGGTCAGGTAACTCTGTCAGATATGCCTTTCATTCGGCATGGTCCTATCGATGCTTGGCTCACATCAGAGGTTTTTGGCCTAGCTCAAGCTCGCTCTGTGGCCGGCGAGAAGGCAATCGCCGAAGCGACGAAGATCCAAGAAAGCGAAGACATAGATCCAAATGAAGTGAAGCGAATTTCTCAGGATCTCGAAAAGTACTTGGCAGCTGATGATGAGTTCTGGCCGCGGTGGGTTTTCTTCGCGGCGAAACACGGCGTAGAACTTTGATACCTGTAGAACAAGCAGATGAGCCTGCTGATTTTGACGCAACTGTGCGGCAAAAAGGCGCCGTTTTTCTTGCCCAGGAACCGCGTCCCCGAAATTGGAAAAACAAAGAGTTTTGGCATGCGGCTCTTCAGAACCTTTATGAGTCATACAATCATATTTGTGCCTACACTGCTCAGTGGATACCTCGCGTTGAAGGCGTCGCAACGGTTGACCACTTTGAGCCTAAGTCTCAAGAGCCAGCATTAGCCTATGAGTGGTCCAATTTCCGACTCACGTCATTGAAGATGAATTCGCGAAAGCGGGAACACCGAGACGTACTTGATCCCTTTCAGATTCAAGCTAACACGTTCCACTTAGAATTCCCCTCGCTCATTGTAAAACCTAATCCTGATCTTCCTGAGGATTTCAAACGACGAGCGGAAAGCACGATTAAGCGCCTGAAGTTGAACAGTGATAACAACTGCATAATGTCCAGACTCGAGTGGTTATTGCCTTATTGCGAAGGTCGAATAATTTTTGAGGAACTGGCACAGAGGGCACCTTTCATCGCATACGAGGTAGATCGTCAAGGTAAGAGAGATACTATTGCCGCGATCATGAACCCAGGATTTCGTGTTGCCCAAGATTAAGGATCCGAAACGCATAGACCTTTGCGGGATGTAGTCATACAGTCCAGGTGCTTTCACCGGGATCTTGCACATTAAGGCCGTTTGTAATAATGTCTCGCCCGCATTAAACCTCAAGGGGCATCGGGTTCACCACTCTTTCACTCGGCGGCTTTGGATCCGAACGCAAACTAACTATACAGTCCTCCAAGCCAACTACCGCTCGCTATTAAGAGATTTGGATGCTTGGTCCCTGAGTGGGCTATTCATGAGTTTCAAACTTGCTGTGGAATCTGAGCAAAACGAGTACATACCCGTCTATGTGAGAGCTGTATGTCCTCACCCGATATGTTTGAACAATCTATCGTCATAGTGCCGACTAGCGATTTAATAATCCTAGGACTTACGGGTTCTGGCAAGAGCACTCTCGCCAAACGTCTGTCGAATGTCACAGGCGCCAAAATACTAGAGGTTGGACAGGCCGTTATGCAGGATGCATCAACCTGTCGAAAATGTACGAGTCCACCTCAGCATGCTGATCACATGATCAGATCAGGTAATTGGTTAAGATTTGTTCAACGCGTCGTCAAGATTGCTCAGGACTACGGGACTCCTTCTATTGTGGTCGGACCAAGGCACCCGTTTGAGGTTCATTTCCTTGCAAAATCTTTAAGGACACCTTTAATCGTTGGGTTAGAACTCCCAGACTGGATGCGATGGATGCGCTACGAGATGCCGTCCGATGTTCGCAATGTTGTTAAAGACAAAGTCAAGTTCCACGAACGTGACGCCACAGAGCGGCGGTGGGGGGTCCGCTATTCGTTATATATGAGTGATGTGCTCTTGGATGCCACACGAAAACCGGCAGAAATAGAAAGGGAAGCGCTATATGCTTGGCGCTGTCACTGTATTCCATTGGGTCGAACCGTAAGTTGGACCACCAAAAAACAACCACTGGTAAGTCCTGAAGAGAAACTACTATCTGATCCTAACGCTTTCAAACATTTGGTAGTCCTTGAGACAGAATTGTATCGGACAAAGAGAATAATGGAGACCTTTAACAGAACAATGAGAGTCAAAAGCAAATAATGCAATTTGGAGATTTCCCTTCAACCGACATGGTCAATAAACAGCCCTTAGAAAAACCCACTAGTAAGCTCGCACGCCAATTGTATGCCGGCCTGTGTGTTCTATTTGTAGGTCTATTCGCTATGCTCATCGGCAGTCACTTGCAAAACGTGATGTTCCTTGGCGTTGGATCATCATTGGCAGCCGGCGGGATCGTGAGCTTAATCCTCATCTTTAATGAATATTTGGATGAGCAACGCTTGTTGGTCTCCTCGAATAACCTGATTACTACGATCGAAGCGCTGGGTGAGGCGGTCGCCGGTCTCACCCAAGTCAGGATCGTAGGTCATCAGGCGGAAACCCGTTGTGTCATCGCGTCCACGCCTAGAGCAGAGTTTGAACAATATGTAAAGATTCTGACCAGAATGAGGAGCAAAATACGGATCGATGCAATGGGGCTTACACTTGAAAAATTTCACAGGGAACAACTAGAACGTTTGGGGGGTCATAAGGAAGTTGCGGTCAGACTTATAGTCCAGAGTCCGGACTCCTCCTTTTTTCGGCAGTTGGCTAAACAGGAGAAGCGAGACGCTGAGCAGGAGGCCGCTGAGAGCAAGGCATTCACAAAGTATGTCATCAGCCAGCACACTAGGCATAGTGAAGATCCGGATAGTCATGCTGACATGCAAATACGTTGGTTTGAGGGCTGCCCATCTGTAACCATGCTTCGAATAAACGATGTAATCTATGTGCGTCCTAGATTCTTAGGTGCAGATTCAGAAATAACTGTATTTTATGAAAAATACTCCGCACGCTACGACGGACGAGTGTGGGAAGCATACTGTCAGTATTTTGATTCGGCTTGGGAGGTCTCGCAAGTTCCCGGTCCTGAGATGCTCAAAACAACATAGCGATCATGGGTTTAGCCTTGGACACCACATTAGAAACGAAGGTTGAAGTTGTCACCTCAGGACGATTGCACCTTGGTTTACTGGACCTTAGCGGCGTTGGGCCAAGAGTCGATGGTGGAATAGGCTTGGCAATTGAAGAGCCCTCTTTAAGGGTTGTCGCAAATCATAGCAGCGAGCAACGATTGAGTTGCCCGCCGGAATTAGAGACATGTTGCGTACGGGCAGTGCATAAACTCACCGGTAGCAGACTAACTGAAAGGGCTGCTATAAGCGTTTACTCAAGTATGCGCTCCCATGTAGGTTTCGGCTCTGGAACCCAGTGCTCGCTTGCAATCGGTTGTGCCCTGAGTACTTTGAAACATGGGACCACTCCTTCAATCGAGGACATCGCACGCCTTACGGGACGCGGAGGTACATCTGGTATTGGCATTAACGTATTCGACAGGGGTGGGTTTGTCGTCGACGGTGGTCATAGATGGCCAGAAGATAAACAAGAATTAGGTCCGACTGGAGCTTTCGATGAAGTGGCAATCGCTCCACTAGTTGCCCGATTGGTTTTCCCAGATTGGGGAATATTAATTGCTGTGCCGTTAGGACGGCGCGCAACATCCGGCCAAGCCGAAGTTGCGCTCTTTAAGAGCTTGGTTCCCATGCCAATACGTGAGGTGGAGGCAGCTTGTCGTACGGTCTTATTGGGCATTTTGCCAGCTATCGCGAGTTCGGATTTTAAGGCATTCGGTTCCGCCATGGAGCAGTACCGTCAACTCGGAATGAAAAAGCGTCAAATCGATTTGGCGAGTTCAACGTTTACCTCAATTCGAGAAGACATGGAGAATTTCGGAGCTAGAGGTGTTACCGTCAGCTGTTGGGGACCAGCTGTCGTAGGATTTTTCCGTAGTGTTAGCGAAGCTGAAATTGCGAAGGAGAAAATGACAAACCGGTCTCCTGACTTGCAAATTATTTGCACCCTCGCTCGTAACCAAGGCGCTGATATCCGAACCTTGAAGTCTGACCAGGCCTACCACGCCGCCACGTAAGCTCCGGCATGGCGTAGCTGACGGGAAAGTTCCTGCTTTATACCGTTAAAATGAAATCTTTTTTAATACTCATGGACTTGTGTTGAGAAGCCACATCTCGGGCATATGGACATGGGAGATGGGGCTAAGATGGTGACGGTACGTGTTGATATGAAACCAGCCGAAGCCATACCTTGACAACCGCTAGGCGCGTAAATACTGGCTTATATCGTTTCGTAAGATTAGGTAATGGCCCTATCACCAGACTTAAAATCCGTTGTCCGAAAGGACGTGCGGGTTCGACTCCCGCCCTCGGCACCAACCTCATTCCTGTTGTTAGCGCGATTTGCATAACGCCAACCTCGTTACCTACTGCTCACCATTGAGCGATAAGATGAGAGGACCCTCAACTCGCCTCTCGTTCACTCAAGCACTTTAGCCCATGGTTCCATGAGTTAGCCGAAAAATAGTTTTTCTACTGTTTCGTGTAGTGTAGATTCGAAATGCGGACAAGGGGACATGTGATGAGCGGGCTAAAAGTTCTTATTACTAACCACACGCTTGCGGGACGCGCCGGCACTGAGCTTTATGTGCGCGACATTGCCCTGGAGCTTCTGAAGCGCGGTCATTCTCCGGTTGCCTACAGCACAATGCTGGGTGACGTTGCGCGCGAACTGGAAAAAGCAAATGTTCCCGTAGTGGACGACTTACGTAACCTTGCTGTAGTCCCTGATCTCATTCATGGTCAGCAACACATGGAGTTGATGACTGCTCTCTTACACTTTTCCCAGGCCCCCGCAATTCAGTTCGTCCATAACTCGCGCAGCTGGTATGAAAAGCCTGTTCATTTTCCGCGGATACTCCGGTACGTTGCCGTAGACCACGTTTGCCGCGATTTGCTGCTCGAACACGGAGTTCCCGAAACCCGCATCCGAGTAGTGCTTAATTTCGTTGACCTGGCCCGCTTCAGATCTCGTCGCAAGCCGTTATCCGCAGCACCGCGACGCGCGCTACTTTTCAGCAATTATGCAAGCGAAGAAACTCACCTTCCCGCAGTCCGCGAAGCCTGTGCACGCGCGAGCATCCAGCTTGATGTGATTGGCACTCAGACAAACACCGCAACTATGCAACCGGAAGAAATTCTCGGTGAATACGACCTTGTGTTTGCAAAAGCAAGAAGCGCTTTGGAAGCAATGGCGGTTGGCGCCGCCGTCGTACTCTGCGATTACGAGGGAAGCGGACCAATGGTCACCCCCTCGAATTTTGCCAGGCTGAGACCACTAAATTTTGGAAGACGCGCGCTAAGTGGACCACTGGATGCTCGGGTTATCTTAGCGGAAATCAGACGCTACAACCCGACGGAAGCCTTCAGAGTTTCACAAACAGTGCGAGCAACAGCTGGACACGAATCAGTTGTCGACGAGCTCAGCAGCCTGTACGAAGAGGTGGTCCAGGAGTTTCAGCAGGACGGTTGGGGTGAAAAGCTCGAGGAGGATCGCGCGGCCGCGGCCTACTTGCGTCAATTGAAGATCGATTTCACTGCGAATACAGCTGCCGCGACGCGCCTGCGCGAACGTGTTGAGCGGATTCCCTTTGTTGGCAGGATAGGCGTCAAGCTGGCCCGCGATTTGATGCGGCGAAAATGATCGATGCTTCACCTCGTCACAAGACGGAGCGCTTCGGCCAGCGGCAGGACGTGCTCACGATAACGAATGACCTCACTATATTTGCCCTCGGCCACCCGTTTTTCACCGTACTCTTCGTAATACGGCTTGGCATCTCGTCTAAAAATGTCCCGGTAGCTCCTCACAGGACGAAGGCATTCAACCCGAAACGCCAGTTCGGAATTAGTATTAAGTGCGCCGTTGACTTCTGCTTCCAGCCCGGAGTAAGAACGTGCGACGTCCAGCTTCCTCGCAAAAGCGTCGTCGTCAAGTTCAATCCTTATACAATGATTTCCGGAGCTTCCATTAGCTGCGCCCGTGAGTTGGAAATCGAAGTCTCCAACTTCGTTGCCGCGGGAACGATTTGCCATCTCCACTGCCGCGCAAATGACAAGTCGGCAAACGTCGTGCGTCGGGTTATACCCTTCGGCTGAATCGCCGACAACATAGCTGACTGTCTCATCCATCAGAAATCGAGCCACTTCGCGCGCAAGTTTGATAAAGAGATCGAAGTCACGATTGAGAATAGCCTTGTAGACTTCGCAATCGGTCAGCATTCCGTAAAACGAACCCTTGGTTGCGCCCACCTGATCGAGAACCCTGGTCGTTGATGGTAAACGGGAGTAACCCAAACCGCCTGAACCATCAGTGAACACGAACACAACCGGCCGCACCATCTCAAGCCAATGAAAAACGCGTAACTCATGGCCAGGATGACCAATAACAAGAGCAGCACTTTTACCAGGCGGAATCATAGAAAGCGAATTCCTTGTCGGTTGGTTGAGCAAATTAAAGAAAGCTGACGAGCCAACTCATTGAAGAAGTTTCTTTACTCCTACATCCTTCGCTATATAGGGACAGCCCAAAGCCTGCTTTTGTTCTTCGTAATACTTGTGGTTGTACTCTTGAAGTTCAGAGCGTTGCCGCAGAACAATCATCTCTTACCAGGCGACTTGAATCAAGACTCATCTGTCTCAGAGATCTTGACCCGGTTGAACCAGACAAGTTTTAGAAACGCGCGCATCGTATTGAAAGATAGTTGGGATGCAAAGAAAATCTGTGTAATCTGTGGATGGTTCTTCAGAAAGGAAAACATCATGCCCCCAATAGGTCAGATCATTCTGTTTCCATATGATTTCGCTCCCCGAGGTTTCGCGTTCTGTAACGGTAACCTTGTTTCTGTTGCTCAAAATCAGCCGCTCTTTAAGTATTTAGGCACTACTTACGGTGGCGACGGTAAGATGTCCTTTGGCATTCCTGATATTGACCAACTGGCGCCGGCAAACTGCCACTATTGCATCGTAATGGAAGGAACTATTGAACGCGAATACAAAGGCTATTGCGGCGAGACTTTCCCGTTACCCAATAACGCCCAGACGGGAAATGTTGAGAAGTGCAACGGCCAGCGGTTGGACATCGGAAACTATCTAGCACTCTTCAATCTAATCGACTTCAAGTTCGGCGGGGACTACAATGCCGGGTTCAACTTGCCCGATCTGAGCAGCACGCCGCCAACAAAGGCATACGGTTACCGGATAACCTTGGACGGACTCAATCGCCAAGCTTTTACAGGCGAGCTACTATTGCTCCCTACAGACGATCCCATTATGGGCCTCCACATTTGCAATGGGGAGCAGTTGCCGGTTCAGCAAAACGAAGATCTGTTTAGGCTGCTAGGCTACAGGTTCGGTGGAGACAGTAAGACTCAGAAATTTGCCCTGCCCAAACTTTACGCGCCAGATAATTATCACTACTACATTGCCTTACGGGGAATGTTTCCGTCTCCGGCGTGAGCATCCTTAGATTATCTTGTCCTGAAAATCTTGTCGCCGCGGCTATTTCATGAATGGCAGACTACTTCGCCCCGCGCTTGCCGCCGCGTCGCCATTAAACGTCTCGGGAATCCCAGGGACGTAGCGGATTTCGTCGCCTTTCTGCTGAGCGAGGAGTCCCGCTGGATCACCGGTCAGGTGCTGACTGCATATTAGAAAAGGAAGTGGAGTAAGTGTCGAGTCTAAGCACCATAGTGAGGGCCGAGTTATTCACTCGCAACTTTGGTGTTTATCCAAATTTATCGATGCTCCAGCTTCAAATCTTCAAATCTCTGAAGATGACGTTTCGTGCTGTCTGACCCAACTCATCAGCTCACTGCCTTTTCTAGAGCAAAAGTTATTTTTTCGAACGTCACGATGTGATATCGAAGTGTGAACGACTCGGCATATTCTTTGCCTAATCGATTTCTGTCGAAGCCTCCCGTATCCCGGTTTTTTAGAAGACAACCAGACGTTAGTTCCGAGTCTCTCTCCGAGCTTACGCCTTTTCATCACCAGGAGGAGCCCATGTACAACAATCTCTCTTCAGGAAGTAAGTGTGTAAAAAGGGGTTTCACCCTCACGATTTTCGCTTCACTGATTTTTACTCTTTCCGTATTGACCGCATCTGCTCAAACGTCGCAAACCACGGTGAGTGGAACAGTCAAAGATCAAAACGGGGCTCTGGTTCCCGGAGCCACCATCACGCTGGTTGACGCCAGGACAAACACTGAAAGAACAGCGAGGACGAACGACGATGGGTTTTTCCTCTTCACCAACGTTTTGGCGGGCGATTATCGAATGACCGCTGAAGGTGGAGGATTCAAGAAAACCGAAGTTAATAGTGTGAAGGTTGACGTGAGTATTCCAGCCACTATCAATCTCGTACTGGAAACGGGACAGATCTCCGAAACAGTTCAGACGACTGCTTCCGACTCACAGGCCGTCATCAACACTGAGAATGCCGAGTTATCCACTGTCGTAACAGAGAAGCAGATTAACGATCTGCCACTAAACGGACGCAATCCCGTTCAACTCGCAGCCCTGCAAGCCGGAGTTGCGACCAACACCACCACCAGGAATGCCAATGTTAATGGAATGCGAGGTAGCTATAACAACATCACCTGGGACGGTATCAACATTCAAGAGAACTATCTCCGCGGCAATGCAACCAGCGGTTTGTTTGCGCAGGCAGCACCAAGCGTTGTCGGCGTCGGTGAGTTTACGATAACTACGCAGAATGCGAGTGCAGCGGATGGGACGGGCGCGGCACAAGTTAAACTCGTCACTCCGCGCGGCGGCAATGGTTACCACGGTTCACTGTTTGAGTTCTGGCGAAATTCTGCACTCAACGCCAACACCTTCTTCAACAATGCAGCTGGTCAGCCTAAGCCTTACCTGAACCAGCATCAATTCGGTGGAAACTTTAGCGGACCTTTCGCTCTACCCCGTTTTGGCGAAGGAGGGGATGTTTTCACCCAGAAAGAAAAACTGTTCTTCTACGTCTACTACGAGCAAACCAAAGAAGCACAACAAACCCTGCTAACGCGAACAGTGCTTACCGCACCAGCGCGCGCAGGCAATTTCACTTACCGCCGCGTTGACAACGGTCAATTACAAACAATCAACGTGTTGAATTTGACCGGAAGAGCTATCGATCCGCGTATCAACGGTTTGATAGGTCAAACGCCACTGCCAAATGATCTTGCCGGCGATCGCATAAACACAAACGGCTTCAGCTTCAACTCGCCGTCGGGTAGCGGTGAAAAACTGTTCGGCTTCCGTATAAATTACGATCTCTCGCAGAAGCACCGCTTTGACGTGGTCTACAGCAGGGATTCCGTTTCGGTTCCCAACGACACGTTCAACAACACTGGAGAACCTTTCCCGGGACTTCCGGGCAAGGGACAGTTTCCACAACGCAGTCGCGGGGCCGCGGCCTGGAACTGGGCACCGACGCAGTCGGTAACCAATGAGTTGCGGGCGGGCTATTACCACCAGCGTTCACTGTTTATCGGGGAGGAAATTGCGTATGAGGGGAATGCCAGATTGGCGTTTCCGCTCGGTCTGACCAATCCCGTCCAGAACTCCTTGACCAGTGGTCGTAACGGCAGGATTCACGAGGTGATCGATAATGCCTCATGGGTCCGCGGCGATCACCTGTTCCGCTTCGGTGGCAATTACCGCCGAACCCATCTTGAACCCTTCAGTTTTGCCGGCGTTATTCCGCAGTACACGCTCGGCTTCGGCACAAACAATCCCAACCCGCTCAGCTCCACCAATCTCGCGCAGTTCCCCGGCAGAATCAGCACGACTGAATTCAATAACGCCAGCAATCTGCTGGCTTTCTTAAGCGGAGCTGTTTTCCAGGGCACGCAGACCTTTAACGTGACCAGCGCGACATCGGGCTTTGTCGAAGGAGCGGAGCAACGACGCAACCTGATCTTTAATCTTTACGCAGCTTATGCCTCCGACACTTGGCGGGTGCGACCGAATTTAACGCTCAATTTCGGTTTGCGTTATGAATACATCAGCCCCGTTCGTGAACGAGACGGAATCGGTTTGTTGCCAGTAGGTGGACTGGAGGCCCTGACAAATCCGAATGTCCAAATAGATCTGGCGGGAGGCGGAGCCGGCACTCGTCCATTCTACAACCCGGACAAGAACAACTTTGCTCCAAACTTCAGCTTCTCGTGGGATCCGTTCAAGAAAGGCAAAACCGCAATTCGCGGCGGTTATTCAATCTCGTACGTGATCGATAGCGTTATCCAGATGGCGGAGAATGCCGCCATCGACGGTAACCAGGGCCTAACCTCTTCTCCGATTGTGAATACTCTTTCAGGTACTGCCAGCGGTGGCGGGTTGCGTCCGATCGATGAGCCGAACTTCGTTGTGCCCCGCACCCTGACGGACCAGTTAGCCCTTAGCCAGTTTCCGACGATATTCACAATAAATCCCGAGCTCAAAACACCTTATGTTCAGCAATGGACCTTCGGAATTGAGCACGAGATCCTTCCGAACACGGCGATCGAAGTCAGGTACGTCGGAAATCGCGGAGTCAAGCTGCTTCGCGGGATCGACATCAACCAGGTAAAGATCTTCGAGAATGGTTTTCTCCAGGACTTCCTGCGAGCCCAACAAAACCTCACGCTGTCAACAGCTCTGAATGCTACGAATTCCGCGATTCCAGCAAGTCCGGCTTTTAATGCCGCCGTGCCGGGTAGTCAGCAACTTACGATCTTCCCGTCGCTCGGCAGAAGAGGTTTATTCACTACCGCAACGGGCAATACGCTCGACTCGGCCATTGTCAATCTGATCAGTCAGGGACAAGTCGGCGAGTTGGTTAATACTTACGTTGCTTCTCGAAATACTTACCTCACTCCGGGTGTAAACGGCGCCACGCTGGGTCCTGCATTCTTCCTGCCGGCGAATTTCAGAGCAGGTGCGGTCGACTTCATCGGAAATGGCTCTTGGTCTACCTACAATGCCTTGCAGGCTGAAATTCGTAGACGCCTTAGTCACGGACTGTACTTCCAGGCGAACTACACCTACAGCAAGGCCTACACTGACTTTGAAGGAACCGACGCTAACTTCTCGGCACTCCTCGATCTGGCTCAAGGAGGAGTTGTTGAAAAGAAACGGCAGACAAATGATGTCACGCACATCTTCAAGGCAAACGCCGTGTGGGAACTGCCAATCGGACCGGGCAAGCGACTGTTCAACTTTGACGGCTTTCTCGGCCATTTGTTTGGTGGCTGGCAGATGAACGGTATTTTCGAACAGCGCACGGGGCGTCCGATTTCGTTCATCTCCGGGCGTGGAACTCTCAACCGGTCAGGTCGATCCGGCAAGAATACAGCGACTACGACGCTGAGTGTCGACGAGTTGAAGAGCAGCATGGGTACTTTCTTCGATCCAGTCACTGGTCGTCCGCTAGTCATCGACCCGCGGCTGATTGGTCCCGACGGCCGCGCCAATCCTGCGTTCTTTGGGCATCCTCTGCCGGGCACCATTGGTACCCTGGCTCTGACGCCCGTAAGCGGGCCTGGCTTCTGGAATGTCGATTTCAGCATGATCAAGCGGACCAAGATTTCGGAACGCACCAACATCGAATTCCGTGCGGAGTTCTTCAATGTTTTCAATCACACGAACTTCTTCACGGGAGAAAACCAGACCATCACCAGCACCACATTCGGGCAGGTCACTGACACGTTTGATCCGCGAATAATCCAATTTGCGGTGAAGTTCAACTTCTAGTGACCTTCCTTCAACGTGGAAATGCCGGAGTTTTTCGCAAGAAATCTCCGGCATTTTCATCTGATGCCTGTGCACACTGCTAGACGCGAGATGACGTGAAGCCGAGCCAACAAACGAGCGATGCAGCCTGATGAAAGTGTCAGAAGGCAAATCGTCGATCGGCTGGCGAATTTTTCGAACTGAACGGCGGGCCAATTCTAGATGTGTGTGTTCATTTCAGCATGAAGACTTGCTCGCGCGAGCTCAGTAGTCATGTCACAACGAACGCACAAAGCTTTGGGTCAAGCTGCATCAGATCAGCGAACGGGCCCCTATGCCGCCCACTTAAGACCCTGACTTGCGTAGTTCAACATCAACTCAAAAACCGTGTCACATTTCTTCGTAAACAACGCTCGGTCGTAGCTTTCGGGCAAATGGATATTGAGCACTTCCTGAACCGTGGATTTAACTCGTTCCTTGCTCTGAGAATCCTTAAACCAATCCTGAATCAACACTGGCGGCGGCTCTTTTAGCAACCGATCCAGGAGTGACTTCGCCGCCAGTCTTACCTTTTGAGTCTCGTCCTTAGTCATCTTGTCTTTCATGAGCAAGTCGAATATCTCGAGTTCGTCTTCAGTCAATCCTTCACGAACATGACGCTCGGATTCCTCCTTAAGATCCTTGGCGAAGTTCACTAGTTCCGCGAAGTAATTATCGGCGGAAGAGCTTCCAGCGTTATACGTGTCGATGATTTCCTGTAACCGTTGTGCGAAGTCGCTGCGCGTTGCATTTTGCTGCATCATCTGATCGAGCTTCTCCTGAATAAACGCTCGCAGATCCGCAATCTCAATATTCTTGTAATTGACTTCCTTAAACTCGGCAGCGAGTTTCTCGAAATCCAGCTTGCTTAAATCCCAGGTCTTTCCTGACTGTTTGATAACAAATTCCGGTTTGCTCTGCTGTAAATCCGTCGAACCATCCACGACAACGCTTTCATCGAGCAGCTCACCTATTCTTACGCCAACAGCATCGATATCTTTCTGTTCAATAATTGCGTCGATAACTCCACGCAGGTACTGAAACACCGCTACGGAACGCACGATTGGATTTCCAATAATCTCGGGTTTACACGCTTCAAACAGAGACGTGATCGTATTTTCGTAAACCGAGAACGCTTTGCGCCATTCGTCCTTCGTTAGTAGTTTATCTGCATACTTTCCAAAGAGATCGACGTTCTTGAATACATCCTGCGACTTCAGAACTTTCTCTAAATCAATATCTCTCTCGGCACAAAACTGCATACCTTGAGCAATCGAATCTTCGAGTAGCTGGAAGAGAACATCCTTCTCCTGAACCGGAGCCGCATCCACCCCTTCCTCGCCGCGAGCGTAATTCTTCAACGCCTCTTTCATATTTCGAAAGACGTTGTAGTAATCGACCAGTTCCCCGTTCTGCTTCTCCACGTCGTTTATCCTGAAGGATGTCACGCGGTTTGCGCGTGCAATCGTCTGCATCAGCGTGTGATCCTTCATCGGTTTGTCGAGATACATTGTCGAAACGGTTGGCGCGTCGAACCCCGTTAGCCACATCGCACAAACGAACACAAGGTGAAGTGGATGCTCGGCGTCCTTGAAGTTGTATTCGACGTCGTGACCGTGCTCATCGACACGGTTCATGCGATCGCGGTGCGACTTGATCTCCAGCTTCTGGTTCTTAAACTTTTCCTCTTCACCTGCCTCCTCGCTAACGATGACCGCCATCTGAACTGAACGCATCCAATCGACAACTCTTCGTAGTCTCTTCTTTTCGGAGTAGTTGCTTGTCTTCCTGATCTGACCGACGAGTTCCTTTATGTGTTCGTGCCAGAGACGCGTCACTTTGTCGTACATCTTGACCGCGGTGAACTTGTCGAGCGACACGACGATGCCTTTTCCCAGATAACCTCGACGTGGAAAGTGATAGACGATGTCTCTCGCTATCGTTTCCAATCGATCGTCGCGTTTAATAACCTCAAGCTCAGTCGCGAAGCGCTTCTCAAGTTTCTCCTGCTGCGCGTCATCGAGATTTTCGTCTTCGAGGATTTCGTAGAACTCGTCGCTCAAGTCTTCGTTCTGGATCAGGACTTGCGGCACTCGCTTACTGTAGAACAAAGGAACCGTCGCGCCATCGGCCATTGACTGCTGAAAGTTGTACTCAGAGACGTAATCTCCAAACCACTTATTCGTCTTTCGCTCTCTTCCGAGCAAAGGAGTTCCGGTGAATGCCAGGTATTGCGCGTTAGGAAGACCCTGGCGCATGTTCTCCGCCAGACTTCGATATTGCGTGCGATGGGCTTCGTCGACGATCACGACAATGTCGTCACGGGGAGACAACAACGGATACTCTTTGCCTTTAGGCCAGTGAAACTTCTGGATCAAAGTGAAGACCAAACGTTTATTCTGACCGAGAAACTTTCGCATTTCTTCGCCGCTCTTGGGTTGAGCGGCCTCGGCTTTAGTGACGGTGCCGGTGTTGAGAAAGTTGCGATAGATCTGTCCGTCCAGGTCGTCTCGATCAGTGACGATCACCAACGTAAAGTTTCCCGTTTGTTTGCGGAAGATCTTGCGCGAGTAAAAGATCATCGAAAAACTCTTACCTGAACCTTGCGTGTGCCAGAAGACGCCTAACTTGCCGTGTCTCCTTTTGCGATCGACGAAGGCGTCGTATGCCCGGTTCACGCCCATGAATTGGTGGTTCTGAGCGATTATCTTTTGAGTCTCTTTGTAATAGAGAATGAAGTTCTCAACGTAATCGAGCAAACGTTCTTTCTTAAAAAGCCCTTCCACGACGCGCTCGAGACTGGTCCCTTCTTTCTCGATCTGTTTGCGATCGATTTTCTCCTTCTCGTCGTCGACGCGCAGCCAGTTGAAGAAGAATTCCCAGTCAGCCGTAAAGCTGCCGACCTTGGTTTCGATGCCGTTCGAAAGCACGCAAAAGGCGTTGGTCATGAACAACTGCGGAATCTCGGCTCGGTAGTTGGTTATGTTTTCGTGGTACGCGCTTTTTAGTTTGATGTTGGAGTTCTTGAGTTCGATAAAGACAAGAGGAATTCCGTTGACGTAAAGCAGGACATCGGGACGTCGAAAGCGAAGGTCGCCTCTTACCCATAGCTGTGAGACGGCCAGGAAACGATTGTTTTCAGGTTTATTGAAATCGATCAGTCGAACGCGATCTTTTTGTCTCTGTCCTTTTTCGTCGTCAAACTCAACCGGGACTCCATCACGGATCAGATCGTAGACTTCACGATTTGCAGCGACTTGAGACATAGCGGTGCGTCTGTCAGCGAAATGTTCCAACGCTTCATCGATCGCCGAATGTGGGATGTGCTTGTTCAAAGCGACAGCGGCATCTCGGACACGGTCGAGGAGGATTACGTCGCGTTTGTTCGTGCGGCCGGAGTTGTCGTTGAGGTCTTCAGGATCCTTGCAATGACATCTCAGAATCTCAAACTTGTGGGCCTGTTCGAGACGTTGCAACAGGGCCTGTTCGATTTGATCTTCTGAGATGAAGTTAGGCATGGTGCGTAAGATCTGAGTCTTCGCTCATCTCATTCATCATTCCAGGTGGAAATTGAATATCGAGGGTCTCGCAAGAGAGTTTGCCTGAGATGAGACGAGGTAACAGTAAGTCGCGTGTTTCCACCAACTTTCTGTTTGTCGCAAGAAGGACTTCGATTTTTTTGAACAAAGGCGATTCGATGTCTGCGAACTGTGTCACGATGTGTTCCGGCGGCGTCAGGATCTCAATATTCTTGAATGTTCCTTTTGTTAACTCGGCAAACGTAGCTCCGCCAGCCAACAATTCAAAATGCGGCTTCGCCAGCTTCAACCAATGATATAGATACGGCAGAGGGTAACGTTTGTTAGGAATGCACGTGATGAAGCCTTGGTTCGTACAAGCTGGAGTAGTATTTATTCCGATAGCTCCGATGGTCGCACGACTCGTGAGCATCACGGAATATGGAGGAAATAACTTCGCGGAACTGTTGTCATAGCCCTCCTCCGTGCATTGTTCGCCCGAACGTTCGAGATAAACCCCTTCAGAGCTTGTGATATCCGACGGGGTAAACCAATTTATGTTTCCATGCTGCCAATAACGATCAATTGCTTTGGATGGAGTCCCGCCACCTGTGTAATCAAACGCTTGGCCCAACTTAATCATCTCCCAGCCTTCGGGAATCCCTTGGATCAGTGGAACGCTTTCGTGGCCAGGGAAGCGAAGGCGGACGAACCATTCGCGGTAAATTTCCTCAGCCAGTTGTTCCAGCAGCGCCACGCGCCGCTTATTGTTTTCAATTAAGTCATCATAAGCCGAAAGAACTGCCGCGATTTTTTTCTGGCTCACGATATCCAACATAGGCACTTGAATACTATGAAGGATCTTGAGCGTGAGAAATTTTGTGGCTGCCCCGGTGGCTTGCTGTTCAAAAGCTTTCAAGAGCGGGCGTAGGTAAAAGTAGAAGTACTTAATATTCAATTGTTGCGGATTAAGTGATTCAATCACATAAGTTCTCTGATAGGCGTTGAACTTTCCATTGTAGAACTTAAGTGGGAAGATTCCTCCGGCATTATTTCCCGCAAGCAAAATACACTCTGTGTCGAAAGAGTAGCTGTTGATGCGATATGTCTCCTGAGCGCAGGTAAAGAATGGATATTGGCCTTCCGGATCAGCGGCGTTTGAGTCCAGTTTTCCGGTCCGGAATGTCACCAAGTCCTTCGCCTTAACGTAGCTAGGATTTGTCATATCTCGCCTGCGATGCGCTTTATGTTGTGTGATATCAACTGCTCAAGTATCCGTGCGTCAGTGTTCAGGTTTTCGAGATCGGTAGTTGCATTAAGAACGTCCTCAATGAACTCTTCCTCAGTCTTTCCATCCTCTTCAATCACCACACCAACATATCGACCCGGATTCAGCGAATACTCTTGTTCCTCCGCTTCCGCAGGACTGGCGAGTTTGCAGAGACCGGTTACATCCTCGTACTCGGCTTTAGGAAATCGCTCCTGCAACCAATGAATGTGACGGTAAAACATTTCGGCGTTCTTTACTTCCTTGTGCAATTCTTCCAGCGCAGACTTGAGCGCTTTGGTATTGCGATCGGTGGTAACGCGTTTGCCGTCTTTTTGCGCCAGTTCAGCTTGCTGCTTCTCATGTTGGCGCACAGTCTTGTCCAGTTGCTTCAAGCACTCATGCAGCGACGCAAAGAAGGGACCGAAAGCCTCGCGTAATTGATGTTGCGCCTTGTTCGTGGCCTTAACGCTCTTCTGATCTCCATTCTTCGATTTGTATTGCTGGTAAAGGGATTGCAGCTTATTGAGCCCAGCCCATTCCTTCACGAGTTTTGCTACAGCTTCCTTGCCTGAGTCGTCATCCAGCACTTCCAGTAAGTGCGCAGACACTGGTTCGACCCGCGTCTTGTTCTCGACGAGACGCTCCATGCCGGCCGCAAAGTAGCGATCCACCAGTTGCACGAATTTTTCCCGTCGTCCTTTGTGAAGCTGGCTGATGATGGCGATGTTCTGAATCTGTTCTTCGGAGAACTCACGATGCGCGCGATCGATTTGAGTGAAGATGTTTCGCGCATCGATGAAAAGAATGCGGTCGTCGGCCTTGGCTCGATCGAAGAACCAGAGCGTTGCAGGCAGAGTAACGGTGTAGAACATATTCGAAGGCAATGTCAGCATCGCGTAGATCAGATTTTCCTCAATCAATCTCTTTCGAATCTCCGCCTCTGAGTGACGAGCATCCGAGGCCGAGTTTGCCATCACGAGCGCGGCGCGTCCTTTACGCTTCAACGACGTCGCAAAGAGATTGATCCAGAGATAATTCGCGTTGGGAACGGTCTCCTTGCCGGCGTCCGCTTTCTTAACCTTGGACTTGTTCCGCGGGACGCCATAGCTATTGAAACGCTGGTCCTTCTCAACCGCTTTCAAACTAACTTCGTCAACGTTGAATGGCGGATTAGCCAGTACGTAATCGAAGGCGCCGAAGCTGTTGAAATGATCGTCGTAATAGGTGATGCCTTTCTTGATCTCACCGCGCAACCCGTTTACCGCAAGGTTCATCTTGGCGAGATTAACGGTCTCCAGCGTCTTTTCCTGACCGTAGACGTATACGCTACTGTCCTTGCCGTTCGTCGAAAGTTCCTTACGATGCTCCTCAATGAACTTGGCAGACTGAACAAACATCCCGCCGGAGCCGCAAGCCGGATCAAATACTTTTCCGCCATGCGGTTCGACAATCTCCACCATCAAACGCACAACCGATCGCGGCGTAAAAAACTCTCCACCCTTTTGACCTTCGCTTCTAGCAAACTCGGCGAGGAAATACTCATAAATCTGACCGAAGAGATCGCCGGTCGTGTCGGAAGGGATGTTGGCGAAATTCTTAAGCAGGCTGTTGGGGATCGTCTTCGTTTTGGGGTCGCGTGTGAGTCGAAAGTATTCACCCTTAGGAAGTACGCCTTCCAACTCCGGTCTGTAATCCTCAATCGACTCCATTGCCTTCTTAAGCGCCTTGGCAATGTCCTCCTCCTCAGGAAGGTTGAGCAGATAGTTGTAACGAGCATGATCCGGGAGATAGAAGCCGCACTTGTCGATTGCGATCTTCGACAATTCCTTCTCGCGACGTGTACCTTTTAGTTTCTGATATTCAGCCATGATCTCGGCCTCATGCCGGCGGTAATTATTGTCAGCAAACTTTAGAAAGATTAGGCCGAGCACGGGAGTCGAGTATTCGCTGGATTTGAGATCGGAGTTGGCGCGGAGATTATCGGCGGCGTTCCAGAGTTCTTTTTCGAGTTGCTTTAGTTGATCCTTGGTCATCCCTGCGACTCAGAGTAAAAAGAAGTGTTTGGGCTACTTGAGAATTTTGATCGGCTGAGATATCTGCGCGGGTTCGAAATAAGTCTTCCGCTTGATCGAGGCTGGAATATAAGAATCCCGCAGAGGTCGTGTCAAGCTTTAGTCTTATCACGCACAAACTTACTTCCCCAAAGCGAAATTTTTTGTGCTATGGTCGCGCTAACCCACTAAAAAGAAGCGGGCCGACTTGTGCTACAACACAAAGCCGACCCTGTACCATCAACCTTCCGATGAAAGGATGACGATCATGGTAAATGATAGTAGCGCAACCGTGCGCCACGCAGCACCTCACAAAAACCGAACCACCACAACCACAACCATCATCAACGCTCTGAAACGAAGAGCGCAGGCAGTCTTAAACGACACTTCGATCGACCCGCAGAGCCGCGCGATTATCCGTTACGCAATGGAGATAAACGATCCGTGGCTGGCGGAACTCGTCCGCCGCGCCGATGCGGGCGAGACCCTCTTCGACACGGTCGATTTCTCGCAAACACCCGACACGAGTCAAGCTCCTTCGAGCGACGGAAGAGTCGAAGCGCTCGTGGAGATGATCTGCCGGGCCGGTGACGAGCCCGAAACAAAAGCCGCCGCCCTGCTCGTGCTGCTGGCGACGATTGAAGACTCCAAGCATCCGAAAGCAGTCGCGAACACAGCTAAACACCAGGCGTTCACGCGGTGTGGTGAGTTGAACCTCTTCGGCATGGTCGAGGAGCAGGTTGCAACAGTTGAGCGTGAGCTGTTTGTGGGAGTCGTTTAGCGGCAGAAGTAATATGCGGGCGGCTTCCGTAGGGCCGCCCGCATTTGTACAGTGCCTGGCCAGATCCTTGAGTTTGGCGTGTCAACGCTCTTGACGTTCATAGTCATACCGAAGTCCCGGTGAGACTTGAGTCGCTTATTCTTGTGAATTGTGGCGTAGGACCTCAAGGTTAGCTATCCAATGAGTGCGAAAATCTTAGCGCGCACATCCGCCAGCTCGTCCGCCGAAGCGGCGCCCTTACGCGTAGCCTTCCGAACACGCCAATCGACACTCTTTATCTGATCAGCGAGAACGACACTTGACGGCGTCGTACTCGCAATCTCCACTTCGAAAGGATAATTCTTAATCTGCGTTGTCATCGGACAGCAGACCATCAGGTTTGTTTTCTCGTTGTACGCGCGTGGACTCAACACCAGGGCCGGTCGGTGTCCAGCCTGCTCGTGGCCAGCCTGCGGCGTGAAGTTTAACCAAACAATGTCACCGGCTTCCGGTACGTAGCCCCGCGGCATTACCAAATCTCTCCACCCACAGCCGGGCCAAAATCAACCTCTCGATGTTGGTTCTTCCTGGTGATGCCTTCTAACAGCGCGGACAGTTCGTAGGTCCTTGGCCTTACTGGCTCAATGACGATTCGACCTCCATCCTCACGCACTTCAACCACCTCATCGATCTCAAGCTGTGTTGCTTTCATTATCGAAGTAGGAAGTCTGACAGCGGCGCTGTTCCCCCATTTTTTTACAGTCACTCTCATTTGCTCAAAACCTCTCTAATCAATGCCCTTTACTATGCCAGCTTGTTATCTATGTGTCAACAATGTAGATACGAAAGAGTTCTTTAGGGCCGCGCGATTTCACGGTACTTGTGTCCGGTGAACTCGTCGGTGCAAAACTTCCGATAAAGGTCGTGTGCCCGAAGCTAGAAACGATCTACAGATGCTTTATTCCATCAACGGGTCGGCGACGATATACAATTGATTGCTCCGCCGTTCTTTGAAGAGTGAACAATCACTAACTGCCCGTTTTGGCGTCTTGTATCCGTCTGTTGAGCAGGACTGCTTATCACATGGCGTTGATCGCGTATGCCAGGCCCTTTACGGAGTCTTACGGCCAAACAGATCTGAACCGCTCGGCGATGACGCCACAGGGTCTATGGTGATGGGAAGATTGACTTTGGTCCAGATCGGACGTATGAATTCCATCTGGCGATCGTCGGCAAAGAAGCTAGACAGAATATTTCTGAAATCCTCTCATGGCACGTCGATTCCTAACAGCCCTCAGCTTTCCGCAACGACTTCAAGAGTCTACAGTTTCAACAACTAACACCACGCGAGTTCGACAACGTCGAAAATGGACAATACTTGCGGGCGCTGCCGTCCTAGCTTGCACAGCAGTGACATTGGCAACTGTAGGTTCTTCGACATTGAGGTCAAAGGCAACGCAAATCCAGCTAGTCAATGACACCGGGGCTCTCGCACTGGTAGCGCAAGAGGTGATCGACGGAAGGACGCGGCTACATTTCAAAAACATCTCTGCCAAAGATCTGAACGGGTTTGTATTGGGTTTGCCGAACCTCAGGCAAATAGAAATAGATACTAGTACAGGAGACCGTGTGATAGTGCCCGGCGAGGTTCAGGATATTGAAATCCCTGAGCCACTGCCAACTATACGTATATTGGCAGTGATGTACGCAGATGGGAGTCTGGAGGGTGACCAAATTACGGTTGCAGAACTCCGAGACAGGCGCTCTGCTTTGAAGTCGGAGTTGAAACGTATGCTTGGATTGGTCGTTGCGGAGGCTCAGTCATCCGACATCCCGGGAGCATTCGACCGACTTGATTCAGCTATGTCGAAACTTTCATCCAGGGCCGTTGACGGGGAAACACGCCAAGCGAACGCGCTGCGAGTCGCGCAAGGCGATGTCGCTAATGTCCTTAAGGTCATGCGATATAGACAGGAGCGGAATGCGCACCTTAACCAGCGCGAGTTGATTCGGGAGTTAAAAGAGCGGATTGAAACGTCGGATCGCTGGTCTATAAAACTTCAATTTAGCGTGTTACGTAATCCACTGGTTCGTTAGCCGAACCGCACGCCATTTACCGTCGACCTTCTCAAGCACGACCGTGGCGCCTGAATAACCGATCGTGACGTTGGCATTCGCTTTGGTCCGCTCTGCATTGACGAATTCGATTTGGGTCACCTGCGGATACGTCTCGAGTTCCCAGCCGCCCCAGTGGCCGGGTCTCGCCTCGAAGAACCGCCCGAATAGCGAAAGGATTTGCATCGAATCGCCGACTGGCTGATTCGGCGTTTCCATGACTTGGGTCCAGGCGCGGCGCTTCGTTCCGCCAATCGTTGGCAACAGCCGCGCCAGGAGCGATAACTCATCGGACTTGAGTAACAGCACGTGATCGAGATCCGGGAACCGCTGATACACGGTGTGCCGACCAACCTGGCCATCCGAAGTCTTCACCTGGACGTCGGCGCGCACCACAATGAAGCGAGGCAGCGCCGCCGGAAAGTTGAAGGCATTCCAACCGCTGCCGCCGTAGACCGGCAAATCGCCGAGCGGTCGAAATACTACTTGCCGAATCTCCGCGACGTCAGCGTCGATACTCGATACGGGCGGTTGCCGGTTGAGATCGCGCTGAGTTGTGACCCACGAGTCTAGTGTCTTTCCCATTAGGGCTTCGGCTTCGCTTGATTGTCCTTGTGTCACCTTCAGCGCAGCCTCTGCCAGTGCAGCAGTTGCGACGAAGGAATCAAACGGCTCCTTAGTGAGTGCGTCCAAAGCAGCTAAAGCTTTCGCCGGGTCATAATGCGCGCCTTCAACGGCAGCCAGATCGAGGACTGACTCGAGTTGCGCGCGATGGAGTAGTGACCGCGCCTCAGCCAGCGCCGGCGATCCGGGTTCCTGTTTGAGGAACGTAGTCAACGTATTAATCGCTTCAGTGAACTGGTTCTGATCGAGTTGCCAGCGTGCGCGCGCCAGCAGTCGGCCACCAGATTGACGAAGATCATGATCGAGAGTGGCTACCCGCGCGGCCAGAGCGTCGCGAGTGACGCGTAGCGCGTCAACAACCGGTCCGGTGATCACGCTCGACAGCGGCGCCTGAGGCGAACGGATCGAATACTCGAAGCCATAGTCTGCGTCCCAACTCTTCAGTGCAGCATTGGCGGCAGACAGAGAATCGTCGAATCGGCCTTGCGCAGCGAGCGTGCGCGAGGCAAATGCTCCGCCGAGCACGCGGCCGTACGCATCATTAGCGAAGGAGATGGCGGCGCGCTTGTAAGCAGCAGAAGCTTTGGGCCAATCCTTCATCTGTTCGTAGCACTCGCCGATGCGAAGCGCAGCGATCGGCGCCCATGAACTCGACGGATACCGCAAGACAAATTTCTGATACTCCGGCAGTGCACGCGAGTAATCACGTTGGTAGTAATCAAACGCAGCCGCGAATGTGAGCGCGAGCCGAGATGCATCGCCGCGATTCGCCGACACCAGCGTCGTCAGTGCCGCCCGTGCTTTGGCCGCCATCGATACTCGATCCGCCTCAGGGCCGGCTGACGACTGGCGCGCGTAGTACTGCGCGCGGAACAGTTGCACCCAAGCTGGATCTGACGCGGTCTTTTCAAGATCGTCGAGGAATCGTTCGATGCCTCCGACCCGGTCGCCCTTCAATTCGAACAAATCGCCCATCTTGCTAACGATAACGTAGCCGATACTGTTATCAATCGATAGCAATGCGTTCGGCATTTGCAGATGCGTTCGTACGAAGTCAGCGTATGTTTCGATGGCCCTATCAACGTTCCCCTGTGAATATCGCGGTGGAGGCGTATCTGACACAAAGAAGTTGACCAATAACTCAGGCGCTTTTTCCACCCATTCGCTCCGCGGAAACTTGCCGTTCTCCAACTCCTTAACGATGGCCGCTACGCGCAAGAGACGCTCGGTCGGATCCGAGCCGCGTGGCTCGACGCCGGTGATCGCGACATTGACGTGGAGTTGGAAGCCTTCCTGGAAGAGTGCCTTCGCTGCTGCGTTAGTTCGGGGATGGTCCTTCGCGAATTGATCCAGATCGCCGATCTCTTTCAGCATCTGACGGGGATCAGACATGAGCAGGTCAACCTGCGTGAGTAGTGCCGCTTCGGTGCCGTCGTAATCTCGGACAAACTGCGTCAGCCGCTCGGGCCATTTCTGGCTGGCTTGCGGCCCCTCCAGCCAATGATCGATTGACAGCAACTCCCGCGCAAGCCGCGCAGCCTCTTCACGTGGTAGCTGTGCGATGCGAGCGCGCGCGGGTACGATCGTTTGGCGAATCGTCTCGGTGTACGAGCGCGTTTGATCACTCTGAAACGTAAAACTCGTTTCGCTAAGGGCATGAAGTGCGGCGATCGTCTGCGCGCCATCGGGTGCTTCGAGTATTCGTTTTAATACGACCAACGCATCGTCGCGCCGCTCAGCGTCGACGAGCCGCCTGAAAGTGTCAACAGACGCGGAGTCCTGCGCGCGGCGTCGCTTGCCCTCTTTGGCATCTGCGCCTCGGCGCACGTACCACACAAGCGTTTGGTCGTATGAGGGAAAGTCGAGCCAGGGATCAGACCTGGACGACTGGCCGCAGAGCGACGGCACACTGAGAACCGTAAGGAATAAAGCGCCAACGATCTGGATTCCCCTGGCGTTCAAGAAACCGATCCCTTGATATTCTGATATCGGTTGATGATACGCTTACGACCGTAATTGGCAAGAACCTAATGTCAGTACCACTGACTTGTGCCGCTCGCCTCTTTTCGTTTGTGAAAGCTAATGGCTTCCGGAGAGAAAGCGCGCGAGGGTCATTGCAATAGGTTGACCAGTATGATTCTCGTAGTAGGTATAACCCGGACTCGGATTTACTTCGAAACAGAAAACCTCTCCTTCCGGAGTGATCTTCAAATCAATACCTGCAAAAGCTAACTCCAAACCAACAGCGAGGGAAACACATCGTTCCGATAACTCATCACTCAGGTCAATCGCGCTCAATTCACTTTCGCCACCCTGACGACTCGCATAGCGGTAATCGGTCGCATTCGTTTCGATCTTAGTAGCAATTACTTCCCTGCCGACGACGTGGACTCGCACGTTCGTGCCATCAACAAACGCCTGGAATTGCGTCGGACACCAGCGAATGTGATCGAGCCGATCAAGGTCGGATGGTGTCAGTTTCTGCACAATTGAACGTACGCCGCTGATTGATTTGTAAATGACGCGGCCATGGCGACCATAAAACTCACGAACGAGATCCGGCTCGTTGGTGATCAAAGTTTCCGGCGTAGAAAAACCAAGTTGTAAAATCAACTGTGCCTGATAGGGCTTTGACGAATTCGAACACATCGGACGACAGCGATTGACGATGCGCGCCGGCGTAATCTCCAACCAGTGAATCAGCGCGTCATGAAGATTGCGACATCGCTGCTGCTCGGGTCCGTCTGGGGCCGAATTGCGATACTCCGGCAACGTCTGATCATCAATCATGCGGGAATAGGCGCCGGTGATTTCCGTCAAGTCAAAGCTCTGATCGCCTATCGATAAGCTTCCGCTGATTCCGTGTGAGCCAAGATCGAAATCGAGATGGTTAGAGGTGAAGTTACGTTGATTGAAAACAGCCGTCGGCACACCGAGATTGGCAAGCGCATCGCGCACCATGGCGATCGGAGATTCAGAAGGAATGCCACAGAGGAGAATCATGACGTCAACACCTGAAACAAGGCATCCTGTAATTTGTTTCCACCCAGTCGCAGTTCTGGAAATGGTGTAGCTTCTCTGAACATCCATTTCCCACTCGGCGATACGTTAAAACCCACGCCTAAAAGCCTGGTCGTCGATAATTTCGCCAAACGCGTGCATCCCGCTTCGATGTTCTGTGGAGCAGGAGAACCGCAACACACACTGTCGACAACGATCACGGTATGATCAGGAAGGTTTACTGACATGCGAAGCGGAGGCGCCCCGCGAAATTCACTTTGACCGTATGGCTCTGTTTCAAGTCCAGCTTGATTTGCAAGCCACACCCATTCGGATGGATGTCGCCACTCACCGCAGAGGCCCAGTGGTGTAGGCCGATTCAGCATCTCACCGGGCAAGCTATGAAGCCAGCTCAAATAGAGTGCATAAAGTTCCTGTTCTGCATACTGACGGTCCTTCGAGTTTGTGCGCAGGTGCGCACCCGGAACTAACTGTAAACGGTTGAGGGTCCCGCGAACGGTCGCGCTATCAATAACTCGACCGTCCGCGAGAGTTATCTTTACGCTTGCACGTCCATCAACCAGTCGATGTTCCAGGCGTTGGTTATAGGCCAGTGCTTCCGCAGTAACGACTTGCAGCGTTTGAAGGCCGCGCGCATATAGGCCACGCGCCACCCACAACGCCGCAAGATCGTCAGGCATACAGAGAACGAGCCACATGGTTTAAGTTTCGCGAAGTTTCTCGATGTCCTTATTGTCCTTGGCAGACTTGGCGTCGTTGGCTTGCTGTTGCAATTGCTGACTCAGGGCTACGAGATCCTCTTCGCCGCTGAGGGCAGAAGATTGGAGATCTGGTCGCAGTTCACCGCTGATAAAGTGAGTCAATTCACCGACTGCCTGTTCGAGGGAGCTCACGCGCGACTCGAGGTCACCAACGGCTCCTGAAGTGCTGCCACCCATTTGAGGACCGAAGCCACCGCCAATTCTCTCGGTGAGATCCTTCAAGTCCTTTATAGTCTCTTTACCTTCCTTGTCCTTGTCCTTGATAATTTCTTTGGTCTCGAGCTTGTCCTTGCGCTCCTTGATCTGTTCCTTGATCTCGGGCTTCTCTTTAATAATCTCCTTAATGCGATCCTTCAGTTCCTTTCTTTCCAACTTCTCGTTCTTGACCTCTTTGATGAGCTCCTTGCCTTTCGTACTAAGTCCGAGTTGGCCAAAGGCCTGTCGCAGATTGGGACGATTGCCGATTCGTTGAGTGGCCGGACGGCCTGGCTCATCCTGCTGTGGCGAACCCGTGGTTCTCAGTATGTTGCGAGCAGTCGCAGGTGTGAGCAACGTTTTGTTGGCGGCACGTAAGGCACCCTGCATGCAACCGACTGTGCCGACTATGATAGGCGACGCGCTTGAAGTCCCACTGAATACGTCTGTGTACCAGAGGTCTTCGTTCGAACCACCCTGTAGATCGCCATACGCACTCGTCGTGACTTCACGACCCCATCCCTGCACATCAACGCGTGCAGCGAAATTAGAAAAGCCCAGACGCGAACGGTCAGCGCCGTGGTTGCGACCATGTGTTCCCGGCGGCGGAGCTCCCGCGCCAACGATGATGGCTCCAGACTGCGGATTTGCAAGATTAAATGGATTTCTCCACGTGACGGGAAAACCAGCCGGCCGATTGTTGTAAATCGCATCGTCGAGATTTTCAGCACCATTGCCGGCAGCTTCTACCACGATCACGCCGCGTACGGAGGTGGCGAAAACGATGGCCGCCAAATCATCGGGCCACCACTCGATCGCGATATAGCCAAGCTGATCGTCTCTGACCTGAAAATTGTTACGCGGCCCTGGACGGTGCAGTTCAAGCAGAATAATGTCGCCCGGACTCAAGGCGTTGGCCGCATCAGTAATCGCTTTGGCCGATCCCATGTTGGCACCGAAAATCGAAATTGCGCGTGTATTGGCGAGCGGACAGATTCCGGTAATGCCGAATGCATTCTCGTCACCACCAAATTCTCCGATCACTGCGGTTCCGTGATTACGCCAGCCAATGTCACCAGACGGCACCCCTCCAATTACACCGCCCTGATTCTGCACCAGGTCTTCATGCGAAAAGCGCCAGGCGCCTTCGATATCAATGATCCTGACACCCTGTCCCTTGCCACCCGCAACTGTCGCTGCAAAGCGAGCATCAATGCCCGCCGGCGCAGCATCGAGATAGATTTGTCGCGCATTAAAGTTTGGAGTCGCGGGCGGGGCTGGCTCCGGACTAGGAGGAGCCATGTCTTCATCGATAATGACGGGCGGAAACGCAGGCGGCTTTACGAACGCGGATTCGACTACCTCGGTCTCCAAAAGTCTTCCCGCGATATAGTCCAGCTTTTCATCATCGGCAACGACACGATAAAAGGAAGTGAGATTCGCAACCTGCGGCACTTCAAACATCGCACCTGATTCAGATAACGTTTTAGCCACGCGATCCTCATTGCCGAATACCGGCACCATCGTGGCACCACTTTCGCGAAGCACAGCATTGAGAGGATCGACATCCGCACCCGCTAATGAGGTCAACGCCTCCCTCGCGGCGCGTAATCCCGCTGCCGGCGTTGTGACTACAATTAATTCGCGCTCTTCATTCACGGGCACTGCGGGGGACGAAGCTCCGCCCCGTGAAGATCTTTTTTGTGATGGCATTGAAAACTCCTTTCGGGTTGTCTATGTCTCAGGGCAGCTCGTCATCAGGTTTGAGGTAAGCCGCTCTGACACCCTTGTTTTGTGAGAGACGATCGATAAGCTTCTCGGCTGTCTCACGATCTGGTACTTCAGCCGTGAAATAAGGCATCAGCAAAGGATGCGTCTGACCGGGGTGAAGCGGCTCAAGCTGGGCTCCAAATTCAGCCGCCGTATCAATCAACTCTCTGGTTTCAGGCTTTATGGCAGAGGTGCCCGAGGAGTCTAACTGACCTTGCTGCAGTTCTCTGGCTGAGTCTTCCTGCAATTGAACTGTGACGCGCATAGCACTACCTCCATGTCATCGAAACTCAAAACGCTGCCATGGCTTAGTGCAACTCACTGGCCACCGCCTTACAAAAAGGCAATTGTCTCGAACATACCTCTTATTCATTATGGAGATTTCGAGACAAACGTTTCGGGGTGATCGATGTCTATTTGAAAAGATTTATAGCTTGCGAAGCAGGCGAAAGCATAAAGCCTTGCTCCCATATGAACAAAGACAGCCTTTTCATGAATGAGAGCGTCTAGAGAATCTATCTTGCGCTCTGACATCCAGCGCCATTTCTCCCTGGAGAGAGTAATAAGTTCCTGTTCCGCATTTCTGTTGCTGCCTTGAATCGACGTTTCATGCTCTCTTTGTTTTTCATCCTGTCTCTGCTCCACGCTCGTTAAGTATTTCGTTTTGCTTCGCTGAGAAATTTGACCATGGCAGGGTCGCGATGATCGAAGAAGAGGCTCGCACCAGTATCGAGCTGCCTGATAGCATTCATATCTTCCTGTGCCAACTCAAAATCAAATATGTCGAAGTTCTCCGCCATTCGGTCCTTTCGAACCGATTTGGGAATGACGATGATGTCCCGCTGCGTTAACCATCTGAGGATGACCTGCGCGACCGTCTTGCCGTGCTTTTCCGCGATTGCAACGAGCACTTCGTTGCGGAAGATATTGTTCTTCCCTTCCGCGAATGGTCCCCATGACTCGATCTGAATATTGTTTTCGGTAAGGAACTTCTGAGTCTCCACCTGCTGGTGGAATGGATGCGTCTCGATCTGGTCCACAGCAGGCGCCACTTCGTTGTGGACAATGAAGTCCATTACACGATCGGGATGAAAGTTGCTGACGCCGATGGCCCTGATCCTACCCTCGCGATAAAGCTCCTCCATCGCGCGCCACGAGCCAAATACATCCCCATAGGGTTGGTGAATGAGGTAGAGGTCGAGATATTCGAGTTGCAGATGCTTCAGCGAGCGGTCGAACGCTCTCTTTGTCTTGTCGTAACCGGTGTCGGCGATCCAGAGTTTTGTCGTAACGAAAAGCTCGCTACGCGGCACGCCGCTCGTTCGTATCGCGTTACCAACCGCCTCCTCGTTTCCGTAAGAGGCAGCCGTATCGATGAGGCGATAACCTACGTCGATCGCATCCCGAACACTTCGCTCACACTCCGCCAGGTCCGCGATCTGGAAAACCCCAAAACCGAGAATTGGCATCTCCACTCCGTTGTTCAGCACCATCTTTTTCATAGGTGGATTTTGATGTCGGCTACCTGACCGACGATAAGACGATACTCGCGAATTATTGGACGATCCTGCAAAAGCGGCTATGCTGACATCCCGCGTTGGAGACAAAAAGACTAATATCGACCTATGAAGAGTAGTGAAACTGCGCGAGACGCACAAAGAGTACAAACCAATAGAGAAGAACTCACTGAGCAGATCAGCCGGATTGTCGCGAAGGATGGATCTAAGGAGGTACTCCCAGGCTTTTTTCTCGCCCGCTCATCCAGACCGTCGGAATCGTTGAATACAGTTTACGCGCCGGCGTTCTGCTTTATTGCCCAGGGCAGGAAGAGGGCGTTGCTGGGTGAGGAGGTATTTCGATACGACCCAGGGCATTACTTGTTATTCACGGTCGACCTCCCTCTTATCTTCCAGATCGAAGAGGCGACACCGGACGAACCCTATCTTGGTTTACGCCTCGATCTTGATCCGTCGCTGGTCGCGTCAGTCCTAATGGAATCCGGCATTAAGTTCAAGAAAGGGGACGCAAGCGCGAAAGCGATGGACGTGCATTCGATCGACCCGAATCTGCTCGACGCTGTCGTGCGGCTAGTTAGACTTGCGCAGGAGCCGGAAACCCGCAACGTTCTGGCACCGCTCATCGTGAAGGAGATCATTTTTCGGCTCCTGGCGGGCGGCCAGGGCGCGCGGCTCGGACATCTGTTAGCGTCCGGGGACACTCAACGAATCTCGCGGGCAATTGGGCATCTCCGCGAGCATTTCGATGAGCCGCTAAAGATCGATGACATCGCTCGTCAATTCGGAATGAGCGTTTCCGGTTTCCATCATCACTTCAAGTCGGTTACAGCAATGAGTCCTCTGCAATTTCAAAAGCAAATACGATTACAGGAAGCACGCCGCCTGATGCTTGGTGACGACCTGGACGCAGCAAGCGCGGCGTTTCGCGTCGGCTATGAGGATCCATCATACTTCAGCCGCGACTACAAGAAACTCTTCGGCTCACCGCCTCAGCGCGATATCGTAAGTCTGCGAAGCCGGCTGGAAGCTTAAGTCGTTTGGTGGTTCATTGCCGCGGATGACACTCAACGCACTGAAACATCGAGATGTCTCCAAGATTAATCGGATGCTGAAAAGGTTTGCTTGCCTGGTGACAACTCTCACACTTCCGGTCGGCGAGCGCGCCTAGCATGACCGGATGCTTGAACGAACCGATGCGCGCGTTTTTCTCAGGCGGAGCGGCGGAATCAAGAATGACTGTGTGGCAGATATTGCAATCGTTTCTGATCACCTTGCCGGTATCGCTGCGATGCTCGCCATCGTGACAACGAAAACATCCATTCGACCTCAAATGGCCGATGTTGTTCGGATGAGCCTGCCAGTCAGTCTTCATCTCGGGAAAGAAGTTGATCTGGTAAATGCGTTGGACCTCTTTGATCGCCCCATCAATTGACGCGCGCTTTTCTGCATAGAGCGGGGCGTAGTTCGTGCGATAGAAAGCCTCCAGAGTTAAAGCAATCGATTTCACTGCTTCATCGTTAGTGGCATAAGGCCTGGAGAGTGCCTCCACCGCCTTGCGCTTGAGATATGGCAACGAAACATCGAGCCGGTTCGCGGCAAACGAACCGTCGAGCGCGACGTCCGGCGGGTTGTAAATGTGCGCCGGCCGATTGTGACAGTCGATACAGTCCATGCGACGCTTCTCGGCGGCGGTAAGCTGTGCCGTAGTGAGACGCGAATTGACCGACTCGTACACAGTGACGTTCCCGTCTCTATCTTTCGCCTGAACCCAGGGAATGATTTGTCGTCGCTCGTCGGCGGCAATAAAAGTGATCTCGTTGGCGAGATTCATGTGCCAGTGAACGCCACTCACCGGGCCTGACTCAGGGCTGCCGCCACCAACGTTGAGCAGCATGCGAATCTCACGCAGCGTGTTTTTCTCATCGTAGGCATAACGGTTGAATACTTTGAGTTGATTGCCCAGGAACTTTTCCGGCCAGTGGCATTCCGCGCAAGTGTCGCGCGCCGGGCGCATGTTATGTACCGGCGTCTTGATCGGTTTGTCATAAGTGCCGAAGACTACAGAATAGAGTTGATGAATCCCATTGAGTTTCGATCGCAGGTACCACTCGGCCCCCGATCCAACGTGACAATCGACACAGTGCAGACGCGCGTGCGGAGAGTTTTGAAACGCGACGAATTCGGGCTTCATCACGGTGTGACAAGTCTGACCGCAGAAGGCCACTGATTCCGTGTGCTCATAGGCGCGATAACTCCCGAAGACACTGATTGAAACAAACACAAAGGTGAACGCCAGGAATACCAGAAAAAATCTGCGCCGCTTTGGGTCGTTGAGATCGATGACTGGATAAGCGGCGAGTCTTGAAGTGGATTGATTGCGCCGCCGACGGCGTTCCAACACCATCCCAAACACAATAACTCCCAGCCCAAACACCATGATTGCCGGAAGAATCACCCAGGCGAAGATTCCGATGTACGGAGTACTTCGCCGGCCTGTCGTCTCGATCAACAGCAGGAGCACGATGCTCGCGAGGCAAGCCAGGACGAGCACCGCGCCCAGGAAACTGACGTAGTTCTGATAAAGACGCGGGGACTTGTTTGCCGGCTCGAGCACTTCACTCATTGCTGTTGGCTACTGTCTTAACGACTTCATGTACTCCAGCAACGCCTTCGCCTGCTCAGCCGTGACGCCTTTGGCTTCGTAACCCGGCATGTTCGGCGGTTTCTCGGCCTTCTTTCCCTTCAAAATAATCTGGATGTGTTCTTCGTCTGACTTGGTGGAGTCGAATTTTTTCTCAGCTTTCGGTCCATGACAGGCGACGCATTTCTTATACGTCGCAGCGGCGTTGAATTCGGTCGAGCGGCTCGCGCGTGCTCCTGCTGAAACGAGTCCCATTAACACGAGCGTGATGAGTATCGCGCTCAGGAAAAATGCCTTCTGCAATTTGCTAATCATGCGATTTTGCTCCTTTAGAAATAAGTCCAAAACTTTGATCACGCCTCGTTCGCAAACTCCTACTCCCTGCGTCCAAGGTAGATGCGCAACGACGTGTAAGGCAGATGCGCGTGATAGTTCTGGGGGCGTGGTCCAACGATGGCGCTTTCGTTGTAGTTGTAATACTGGTAGCCGAAATTCCAATCCAGCCGTCTATTGATCTTGAACGCGAGCCGGCCCTCCGGTGATTGATAGCTCATCGGATACGACGAGATCAGATTCCCGGGAAAACCGATCGGATCGGCAACACGATTACCCTGGCCATTGTCATCGTTGATTCGGTACGACGTAAAAAGGGTAAGTCGAGGAGCGAGTTGGGCCGTCAGATCGAAAAAGAAAAAATTGTTGCGAACGTAATAGAGGCTGTGGCCCTGGGGATGGCGTACGCCGTTGAAGAAATAGTCGATGACGGAGTTGCTGTTAATCCAGTTGTAGTTGTACCCAGTGTTGAGTGAGAGTCGCGGGTTTATGGTCCAGTCGACAGACGACGTAAAGACGCGAGATTTTGTGCTCACGCCAAAATCTTCGATTGAGACTCCGGCTATCTCTGAAGGATTGGCGTTGTCCCTGCTTATGAAGGACAGATTGAAGGATAAGTTCTTGCTGGGCGCATATCTGCTCTTGGCGCGAATGTTTGTATAGTCGTAGTTTCCGATCCGGGAGAACACATTGTCGGCGGTGCCACGTTCGAAGTCGAAATAGATGTTCCAATTGTTAGCCGGCCGAGTCTTGAACCCACCGAGAACAGCGTGCGTGTTGTTTTCATCTGCATCACTCGTAGAAAACGGAGCCGGCGGAGGTATGGAGCCATTCGAACCGAGATTGAATCCCGCAAAACTCTCGGCAATGCTGCGACGCCCATAGCGATAACCGAAGTGCACCGCGTTGCGAGCGTTAAACTGGAAATCGCCTTCGACAGTGTTTTGATACTTCCGATACCTGGTAGTCGTGTGGGCGTCCAGATTACTGAAGCCGATGGTGTCGGTTACGGTGGTGGCGCCTGAAGGACGTGTAAGCGAGAAGAAGTCGGCAAACAGCGCGTCACCGAAGATCTTGAAGTCTTCAACGCGAAAAGTATTTGAGATGCGCAGCCTGTCGGTGATGAGGTAGGTGGCGCCGACGTCGCCGAGCCAGCTCGGACGGTCGGAGTTGCCGACGATGTTGTATTGTCCGAGATTAAGTGTGTTCGGTGTTGAAGGAAGGGGTCCCGGCGGCCAGCCGGAAACTCTCGCGTTCCAATTCGTGCCCGAATAGTTTTCGATGAACGTAAAACTGGAATCAGTATGGCTATAGACAACTCGCGCGGTGATATCCAGTCTCTTCGCTACAAGCGTGTGCAGGCTGAACCTCGTGAAGTCGACGCTGCCACGTGCTGGTTCGTGATGATTGAAAGTTGTGAGTTGTCCTTTGGCTGGATCCAGATTAATCCCTGGCGTATTGCCAAGGTTGATAGAGGTGTCGTCGCGAAAGCGCCGAAAGCCCTGCAGAAATGAGTAGTCGATTGGTCCGAGTGTGCCGTCGGCCCCAAACCGGTAATCGTCTGCTCGCGACCTCAGGTTCAGGGGATAATTAAAGTCGTTTCCGCCAACATGATAATTGGTGAAAGCCGGCCCGTTGTATCTCTCAGGCGAATAACCGAGACTGAATCTGATTAACCTGTTCTTCGGCAGGATGGTGAGATCAAAGTCTCCCATTTTGGTTTCCGTGTTGAAGCCATGTTCACCGGTTACTGGTTTCGGCGGCACGCTGAAACTGGAAGGTGAAAAGACCCAGTTGGGATTCGCGAAGTTGTTAAGAAACCTGAAGTACTTAAAGCGACGATAGGTCCCCTCAAAGCGATACCACTGAGGTTTCTCGACACTTATCCGCATGTGCCCACCGGGATCCGCGCCCCAGCCCGTAGTCGTCAGCAGCAGCGTATCGAATAGAGCGCCCTTCCCATTTTGTGAGCGCATCAAAAAAGTGGAATCAAACAGACGTGGTCCTGCTCTGTAGTTCAGATCACTTTCGTACTTGTTGAGATCGCCGACGACCTGAAGCCCGCGATAACCAAACTCGATCGTAGATATGAACGAATAGTTGCCGCCATTCTCTCCTGCCTCAACTGTAGTGGCGTCGCTGCTGTTAGTTATCTGCTTCGGAGCCGGCGATGGCGATGGCTGCTGCGCTTTCACGACAATGAGGAAGAGCAGCAGCAACAATATCGTTCCTACGAGTAGACGGGATGAACTTTTGGCTTTGCCCTTCATGGCTCTTTCCTTGCGTTTCCCCTTTGCGCCTTTGCGTGTTTGCGCGGGGAATTCTTACCTGAAAAAGACCGGACTTGTTCGCGACCCGTGAATCTTCACGTGACAATTCGTGCAACTTGAATACTGCGCGTTCTGGTTATGTGTTGGACCAGCCGGTTCATCTGCGCCAACGCCGTGGTCCACACTGTGACAGGTCAGACAGAGTTGGTTCACAACACTGAACTTCAACAATCTCGGGTTCGATGATCCGTGCGGCGTGTGACAGGCGACACACCCTTCGGTCTTGAGTGGCGCGTGTTCGTAAGTGAAAGGACCTTGTTTGTCTGCGTGGCACTTGATGCATGCCGCATCACTGCCGGTGGCTAATCTCGATTGCTTCTGTTCGAAGCCACCGTGGGGGTTATGACAATCACTGCATTTCATTACTCCTTCGAGCACTTTGTGATGAAACGGCTTGTTGAAGTCGGGCTTCACTTCGGCATGGCAGCTCACGCAGAGATGTGGCTCGCCGAGCTTCAGGAGATGAAGGGTTGAGAAGTCGGGCTTTTGGGCATTCGCGGGACCTACGAAAGTAATCGATTTCGAAACCTGCCTGTTACCTGGGAAGGAGTGCGACGAATGACAATCCGTACAGCCGATATCGTTGCGCCAGTGTTCACCGCGCCGGAAGTTATTGCGTTCTTCCCTACCTGCATGGCACGTGAGACAGGTCTCCGAAATTGCTTTGGCGGATTTGTTCTTGAACGAAATGATCTTCGCCGGGTCGCCTTCCTCAACGTGGGCCTTACCTGGACCATGGCAGGACTCGCAACCGGTTACTTTTCCCTTCCAACTGCCAATGGTTGCGAGCTGGGAGTGCGAGGTATGAGAAAATGCCTTGAACTGATCCTCGTGGCAGTCTTTGCAGGCATCACTGCCGACGTAGCCAGCATCGTCAACAAGTGGGATTCCCGGGGCAGGATCAACGGCAGCAGCGGCTGGCGACTGGCTCGCTGACGCGAACCACCATATCAGCGTGACTACTGATCCGCAGACAATCAGTGTCTTGATCAGTCCGGCCAGTTTCACCACAAGCCTCCTCACTGCGAAATGCCCGATTGGTAGAGGTTAATTGTCTGACAGCGACTGGATCAGACGTACTAGTAATTTGTACAGGTCGATCAGAAACGAGTTCAGGCGGGCGAGCAAATCGAGGGTTGCAGCGTGTTGGAGGAAAAGTGGTTTTACAACTCTTTAATTCTTCTCTGCGCTCTCTGCGTATCTCTGTGATCTCTGCGTTAAATATTTTCTCGCTACGACTGTTACGCAGAGATCACAGAGATACGCAGAGAGCGCAGAGAAGAGGCGAAAGAGTTATGGAAGAGACTTTTCGTGCAAAGCCGGTTGCAGCGTCAATGAAACATTCGATAGGTGGCTCTTTCATACGCCGACGGATTCGGGATTCGCTGGAAACTCATGTTGCCACGCATCTCCTCAAGAGAATTCCACTCGTACGCTGCCATCCACTCTCTCAATTCATTGTGCAGTGTCCGCAGGTAACGCGGACCGTTTTTTAAAATGGCTGAGACTAACTGTGTGACACTAGCGCCTGCCATGGTGGCCTTGATCACATCGAGCGCCGTGTGAACGCCGCCTGCGATTGCAATTGACGCGCTGACTCTGCCGGACAGGACCGCCGCGGCTCTGAGTCGCAACTGCAACTCCGAAGAGTCAGACAATTGGAGTGACCGCAGGACTTCAAGCTCAACCACGTCGATATCCAGCTTATGAAACCGGGTGAAAAGCACTAGTCCGTCTACACCTGCTGCATCGAGCTGGTGGGCGAAGTTGGCGAATGCAGTGAACAGCAGGGAAAGTTTTGCCGACACTGGAATGTTGATCCCCTGCTTTACTTCTCGCACCACTTCAATCATCTGAGCTTCTACCTCGGCAGCGCTCGTCAGGGCATCACTTGCCGAATGGTAGAGATCCAATTCCACCGCGTCAGCTCCCGCTTGCTCGAGCAGGCGCGCGTAGGAGATCCAACCACACGTGCTCCTGCCGCAGAGTGAAGCGATCACCGGAACTGCAACTGCTTGCTTGACGCTTCGCAAATGTTCGAGATATTCATCCGGTCCCAGGGCCAACTCGGGTTCGGGAAAATAACTGACCGCTTCAGCAGAGGATTCACCGGAGTTTTCACTGTTAAAGAACCCATCCATCTGTTCGCCTGTAACTTCTTCTTCATGGAGCGAACGCAGCACCAGGGCCGCCGCGCCCTCATCTTCGAGTTGTCTGACAGTATCGAGATCATTCGTGAGCGAGCTTGACCCAATGATCAAAGGATGAGGCAACGGAATTCCCAGATATTTAGTGTTGAGATTCATTTTGTTTCCAAACCATCTCCATTGCTTGACGCCGGCTCTTCTTCCCTGGGCTCACGAGACGGCAACTTGATCGTTGCGAGTTGTTGGTAACCTGAATAACGCCTCTCTGCGGCGGCCTGTGCTTCATCGAGAAAGTGTTTGAAGCGCGCCGGGTCAGCGCGTTCAATCACCCGGAAGCGTGACTCGTTGCGCATGTACTCCGCAACTTTGGGTTTGGGTGGTCCATAGTCGAGGTTGAGCGGCGCCTCACCTTTGACCAACCGGCGTGGGTCGAATCGATAAAGAGGCCAGACTCCTGATTCCACCGCTAGTTTTTGTTGTGCCGCACCCTGGGCCATGTCGTAACCGTGCGCAATACAGTGGCTGTAAGCAATGATCAATGAGGGACCGTCGTAGGATTCCGCTTCCTGAAAAGCCTGGGCGGTCTGGACCATCTTGGCGCCAAAGGCCACCCGCGCAACATAAACGTGCCCGTACATGCTCGCCAGTAATCCGAGATCTTTCTTGCCAACCGATTTTCCCCCAGCGGCAAATTTTGCGGAGGCGCCGAGCGGTGTGGCCTTCGATTGCTGGCCTCCCGTATTCGAATAGACCTCGGTGTCCAGCACGAGTATGTTCACATTCCGTCTGTTCGCGAGGACGTGGTCCAACCCGCCGTAGCCGATGTCATAGGCCCAACCATCGCCTCCCACCAGCCAAACGCTTTTCTTCACGAGATAATCCGCCAACTGATCGAGCTTGCGCGCTTCCGCGGAGTTCAAAGCAGTCAACTTTTCACGCAACGCTCTGACGCGCTCGCGTTGCGCGAATATCCCTGCTTCGTTGTCCTGATTCGCATTCAGTAAATCCGTTACCAGATCGTCGCCGATGTCGGACGCAAGGTGTAGAACGAGTGTGCGGACAGCGTTCTGATGAGCATCCAGCGCGAGGCGAAAACCAAATCCAAACTCGGCATTGTCTTCAAACAATGAGTTGGACCATGCCGGACCTCTGCCTTCGCGATTCGTTGTGTATGGAGTTGTCGGAAGATTGCCGCCATAAATTGACGAGCAGCCGGTGGCATTGGCGATTAGCAGCCGGTCGCCGAACAATTGAGTCAGAAGCTTCAGGTATGGTGTCTCACCACAGCCGGCACAAGCGCCAGAGTATTCAAATAGCGGCTCGAGAAACTGTGAGCCTTTGTGATCGAGGCGGACCACCTCGGCACGATCCAGCTCCGGCAGGTTGAGAAAGAAATCGTAATTTGCCCGTTCGTTATCACGCAGCGGAGCTTGCGGTTCCATGTTGATCGCTTTGTGTTTTGGATTCGTTCGATCTTTAGCCGGGCAAACGTTCACACACAGGTTGCACCCGGTACAGTCTTCCGGCGCCACCTGGATCGTAAAGAGTTTTCCTTTGTACTCAGGCGCGCGATAAGCGGTTGACTTGAATGTTGACGGTGACGAGGCAAGTGATGGTTCCTCGTACACCTTCGCGCGAATCGCTGAGTGTGGGCAGACCAGCGCACACTGGTTACACTGAATGCAAATCTTCGGGTCCCACACAGGAATCTCGAGCGCGAGATTGCGCTTCTCCCATTTGGCGGTTCCGACGGGCCACGTGCCGTCAACCGTGAACGCGCTGACGGGAAGCAAGTCGCCTTTACCGGCCAGCATGACAGCCGTGACCTTTTGTACAAAGTCAGGCGCCAGTGCAGAGACGATCGGCGGGCGCCTGCGGGTGGCGCTCACAGCAGCAGGTACCTGAATCTCGTGCAGGTGAGCTAGAGCGAGATCCACAACCTCGCAGTTTCGGCGCACTACCTCCGGCCCCCGCTTACCATAGGTCTTCTCGATCGATTTCTTGATGTGTGAGATTGCCTCGTCGCGTGGCAGGATTCCGCTGATCCCAAAAAAGCAGGTCTGCATGATGGTGTTGATGCGCCCACCCATTCCGACTTGCTTTGCGAGCGCGTAGGCATCGATGGCGAAGAAGCGAATCTCTTTGTCAATGATCTGCTGTTGCATCTCCTGTGGCAGCCGATCCCAAACGAGACCACTGTCGCCGGGCGCGTTCAACAGAAACACAGCGCCCATTGCGGCGTACTCGAGCACATCGATCTTGTCGATAAAATCGAACTGATGGCAGGCGACGAAACCGGCTCGATCGATGAGATAAGCTGAACGTATCGGACGCGGGCTTGAACGCAGGTGTGAAACCGTGATTGCTCCGGACTTCTTGGAGTCGTAAACAAAGTAACCCTGCACAAACTGTTCGGTTTCCTGACCGATAATTTTGATTGAGTTCTTGTTGGCGCCTACAGTGCCGTCGGCTCCCAGACCGTAGAACAAAGATGTCGAAACGTCGTCCGCTTTGGCTCGGAACGATGGATCCCACGCGAGTGACAAGTGAGTAACGTCATCGATGATTCCGACGGTAAAGTGGCGGCGTGGATTCTCTTTGTTCAGCTCATCAAAAACTGACTTGACCATCGCAGGGGTAAATTCCTTCGACGACAGCCCGTAGCGCCCGGCGATCACCTGTGGCTCGACATTGAAGTGACGACCTGTTCCTCCGCGCGTCTCTCCCAACGCGGTCATCACATCGAGGTAAAGAGGATCACCGGGCGCGCCAGGTTCCTTAGTGCGATCGAGTACGGCGATCGTGCGTGTGCTTTTGGGCAGCATCGCAACGAAAGCCGACTGAGAAAAGGGCCGGTAGAGCCGTACTTTGAGCACACCAACTTTCTCGCCCCGGCCAACAAGTTCGTCAACAGTTTCGTGTACGGTTTCCGCGCCTGAACCCATGATCACGATGACGCGTTCGGCCTCAGGATCTCCTTCGTAATCGAACAAGCCATACTGACGACCTGTTCGCTCGGCGAAGCTGCGCATCAATCGTGCGACTATGCCGGCGCAAGCGTCATAAAAGGGATTCGCTGCCTCGCGCGCCTGGAAGAACACATCTGGATTTTGGGCCGTGCCACGAATAACAGGTTTGTCGGGAGTAAGGGCGCGCTGTCGATGCGCGTCGATCGCAGATTCAGAAATTAGACTGCGCAGATCGTCATTGCTCAGTTGATCGATCTTCGCCACTTCATGTGAGGTGCGAAAGCCATCAAAGAAATGCAGAAACGGAATGCGAGATTCGAGGCTGGCCGCATGAGCAATCGCGGCAAAATCATGCGCTTCCTGCACAGAGTTTGAGCAGAGCAAGGCAAAACCGGTTTGACGGCAGGCCATGACGTCCGAGTGATCACCAAAGATCGACAGAGCATGTGTCGCGAGGGTCCGAGCAGTGACGTGCATCACGAAGGGCGAGAGTTCGCCGGCAATCTTGTACATGTTGGGGATCATCAGGAGCAGGCCCTGAGACGCCGTAAAGGTTGTCGAGAGCGCACCCGCCTGCAACGCGCCATGGAGCGCACCCGCTGCACCACCTTCTGATTGCATCGCGGCAACCTCAGGAATTACGCCCCAGAGGTTTGTCTTACCGCGGTTGGCCCATTCCTCGCATAGTTCAGCCATTGGTGAACTGGGTGTGATCGGAAAGATCGCGATCACCTCGCTCACACGAAAAGCAACGGAAGCGGCCGCCTCATTGGCATCGATCGTGATCTTGTTGTTAGTCACTTTGAACCCTTCTCGTGCGGTCGTCTCTTATTTCAGAAATGTGCGACTAAGAATCTTAGACAGGATGGAACCGTCCACTACCTGTCATTTTTTACAGGACACTGGCTGGTAGAACTTACAGGTCGGAATCCTTTTCGCCATCGCTAAATTTTCCCTGTCGTGCCCTACACACGAGAAATGAAATACTTGAAAGGAAGAACATGGAACCGATGAAACGAATACTGACTCTCGCAACAGTCCTTCTGATCTGCACAACCACCGCGTTTGCGCAGTCAGACGATTACAAGAAATGGGAGTTCTTTGGTGGCTATTCAGCCTTAAACTTCGACAACCTCGGAGACGACACTGACAACGCGGCAGTCAACGACCTGCTGAGCGAAAAGAACACACTGCGCGGGTTCGAGTTGGCTGTTACACGCAACTTTCATAAATACGTGGGCGCTAAGTTTGATTATTCGCTCCACCTGCGTGAGGACGATTTCTCCCGACCCGCAGGCAGTGGCACTGTGGATACAACCGTGCAGAATTTTCTTGGCGGTCTTCAAGTCAAGGATAATTCTGAAGACGGACCGCGCTTCAAACCCTTCGCCCACGCACTGTTCGGAGTGGCCAATCAAAAGCTCGACGTCGATAGTCCGCAACTACCGGTTGTCCTGGGCGTCAGTGATTTCCACGTCAACGAGACCAGTTTTGCGATGGCGTTTGGCGGTGGCATTGACATCAAGCTAAACGATCGCATTGATATTCGGGCCGCTCAGATAGACTGGAACATCATTAAACGCGGCGACCAGCAGTTGGGGATAGTGTTGGTGCCAACGCCGTTTCAAACGGTGGGCCAGCCCTTCGTCATTCCCGGTACACGACAAGACAACCTCCGTCTCAGCATCGGTATCGTGATTCACTAAAACAATCCATGGATCGACAGGGGTGGGCCCAAAGTCGGAAATTTAAGCGCCAACGGCGCGGCATATAAAAGCCAGGGGCAAGCGCGAAGCGAAGCGGAGCGCGTCGCCCCTGGTTAGACCACCAACATTACGGTCAAGGCCTGAAGGGCCGAAATAGTATTGCGCCCTGTCAGGGATGGAAGGGCTTTTTAATTTTGTCACCAGGGGCGACGCGCTTCGCGCTTGCCCCTGGCTGTCATATGCCGCGCCGTTGGCGCTCAGTTCCGACTTTGAGGCTAGGCTGTGTTGGAAACAAACGGCGTGACGCTTGGGGCGAGCGAATTCATCATTGCATATTCAATGAGTTCAGCGCTGCTCCTGATACTAAGATTCTGCATCATCACGTATTTGTGGTAAGCGACGGTGCGAGGAGAGACGTTAAGAATAAAAGCGGCTTCTTTCATCGATGAGCCTTCGGCCAGCAGTTGCAGGACCTCCTTTTGACGCGGTGTGAGATGGTTCGTCCGCTTCCGGCGTTTGAAGTTCTGAACAAATGATCCATCCATGTCCTTGGTCATCAGCGAAGTCACGTAGAAGCCGCCTCTCATGACCTGGCGTACGGCGTGAAGTAATTCCGACGCGGCGGAGTTCTTGAGTAGATAAGCAGATGCCCCTAATCGAAAAGCCTCCCCGGTCATATCCGGATCCGCATTCATTGTCAGATAAACGAGCTTCACTAACGGCATTAGTTGCTTGAGCCGTTGGCCGGCGTTCAGGCCGTTCATCTTAGGCATGCCGATGTCGAGCACTATGACGTTTGGTTGAAGCGCGGGGGCAGCCTCGATTAGCGAGAGGCCGTCACCGAACATACCGACGACTTCGAACTCGGGCTCGAGCAGGCTCTTCAGGGCTTCCCGTATCATTGTATGGTCATCTGCGAGTATGACGCGGGGGCGTTTCATAATTCCTCCTATCGTTCAAAACCGAGCGCAAGGGGATCTGGCGCTAAGCCGGAAAGAGTAACCGTTGATACTTTACGGGGATCAGATTCGCGAACGAGCGGTATTGAGACGTTGAGGGATGTGCCTCGCAACGGGCGCGAGTGAATCTGAATCTCACCACCTACAAGGTGCAGCCGTTCTTTCATGCTGACGAAACCCAACCCTTTCTTCATCGCGTCAGACTTCGTATCAAAGCCGCAACCGTCATCTGAAATAGAGAGGCGGAGAACATCGTCAGTCTTCTCCAGTACAACTTGAACTGTCTGTGCGCCGCTATGCTTGACGCAATTCCGCAACGCTTCCTGCACAACCCTGAAGGCGCACAACGTAACATCGTTTGAAAGGGTTGCCGGAAAACCTGTTTGCTTGAGTTCTATGTTGAGATTCGGGCGCTCGGAAGGTTGCTTACATAAACCCTTGACCGCCGCCGCCAGGCCCAGGTGGTCCAGCTTTGAAGGATGGAGCTTGTATGAGAGCCGGTGAATGTCGTTGGAGATTTCATCCACTTGCTTCATTAGCTTCCGGAAACGTGAACGCAGGCTGACCTTCTTGTGGGCTTCCTGTGCCAGTTTTCCCAGCTCGATCGACGCCAGTGCTATCTTCTGGCTCAAGTCATCGTGAAGTTCCCGGGCGACGCGGCTACGTTCCTCTTCCTGAGCAGCGACTAATCGCCCAGTGAGTTCCTGCAGGGCTTCCTCTGTTCGCTTGCGCTCAGATATGTCAATCATGAAACCGTGCATTCTGGTGGGCTTCCCGTTTTCATGCGTAACACTGATGATATTTTGTACCCACACAACACGCCCGTCACGGGCCAGCATGCGAAACGTTAAATCGTGGTGGTCGGCCGGGTGAGGATGTTTCTGACAAAATGATAGTGCCCGCTGTTCGTCACTGCGGTGAATGTGTGAAAACAGAAAGCCTGGCTTATACCACTGCGCAATCGGGTAACCAAGCATTTCGACTGCTTGTTTACTTACATAAGTGAACTTCCAACTGGCAGGCTCAGCTTCCCAAACTAATATCTTCGTCGTTTCGAGGAGCTGACTGAGACGCTCCTCGCTCTTCTGGAGTGCTTCTCGTGCGACGACGACATCGTCATGATTTACCAGAACTCTGAATGCGGAACCTGGCAGGTCAAGCCGCGCAGCGTGTGTAAAAAGATAGCGCGGCGCGTTAAGCTTGTCGTAACAATACCTCCGGTGAAATTCCGTTTCGTCGCCAACCAGAATTCGCTGAATGTCATCGCTAAGAGTGGCGGTTGTATTATCGCCAGTTGAAGGCTCGTCAAACCTCCTGTAATGCTCGAAATAATTCAGCGACCTGTCGTGCCGGCTACCAAGGCTGTTAGCCTTTTCAAACAGGTGCCAGGCCTTGCTTGCGTAGAGCATGTTCCCTGATTCGTCGAGCACAGCGACGTTTGAAGCGCAGGCATCTACAACCGCTTGCAAAAACTTGTCAGAATCCTCGTCGGGTTCTGAAGAGAGGTTTTGGGCGAGCTCTTTCTCCGGAGCAGCTGCCATCCCGCCAGACCATCCGGGTCCGGTCTGAAATAGCAACTTCCGGCTTTCTCGCGGAAATTTTATGAGTGGGGCTGAAGTCATAACTTTCCTCCTGACCCGGGAAAGTAAAACGTGAACCAACTGGATTTAGCAAAATCGTCAACTTGAACATCATTCAATGTCGACAGTGCGACGCTTCTTATTTAGGAAGTGCTTCCTGTCTAGCTTGAATGTTAGTCATCGCCGGCCGTTTCCAATCTCTGAAGAAAATTTCCCTGGCGCACTGTGACGACCGAATACCTGGGTGATGAGCGCCCTGTAATCGGTGCTCTCGGTACTAAGGATCGTGATCGCGCCCTGTAGAATCGCAAAGTCCTCCGAATGAAGATAACTGTTGAAGTCTGATTCCGTTTCCCATTCGCCCATTAGTAACGAGGAGTTCTCGTCGTTTGAGTCAACGTAACAGCGGAAGGTCACGCAACCTTTCGTTCTCGTTATCGGATCGACCAATCTTCCGATTGTTTGAAAGAACTCCTTCCGCTTTTCCGGCCGTAAGGCAATTCTCGAAGTGTTGACAATCATCTGATCCACCATTTGATTAGCTGGCGTAGGGGGCGCCTGCCAATTATCTATTTGGTTATGCTCTGCATAGTGCAAGTGTTGTGCACAAAAACGAATGGTGCCAAGGCGGGCCAGCTAATCTTTTTCTTTACAGAAGTTTAATATGAATCGCCTCAGGGATCAGAGGAGGATTCTTGATGAGGATGGCCCACCGTATTTTGCGGAATCCGTGATAGACGATGGAGGAAAATATCAACGGGGCATTTTGGTGCTTACGTGTAGCTGATGAGGCCTCTGTATTTGGAGCTTGTTCATTCGCGCACGAAGCGTACTGGGATTCAATCCGAGGATTTTTGCCGCTCCATGGAATCCCTCGATTCGCCATCCGGTAATCTCGAGCGTGTGCGTAATGTGCTCCCGCTCCATTTCTTCCAGGCTCTTGGTTTCAGGAGTTGATTCTTCCGCAACCTGTTCAAAACGATCCACAATCTTAAGGACACTGCCCTGGCTGTAAATGACTGCTCGCTCGATCACATTTGCTAATTCCCTGACATTGCCAGGCCACGAGTGCTCCTGCAGACGTTGCATGGCATTTGCCGATACTGAGGTTATTTCTTTGCCAAACTTCTTCGACCACCTGACGACAAAGTGTTCCACCAACAAAGGAATGTCCTCTTTACGCTGGTTGAGCGGCGGAGTGGTGACCGGCAAAACGTTCAGGCGATACCAGAGGTCCTGACGGAAGTTTCCCTTGTCAACTTCAGCTTTCAGATCCCGGTTAGTAGCGGCAATGATACGAACATCCACCTTAATAGTTCTGGTACCACCAAGCCTCTCAAACTCTCCTTCCTGTATCACTCTCAGAAGCTTCGACTGTAGCTCCAACGGGAGTTCGCCAATCTCGTCCAAAAAAATTGTGCCGGAGTTTGCCAACTCGAAACGGCCGAGCTTGCGCGTCGTAGCGCCGGTAAAGGCCCCCTTCTCGTGACCGAACAATTCGCTTTCGATCAAGCTTGCCGATAGAGCTGCGCAATTTACTTTTATCAGTGGCCGGTCTTTTCGTGTACTGCCATCATGAATTGCATGGGCCACCAGTTCCTTTCCGGTGCCGGTCTCTCCCATGATCAAAACAGTCGAATCGGTGGGGGCGATCTGACTGATGGTGAACAATACATACTTGATGGCATCGCTCTGGCCCACGATCTCCACTGACGTTTGGTCCAGCCGGAGCGTTTCCTGAAGATATATGTTCTCCACTTCGAGGTGGTTTTTTAGCTTGGCCAGTTCCTCCAAAGCTTTTTGCAAAGTCTCTTCGGATTGCTTCCGTTCGGTAATGTCAATACTGGATCCGATAAAGCCGAGGAACTCTCCGTCTGATGAGAATCGCGGGGCTCCATGGTCTAACACCCAGCGATATTCACCTCCTGCCCGACGCCGGCGATATTCAATCTCGAAGCCCTGGCGCCGGTCGAAAGCAGATTCATAGAGCTGCAGAAATTTGATGTAGTCGTCCTTATATATACCGTCAGACCAACCTATTCCTAACTCCTCCTCCAAACTGCGACCGGAAAACTTCAACCAATTTTGATTGAAGTAGGTCCGCCGCTTGTCAGCGCCCGAGACCCAGACCATGACCGGAGCAGAATCCGCCATTTCCCTGAAGCGCGCTTCGCTCTGACGTAGTGCCTCTTCGACAGTCTTGCGTGAGGTGACGTCGCGAACCACTGTCAGAATATCTTCTCCGCTTTGCACAATACGCGCTTCAAACCATCGCCCACTCCCATTGAAGGGAAGCTGATACTCGAAAATCTGCGTGTCGTCTTTGCTCGCGCGTTGAAAGCGCTGCAGGAGATCGCCCGCTAACTTCTCCGGAAAGACGTCGCGTACGTTTTTGCCAAGCAGCTTTTCCGAGGGCACGAGTGGATCCCCACGATGTTCAAGAAATAAACCGTCGCGAGTGTGCAGCAGCATTTGGTCAGGGATGGCCTGGAAGATAGCACGGTTCGTTTCTTCGCTTTGCTTGCGGGCGTGCTCGGCAAGGTTCTGCTGAGTTGCATCGAGCGTAACACCACGAATGCCGACGATTGCGCTTTCCTCGTCAAGAATCGGGGCCATATGCACTTCGGCCCAAACCGTGTGCCCGTCCCTCGCAATCCACCTGAATTCAATCGACCCGGTATCACCGGCGAGCACGGCTTGAAACTCATGGGCAACTCTTTCACGATCCGCTTCATGAATAAGCTCAAACCCAAACTCCCAATTGGATAGAAACTCCGCCGCGGTGTATCCCAGCATTGTTTCAACGTAGTCACTACAGAAAGTCGCTTTGCGTGCCCCAGTCGCGGGGTCGATGCGCACTTCCCATACGACTCCAGGAATATTGGAGACCACTTCATTCAAATGCCGGTGCTGCTCGTCAACAACTAATGAGAGACGTTCACGTTCTCTTTCGGCCTGCCGGCGGCGGATACGCATGAACAATAGCCAGGCGATTAGCAGCGCTTCGACGACGACCGCACCCACGAGACCGATTACATACCATTTGTACAATTCCCAGAATGACGGTTGTTTGAACCTGACTATGCTACCGGGTGGAAGGCTTTGCTCGCTGACGCCCCAACGTTGGAGTTCGCGCCAGTCGAACATGGTGACGCTCGGAACAGCGTGAGGGGCGATGGTCTCCGGCCTTTCACCTGCCAGCACGCGCAGGCCTGCTTTTCCTCCTTCGACACCGAGGGCGTCAAAACTAAGAAGTCTTCCGCCCACGATTCCACTTCCCAGATGTGCTTCAGTGGTGCCATAGATGGGGCCGGCTGATCCGGGTGAGACCTGCCTCAGGTAATCAGGACTCTCGTATGTATTGCCGGTGTTGTCGCGGATGTTCGAGATGAAAAATACAATGGTGTTAGACGGCAAGCTGCTCAATGCCTTTTGCATTTCCGCAGGGCTCAATCCGTTAAGATAAATAAACTCCAGGCTCGATTGGTATGGGCGAAAATCCTCCTGCGCTCGGGCCGCCCAGGTCTTGTCGTCCTCAGAGACCCCCTGGATCATGACCACTCGCCTGGTTCCGGGATGCAACACCAGGGCAAGCTCCAGATTCGGCTTAAAGTTGATCTCTCCCCAAACCCCGGTCAAATTCGGGGCCGCATTGAAGTCGGCAACGAGACGTTGATCAACAGCTAAAAAAACGATCGGAGTGCCGGGAAAAAGTTCAGCCCGGTTTCTCAGGAAAACTCTTGTTGGGAATTGGCCGATGGTAAAGATTAGATCAAACTTTTTTCCCTCGTATTTTCGCTGAACCAGGGCGACGAACTCTTTCTCGTAATCAGTGCCGGCGCGCGTGTTACCCACGTATTCAGAAAATATCTCGATGGGAACGGGCGAGTCCTTGAGAGTCGCACGCAAGGCTCGTTGGATTGTGGTTTGCGTGGCTGTGAATGAGTCACTGCTTAGTACTACCAGCACCCTTTTATTTTCGCCCGCGCCCTGCGCTACCGCCGGAACTAAGCAGGGCGCCACCATCACTAGCGCCAGCCATAAGCCTTGCAGCAGTGTTCGAATCAACCAGTGAGCCTGGGCTTCTCGAATTCGCACCTTAGAACTCAACTCTCAGCCCGAACTGAAATTGCCGCGCTGGGGCCGCCGCGACAAACGCGAGCGGCGCCGTCGGCGGCAAACCGGCAACTCCTCTGAAATCAAACGGCCCCGTCAGGAACTTCGGGTCGCACCCATTGATGAACCCCGGATCGGCCGTGGTTCCGCAGACGATGTCGTTCACGCGCAAAAAATTGACATGATTAAGGAGGTTCGTCGCCTCTACGATGAACTCCACGCTCGGTCCATCGGATTCCGAGCGCAAATAAAATTGCTTACTAAGTCTTAGATCAAAGTTGTAGAAGTTCTCACCAACCCCCGAATTACGTGGCGCGTAAAACGGTCGATCAGTGGTATTCAAATCGCCATTTACGTCTCGGCCTATGAATAGATTGAACGGAAAGCCGTTGCGCAGAGTGATGATCGGGCTCAGCGTAATGTCTGCCAGCGCCCGCGAGGTCCAGTGGTATCCGGCGCCAGACTTAAACGGGCTTTCAAAAGTCCCGCTCGCCACGAAACTATGGCGAAGGTCGTACGCCGAGAGTCCCCTCTCAAGGTAGCGTCGAGTCGGAAGGTATGGAGTCAGGCCGCCGTTGGAGTCGGTCACATCGTCAAGCGCCTTGCTGTAAGTGTAGCTGGCCCGAAACTGAAAACGGTTGCGAAACCGTTTTGTCAGGGACGTAGTCATCCCGTAATAGATCGAGTTGCCCTCGGATGAATGAACAATCTTTTGTGCAATTGCAGGGTCAATGCGCTCGAGCCGTGGGCCAAAAAGATCGCTGCCAGGCATACCCGAAACAGTTACCAACTGACCGCTCTCCCGGTAGTTCCCTTCAAGAGCGATGGGCAGATGAATTCCGTGGTACATCTGAAAAGCAATTTCGAGGGCGAGGTCTTGCCCCAGTTGTTGGGACAACCCGAGACTGGCTTGAACTGTGTAAGGATTGTCGTAGTCCGCGGCGGCTGCGGTTACACGCCGGTTAGGCTGGCCGGTTTCCGGGATTATTCCGAAGGCGCGAATGTCCGCTTCCGTCAGCCGCTCGAAAGGAAGTTTTCCGAGACTGACGCCGTAGGCCCACAATGCCGGCGCTGATTGTGCACCGTCCTGCAGCGAGCGCGATTGAGAACGAATGAACTGACCGTCGTCGCTTAGGAGTCTGGCTGAGAGTAGAACGTGAAGGCCGACTGAAGCGTAGAAGGTGCCGAAACCGCCGCGGATCACTGTCTCACCCTTGCCGAAAGGATCCCAGGCAAAGCCCACACGCGGAGAGACGCTGGTATTCCGATCAAAGGGCTCGGGTTCTCCATCGTAGTTGAGCCTCGCCCCGAGGTTGAGAGTTAGTCGCGGAGTTGCCTTCCAGGAAACCTGTCCAAAAGCGCCAAGGCTCTGCTGCCAGGCCCGAAAGCCCGAGTTTCCAAATCCCTGCGTCCAGGACGAGGGAAGACCCAGGTTGAAGGCTTGAAGCGAAGTCAATGTTGTGTCTGACGGTGGCGCCAACGGACCGCTCAGCAGGGCTAAGTCGGTTGCAGAGAGCGCGCGAGAAAGAGGCAGTCCAGCGGAGAATTGGTAAGTGCCTGGAAACCCAATCTCGGTGATCATCAGCGCGTCAACTGGTCTATAGGAGGCGCCGAATTTGAAATCCTTCGAACCCTGATTCCAACTCAAGATGTCTTCAAACTGGTAGCGCTTCTGCTTGATGATGAAAGGAACAGTGCTGAAACTTCCGTAATTCAGCAGGCCACCGATAACAATTTGTGAGCCTCCGGGAGCACGTGAAACTTGCCGGTAATCGTCATAGGCAAACTGGGCTCGCAGTTCGTTCACCACATTGTTGCTGAAGATGTGATTCCACGTTCCAACCACGGTGTAATCGTCAGCGGTTTCTATGATTCCATTGGTCGGAGCCTCGACGTTGTCGCTGCGGAGTTGGTCGTTGTCTTCCAGCGCCATGGTGAAGCGCCCGCTGATTAAGTCGCGTTCGCCTCGGTTGTAATCGAGCCGGGTGGTCCAATTGTATTTACGGCTTGGCGCGGTAAATTGGCCTTCGCTCCCCCGCAGCAGTTGCATTGTGGTTGCGTAATTCGAGGAGCTGAGCGTCGTCTGCAACAGGGAGGCAATGCGCCGTGTCGCGTCGGAAGCGTTTGGCCCGAGACTTAGAGTTTGCAGATATACCGACTGCGCCGCGGTGGGAATCAGTACAGAACTATTACCGGTGTACGAGCGGATCCGGGCGATGTCGTACTTGAGAGCTTCGAATGACGAAAAGAAGAAGGCTTTGTTTTTGACCAATGGTCCGCCCAGGGAAAACCCCGGAGAGATTCTCTGTTCGAACGCTTCCTTGCCCGTCGCATTCAACGGATCACGAGCCGATGTTTCCTGAGAGCGATAAAACAGGTAGCCCGATCCATGAAACGAATTGGTCCCGCCGCGCGTGACGACGTTGAGTGCCGTGCTCGCGGTGAAGCCGTACTCGGCGGCGTAGGCGTTGCGATTGACCTGAAACTCCTGCACCGCTTCCACGCTCAGGTTTCTGATTCTGAGATTGCCGGTCCCCGAATCGTTCTCGCCCCCATCGATCGAGATGTAATTGCTCCGACCATTAGCGGCGCCGACGGAAAAACCAGAGGTAGAAACGAAAAGCACACGCGACTGCTGCACACGCGCCGCAGCGACGTCAGCGACGCCCGGCAGAGTGAAAACGTAGGAGGTGAAATTACGCGACAGGTTCGGTAGATTTTCGATTTGTCCGCGCTCGATGGTATCGGACTGCTGCGTACGCTCGGTTTCGACGAGAGCAGGCGCAACGCCGACGCTCACCACTTCATCGATCGGTCCGATCTGTAGCCTGATGTTATAGACGGCAATCTGCCCCACAGTCAGCACTAGCGCCTGCAAAACCTGCGGCTTGAATCCAGTGTCCTCAACGTGAAGCTCGTAGGTGCCAGGCTGCAAAAGGGGTACCTGGTAGGCTCCGTCCTCACCCGTCACGACGCTTCGCTTGACGCCCCGCTTGACCATGATGACGGTGACATTCGCGCCCTGCACTGCGGCGCCAAACTGATCGGTTACGTTGCCTTTTAGGGTCGAGTGTGCAACGTCCGCCTGACCTAACGCGACACCCTCAACGCAGATCAGGACCAACACAGCCAGCAAGCGAGAACGCCGTTTGAGAGAAGTTATGGTACTGAGTTGTGCAGCGACGATTGGAGACGCACGGAAATCTCTGACGCGATCGCCAGATACACTGGTAGTAGTCTCATGGGGGAAACGCATCTCAAACTCTACATCGTCTGATACCGAACGCCCGGCTGACTGCAGTGATCTCGACAGTGGGGAGAATCGCCCCATACTGATCATTGACTTGTCCTTCCGGCGTCGCTGTGGATCTTGCGTATACAGAACTACTGGGCGGGAGGCAGAGAACCTGAAGTGAGGTGATCAGCAATACCATGAGCAATTTTTTTTTAACAGGCCCCAACACAACAACCACCGAGGGCACTCCGATATTCTCGAACCGACAATAATGCCGGGCCTGCTTCCACTCTTTATCGGTTCGGAAGGGCAATCTCATAGCTCCCCGCACGTGAGCTTTTAGATCGACCCCTCCTCAACGGAGGTGTTGGGCGAAACACTTCGGGAAAGAGGAGAGGCGGCAAGTAATGAGCTTACGCAAGTCAATTAATGCTTTCCGGTCATTATATATCTCTATGTGCGGGGCCGCACACAGTAAAATTACGGGGAAGCCCTACTTATTTTTGAAGTGCACCCACTCCGAGCAGAGGCGCGCCTATCCGAGAAGACATGGAGCACAAACATCAGCGTCGCCCTCCTCCTCTGCCGCCGCCACCTCTCGAGAAACCTCCCCCTCCTCCTCTGGAACCACCGCCGCCTCTCGACACTCCTGAAGAACGATAGCCTCCGAGATTACCTCCACCTCCCCTGTTGTAACTGCCCCCATCACGCGTACGCTGCTCGCCTTGTGCGCGTGTGGATCGATCGCGCTCAAGGTTACCGTACGTTGAGCGGTCCATTTGTCTCTCGCGCTGCCTCGCGCCTTCATTCAGCATGCTGTCGCGCGTCGAGACGCTGCCACCGGGTCTCTGAACCTGGTTCCAACTGCCGTTGTCCCATTTGCTCCAATTCCCGCTCTGGTCGCGCCTGTAAACGTTGCCGTCTCGTCCGGCATAGACGTTGTCGTTGCGTGTGCCGAGAAAACCACTGCCGTCCGGTCCCTTTTGCCTGATCATTCCGCCCTGATCTCCGCGGGTAACGCGAGTGGTAGTGTCGGTCTGTCGATTAGTGAAGCGTTTAGTGCTGGCCCAGTCGTCTCCACGCTGAACGTAGGTGGAGCCCCAACTTCCATAGACTCCACTACCCTGGCGTGTGGCAGCGTACGTCCCGGTACGCGGGTTATAGGCTTGCGCCGCTCCACGTGCGCCGTATGGTCCATACGCAAAAGCACCGCGTGCATACGTGCCGGTACTCGGGTTATATCTGGCGCCGAAGCCGACACCGCCGTATGGACCATAGATCCTGCCTGCGGTGCCATAGATGCCGGTGTAGGCGTTGTACCATGCGCCATATCCGTAGGTTCGCCAGTACGGGTAATAAATCGGGTAATAACCGCCGCCCCAGTAGTAGGGCGGGTAATACCAACCCGTGCCCCAGACGGCGCAACCCCAACCGATCATCATGCCCGAGTAGCCCGCGACTGCGGCATACGTCACCCAGTCGTCGTTACTATCGTCATCTTGCTCAACCGTCACATACGTCACGCTGTGTGACGCGGAACTGGCGGGGATTTTGTAGATCTCCGGCGGAACTGAACTGGCAATGGTCCATGGGCCACTCGCGCCATGGGACATAAACCAAATCCCCTGAAAGCACATGTAGTAACCGTCGCCGACCTTGATGATGTCCTTGTCCGTATTTACGGCGCGCTGGAGTTGAGTCGGCGGGATGCTTTCGAACTGCGGCTCGCCCTGATAGATCACCTCAGGGGCTTTAATCTGCTCTCTATTGACGCGTGCGATCTGTGGGACCTGGGCCAACAGCACCGCTTCCGCCGCCTGCTGAGTTCCAGGAACTGAAGCCAGCACGCGTGAACGCGGATGCTCGAGCGAGATCTTTCTGAAGTCCTCCGGCAAGGTTGGCGTAGCGAAGGTCCAGTGGCCATTGAAATTGGGAGCCTTGAACCATCTGCCCGCCACGAGATAATAAAGCGGGCCGTCCGGCCCCATGGCAAACAGGTCACTTTCCGTGTTGCTTACCCAAAGCAGTCGAGTGCCGGGAACCGGAATAAACTTCGGTTTGCCTTCGATCAGGATGAGTTCCGCGGGCGTGGTACTGAAGTAAACCGTCGGCGCATGAGTCACGGGTTTGCCCGGCAAGCTCGCCTTAACATCCTTCCAGTTGTCGTCGGCCGGGAGTTTGTCGAAGCTGTCCGGCAGTTTGGCCGCATAGGACCATGGACCTTTTAGATCCGTAGCTCTCAGCCAGGTCGTGTCGTTGCGCAAGTAATAAAGTCCGGTTGGTCCATGCTGAAATAGATCCCAATTGGTATTGACGGCGAACTTCAACTCGTTTCCCTTGATGGGACTCCAGATCGGATCTCCATCAAAGCTCAGAAGTATCGCTGGTGTCCGGCTGAGAAATATTCCCGGCGGATCGCTCTTGAGACCTTCTACGTTCTTCGGAATGATCTGGCTCTTGTCTACCTGGACCAGTACGCGATCGAGAGCAATCATTCGATCTGCGTCGGGAATCGTCTTTTCAATCTCGCTGGTGATCTCGCGTGCCTGTTCCTTTGAGAGTGTTTGAAAATTTGACTCGGTAATCTTTAGCGTAGAGAACTTCACCAGCCGTTGCTCTAATGAGACCAGCGTATCGGCCTCGAACTTAATCGTGCCCAAAGTCGACTTCTTCTCGCCCTTTGCCACATATGAAACCGCGGCCAGCGCGACCATATGTTTCTGATCCTCCCAACTTGCAACTTGAGGTTGGAAAAGTATGACCTGGGCTTCGCTCGGCAGGCTGTAACCGCGCGGCCACCCTCTATCTTGAGGCTCCTGCGCTGATCGGGCCTCGGCCGGCGGAGTTGTTCCTGCTACTCCCAGTTGTGCGAGCGCTGAAGTAGATAGGGCTACTGACAGACTTACCACTAAGACAAGCATTGCCGAAACTAAAGTACGCTGCATATTGATATCTCCTGCCGCAACACAAAGCCATCACCTTAAATTTGTTCTAATAATCGTACGCACCTGCGTGCAGAGGTTTACCTGTCAGTTTTGACAGGAGGGAATTTTATTGGGCCACAAAGGTCGCCTTGACCCTTCGCTGGCTCGTGTTGCTGGCGCCTTCGAGTGCCAGTCGCGAAATTGACTTGCCGTCATCGCGGAGAAAGATTTTCCCATTACCCTGCACCCCACTCCCGGTAGCGCCCCCTGTGATCTTAACGTCGATCTCTTGATGTCCTTTTTCATTTTCGACCCATGTTCCCTTAAGGAAGAACGTGATGTCTGATACCAGGATGAACTCAACCTGGCCATCTTCCATTAGCTTTACTATTACTGAATGCAAATCCATTTTTTCCCGACCGACTTCGATCGTCCCCTGGCCGTCGGCGATCATCTGTCGAGTGCTGCGCTCCTGCGGGATGACCATCCCGGCGGTTGCTAACAAGACCAGGAGAATCAGAGAAGGAGTAGAGATGAGCTTTAGAGTTGCTTTCATTTGGTCTCCATTTGCACTGTTGCGCTAACCAGTTCATGTAATGATCGAGCCGGCGGGTTCAGCGCGATCCAGGTGAGAGAGCTCAACTTGTGTACCACCCAGGCCTTGTAAGTCGCTTATTTGCGCCAACGCCTGGTCATCCAAGTCCGGAAATGTTCGTGTCGCCGAGCACTCGAGTAGATACAATTCTTTGCTGAGCAACGCTCTGCGTCGATCGGGCAACGTCTCGATCAGGTTCTCCAACATAGCGCGCGAACGGCGCATGACCTGAATGCTATCGCGGCCATATTGTCGAACTTCGGTAACGGCCAGGTTCACGAAGTCTTCCCAATTCGGTGTGCGATAGGCCAATCGCAGTTGGCCGGACCGGTCCACTTCACGACCTTCTGCTAGGTAGCGACTGCCAACGTCTCGAAGTAGGTGATGGATCTGGTCTATCGCCAGCACAGCCGTAGTAGGATCGTTGACGGCGGGCGACAGCGCTTTGGAAGCGATGTCCACAATAATGCGGAACGCAAACATGGGGTCCTGCTCGAGGGTACGCTCTTGGCCCAAAGCCACCGAGTTTCGCAGTGCATCGCTCGGTAGATCGTCTCCCCCTTCGAAGACCCTGAACAAAGGATCGCCGGCAGCAATGAAGTCGCCTACTTCCGGCACCAGCTCAATGACACAGTTCCATCGCTCCGCATGTGAAACCAGTCCTTTCAAATCAAACGCCAACACCACGCCATCCTCTTGGTTGAGGACTATGCGTCGTGGAGTTCCAACCAGGCGCTTTACGACTTTGGGCGGCGTTTGCTCATTAAACGGATTCGGATAAACAGTCCGAATGACGTGACGGCCGGCCATGGCTACAGCTCTCAAAGTGGTGCTCGGTCGAAGTGTCTTGCCCATGCTATCGACGAAGTAAAGAAACAAAGCGAGCGTCAACAGAAAACCATAGGCGGCTGCGTAGCTCATCAACCAGGGTACCGAGTCGTCGATCCGAACCAGGACAGCCATCGAAAACGTGAAGGTAAAAACAAATGCTGTCAGAGAGAATTTTCGGATGCGGCTTCGATAAACGAACGTAATGATTCGTGGTGTCAGTTGTACGCTTGCAAGTTGCACGGCGAGTAGCAGGGCGGACAAACTTACGACCACCAGGGTGAACAACGACCCCGCGATCGTTCCCATGAGGACCCGGCCCGTTTCAGGACTCATCTCGAGCTGCCAACCGAGGATCCCCTGTTGTTGCGTCAGGAACTTCACCACCAACAGTGCCGCAAGAATGCTCAGCACCGGGAAGAGCCAGATCGAATTATTCACGTAGAACCTGATGCGGTATCGCAAGAGCCAATTCATTGGAGCTTCCTCAATCTACTGAAGTCTATTGAGGTCGAAAGCGAGCAGTAACTGGTAGTTTTAACAGGAAGTGAGGAGGTGAGAGCTTACTGCGCCATCAGCACAGCAAAGTTGAAGCGATAAACCTCGTCAATATTTTTGCCTCGGTTGGCTTTGCATCAAAGTCGGAATTTAAATTTGTGCAGCGCCAAAGGCGCGAAATATGGTAGCCAGGGGCAAGCACTGAGCGGAGCGAAGTGCGTCGCCCCTGGATAAAAGGCGAAACAGCTATGAAGCTCTGAAAGAGCGAAATAACATATCTCGCACTTTCAGTGCTCTCTTCAATGGATATCGTACGGACCAGGGGCGACGCGCTTCGCTCCGCTCAGCACTTGCCCCTGGCTACCATATTTTCGCGCCTTTGGCGCTCTAACATAAATGTCTTACTTTTTAGGCAAAGCCCCTCGCGTTGGCTTTGCACAAAGAGTTCTTTTTGACTCAGGTTTCCGGCTTCGCCGTCTGATGTGAGGTGGGGCTTGCCCCGCCGGTAGCCTACTAAAATAACTGGGGCTATGCCCCCTGAGGCCCTGAACAATCAAGGGCAAAGCCCAATGAAATAGTTAGAGTCGCGACGGCGGGGCCGAGCCCCGCCTCACATCAGGCGGCGAAGCCGGAAATCTGAGTCCAAAAAGGAGTTTTTGTGCAAAGCCGTGTCCACATGTCCACATCAAATTCAAACGCGCGCTGAGCGCAATTAACTCGGTTACAGGCAGAACGTAGTAAAGCGAAAGGTTACGCAAGGTCGTGCGGCTCTTTGCCTCAGTGCAGGGTAGTACCTGTTAGATTTACCAGTATCACTCATACACACGCCACATTAAGGTCCAACCCTCGAAGCATTCAGGCCTTCACCTCTCTTGAGTTGTCACCCAACCTGATCAATTCCCTCTCTAACGATTTCACAGCTTGCTGAGAAATCTCTTCCACAGAAAGGAAAATGATTGTGACTAAATTTACCCACAAGTTTTCAACCCTTCTTTTTGGCGTAACGATGCAAGTAACCCTCGCGCTGTTTCTCTTGATCTGCGGAGCCAGCGTCGCCTTCGCTCAAGGCAAGGGTTACGTTGCGAACTTCAATAGCGACGACGTCTCGATAGTAGATCCGGCGACCAATACTGTAGTTGGAACGGTGCCGGTCGGAACTTCGCCGGAATTCCTGGCAGTCACTCCAAATGAAGACTTCGTCTATGTAACGAATGCTAACAGCGGCAATGTCTCAGTGATAGGCGCGGCAACCAACACGGTGGTTGCCACTGTGCCGGTTGGACCTTCTCCAAGAGGAATAGCTATTACTCCTAACGGAGCTTTCGCCTACGTTGCAAACCAAGGAAACAACACGGTTAGCGTGATAAGCACGGCGACCAATATGGTGACTGTCACCATACCAGTAACAGGGAGTCCGTTCGCTATAGCTATCACTCCGAATGGAGCTCTTGCCTATGTGACGCAGTTCAACACGAATAATGTCGTAGTAATTGACATCGCAACCAATACTGTAATCACAACTGTGCCAGTTGGAAGTGACCCAGAGGGAATTGCTATCACTTCCAATGGAGCTTTCGCCTACGTAACTAATTTTGGCAGTAACAATGTAAGTGTAATAAGGACCGCGACCAACACGGTGGTCCAGACAGTGGCGGTAGGAGTGAATCCATTTCAAGTAGCCATCACTCCGAACGGGGCTGTTGCCTATGTGGCGAACGTTGGCAGTGACACCGTCTCCGTGATAGATACGGCATCCAACACCTTGCTCACTACCGTGGCCGTTCAATCTACTCCATTCGGAGTAGCTGTCGATACTTCTGGGACCAATGCCTACGCCGCGAATTTTGGCAGCAACAATCTCTCAGTGATCAGCACGGCGACTAATACAATAGTCGCCACCATACCGGTTGGAAACGGGCCTATAGGCATGGCTTTTAAAGTGGGCACGGCCGGGCCAACCAACATCGATCAGTGCAAAAAAGGCGGTTGGGGAACCTTCACCAACCCTGCGTTCAAGAACCAGGGCGACTGCGTTTCTTTCGTCAACCGCATGAATCACGTTATTGAGTAAGGGGTAACAACAATCAGAAATGCTCCCAGGCCGGGCTTGCGAAAGCCTGGTCTGGGATTTCAAAGAAGAAATCCCAACCGGAATAGACATCACGCCAAATGGCGCCTTCGTCTACGTGGCGAATGCGCTGGGCAGCAGTATGTCGGTGCTCTCCAATTAAGGTTTCATCAGCTGATCGTAAATCAATTGATAAGAGTCCGGAGGTATTCCCAGATCACCGCGGAACGGACGGTCGAGGGCAAGGATCATAAAAATTATGAGCCCGATGAAGATCGCGAGGAGGAGCACCTCGATTATGTGCAGCCGCGGATCCTGTACTCTAAAAAAGAATGAAGCGCTCAACCCAATAAACGCGCCCAGAACGATCACCGCCCACATCACGCCAGGCAAACCAGTGTTCACTGCATCAACTCGCAGACGACGAGCCAGAATCAGCTCGTTGTAAGCGCGGAGGGTTTCGGCGTGTAACAGCTTCTGACTCTCGGTGGTCGGTTCAAATGAGAACAGCGTTGCCTGGAAGGTGTTCATGAGGGAAACGCCGGCGCTCGGCACCTCCCGCCGCCGTTGTGCCGGCCACGCTTCGTAAATGATTTGATGAGTATAGTCCCGTAGTTCGGTCTGTAATGTTTGGCGAACAGAATCGGGATAACCGTTGGCGTCACGGTAAATCCTTGCCAGGGCAGTAGCCTCTCCGGATACAACTTTTGAAACATCCGAGTAGGTCTGCCAAACACTCACGGCGATGAGTGCGACTGCCAGACCGTAGAACACCATCACCGACTGCAACATCGCGCCGGTGAAGTCCGAATCTCCCGTTTCAACTCGCAGTCGCGGGAGTAGCCAGCGCCGGACAACCATTAACCCAACGACTGCGAAAAGGCAGAGCGTTGCAATTATCGCCAGCCCGACAAGCAGCAACGGAAGATCGAAGAGAGATTCAAACATGGCTATCGCTCTTTTGCATGCGGATTTGAAAGAGCGCATTAACGATGGCAAAAATGAAAGCCGTTGAAAGTCCACAGAGCAGAACGCCTGAGACTCCTTCAAGTCCACCAAGCAGCCGCCAGCGTTGCGGCAGCACAACATCTCCGTAACCGATCGTTGTATAGCTTCCGAGCGAAAAATAGAAAGAGGTTTCGTAATCCGCGAAGAGATCACGCCAATAGTAAAAAGTGGCCCAGATACTTGTCTCGACCAGATGCAAGAGGATGACAAGGGCAAAAACGAGGATGAGTAGTAGCCCGAAGATCAGGATGCTCGAACGTTGTTCAAGGAGTGGACGCTGCCTGAGCAGCCAATCAACAAGGATGAGCATACCGGTGGTGTGGATAACCACACAGACAGCAACGATTATGAATGCGATAAATAGTTCACGGGCCATTGATTCACGCTTACTGTTGCCAGCCACCGCCAAGGGCTCGGTATAGTTGGACCACTGCAGTAAGCTCATTGAGCCTGATCTGAGCGAGCGTAACCTCCGCCTCAAACAGATCGCGGTCGGAATCCAGCGCGTTGAGCAGTGTGTCCACCCCACCTCGATACCGGAGATAGGCAAGACGCGAGCGCTCTTGCAGCGCTTGCACGAGCAGTTCCTGTTGTGTGCGCACTTCAACGTTTTTGCGATAACCGATGAGAGCATCCGAGACTTCACGAAAAGCACCTTGTACTGTGCTTTGATAGCTAACTATGGCTGACTCCTGTTGCGACTTATTCAACCTCACATTTGACTTCAGCCTTCCCGCGGTAAAGATCGGCTGCGTCACCTGTGTACCAAATCCCCAAACACTTCCGGCGCCGGTAAACAAGCTTGATAGCGCGGTGCTATCCCCTCCTAAAAAACCACTCAGCGAGATACGTGGAAAGTATGCTGCCCGGGCTGCTTCAACGCTGAAGTTCGTCGCCACCAAAGTCTGTTCGGCGGAGCGAATGTCGGGTCGACGTTGCAACAGATCCGACGGCAAACCCGGAGGCACGGTCGGAATGAGTCCCTGCGCAACCAGCTCACTGCCACGCGTAACTGGGGCCGGATTCTGGCCCAGCAATAAATTGATCAGGTTCTCCTGTTGTTCGATAGCGCGTTGCAGATCCGGAATTGTGGCAGTCGCTGCATAAACAAGCTGTTCAGCCTCGCGGAACTCCAGCTCTGTCGACACTCCTTTGTCGGCGCGCAGCTTGATTATTCGCAGCGATTCCTGACGCGTTGCCAGTGTTCGCCTGGAGATTTCTAATTCAAGGTCTAACTCTCGTAGCTGAAAGTAGGCAATCGCAACCGTGCTTACGACTGTAGCCAACACGTCGTACCGCTCTTCTTCAGCTGCCTTAAGGTCAGCGTTGCGGGCGTTCTTTATCTTTCGTACTCGCCCCCAGATATCGATCTCAAAGTTAAGCAGGTTTAGCAGCACCTGGCCGAAGCTCGTGTTTCGATGTGTTCCATTCGTCAGTTCACCAAGCGAACCATCCTTTGGTATTCGTTGGGTAAGCACACTGGCGGAGCCGACAAAATTTGGAAACTGATCGGCACGGGCCAGGCCAAGTTGAGCGCGCGCGGCATTGATCCTCGCCATGGCCTGACGCACGTCATAGTTCTGAGCAATTGCCGTACGAATCAAATTCTGCAACTGATCATCCTTGAAGACTTCGAACCATTGCAGGTCACCGAAAGACTTCTCGCCGGGCTGAGGATTTGTTTCGGCGGCGCGATAGACATCTGGCTTTTGCATTGGCGCCTGCTGATCGATCTTCTTTTGGCCCAGTACAGAATTGCCCAGCAGGACGATGATGAGAGCCGAAATCGAAAGTGGACGTTTCATTAGTGTGCACCTCCTGTTTCGACGATTGGTTCGGGAATCACTTTGGCAACTGCCGGCTTTTTCGCCCAAAAACGAAGGTTGAGCTTTTGCATGAATGTGAAGTTGCCGGGAATGATGAACACGCCCAGGAAAGTGGCCACCAGCATGCCCCAGAATACAGCGGTGCCCATGACGTTTTGCGCTCCCGAGCCGGCGCCGCTGGAGAGCATCAGCGGTACGACGCCCAAAATGAACGCAAACGCGGTCATCAAAATGGGGCGGAAGCGCAGGCGCGCTGATTCGAGAGCGGCTTCCCCAATTTCCATGCCCTCATCTTGTTTCGCCTTGGCAAACTCCACGATCAGAATTGCGTTCTTGGCCGCGAGGCCGATCAACATGATCAGGCCGACCTGCACGTAGACGTTGTTGTCATAGCCCATCAGCCAGACCCCAAAGAACGCGCCCAGAGCGACTAAAGGCGAGCCCAACAGTACTGCCCAGGGCAGCTTCCAGCTTTCGTACAACGCAGCCAGCAGCAGGAAGACGGCCACGATGGCGAGGACCAGTGTCGGCGCAGCAGGTGGCGCCACCTTCTCCTGATATGACAACTGGGTGTAGGCAAAACTCATCTCTTTTGGCATCGTCTCGGCGAAGACATCCTCTAGTGTCTTCAGCGCCTGCCCGGACGTATAGCCACGGCCCGGCACTCCGCTGATCTCAACAGAGCGTAGCAGGTTGAACCTCGTGGTGATCTCTGTTCCCGGAACTTCAGTGACAGTCACCAAAGTAGAGAGCGGGATCATTTGGCTGGTAGTCTTCGACCGGACGTAGATCTGGCCGATGTCCTCCGGCTTTAGCCGGGCTCCTGCGTCAGCCTGGACGTAGACGCGGTACAGACGCCCGAAACGATTGAAGTCGTTGACGAACGCTCCTCCCAGAAAGGAGGACATTGACTGGAAGACATCGTTTACCGGAACGCCCAGCGTACGCGCCTTCTCGCGATCGAGGCTCACCTTTATCTGGGGATAGTTTGGATCAAACGAGGTGAAGAGATTGGCCAGTTCCGGCCGCTGTCGTCCGGCTGCAATGAACTTTTGGGTCTGCTCGCCCATCTGCTGGATCGTCATGGTGCCGCTACGATCCTGTAGCAGAAAATTGAACCCCGCTGAGGCGCCAAAACCCGACAAGGTCGGAATGTTGAAGGGAAAGACAACTGCCTCCGGTATGGAGGTAAACTGGCTCTGCAGCGACGCCATGATTCCCTTTAACTTCTCCTTTGGATCTTTACGCTCTTCCCACGGCTTTAACCGCATGAAGATCGTGCCGTAGTTTGGTTGGTAGGTGTTGGTGACAATACCTAAACCAACAATCGTCTGGTAGGAATCCATACCCTCGGTTTTGGCAACGATCGCTTCCACCTTCTTCATGACCTCATCCGTCCGCTGCAGCGACGCACCTGGAGGCAGTTGAACTCCGACACCTACGATTCCCTGATCTTCTTCAGGTACAAATCCGGCGGGGATCCTGCTGCCAAGGAGGCCCGCACCCACGACCACCACTCCCACCACGACGAGCGAAAGAATCGCCTTTCGTACAAGGATGCTCGAGGTCTTCACGTAGCCTCTGGTCACAACGTCAAACACCTTGTTGAAGCCGCGGAAGAAAACGCCCATCGGTCCCCGCATGGGTTTCGAGGGCTTAAGCAACATGGCACAGAGTGCCGGCGTCAGTGACAGCGCGTTGAATGCCGAGATCAGAACCGAGATCGCAATGGTGAGGGCGAATTGCTTATACATTCGTCCAGTCAGGCCGCCAACGAATGCCACGGGCACGAACACCGCACAGAGAATCAGGGCGATCCCGATGACCGGTTGCGTTACTTCCTCAATGGCTTTGAAGGTGGCGTCTCTCGGCGACAACCCGTGCTCTATATGATGAATTACTGCCTCGACCACCACGATCGCATCATCCACCACGATACCGATGGCCAGCACGAGGCCAAACATCGACAGGGTGTTGAGCGAGAAGCCAAGCAGCGGAAAGAAGATGAAAGTTCCGATGAGCGAAACAGGAACAGTTATCAGCGGGATGATTGTGGCCCGAATGTTCTGAAGAAAGATGAAGACCACTATCGTCACGAGGATCAGCGCCTCGACGAAGGTCTTCTCGATCTCGTGGATCGAAGCCTCGACCGCGGGAGTCGTGTCATAAACAATCTTGTAATCGAGATCGGGCGGGAACAGACTTTTGGCATGTTCCAGTGTCTCGTAAATCGCCTCGGAGGCCTTGAGCTGGTTCGCCCCGGGCAGGAGATAGACAGCCAGTGAACCACCTGGCTTACCATTCAGCCTGCCGAAGGAGTTGTAATCCTGCGAGCCGAGTTGAGCGTGCCCGATGTCCTTGATACGGACTACAGCGCCGCTGGCATCCTGACGGACTATGATGTTTTCGAACTCCTCGGCTGTAACCAGCCGGCCCGGAGCGCTGACTGTGTAGGTAAACCTCTGATCCGCAGGCGCCGGCGCGCCTCCAACCTTGCCGGCCGGCGCCTGGATGTTCTGCTCGTTAATGGCCGAGACGACATCCGACGAAGTGATCCCGAGCTTGCCCAGCTTGTCCGGGTCCATCCAGATCCGCATGCCGTAGTCAGCGCCTCCGAAGAGATCGACCTGGGCAATTCCGGGAATGCGAAGCAACTGATCGCGGATGTTGATGCTGGAGTAGTTGATGAGAAAGTTGGCGTCGTACGAGTCTTTTGGGGAGTAGAGCGAGATCAGCATCAGGATGCTGGGGCTCTGCTTCTTGACAGTGACTCCCTGTTGCGTGACCGTAGCCGGCAAGCGAGATTCCGCCGTCGAGACCCGGTTCTGAGTGAGCACGTTGGCAGTGTCCTGGTCAGTCCCGACCTCAAAGTTGACGTCAAGCAGCATGCGGCCGTCGCTGGTGTTCGATGACTTCATGTAGATCAAGGCATCGACGCCGTTGACCTCCTGCTCGATTGGCGTGGCCACCGATCCCTCTACGGCTTCCGCTGATGCGCCCGGATAGTTAGCAGTCACACGAATGTTCGGTGGGGCGAGGAACGGATACTGCTCGACCGATAGCGAAAAGATCGTGGCCACCCCGATCATGACAATCAGGATCGAGATTACGATGGCAACGATGGGCCGGTTGATAAAGAATTTCCCCATCGCTTAGACACCTCCAGTAACTGTAGTCGGCTTGACCAACATGTCGGGGCGTACTTTCTGAACACCTTCCGTCACCACGCGCTCACCCACTTTGAGTCCCTCGAGCACGATGAATGAATCTTCGTAACGGTCGCCAACTTTTATGGTTCGTTGAGACACCTTGTTGTCTGGGCCAACAACCATTACATACTTTGAACTCTGCAACTCCTGAACTGCGACTTGTGGGACGAGGATCGCATCCGGACGCTCATCGGCCGCGACGCGCACGCGAGCGAATTGACCAGGACGAAGCTGATTGGCAGCGTTGGGAAACGAAGCCCGGACCTTGATAGTGCCCGTCCTTGGATCGACGGTTCGATCAACTACGGAGAAGCGTCCTTCCTGGTCGTAAACGCTGTTGTCGGACAGGAGTAACTGAAACCCCACGCCTCTTCTCGAACCCGCCGCACCTGTCTTTTGTAGTTGGAGCAGGTAGGCTTCACTGATGGCGAAGTCAACGTCAAGAGTACTTGACGATGAGATAGTCGCGAGCAGCGTGGCGTCATTCTTGCCAACCAGGTTGCCCACGTTGACCTCCTGGAGACCGATGATGCCACTGATAGGAGAATAGATCTGGCAATAGGTCAGATTTATCTGGGCCAGTGTTAGATCGGCATTCGCCGCGGCAACTGCTCCCTTTGCTTTTTCGATGTTGTACGTAACTGCGTCGGTCCGATTCTTCAAAGTGGCTCGTGCGGCAGCCACTTCAGATTTCGCTGACTCTTGCGCCGCGCGCGCAGAGTCGAGATCTATTTGCGTGACGGCATTCTCTTTGGCGAGAGGTGTGTACCGGGCCAGGTTTGAGTTCGCCAGACTGAGCGCGGTTTGAGCCCGTGCCAATAATTCTTCGGCCTGAATTACATCAGTGCGTTCTTTGGCCTGGGCCAGATCAGCCTGGGCCTTCGACAAAGCTGCTTTCGCCGCCAATACCCTCGCCTCATACTCATTCTTTTGAATCTGGAAAAGGAGCTGCCCTTTCCTTACCGGAGATCCCTCGGTAAAGAAGACCTTCTCAAGCATGCCCTGAGCGCGCGCGCGGACCTCAACCGTGTGGCTGGCCGCAGTCTGGCCCACGAACTCGTTAAAGATGGGGACCGTCTTTTGAGTGATCTGAGCGACCACGACAGTCGGAGGCTGAGGAGTTGCGGCGGCTGCTGAGTGCATGTCTTTCTTTCCGCCACATGAGCTAATGAGCAACCCAACCATACTCAAGATGATTGCATTCAAGGCGCGTCTATTCTTCGTACTTGATTTCATCTCTGAATCTCCATCGCTAAGCGCGAACCGAGCGAATGAGCTAAAGCATTCTGGTCTTCCAAAGCCAATGCGACATCGGCGCTGATCAGTTAACTACCGCACCCCCACTCAGGGGTGGGCGCACGAGAAGAATGAAATGGAACATTTGCGAGGGGTACTGTTAATTTTGCCAGTACGACCACGGTGGAGGTGTAAATACAATTCCCGGCATTATCCAGATTGCGTGCTATTGGCTGGCAACGCTAGCGGATTCATGCCACAGATTACACAGATTGGTTCTGAAATCTGTGTAATCTTTGGATGAGAATCTTAATTATAATGAGTGTCGAACACACAGAGTCCGATGCCTTTTATCGCGCAACCCTCAACAGCGAGTGGTATCGGATTGTAGGCATTTTGGGAGTATTGGCTGCTTTGATGGCCTACACCGTCGCCCGCGGCATTAAGGTGGGAGGGTTTCGACTGCTGTGGGTTCAGACCGTTGTGCTGGCAGTGGTTATTGCGCACGAGATTCACCTCTTGCGCGCAGTAACACAAGCGCTGCGGACTAACAAAGATATTCCCGCCGTCATCTGGGCCGTTAACGTTTTTCTCGAGAGCCAGTTGCCTACTTTCGGGCTTTTTCTATTGTTGACAAGTGAATGGATGAATCCCTACCAGGTACTGGTCGCCCCCGCAGTGCTCGTCTACTTTCTGATCATCATCCTCTCAACGTTGCGTTTGAGTCCGACCCTGACGGTTTTGACAGGAGTACTGTCTGCCCTGGGTTACCTCTGCGTCGCCTTTTACATCGAGGAAAAGTTTCAGGTTTCGCGGGTTGGGTCGGGCGCGTTTCCTCTCAGCATCTATGTCGTCTATGCCGGCCTGATATTGACCGCGGGCATAATTGCCGCAGTTGTGGCCAGGCAGATTGGAGGTTACGTCGAAGCAGCGATCCGAGAAGCCGACTTGGAAAACGAACTGAAGGCAATGAATCACGACCTCGAGATCGCGCAATCAATACAGCAGGGACTGCTACCCGCCACGTCCCCCAAGCTGGACGCTTTCGATATTGCCGGTTGGAACCAGCCGGCCGACCAAACCGGAGGCGATTACTTCGACTGGCAATCGCTACCTGACGGTCGTCTCGCGGTCAGTCTTGGAGATGCGACCGGTCATGGCATAGGTCCGGCTCTTGTTAGCTCATCGTGTCGTGCTTATGCGCGAGCAAGTTTCGCAGCGAACGGCTCACAGGGTCAGTTCCTTGGGCGTATGAACAGTTTGCTGGCGGAGGATTTATCTGCAAATCGTTTTGTGACTTTTGCAGTCGTGTTCCTTGATCCGCGAACTGCAGAAGTCGAGGTGCTATCCGCCGGCCAGGGACCAATTCTCTGGTACCGGTCAGCCACAGACGACTTTGAAAGTCTGGAGGCTCAGGGGATTCCGCTCGGGATGATTGCGGGAGTCAAGTATGAAAAAGCCGAAGCCAGGCGGCTCGCTCCGGGCGACATGATTGTCCTGGTCACCGACGGTTTTTATGAATGGGAGAATCCGCAAGGAGAAGAGTTTGGTCTGGAGCGGCTGGAACAGACTATTCGTGAAGCTCGCAATCAACCGGCTGAGGGAGTGATCGTCAGTCTGCGTCGGGCAGTGGAGAGTTTTTGTCAGGGCACAGAACAGAAAGACGATCTGACTGCCATTGTGTTGAAGCGGCTTAGCACGAAAAGTGGTTTTTACGCTACCTGATTCTTCTCTGCGCTCTCTGCGTATCTCTGTGATCTCTGCGTAACAGTAGTCGCAAGAAATATTTAACGCAGAGATCCCAGAGATACGCAGAGAGCGCAGAGAAGACTTCAAATCTCGACAATGACTCGATCAAGGCACGCGATGCCACGGTCGAGCAATGCGTGTCATGGGACCACGAACCAATAAGTAAGGTACGAGCGCCAGCAGAACCGCCACGATCACAGCCTCGCCGGGATAAATCCAGCGCTGGACTATGAGCTGGTAAATGATGTCCATCACTACGGCTAGAATGAAGACTCTCGCAATCGATTTCCATCCTTCTCTAATCAACTGCATGCGCTGCGACGGCTCAGTCAGGATTGTCCAAAGAAAAGGCGGACGTCCCTCACGTGCGTCTTTTATGCCGGCGCGGACCGCCAGCAGCATTGCCATCGCCGGTTGCAGAACGAGACGAAAGGTCATGGGGCCACCGACTCGATCCGTGACGTTGGTCCATACGCGCATTAAGAGTTCTTCCATTGTTGGTGTTTAACTAGCCTGCCGCAGGCATCAGGTAAAACATCAGTGCAACGATTGCGTAAACCGTGATCAGTTGCACGCCCTTGAACCAATTTGACTGACCATCTCCGCAAACCAGTGCGCCGATCAGAACGGCTATCAATAACGAACCGATTTCCGCCCGACCGAACGCAAGCTCGAGTGGTTGCGGGGCGATGAAATAACTTGCGAGTACCAGCAACGGGGCGACAAACAATGCGATCTGTATACAACTTCCGAGGGCAATTCCTACCGATAAATCCATCTTGTTCTTGCGAGCCATCGCTATGGCTGAGCCACTTTCCGCAGCGCCACCCACGATGGCCACAAACACGATGCCAATGAACACTTGCGACATGCCCAGTGCCTTGCCTGTTTCTTCGGCAGCACCAACGAGAATCTCGCTCATCCATGCGGCCAGAGCGGACGCGGCAAGCAAAGTGACTACCGCGCGTGTCACGCTCCACTGTTCGTGGTGATCTGACTCATGCGCACTGCCTGAACTGGCAAATTCGCTGGTGTGCGTTTTCAGCGAATACAAAATGTAGAGTCCGTAAGCGAGGAGCAACAGGATAGCGATACCAACATTCAACTGTGCCTCAGCCCTGATCACTCCAGCCGGCGCAAAGACGCGACTAAAAGCGCTCGGAACCGTCAAGCTGACGGCGGCGAGAAACATCATTGAGCTGTAAGCGCGCGCGGCTGCCGGGTTAAATTTCTGCTCGTGAAACCGAAGACCTCCAGTTAGAAAGGCAACGCCAAGCGCCAGCAACAAATTGGCGAGTATTGCGCCAACCAGTGACGCGCGCACCATGTCCAGATAACCCGCCCGCAACGCGACCAGCGCGATGATCAATTCCGGCGCGTTGCCAAAAGTTGCATTCAGCAATCCGCCTACAGCATCTCCCGTACGCGATGCTATCTGCTCAGTAGCACCAACGATCTGGGCCGCGATCGGAATGATCGCCAGAGCTGCCATGAAAAAGAGGACGGGTGCCCGGACGTGAGCGAGATGCTCCAGACCAACAGTGAGTGGAATGAACAGTAAGAACCAGTTCATTGGACTCCGGATGAATTGGCTGAACGGTGTACGTGGCAGCGTTGACCGAACATCGTTTAGTTCGAGTGCGTCTGTTGTAGTAGACATAAAAACGTCCCTCATTTCAGAATGCTGATTAACAATAATCCAACGACGATCGTCGAAATGACGGTAACGAGACCGGGCAGCATGAAACTGTGATTGAGCAAGTACTTTCCAATCTTCGTCGACCCTGTCTGATCAAATGAGACGGCGGCGAGCAGAGTGCCGTACGTTGGCAGGAAGAAGATGCCGTTCGCAGCAGGATACAAGGCCACGAGCGTTAACGCCGGTAGCTTCAGCGCGACCCCAACCGGCATCAATATCGCAACCGTCGCGGCCTGGCTAAAGAGCATCGACGATAGGACGAACATGCCCACCGCAAACGTCCACGGATATGTTTGTAGAAGACTGGAAATACCGCCAACAATGAACCCGCGATTCCCTTCGAAGAACGAAGAGCCCAACCAGGAAATTCCCAGGATGCAAATGATCGCCGTGATCCCACTGCGCATTATCGTGCCCTTGAGAGCGGCTTCAGGTGAGGCTTTGAAGACAATCATGATCAATCCAGCCATAGCTATCATTACGATCATGATCGCCAGGCCCATTTCTACCTGATCGGTTTCCGCAACGGCGCTGCCCACAACCTCATAAGCGGGCCTCAGATTTGGAAACATGCCAATCAAAACTACCAGCACGATGCCGAGCAGAAAGAACAACATCGAACCGCGGGCACGAAACCGATCCCTGCCACGCAATATGGGCGCAGCTTTTGGCTCATTGACCTCACCTCTGGCGAGCCGTATCTGGTAGTCGGGATCTTTGTCTAAGTTCTTTCCTCGCCAGGCTACCGATAAAGATCCAAACACTACGCCCAGAAAAGTTGAAGGAATGGTGATCGCCAGCACACGTGGAAGCGAAACTCCCTGCAGCAAAAGAAATCCCAGCATCGCCACCGTCGCTGCTGAGATAGGCGACGCGATCACGCCCTGAAACCCGGCGATCACACTGATCGAGAGTGGACGCTCAGGTCTGATCTTGCCATTGCGCGATACCTCGGCAATCACCGGCAGAAGGGCGTAGATGACGTGTGTCGTGCCTGAAGCCAGCACCAACACATAAGTCACCACCGGAGCAACAAATGTGATGTATTGCGGTCGCCTGCGCATGATCTTTTCTGCGACCGATACGAGATAATCGAGTCCACCTGCCGCTTGCATTGTGGCCAATGCGGTGATGACGGCGATGATCATTCCGAGAACTGTTCGCGGTGGACCACCTGGAGGCAAGCCAAAGAGAAAGACGAAAATGAAAAGACCGATGCCGGCGACAGTACCGAGTGCAATTCCACCAAGGCGTGCGCCTATGACGATGCAGGCCAGCAGGATGAGAAGTTCGATCCAGATCATTGTTTTTTAAATTGCCGATTGCCGATTGCCGATTTTGGGCTTCCCAATTAGTGCTTGAACTCGGTGTATCAATCGAAATTGGCAATCGGCAATCGGCAATCGGCAATCGCTCCTCAGTACGTAATGAATAAGTTCTGAATGTCAGCCTTCGTCCGGGTCTTCAGCAGTGCCAGCGACAAGAGAATTCGCGCTTTCTGCGGATTGAGTTCGTCAGACGCAACAAACCCCAACTCGTCGTCGTTGACTTCCACGTTTCGGCCAACCGAACCCGTTGCGACGCGAGTACTTCGGACTACCACGACGCCTTTCTTTACTGCGTTTGCAGCAGCGTCAACCGACGCTTTATTCATGTTGCCGTTGCCGACGCCCGCAATCACGATCCCTTTAGCACCATTGGCCACCGAAGCATCGATCAAGTCGGGGGACATATCAGCACAGGCGAAGATGATATCGACGCGCGGAAGTTTGCTGACGTTTGCGACATCGAATTCGCTGCCGCTGGTATGTTTCCATTCAGGTGTGTTGTAGAAGTCGTTCTTGCCGTAGGTGGCAACGCCTACAAGACCACGCACGGGTGACATGAATGTTTGAACTGCGGTCGTGCTCGTCTTTGTCAACGAGTGCGCCGCATGGATCCAGTCGTTCATGACTACAAGCACACCTCGGCCTCGGGCGTGTGGATCTACGGCGACACCCACGGCGTTGTACAAGTTGAGCGGGCCATCCGCGCTTACCGCTGTTGAAGGCCGCATCGAACCTACCAGGACCACCGGCTTTTCTCCCTTGACCACGAGGTTCAGAAAGAAAGCGGTTTCTTCCATCGTGTCCGTACCGTGAGTGACGACAAAGCCATCGACGTCGCTGCCGGGCATGAGTGCATTGATACGTTTGGCGACCTTGAGCATGATCTCAAACGACATGTCTTGAGATCCGACGTTGGAGATCTGCTCGCCTTTGATGTTGGCCATGTCCTTGATTCCCGGGACCGCGGCGATCATCGCATCGATGGTTACCGCTCCGGAGGTATAGCCCGCTTGCGTTCCGGTGGCGGCGGCCCCTGCAATTGTTCCGCCGGTGGCAAGGATGACGATGTTTGGTTTCTTCTGCTGTGCAACTGCCAACTGCCAATTGAGAACACCAACAACGATCAGTAGCAGCAGACGGGTTGTGTGTTGTGTCTTCATGACAGACTCCTCGTCAATACGCCTTCAATCCAACGGCCCGAAACTGTTCACAAACACGCTTGGCCATTTCCGGCGGGGGCGCCGGTACATCGCCCAGCGTGTAATTGACTCCCAGCGCGTCCCATTTGAAGCGCCCCATCTGATGAAATGGAAGCACCTCAACTCTTTCAACCACGTCGAGCTCCACGGCGAACTTTGCGATCTGCTCGATATCCTTTGGGTCGTCAGTTAAGCCGGGCACGAGGACAAATCGAACCCAGATTTTTCTCCGTAGACGCGAGAGACGGCGCGCAAACTCCAACGTTGGCTCCATGTCTTTTCCGGTCAGATCGCGGTGGCGCGCCGGGGTGGTTTTCAGACCCAACAACACCAGATCGATCTGCTCGATTTCCGCATCAGTCAGACGGTCGCCCAAATACCCGTTGGTTTCGATCGCCGTGTGCACTCCCATTGCCCTGGCGGCGGTAAGAAGTCTGATTGCAAACCGATCCTGCATCAGTGGTTCACCACCGCTCAGCGTCAAACCACCCGCCATGATTTTCAGGCCGTGACGATACTTGCCGAGTTCCTCCACTGCTTGATCAAGAGTGACAGGCATTCCGTTGGTCATGCTCCACGTATCCGGGTTATGACAGTACAAGCAACGCCATTGACAGCCGGCGGTCCAGGCAACGAGGCGGACACCTGGTCCATCGACGGTAGAGCCGGTGGTAAACGAATGCAGAAAACCCATGTCTCCGGTGGTGAGCGCTTTTTTTACCGCCGATTCCTCGACCCCGATGCTTAGGTTCACCCGAAGCTCGAACGGACTTTTCGCCTCGAGCTGAACGTGTTCCGAGACTCTTTCCGCACTCATGATGACTGACCTCCATGGAACGTCCGGTTGATGACATCCATTTGCTGATCGCGGGTCAGCCGCACAAAATTCACTGCGTAGCCCGAAACGCGTATCGTCAAGTTTGGATAGTTTTCCGGATGGTCCATTGCGTCGATCAGCATCGCGCGGTTCAGGACGTTTACATTCATGTGAAACCCGGTCGAGCTGAAGAAGGCGTCGAGCATGCGGCGCAGATTGACGACGCGATCCTCAGTGATTCTTCCCAGGCCTTCCGGCACTAAAGACGCGGTGAGTGAGATTCCATCGGCAGCATCACGGAAAGGAATCTTCGCCACTGACGCCGCGGACGCGTGAATGCCGTGCGCATCCCGGCCATGCATCGGGTTTGCGCCGGGAGCGAAAGGTTCACCCTGACGTCTTCCATCAGGCGTGTTACCCGTGCTCTTGCCGTAAACAACATTCGAGGTGATTGTCAGGACTGATTGGGTATGTACAGCGTTGCGATAAGTTGGGTGCTTTCTCAACTTGCCCATGAAAGTAGTAACAAGCCAGGAAGCCAGTTGATCGACGCGATTGTCGTTGTTGCCGAACTTTGGGAAGTCGCCTTCGATTTGATAGTCGTTAACCAAACCAGTCTCATCGCGGACAACGCGAACTCTCGCATAACGGATTGCCGACAAACTGTCGGCAACTACAGATAGACCAGCGATGCCGAACGCCATGGTCCTGAGAAGCGGATAGTCGTGCAGTGCCATTTCGAGTCGCTCGTAGGAATACTTGTCATGCATGTAATGGATCACATTCATCGCATTGACGTAGACGCGGGCAAGCCACTCCATCATTCCTTCGTACTTCGTTCTGACATCGTCAAACTCAAGATACTCTCCCTCGACGGCGCCGGTTTTGGGTCCGACCTGTTTACCTGTGATCTCATCTCTGCCGCCGTTAATTGCGTACAGCAGACACTTAGCCAGGTTTGCGCGCGCCCCAAAAAACTGCATTTGTTTGCCGGTGAGCATTGGTGAAACGCAACACGCGATCGCACCGTCATCACCGAGACTGCGACGCATGATCTCGTCGCTTTCAAATTGAATAGAGCTGGTCTCGATCGCTACCTTTGATGAGAAGCTGCGAAATCCTTCAGGCATACGAGGCGAGTACCAGATCGTGAGATTCGGTTCCGGCGCTGGTCCAAGGTTGTAGAGTGTTTGCAGAAAACGGAAACTCGTCCTGGTTACGAGTGAGCGACCATCGTCACCCATTCCACCAATCGATTCGGTAATCCAGGTGGGATCGCCGGCAAAGAGTTCGTCATATTCGGGAGTGCGCAGAAAGCGGACGATGCGAAGTTTGATGACGAAGTCGTCGATAATCTCCTGCGCCTGCTCTTCGGTCAAAGCTCCCGACTTCAAATCGCGTTGGAAGTAGATGTCCAGGAAGGTGGAAGTGCGACCCAGCGACATTGCTGCGCCATTCTGTTCCTTGACCGCCCCAAGATAGGCAAAATAGAGCCACTGCACCGCCTCGCGGGCGTTCCCGGCCGGCTTTGAGATATCGAATCCGTAGCTCGCGGCCATCTGTATTAGTTCTTTGAGCGAGCGGATCTGTTCGGCGAGCTCTTCGCGATCGCGAATAACCGCATCAATTGACATAGCGGAATCGAGACTGCGTTTTTCTATCTCCTTCTGTTCGATCAGGCGATTCACTCCGTAAAGCGCGACGCGCCGGTAATCACCGATGATGCGACCTCGACCGTAAGCATCAGGAAGGCCGGTGAGGATGTGAGAACTACGACAGCGCCGGATGTCCGCGGTATAAGCATCGAAGACTCCCTCGTTATGAGTCTTTCGGTATTTCGTAAAAGCTTCGACCAGATGCGGGTCGGGTTCATGACCGTAAGTCTTCAGTGAGGTCAGGACCATGCGAAAGCCGCCATTTGGCATGATGGCTCGCTTGAGTGGCGCTTCAGTCTGCAAACCCACTATCACTTCGTTGTCTTTATCGATATACCCCGGGCCGTGAGCAGTGATAGAGCTGGGGAGCTGTGAAATATCGAGTACGCCTTTTCGTCGCTCTTCGACAAAGAGCTCACTCAGTTGATCCCAGATCTGCTTCGTTCGTTCCGTCGCCGGAGCCAGGAACGAGTCGCCGCCTTCATACTCGTCGTAGTTTTGCTGAATGAAGTCACGCACATTGATTTCGCTTTGCCAGAGACCAATGTTGAATCCCTCCCACCCTGTCTCAGATTTCTCTTTTGCAGGTTCCTTAAGGGCAGTTGTTGACATCAGGAAAATTTCTCCTTGTTTCGATCGTTCATCCAGCGGCTTTCGCCAAGCCAAGTAGTGACCCGGTATGTCGCGCAATCATCAGTTCTTCGTTTGTCGGAATTACCCACACGGAAACCTTGCTGCGGTTAGTGGAGATCCTTGCACTGTGATCAGAATTGGCGGCGTCATCGAGTTCAATGCCAAGCCACGACGACGAGTCACAGATTCGTTCGCGGATCTCCGGAGAGTTTTCGCCGATACCGGCGGTGAATACGAGTCCGTCGAGTCCACCGAGCACTGCCGTGAGCGCACCAATCTCCCTGGCGGCGCGATAAACGAAGTAGTCCACTGCGAGACGAGCTTCAGGTTCACGTCGCCCAAGCAAGTCGCGCATGTCGTTGCTGATACCTGAGATTCCGAACAGGCCGGATTTCTTGTAGAGCAGCGTCTCTACGTCTTTGGCTGAGAGGTTCAAACCTTGAAAGAGATGCAGCACAACACCAGGATCGAGAGCGCCGGGTCGCGTGCCCATACATAGACCATCGAGTGCGGTGAACCCGAGGGTGCTATCGACGCTTTTTCCTTCTTTCAACGCACACATACTCGCGCCGCTTCCGAGATGGGCGACGATGACACGACCTTTGGCGATCGCAGGAGCAACTTCCGGCAGGACTGAAGCTATATATTCATAAGAGAGCCCGTGAAAGCCGTATCGCTGCAATCCTGCCTGGCGAAGTCCACGCGGGAGCGGAATGAGTTCGGCAACAGCCGGTTGTCCACGGTGAAAACTGGTGTCGAAGCAAGCGACCTGCGGTACGCCTGGTAATCGTTCAAAAGCTGCTTCGATAGCCGCGAGGTTGTAGGGTTGATGAAGTGGCGCCAGTGGTATCAACTGACGTAACTCTTCGAGCACTTGCTGGTTCAATATTGTCGGACCTTTGAAACGAGCCCCGCCGTGTACTACGCGATGTCCGACGCCAAGAACTTTCGATCCTCCGTATTTGGAACGCAGCCACGCGGCCAGAGCCTCAACAGCCTCGCGTCCATCACTAACATTGACGTCCTGCCTCGCGAGGCTTTCACCGTTTGCGTCCTTAACGGATAGACGAGGTGACGTTCCGATACCTTCGATTTGCCCCCGCGCCTCAAGCCGCCAGCTCTGACCCACCGGACGTTGGAAAACACAAAACTTCAGACTCGATGAGCCTGCATTCAGCACCAGTGCGTAGTCATCCATTGCACACTCCTACAGCTTCGCTCGCCGTGCATGAGCAACCAGCATCGCAACCGCGCAACTGGCAATTCGTGACCGCACACTGTCGGCGCGGCTGGTGAGAATCACTGGAACCCTTGCTCCCAGGACCATGCCTGCACTGTCAGCGTTTGCGAGAAAGGTAAGTTGCTTGGCGAGGATGTTGCCGGCTTCGAGATCCGGCGCCAAAAGAATGTCAGGATCGCCGGCGACGTCTGAGCGAATGCCCTTTGTCTTCGCTGCTTCCTTGCTGATCGCATTGTCAAACGCGAGTGGACCATCCAGAGTCCCGCCCTTGATCTGTCCGCGTTCAGCCATCTTGCAAAGTGCAGCGGCGTCGATCGTGGCCGGCATCTTTGAGGTGACAGTTTCGACGGCGGCGAGAATGGCGACCTTTGGTTTTTCCAGGCCGAGTGAAATCGCCAGATCAATCGCGTTCTGACAGATATCAACTTTATCCTCCAGCGTCGGGGCAATATTGATTGCGCCATCGGTAACGATCAGAACTTTGTGATAAGTGGGCACGTCCATAACAAACACGTGGCTGATGCGACGCGCCGTACGCAAACCACCGTCGCGCGCGACAATCGCCGACATCAACTCATCTGTGTGCAGGCTGCCCTTCATCAGAATTTCGGCTTTCCCTTCCCTAATCAGCTCAACCGCTTTTGCGGCTGACGCGAGGCTGTGCGGGACATCGATGATTTGCAGGTCGCCGAGATCGATCCCGGCAGCGTTTGCTGTTTCCTTAATCCTGGCAACCGGTCCAACCAGCAGCGGTCTAATCAACCCGCGCTGCGCAGCCTCAATCGCCCCAATCAAGGCCGTCCCCTCACACGGGTGCGCCACCGCCGTTGGAACCGGCTCCAGACCCTGGCATCGCGCCAGAAGTCGCTCATATTTTCCTGATCCAGTTGCTGGTTGCATTCCTTTGATTCTCCCTTACGATTTCGGCGAAGCCGCGCGAACTGCGGGCCCAGTCTCCTTCAAGAGCAGGGTGAGCAGAATTGCGATTGCCACGCCATACAGCAGGGGTAAAAACGTGGACTGGTAATGTTGCAATTCCATTTGCGCGGCTCCGCCCGAAGCGCGCTGTAACATCCAGCCGAATACCGGACCGAGTAACGCGCTAAAAGTGAAATTCAGAAAGTTGATGACACCGGTTGCAGTGCCACCGAACTGCGGAGGGTTAGCTTCTTTGATTACTGTGTAGGGCAGCATTGCCGCGCCCGAAGCGATGCCGGCGACAAGACCCACAACGTAAGGAGGAAAAACTCCGGGCGCGCCATAGAGGATCCATGCAAGACAGGCAAACAGAACCACACCAGCGGCGGCTATAACGGGTTTCCTTCTGCCTATACGATCCGAAACGAGACCAAGTAGCGGGCAGCCGATGATCCACCCGAATGGAACTGTGGCCGAGCGCATTACTGCCGAGCCGTAGTCGAGGCCATGCCCTTCCTGCAGATAACGGACACCCCAGATCATGTCGAAGATTGTTGTTGGTATGAACATCAGGCCCGCAATCAAGCCGCACAAGATCGACTGCGGATTCATGAACACTGTCTTGAAAGCGAAAACAATTTTCCGTAACCCACCGCCTGAACTCTCTGCTCGTTCCTCCGCCGGAATCAACATGAATAAAAGTACGCCAATCAAAATCCCGGCCACTCCCATTGCCAGCCAGAAAGTCTTCCACTCCAACCCTCGACCGATGAGTGGACCAACAACAAACTGCCCTGCTGAACCACCAGCCATCCCAAACATCTGCGTGGCGCCGATCAGGGTGGCCGCTTTCGACGGTGCGAAATTCTTGGTCGCGATGTAGATCGCACCGACGAGAGCAAAGACACCACCAGCGCCCTGCATAAATCTACCGACACTGGCGAACTCTTTATTACCGGTCGCGAACAACAACGCCCCGATACCAACTATTGCGGCCGCGCCCGGCAGCAGCCGGCGAGGGCCAATCCGGTCCATCGCCGCTCCCGCAACCAAACTGAACGGCGAGTATCCGTAATAGAAGAGACCGACCATGGAAGCGACCGCGAGGGTGCTGATATTGAAGGCGCTACTGAGCTCGGGCATCATCACGGCCGGTGCCGAGCGCAGCGCATACTGATAGAAGTAGTAAACCGCCGTCAGTATCCAGGCGACGATTACCATTCTCACGTTGTTGTGAGTCTCAGTTTTACCTAACGAGTATGTTACTACTTGTGCCATACACCCTCAGGCCAAACTCTGCGGACTCTGCGTAATCTCTGCGCTCTCTGCGTTAAAGGGCGACCTTAACGCAGAGGATCGCAGAGGATCGCAGAGACCGCAGAGAAGTGCGCTACTCTTTCTGATACTTGCTTCGGTCCAATCCGGTAAGCTTCACCGGATCAAGCAACTCTTTGATTTGAGCCTCACTCAAGATCTTTTTCTCGCGAATGATCTCCAGTATTCCTTTGCCGGATTTGTAGGCTTCACCTGCCAACTCCGTCGCCTTCTCATACCCCAGCACCGGATTAAGTGCCGTCACGATGCCCACGGTGGTTTCCATGTAACGTGAGAGCACGTGTTCATTCACCGTGATGCCGTCTATGCACTTCGTGCGAAACAGGCCGGAAGTGTTGTAGAGCAAACTCTGCGATTCCATTACAGCCAGGCCAGCGAGCGGTTCGTAAGCATTGAGCTGCAACTGTCCACTGTGAGCAGCGAGCGTCACGCTGTAGTCATTCCCCATCACGCGAAACGCGACGATGTTCATGACTTCCGGAACCACCGGATTAACCTTGCCGGGCATGATTGAAGATCCGGGCTGCAACGCGGGCAGATTGACTTCACCCAAACCAGCGCGCGGACCCGAGGTAAGCAAAATGAGATCGCTGGAGATCTTCGACAGTTTTATTGCCAGGCTTTTCAGGGCCGAGGAATAGACCACAAAGCCTTGCTGATCCCAGGTGGCCGACAACATGTCCTTCGCCGGAACAATCGGCTTACCTGTTAACCTCGCGAGATGCTCTGCGCATTTCTCCGCATAGCCCTTTGGTGCGTTTAGCCCTGTACCGATTGCAGTGGCGCCCATGTTGACTGCGTACAAATACTTCTCTGCATCGCGTAACAGTTTGATTTCGTCTTCCAGACTGGCGGCGAACGCGTGAAACTCCTGACCAACGGTCATCGGTACGGCATCCTGCATCTCGGTACGCCCCATCTTGACGATCTCGAGGAAGGCATCACCTTTCAGACGAAAAGAAACGACGAGCTTCTGCAACTCGGCGATCAGTTTGTCGTTGCGAAGCAGAAAGGCGACCTTGATCGCAGTCGGATACGAATCGTTTGTCGACTGCGACATGTTGAGATCGTCGTGCGGATCGAGAAACTGGTATTCGCCTTTTTTATGTCCCGTCAGCTCCAGGCCGATATTGGCGAGCACCTCGTTCGCGTTCATGTTTGTTGAGGTGCCCGCGCCGCCCTGGTACCAATCGACGAGAAATTGATCGTTATACTTGCCTTCACGAACGGCAGCAGTCGCTTTTTCAATTGCGGCCAGTCGATCCGGCTTCATCGCGCCAACTTCAGCGTTGGCCCGAGCGGCGGCGAGCTTGACGATGGCCCACGCTTCGACAAACCCCGGGTAGTGATTGATTAGTACGCCGGATAGTTTGAAATTCTCGAGCGCACGAGCGGTTTGCACGCCGTAGTAAGCATCCGCAGGAATCTGTTTCTCGCCTAGCAGATCTCGTTCGGTGCGTGTCTGTTGCGCGTTAACTACTGGTACGAGCACCAGACAGGTGAGCGTGAAATAGATCAGTAACTTTTTCATGATGTCACCGCACCTACGAGTCCAGGGCCTGGCCCAGAGACCGAGGCCTTCATTTGTCGTCCAGCACCGGAGTCCAGCTCTTATCAGGGTTGTATCTATCGATGGCTGCCGCCAGTTCCAGGGTTTTAGGACCAAGATCCTTTTGGTAGACCACGCCGTCATGACTGACGATGAATGTCTGAACCCCGGTGAGACGGTATTGGGCAGGAAACGCGATCAACGCGAAACCGCCAATCATTACGTCCTTCACAACGAAGTCCAACTGGCCCAATGGCGCTGCTGGTCCTTGCCCTTTTAAGACCCTGAAGAAGTAGCCGTGATAGGGTTCAGTTTTGCTTGTGTATCCCCGGGCGATCGCATCGCCAATTTCTTCACCGATCGGGCCGCCCCAGGTTCCATCAGCGTTTTGCCACGCCAATCCGTCCTGCGTTCCCGGCGTGCTGATGATGCGTTGAGCGTATTGATTCACTCCCGAAGTGCCATGCTTGAGCATGGCATATTCGTGTTGTGCCTCAACGTAGTTGCGACAGATCTGAATGGCCGTGAGTTCATTGCCGCCGATTCTGCGGTAGAGAAGTTCTTCTCGCCCGGCCCGCGTATCAAATGACCAGGTCGAACCAACCTTGACGATTGGAACGGCAAACGGCCAATTGTCTTCACCGATCTGAAGTATGGCGCGTCGCGAATTTTTGGCTTGCAACGCGATCTTCGTTTTTGTCCGTGCCTGCGCGGCAAACTCTTTCAGTACTTCCCGCTCGCGCGCTGGTTCACCCGTATGGATGATGTCGTAACTATCAGGACCAAGAATCTCTGCCAGGGCCGGCTCATCGTTTTTCTCAGCCGCATCGATGAGCGCATTGGCAGCCTCTTCCGCAGTCGCAAAAGCCTTTCCCCTGGATGCAGTTTGCCCGGCTGTCACACGGGCACTTGCTATCACGACCATTGCGACAATTGTTATTAAACTTCCGGCAAAGACGAGTGCCGATACACGTGTGTTGAATGTCATAGTTTTGCTCCGCTTCATAACTCGTTACCTCCTTCCGCCTCCGCCACCACGACCACCACCACCGCCACCACCGCGGCCGCCACCGCCGCCGCCACCAAATCCGCCACCGCCGCGGCTGCCACCACCGCCACCGAATCCGCCGCCGCCGCGGCTACCACCACCGCCCATGCTGGAAGATCCGCGACTGCTACTGGCTCTCGTGCTTGCGCCGTTGAAGCCTCCTGAACTTCCGAATCCACCACGACTTCCGGAACTGCCGGCGCTGCGATTACCCCCACGGTCGCCACCACCGCCAATCGATCCGCTTCCACGGTTACCACTCGATCGATCGCTGACACCGCCACGATTACCGGCGCCACTGCGATCACCAACTCCCCCGCGGTCACCAACGCCGCCGCGATCACCAACTCCCCCGCGATCGCCAACGCCGCCGCGATTACCGGCGCCACCCCGATCACCAACACCGCCGCGATCACCAACGCCGCCACGATCACCGACGCCATTCCTATCGCGATTTCCAGCGCCGCCACGGTCGCCAACACCACCACGATCACCGAGGCCGCCACGGTCCCGGTTGGCGCTGCCGAGATTGCCGCCTTGCCGGCCAATGTCTCTTTGCGCAGCTCGTTGCCGGTTCTGTAAGGAATCGCCTCGAGAAGTTCCTCCAAATCTGTTTGCCGTATTTCGATCGCCGTACGGAGCACCACCGCGGTGCGACGGGTTGTGTTGCCACTTGTTGCCGCCGTTAACGCGGTTGCCGCCCTGAATGTTGTTCACCCGATTGCCGCCGCTGATGTTCGTATTGCGATTGAAGTTGTTATTGTTGTTGATGTTGATGTCGTTGCCGCCCCAGCCGGCGCCCCAGCCCCAGCCGCCGCCCCAGGCAGCGCCCATCGCCAAACCCACGCCGAATGAAATTGCGCTCGCCGCGATCACACCACCGGTCGGATAAGGCGGGTAATAGATTGGCGGATACGGATAAACTGGCGCTCCGTAAACAACCGTCGGGTTGTAAGAAGGCACATAGACGACTTCGGGATTCGCCTGTTCGATCACGATCACCTGCTTACTCTCAATAGTCTGTGTTTCGACGTTCTGTTGTTGATTGTCGGCCAGCGCTCCAGTGCCTTGCGCTTTTGCGCGCATGCGTTGAATGGAGTCCATCACATCGCTTTGTTGCGCCAGAAATGCATTGCCGAGATCCGTGGTCCACTGAATATCGTCGGAGAGACGTTTCACAACGTCGGGCAGCGGAGCCATGGCCTGAATGCTTGGATCCCATGGTTGTTTCTTGACTGCTTCCGCTAATTTCTTCTGGTCTTTTGCGAGATTCTGGTTCTTTTCCAGCCACTGTTGCAGTTGAATAATCTCCAGCGGATAGGTGGAGGCAACAAGCGTTTGGCTAAGCAGGTTGTCGGGATAAAGCGCAATGGGCGCTACCAGAGAATCAAGCTGTTCCGCCGGAACTTTGACAGGATCTTGGACCACTAGCGCAGCGGCAGGGCGCGTCAACGCGATTGCGTTTGCGGGTATCAGCAATGCCAGGCATGTGAGCGCTGCGCAACACTGGACCAACCTGCATGAATGTCGCTTACACCTTAAAGTTTGTTTCATTACAGCCTCCTCTTGACTCGTTGCCTACGCTCGAACCTATGTCTGTCAGCGGCGACATGAGAGTCGTTTGATCTAAAACTTGAGCTCCTTCTTGAAGTTGTATTTGAACGAGAACTGAAGATGAACGTCTTCAGACGAGAAGCCATCGAGGAAGTTTTCGCGTCTGCCCCAAATCACCTCGGCGCCAACCATCGCGTTAGGTACCGGGTAGAACAGCAGGTTGCCGGATGCGTAGTGACCGCGCCGGAAAGCATCCGCTGTTTGTCCCTCAGAGTTCGAGATGTTGAGCATCGAGTAGCCAATCGAACTCGCGAAGCGCTTGTTCCACGTGTGATCGAGATAGGCCATGAAAGCCGTCAAAGGAAGTGCGACTCCCTTTATTGGCGTGCGCGGATTTGTGGAGTGCGTCAATGCGATACCCACGTCAACCGGCGCATCGTTCATGTAGTTCTGAATGCCGTGACCGTATGTGAAGGAGAATTTACCGACGTCGTTCTTGCCAAAGTTCAGGCCTGAGTTCAGGCTCACGCCCGCCCCGACAGCACTGCCACTCAAGTCGAACGCGTCGTCGTTAGTGTCTTCCCACTGGATTTTTCGAACCAGGCCGGATGCCTGGAAATGACCCCAGTCTCTGTCGAAACGTACGTTCGCGGTGAGATCGGGTAGCGGAAATTTTGGCCTGACGCCCTGCAACTCGATGCGATCCGCAGCACGGCCGAGGTCGGCGCTTGCGCCCGGACGTTCCGCCGCGATTGTGATTGAGTTCTTACCCTTGAGCGGCATCCAGCGAAACTGCACATTGCGGAACCAGGGAATTCCGTTTGGGCCCCAGTATTCGTTTGTATTCGGAAATACATCGGGATCGACGAAGACGCTCCAATTCTGCCCGGCGCCAAACTGTCCCAGTTCGCCGTAAGCATGTCGCAAGCGAAAAGTGGTTTGACCGGCATCGACGCCAGTGCCGAACAATTCGAATTCAAAAATGGTCTTTAGCTCTCCGTACTTAGTCGGCGTTGTTGACTTAACACCGAATCGCGTCTGTCTCACGCTGGAAAACCAATTACCGTTTGGCGCGAATTGATCCCTGAACGCGGGCAGCTTCACCGGGCGAACCGTATCGAACCAGTTAGGGTCGGCCTGCTTGAATTGGTAACCCATGTCGAGCATCGCAAAACCATAGATCTGAAAAGTGCTCTCTCCTTTTTGGTCGTCCTGTTTTGGTTTTGCATCCGCGGCGGTTTCAGGTACGGGTGCTGCTGAATAGTCAGCCTCGATAATTTTCGGCGTGGGATTTTTTTGCGCTTCCTCCACTGCATTGAGCTGTCCCTTTAGGTCTCGCACCGTCTGCTCCAGTTGTTGAAGGCGCTCCTTTAGTTGTTCCACTTCTGTTTTCTGCTTCGGCGCCTCCTGAGTCTGTCCCACAACCGGGCTCGCTTGAACCGCGATCAGCACGATCAACGACAGCACAAAACCTGTAGCGCCTTTCGAGTTGGTTCGATTGTTTCTCTTCATGCACGCTCCTCCATTAAACCGAGACGTCGAGGCATTTCTTGACTTCAATCGAATCCTAGTGATGGACCTGAAGATGTGAACCTAGCAAAAGTTACAGGAGCGTAGTTTCGTGTATGAGTGAGAATCAGGAGGGCTTGTTTTACGACAGTGGTACTGGATTTTGGTGGTGTCTTAAATTGATCGATTTTCTCTGCGTTCTCGGCGTATCTCAGTGTTCTCTGCGTTAAAAAGGCAACTAAACGCAGAGGGCGCAGAGATACGCCGAGAACCGCAGAGAAGAGTTTTAAAATTAAGACACCACCTGGATTTTCGCAATCGCTTATGGTGAGAGGAATGAAAGACGTGATGGACCAGCCGGCCACTATGGCTGATATCGGCAGCTTGTATGAACGACACAGCCGGCGAGTCTATTCGTTGTGTTTACGGATGACCGGAAACGCAGCGGAAGCTGAAGACCTCACTCAGGAAGTATTTATTCAGCTCATACGTAAGATCGATTCGTTCCGTGGTGAAAGCAAGTTCACCACCTGGTTGCATCGTCTCACGGTAAACCAGGTCCTTATGCACTTCCGAAGGAGAAAACACTTTCCGGAACCTATGCCCACGGAGATCGAACTCGAGCGACTGTCTCGAATCTCCATACCTGAGTTGAGCCAACCGTTAGTGCAAAGAATTATTTTGGATGCGGCGCTGACTCAATTGCCCGCAGGTTGCCGAGCGGTGTTTCTCAAATTCGATGTTGAGGGCTATCAGCACGCGGAGATCGCAAAACTTTTCGGTTGCTCGGTCGGAAACTCAAAATCGCAACTACACAAAGCAAGGCGAAAGCTGAGGCGTCTGCTCAAGTTGTCAGGCCACAAGAAGGCACACAAAGCACAATGTTATAGCTGATTGATTGTGCTTTGTGCTTCCTGTCGATCAAGACTTCACCCTTTCGCAGGTGGCGGATACTTCTTGAACAACTTAACCATCGCCTTGTTCAAATTCTTCTCGACCTTCTGCGGGTCTTTTCCTGATCCCAGAGTCTTGCTTGCGGCCCCGCGCCATACCTGCTCCTTCTTCGCTACGTCATACAGATCAACGTTCAGCGTGCCGATGTTGATGGTGGAACTGGTAGTAGTTGTTGTTCCTCCCATACCACCATAACCGCCCCAGCCACCCCAGCGGCCATAACCCCACATGTCTCCGCCGGTGCTGTAGGAGTTCCACTGCTTCTCCTGATTGACAGCAGCTTGATAGGTGACATAGAGGTCTGGGTTGTCCCCTTCGGTCTTGCTCAATCCCTTTGCAGCCAGTTGCGTGTCGATCGCCTGCATGATCTGCTTGTCGAGTATCTGATTGGGATATTGAGCGTTAGGGACTCTGACCCACTTATAGGTCTTGTACTTCGAGAAGTCTGTTCCCGGAAGTGAGTTATAACGAATATCCTGAGCCGATACGGCGGCATACATGAACAACAGCAGGCAACCCGCGATCGCAATCCTGAAAGTATTCATTCTCTTCTTCATCATTTGCACCACCATCTCTTTCTTTGGAAATCCTGACGTCTCCAAATTTAGTGATGATGTAGAACAACTCGACCTGTAAATTTTACTAGTGGTTAAACTAGCCCCGGCCCATAGGATTCGATGTGTCTTGCTCGGTTAGATAAAGCAAGCACTGAATCGGTGGTGTTCTGGAGAAAAGACAACGTCAGATCTCGGATCTCTCTGGTGCACACTTGACCAACTCGCTCGACAGGATCCACACCGGGGCTGTGGACATGGCAGCAACAAGTGAGGTTGGTTGAATGGTGCTTTCGAAAATGGGGTTTGAGAGCACCATGTAATCCCAGCCGCGTTCGTTTTCAGGAGGCGCAAAACGCGGATCGAACTGCGGCTGGGATATTTCTTCTCAAAGCGTGAGGCGTAGGGCAATGAATACTGAGGAGCCATCGGGAAAGCCGGCGGGAGGGCGCCCGGCGTCTGACGCTGGCGATCGTCAAGGCGAGGTTCGGAAGGCGTTTGAGGTTGAGCTCGGTGCGGCGACGCACCAGGGTCATGTCAGGGAGAAGAACGAAGATCACTACCTTGTCATGAGCTTCGGGCGCTCACTAAGTAATCTACTGACGAATCTGGACGAAGAGGTTCTTGAGCCCAGCTACACTTCGACCGGTTACGGAATGTTGGTGGCGGATGGCATTGGCGGCATGGCTGCGGGCGAGGTGGCTAGTCGTTGGGCTCTCACCAAGCTCGTTGAACTCCTCGTGGAAACACCAGACTGGATCATGAGGCTGGACCAGACGGAGGACGTCACAATCATCCTGCAGCGAATGACTCAACGCTTTCTGAAAATCGATGAGACTTTGAAAGAGAAAGCTAGATGGGACGCTACTCTGCGCGGCATGGGAACCACTTTGACGGTTGCTTGTACGCTGGGGAACGATTTGGTAATTGGTCACGTGGGTGATTCACGTGCTTATCTGCTGCGCGATGGCACGCTCAAACAGTTAACGACGGATCATACCTTAGCCCAATCGCTGATCGACGCCGGCATTGCGGCTCGCGACGATCCAGCGCCACGTTCAATGCGGCACGTGCTAACCGCTGCGCTTGGCTCCCTCGGCAAACGAATTGAGCCTCAAGTTCAACACTTGAAGGTGTTCCAGGGCGATCAGCTACTTCTGTGCACGGACGGACTCACCGAAATGGTCGAGGATAAAATCCTGGCTGAGGCGCTGTTCGAGGCAGAGTCTGCGCAGGCAGCCTGTGAGACTCTAATTAATTTGGCGCTTTCGGGAGGTGGAGTAGATAACATCACCGTCGTTATTCATCGCTTCGGCTCTTCCTCATCGGGCACTAACGAACTGAAGCCTGCATGACGAGAAAATATTTCTCACGCAAAGACGCAAAGCGCTGCCGCGATTCTAGCGGTTTTCTTTGCGTCTTTGCGCCTTTGCGGGAGAATCTTCTTCCACAGCTAAGGCTATGGGACCTGTCAACTCTTCAGTTAATTTTGGATTTGCCTCAGTTTGAAATTACGCCGAAGGCGTTCGCTAATTTCAGCCCAAGGTTGGAGCGCAGCGACAACCCTGGGATTAGATCACAAAAATAGTCATTGAACCCTGCAAGGGTTCGCCAATCGCCTAACCCTTCCAGGGTTGGGGTCGCAATTTTGTATTTGTTTCCCAGGGTTCTCGCGAACGCTCGAACCCTGGGCTGAAATTAGCGAACGCCTTCGGCGTTATTCAAACTGAGTTACGGCATTCAGCCGCTGGCTTCGGGCCATACTAGTACTTGCTTCGTTGTTTCTCTTCGCTCCTCAATCCACGAACTCACAGTGCGGATTAAGTCGCGTCTTGTTTGATTCTCTGTCCGCAATCGAGAGTGATCCATCTCTCTTGGAACAAGAGACTCCCGGTGCTCGCGCTTGATGATCTTGATCGATTTGCCGCTTAAAGACATGAGGACCGACTCCCGAATAATGTATCCGACGTCAAGCGAATCGTAGTCACACCCTGCCATAACTCCTACTAGCAAAATTGACAGTATGAGCGCCATCGAAAGCTCCTAACATGACTCTCGACAACCGAAAAAGCTAACTGGTTCAGATGAACACAGTTCTAAAAGAAAGGAGACCAATATCATGAGAGACAGAAAATCTATCGCAGTGCTGGTGGCGCTGGCGTTTCTTACAACGCTGGTGGCCGCAGCCGGGGCTCTGGCGCAAAGTGCAAGTAATGCCCGTTCCGTCCAGGTTCCACAAGGTCAGAAACAGAAGGTTCAGGGCGTCGTCGGTGACCGTAAAGGCGATCATTTTACAGTCCGAGATCCGGGCGGTAGCGAGACTACCGTGCTCCTGACGGGCAACACAGACGTGACTTCGCACAGCAGAGGTTTAAGAGGCAAAAAAGATTACCCGGTGACCTACATCATGCGCGGGCTGCGCTTGCAGGCTCAGGGCGTCGGTGATGCCGACGGGAATCTAGTAGCCGAGTGGGTCAGATTTGATGAGCAGGATCTCCGCTCCGCCCAGGCGCTCGAGCAGACCGACGAACTCGCCCAGGAAAATCAGGCGAGACTTGAAGCTGCGGAAAAGGCTGCTCTAGAGGCAGCGGCTAACGCGGAACGCATGGCCGGACAAATTGCGGAGAATACTGCGCTAGCCAATGACGCCAGGGCCAGGGCTGATGCGGCGCAAAAGCAGGCCGATGATGCGTTCAAGGCGGCTGCGTTGGCCAACAACCGGATCAACGGGCTCGATGATTATGAAACCCTTCGCATCATCCCGGTTCTCTTCAAGGTGAACAGCAGCACTCTCAACGCGACCGCAAAACAAACGATCGATGAAGCCGCAGCGTGGGCCAAGGGTGAGAAGGCCAAGGGAAACGCGAATGGTTGGCTCGTTGAGGTAGTGGGGTTTGCAGATACTACCGGTAAAACCGCGAAAAATCGCGCGCTGAGCGAACGACGCTCGAAGGCAGTTATTCAATACCTGGTGGGCGTGCATGGTTTGGATCTGCGCCGCCTGGTCCAACCCTTTGGTTATGGGGAATCCAAACCCGTCGCCACTAACAAAACCGCGGAAGGGCGCGCCAAAAATCGGCGAGTTGAGATCAGGATTCTGCAAAACAAGGGAATCGCAAATACGGGAAATTAACTAGTAGTCGATTCCCTCATCGACGTTGAGCGAATCGCGGCTGCGCAGTTTGTGACGGGACCGTCCAGCGACCATCCCGCTTTCTTAAAAGGAGAAGCAACATGTCGGAAAAGGAAAATGATATGCATGAGAGTAAGCCCGGCTCGACAGAGCTAACGCGCGACGCCGACGGGGACGATCTGCTTGGCAGCACGAAGCAGTTGGTTTCGCAGAAGATTCCCCCAGGCGTAGATCGCCGGAAGTTCCTGATGAGAAGCGCTGTGGGTGGCGCGGCGGCGATAATGACGGGCAAGAGCCTCTTAGCTGCGGATAGAACATCCGAAGCAGTCAGATCGATGCCAGTGCTGCGCCCGCTCTCCAGCGGACTGTATGTCCATATGGCGGCGAAAGGGCCCATCGTGATAACGGCTGACGAGTTCTACAAAGTGGGGCCCGGCCCCTCAAGCTCGCACACGATCGGCCCGATGCGCATTACCTACGATTTCTACCAGCGCTGCACGAAGTTGCCGGCAGACAAACTCGCACAGGCAACCGCGCTCAGAGTCAACCTGTTCGGCAGTCTCAGTTCCACAGGCAAAGGACATGGCACGGAACGAGCTACTCTGGCAGGTTTGATTGGCATGGAGCCAGCAACTGTCGACCCTTTGTTTCTTGACGGCCTTCGCGACAAGCCCGACCAGTCGTTCAAAGTTAAGCTCGGCGGAAAAGAGATCCCGGTGACGCTCAAGGACGTTATCTACGACGCTCCGAAAGGCGACTTCCATCACCAAAACACCATGGTCTGCCATCTTCTGGCCGGCGACAAAGATCTGTTCTCGCTGGAGTACTACTCCGTTGGCGGCGGATTTATTGAGTGGAAAGGCTACACGCCGCCGCAGAAGAATGCTCCGAAGTACCCGTTCGAGACAATGAAAGAGCTTCGTGCTCATGCCGACAAGAACAAGTTGACCATCGGACAGGTAATGCTGGCGAACGAAATGTCGATCTCGGGCAAGTCCGAGGAGGAGATAAATGCGTTCATCGACAAAATCATCAACGCGATGCTCGCGACGGTAAAGTCGGGGCTTAGCATGCCGGATGATGTACTTCCAGGCCCGATCAAGCTACACAGCAAAGCAGCGACGGTTTATAAACGCGCGATGGACGAGCAGAATTTGGCGGACCGCGGAATCGGCCTACTGTCCGCATGTGCGATAGCCGCTTCTGAAGAGAACGCTCGCGGCCATTTGGTGATAACCGCTCCGACGGGCGGCTCTGCCGGAGTCATGCCGTCCCTTGTCTACGGTCTGATGGAAGGACGCAAGCTCTCGCGGGAAAAACTCCGTGAAGGCATGCTCGCCGCCCTTGCCGTAGGCTATCTCTGCAAGCATCATGCGACGCTCGCTGCTGCGGAGGGTGGCTGTCAGGCCGAGATCGGTGTGGCTTCGGCCATGGCTGCGGCATTGATCGCCACGGCCCACGGAGCTGAGGCGCGCGTGGTTGAGAACGCCGCGGAATCGGCCCTTGAGCATCACCTGGGCATGACCTGCGATCCGGTCGCCGGGTACGTGCAGGTCCCGTGCATTGAAAGATGTGCGTTCGGCGCCGTCAAGGCCTGGACAGCCTATGCGATCGCCAGCAACGAGGTCGCAAGCAGTCACCGCGTGACCCTCGATGAAACCGTGCAGGCACTGGCACAGACCGCTAAGGACATGAACAGTAAGTACAAGGAGACGAGCGAGGCCGGTCTTGCTCTCTCTGTGGTCCTCTGCTGACCTCAGGGTCTTATGAGGTCGATATGCGTCGGCGCTCCATATCTCAGAACTAAGTTGTGAGCGCCGGCGCACTGAAAGAGGGCCTAGATGTGCACATACACCAGACTCGCGGTCGCATTGGTATTTCTGTCAGTAACGTTGCTCGTGAGTCCTGCAAATGGACAAGCTCCAGTATCACAGCCCGTTAGTCAGGAAAAAGTGATCGATGCGACTCGTGCAGGCCAGCCGAGTAACTCAGACAAAGTGCCGCCGGCATCGCGAACGAGCGATCTCGAGAGTGACGTCGCGGCCATGAAGGCTGACAACGCCGCTGTTCGAGAACAACTTCGCAGGATGGAGGAACAGCAGAAGGCGTTACTGGAATTGGTAGATCGTTTGCAGCGACGGCTTGACGGCAACTCTGTCGTGGCAGGGACAGACGCTGCGCCGGCGCCGGGCTCGACGCAACCAGCAGAGACTTCAGCGCCATCAACGACGCCAGCAGAGGATTCAGCGCATAATTCGCCCAGCCCCACGAAACGAACGAAACCGGGGGATGACGATCGTTACCGGGATGGAATTGTTATCTGGCAAACCTCCGAAGACGCTGAGGTGCCTTTCCTGCTGAAGTTCAACATCAATACCCAGGTCCGATATCTCAATACACTTAATTCCGACGACACTTTCACCGACCATCTGGGCGTTGTCCGCGAGGTTCAAAAACGCAACGACATCACCGTAAATCGTACGATGTTCATCTTAGGCGGCTACATATTCGACAAGCGGCTGCGTTATAGCAGCACCGTGTGGACCTCCGCCGGCGCAGCGTCAATCGTCGTGGCTGGGAACATCGGTTGGCAATTCAACAAAGCCCTTACGATCACTGGAGGCTACAACGGTGTTCCCGGTAGTCGATCACTGGTTAACACGTTCCCATTTTTTACAGCAACTGATAGGAGCATGGCAGACAACTTCTTCCGCCCCGGTTTCACACAGGGAATCTGGGCCAACGGAGAACCCGTAAAGGGTTTGAACTATATGGTGTTCGTCGGCAACGGCCTCAACACTATTAATATCTCGGCAAACAAGATTGACACGAGTCTGCTAGTTTCCGGCAGTGTTTGGTGGGAGCCGCTGGGAGCCTACTCAGAACCCGGCAAATCACGAAACATGTACGATGATTATTTCGCCTCCAACAAGACTCGCATTCGAATCGGTACTTCGTTTACGAGATCGAGGGAGGACCGCTTTTCAAATCTGGATCAATCGAGCCCTGAGAATACTTCATTGTTCAACTCCGACGGCGTGCATACCTTCGCGACCGGAGCGTTTGCGCCGGGTGTAACCGTCGACAAGGCTACCTACCGCATGTACGCGATCGATGGCGGCCTCAAAAAGAGCGGACTGGCGATCAACGGGCAATACTTCTTTCGCTGGCTAAACGACTTCGAAGCTGATGGCCCGCTTCCGCTCGCATCGACATTCGATCATGGCGGTGAACTGTCGGCCAGTTATTTTGTCGTTCCCAGGAAGCTGATTGTGTATGGACGCGGCTCCGGAGTCTATGGACAATTTGGCAACTCGTGGGAGTATGCCGGCGGCGTCAAATGGCACTTCCTTCCGACGGAGCGTTTATGGTTGAACGCCGAGGTGATGCGGGTCCACAAAGTTCCTTACACCGGAGCCTTTACACCATACAATGCAGGTCTTAATGGCTGGGTGCCAATGCTTCAGACGATCCTCGCTTTCTGACATCGACAACCTCTTCGCCGAGTGGTCATCCACAGAGCGCTACGCTTCCGCAACGCACCGTAACTACACTGGCAAAACTACCAGTATGAACGCCCTCGAAAGTCCCTAACATGACCCTTGACTGATGAATAACAGTCGGGCTCGGAACCGGCATCATGATGCAAGGAATGCCCTTGCTTAACGGACTCCGGACTCAGGAAACCAAAAAAGCTAACTGACAGGTGAACACAGTTTCTAAAAGAAGGAGACCATTGATCATGAGAGACAGGAAATCAATCGCGGTGGTGGTGACGCTGGCGTTTCTTACAACGTTGGTGACCGCAGTCGGGGCCCTCGCGCAAAGTGCAAACAGTGCGCATCCGGTCCAGGTGCCACAAGGTCAGAAACAGAAGATTCAGGGCGTCGTCAGTATCCGCAACGGCGATACCTTCAAAGTGCGGGATCCGAGCGGTAGCGAAACTACCGTGCTCTTGACGGCCAACACAGACGTGACTTCACACGCCAGAGGTCTCAGGGGCAAAAAGGATTACCCGGTGACTTACATCATGCGCGGCCTGCGTGTGCAATCCGAAGGCAGAGGAGATGCCGAAGGTAATCTGGTAGCCGATTGGGTCCGCTTTGATGAGCAGGACCTCCGCGCCGCTCAGGCGCTCGAGCAGACCGCTGAACTCGCCCAGGACAACGAGGCGCGGATTGCGGCTGCGGAACAGGCCGCTCGAGAGGCGGCGGCGAACGCCGAACGCATGGCCGGACAAATTGCGGAGAATACCGCGCTAGCCAATGACGCCAGGGCCAGGGCTGATGCGGCGCAAAAGACTGCTGATGATGCGTTCAAGGCGGCGGCGTTGGCCAACAACCGGATCAACGGACTCGATGATTACGAAACGATTCGCACCGTCTCGGTTCTCTTCAAACTAAACAGCAGCACTATTGACGAGACCGGAAGGCAAACGATCGATGAAGCGGCAGCGTGGGCCAAGGGCGAGAAGGCCAAAGGAAACGCTAACGGTTGGCTCGTTGAGGTGGTGGGGTTTGCAGATACTACCGGCAACACCGCGAAAAATAATGCCCTCAGCGAACGCCGTGCGAAGGCCGTAATTCAATACCTGGTGGGCGTGCATGGTTTGGATCTGCGCCGCCTGGTCCAACCCTTTGGCTTTGGGGAATCCAAACCCGTCGCCGATAACAAAACCGCGGAAGGGCGCAAGAAAAATCGACGCGTTGAGATCAGGATTTTGCAAAACAAGGGAATCGCAAATACGGGGAATTAGTTAGTAAGTCTCCTCCGCCTACGTTGAGCGGATCCTGTGTCACGCGCACGCTGAACACCTTCACCGGGCTGGAGAGTTGAATCAACACTCTCCGGCCCGCTTTCGATTAGTGCGCAGGAAGGTCTTGCGCGAGAAATCTTCTTTTCAATTTCGATTGCCGGACGACTCGCCTGTCTCACCTTCGCCGACTGGTTCCGCGCTTGTTCTGATGTTGGCAATATTTCCGGGTCGCACTTCAAACTCCACGAATACCGGCTTCTCGTTTCGGAGGATATCAAGAACGTGTGGGTAATCGTCCGCAAGGTAGTGGCATGAGATGTAGCCCGAACCTTTCATGGTATCGGCCGTTGGCATCGTCGTCGTGCTGTGATGAAAGTACGCAGCGCCAATGAGGTCATCATTATCATTTCGCAAGCCAATTATAGCCTGGTACGGATAAGCGATGATATTCTTCGCGCCCGCATAATAAGCCACGTCGTATTTCTTAATCTCAATGATTGCCATCACACTTATCTGCCTTTGACCGGATACTTCTTGAAAATTTTCGCGATGCCTTTATTGATGGGCTTGGAAACTGTCTTCGCATCTGCTTGCAAATCAGCGCTCGGGGCACGTTGCAGTACCTCCGTTATCGTGCCGCGAAAAACCACCCGGTCTGTTTTGCGATCAAACAGATCGATCACCAGCGTGCCCGTCGTAACATCCCACATTAGCATCGCGGAGCTACCCACCATTCCGCTGTAGGCAGGATTGACGACATGATAAAAGGGAACATTGGCAACCTGTAGATTGGGACCCGTCGCTGCCACATAAACTACGCGCAGGTCGGGATCGGTATCTACCTTCGTAAGCCCTCTGGAGGTGAGTTCGCGTTCCACCGCTTCGACGATCATTGCGTTCACGAACGGATTGCGCGCTTTGCCTTCATCAAACGCGAAGGTCTTGAAGTTTGAGAAATCGACATTCTTGTCGTGAGCAGCCGACGTCTTTTGCGCCTGGACCACCGTGCATAAAAGCGTGCTCGCTAAAACGACAATGCCTATTACGGTCAGGACAGATTTCATTTTTTCTCCTTCAAGATTCATTAGTGGTGCTCATGCTGAATGGCTCTGCGTTTTCCTGAAAGTCCGGTTTTATCCTAGGGTGAGACCAATAGAGTAGGTACCTGTCATTATTGACAGGGTTGCTTTGGGCTGCCGTTCTAGTATTAAGGGCTTGAACGAAAGTGGTTTTTACAACGAACCGATTTCTTCTCTGCGATCTCTGCGTATCTCTGTGATCTCTGCGTACTGTATTTAACGCAGAGATCACAGAGATACGCAGAGATCGCAGAGAAGACTTCAATCCCCGAAAGGGACTACTTTTCGTGCAAAGCCCGGATTAAGGGATTAAGGCTTTGCCGCGATGTGGTACAAGCGGCGCGCGGTGGCCAGGTATAGCGCATCGCCGATCAGCGCCGGAGGTGAATATAGCGGAGCATCCATCTCGATCTGCGCCAGTAATTCCTTTCGCCTTCCGGCACGAAGAACGGTCATGCTACCTGCAACGTTCCCAACATAAAGCCGGTCGCCGGCCAGCAGGAGGCATCCCCAGATTGCTTCGAGGGTATCGTGCTTCCAGACCGTTGCGCCGGTGGCCGCGTCCAGACAATAAATCGTTCCGCCCAGGTCCCCAACGTATAGCAGACCATCCTTCACAATGGGCGTTCCCACCACACGGCCAACCTCGCGAGAAGTCCAGAGGAGCCTGCTCTCGGTGACGTCTCCTCGTCCGTTGGGACTGATCGCATAAATCAACGAAGGTCCGTCGCCGTGCGTAGGGTCCATCCCCATAGCAATGAAGACGCGGCCGTCGGTGAAGACCGGTGAAGCAATGATAGAGCTGCGCGAAAGGACGCCGGGGCGCGGAAGCCAACGGGCGTCTTTCGGGTTGCCGTCAAATCGCCAGACTTCGTGACCCGAAGCCGCGTCGTAAGCGCGCAGCCAGCCATCTCCTCCACCGAAAAGCACCTGCATGCGCCCGTTGACATCGGCCGCCACAGGACTGGACCACTGGCCGTGCAGCACTTGGCCGCCCGCGCCAATAGCCCGCCAGACCACTTCGCCCGAGTGCTTGTCCACCGCGATCAAACTCGGAGCGCGCGGTGAAGGGACGCGCGTATGGCCTTCATTCTGGCCATTGGAGGTACTGACTATCAGCAGATCACCGACAGATAACACTTCGCTGTTGGTGGCTTCATGCGGGAAGACACCCAGTCGGGCGCACATGTCCAACTCCCAGACGATGTCGGCCGCAGTGTTGTCTCGGAAGACCTCTTCCCGATATGGACCACTGTTCTCGCCATCGCGGAAACCTTTTGTGTCGAGGCAACGGAGTTGGCACTCAGCGGTGACATAGTACAACCGGTTTCCTTCCACATACGGAGCACTTGTCGTCGAAGGCAGCAGGAACTCCCTAAGTCCTCGCTCCACTCGCGGAGCCACGTCCTGCCAAAGGAACTTGCCATCGGTTGCGCGAAAGGCCATGAGCACGCCGGATTCTTCCTGGTAGGCGGGGTTCATTTGCCTCGTGTTGTCGGTACCCACGTAGACCGCATCACCGGCAACTACGGGACGGCCAAACGTCTCGTCTCCCAACTCGACACTCCAGACGATGTTCCACCCTGTGCGTGTATCCCAGTCAACCGGAGGATTGCCCGGCGAATTGCTCATTTGGGCCACCGTCGTCTGAGATTGGGCGACGGAAGGCGCAGGCACAAGGGGTGAAACGACAGGCTCTGCGGATTCGACGCCAGCGATTCGATTCAACGCCCACTCCGCTTCGTCACGCAGTGAGGGATCGTTAGCGGCCGCTCTCAGCGCCTCGCGGGCTGTCTGTGCTTTCGGCCCGATGCTTCCCAGCGCCCCGGCCGCGCAGATGCGCACATAGAGGAATTCATCCTTCAGAGCTTCGATCAACTGCGGCACAGCGGACAGCGCCGCCGGGCCAATGCTTGCCAGGGCCTCAGCCGCCGCCCAGCGGACGCCGGGAATCGGATCGCCCACGGCTCTGGCAAGAGCCTCGGTCGCCGCGCCTGCTTTCGGACCGATTGACGCCAGGGCCTCCGCCGCGTAGATGCGGACGTGTGGTTCCTCGTGCGAGAGAGCCTTGACTAAAGCGCCTACCGAAGGACTGGCCCTCTCGCCCAAAGCGCCCAGGGCACGTGCGGCATCCCGCGCGACCAGCGAATCACCGTCTCTCAGTGCTTGTCTCAAGGCCGGTTGAATCCATTCTGTATTGGGCGCCAGGTCAATCAACGCATCAACGGCGCTGCGCCGGAAGTCGGTCCGCTCATCCCGAAGCAGGTCCACCAGCAACGGAATAGCCGGTGGACCGATCCGCCGGATGATTTCAAAAGTCTGACGATGCAGATCTTCATTGCGACGGTTGAGGAATCGTCTCAGCAAAGGCAGCGAACGCCCTGCGCCCTGGACCAGGGCGGCTTCGGCCATTGCCCGGACCTTTGGGTCGTTGGCCATCACGCGATTGGCCCAGTCAAGCACCAGGGCAGAGTTTCTGGAAGGGCGCGGCTGAGAGAGTGAACGCGTAGTTTGAGCGAGTACTGGTGCCGGCAGAATACAAAGCAGCGTGCAGATGAACAAATGTCGCATGGTCGCAGCGTGGATCGTTTACTTCGTGGATAACTCGACGATCTTTGAGCCGCGCAGGATCTTCGCCCGCAAGGGAGTTTTTGAATCGGGCCTTCCAATTTTGGAGAGCACGTTGAGATAACTTTGTCGATTACCTTCGACGACAACTCCGTTAACTTCCAGAATCACATCGCCTCCAAGCAATATGGTTTGCGTGTCGATAATGGCGCCTAGCTCTCCACCTTTTAGACCCAGACGTTCGGCGAGTGATTCCCTTTCCACATTTGAGACGAGGAAGCCGGCCGGTTGCGGCAGATTCAGAGCTCTTGCAAATGGGCCGAAGATCAAAACTCCTTCGATTCCGGACTGAGATGATGCACTATCAAACAACTTCGCTCGGGCTGCATTAACCGTCGCGGCAAACCCGACTCCCTGAAATTCGCCGGAGTCAGTCAGTATGCTGCTTACTATCCCGATCACTTCTCCGTCCCTGTTGAATACAGGACTGCCGGAGTTTCCTGGATTAATCGCGGCATCGGTCTGTAGGAATTCCACCGAGCTGAGAATTCCGTTGCGGCCCTGGTCTGGCCGGCGCGCGCTTATCCGGCCGACAGTGAGTGTGTTGCTCAGACCATACGGTGCTCCAACGATAAAAATATCGTCGCCGGTTTCAACCAGATCCGAATCACCCAGCTTCGCTGCAATCGCAGATCCTGGAACTCGATCGCACTGTATCAAGGCCACGTCTGCCGAGGCGGATGAGGCTATAACTCGCGCCGGCACTCGTTCTTCATTTGCAAACTCTACGAGCAAACGTCCCTCGCCCTCAATCACATGGGCGGCAGTAAGAATTTTTCCATCAGAGGAAATCAGTACGCCTGAACCCAACCCGGAATCATCAACTTCGCCGGAACGGTTGGGACCGGGTCGTCTTGCTTCTTCTGCATGGACGATTACTACAGATGGTTTTACACGACGGAAGGAATCACGCAGTTGTTGTGCATTCGTTAGGACGGAGTTTCCTACGATAATAAATAAGACCAGTACCGCTGTGGACGATTTGAACATCTGTACACTCTACCTGGCTGCGTATTTAGTCAGTGCGAGGTTTTGATTGAGTATGACGCCAAACTCAGTTCCGGATTTGACCTTTACCTCACTACCTTTCTTCAGCCGTCCGGCAACAGCGCCCGTGATCGCTCCGACACCGGCTCCGATGGCCAAACCTTTGCCACCACCAGCGATGGCGCCGATCACTGCACCGCCGGCTGCGCCGCCGCCAATAAACTTGGCCTTTCTATGGCTGGTCTTCTTGGCGGTAACGGTGCCTTCGTTATCGCTTGTTCCGCCAGACTCGGATAAGTCTGTCAAAGAGCCGTTGAGATGCCTTTGAATGCCATTTGGCAACGTTATGGAAGTGAATTGCACGTCCAGAGTCGCGGGCGTTCCCTTCTTGGCTGCTCGCTGTACTGCTGTTACCTGGCCACTTACCGTGCTTCCTTGCGGAGCTACAAGCACACCGCCGCTCGAATAGACCGGGTCGACGAGCGTCGTCGTAAATACATCGCCGACACGCGCCTTTTCTGAACCGAGATCCGAGTTGAGCCTGACTCGCAGGACATGACCGGACTTGACGGTGTAGTAAACCGGCGGCTTTTTCCTGGCAGTCTTCTTTTGCGCAAGCAAGACGTCAAAATTACCGGCCAGCACCAACAGCAGCGTCGCAACAATGATCTTCTTGTTTGAAATCCGAATCATGTGTGCGTCCTCTCTTTCCGGTTGCATCGACGGAGTGTATCGACCTGCAGATTGGGTCGTTACTGTCACTTTTAACAGGAGCCGCGGGTAAACTGGGATTGGAGTTACTTCTTCGGAGTCGCTTCTGCGGGGGTGAGTCTAGCGAGCGTTAAGAGAGGTACGTCACTGTAAAATTTGACAGTATCAGAGATTCGCTTTGCATGTAGGCGAGATAGTTGCCACGTAGCAATTTAGATGGCTCGCAAGCATGGCCCAATGAGGTTGCGTGGTGTGAGGGCCTGAAAGGCCGACCAGGTGTCGGCCCTTTGGTTTCTAATCCAGGCAAAGATCACCGCGCCACCTGATTGCGTTAGAGCTTTTCCGTCAAACCTATCAGAAGATTTTCTTGAATGCTCTTGTGAACCAGTTGCCCGCCTTCTTCGCACCTTTAGCGGTTTTGTTACCGACGTCCTCGCCCTTATCCGCTGCCTCCGCGCCTACAGCCTTCGTCTTTTCGGCGGCCACTTTCGCACCCTTGACGGTTGTGTCCTTCGCATCTTCAGCCTTATCGCCTACTTCAGCGCCGATGTCTTTCGTCTTCTCGCCAGCGGCCTTTGCACCCTTGACCGTAGCGTCCTTCGCATCTTCAGCCTTATCGCCTACTTCAGCGCCGACATCTTTTGTCTTCTCGCCAGCGGCCTTTGCGCCCTTGACCGTCGCGTCCTTTGCATCTTCAGCCTTATCGCCTACTTCAGCACCGACGTCTTTCGTCTTCTCGCCAGCGGCCTTTGCACCCTTGACCGTAGCGTCCTTCGCGTCTTCAGCCTTGTCACCGGCCTCGGCGGCGACGTCTTTCGTCTTCTCGCCAGCGGCCTTTGCACCCTTGACCGTCTTGTCTTTTACATCTTTCGCCTTGTCCGCCGTCTTTTCTGCGGTGTTCTTGTCTTGCGTGCGGTTTTCCTGTCCTACAGCCTGACCGCCTACCGCGATCAAAAGGACAAGCCCAAGCAATCCTGCCAATAAATCCTTACGCATACTCAGCCTCCCATGCAATGAATTAGAACGGTTATCTTCTGCCTTCATTACGCCGCAACTTCGATGCCACGTACAGACGAAGATGAGAAGTTATCAACCTTATTGACAGTCTGTCACAACTAAGGCACAACGGAGTACCGCAGGATGCAAAACGTGCGACTGTGCAGAACCAAAATCACTCAAACACACAGTATTGATACGTTGTGCTGATTTACTCAATAAGTGCGAATCCCGACTACTTGCAGCCTGTAAGAAACCTTCGCCTTCCGCGAGGCGTAGTTTGTAAACAACCTAAAATCTTTCACAGGAGAGCTAATGAAGAAAGCGATCGTTATTTCACTCGTCGCCCTGCTACTGAACTCTGCCAGCCCTTTCGTTTTCGCTCAGGCCTTGCGCCAGGCATCTGAAAAGGACTTTAACGCCGCTTACGATGCTCAAATCCGTAAAACGATGGAAACACTTCCTGACCTCCCGGGCATCGCGATCGTCGTAATCAAGGACGACCAGCCGATCTTTGTCCACGCGTACGGGATGGCGGATAAAGAAGCCGGCATAAAGGCCGATAGCGACACGCTTTTTTATACCGGCTCGTCTACCAAGTCTTTTACAGCGCTTGCAGCCGCGATGCTCGATCAGGAAGGCAAGATAAAGCTCTCTGATCCCGTTACAAAATATACTCTGGGAATTCGCTTCAAAAATGAGATACCGGACAAGATCACGATCCGAGATCTCCTGACACACACGAGTGGCCTGCGCAACGATGCCCTGGTCAACCGGCTCGCGTTTACGGCTGAGATCGACCAGCGTGAGATCGATCACGTCTTTGCCGAAGGCACCACTTTTAATGAGGCCAACTTTGGCAAGTACAACTATACAAACCTCGGCTACAACATTTACGGGCTCGCGCTGCATTACCAGTTGCACAAAAAATGGCAGGACGTGCTGCAAGAACGCATATTCGATCCCGCAGGTTTAAAACACACGACTGCGTATATTTCAAAGGCGCGCGCCAAAAAGTTCAAGGTCGTAGCTCCTTATGTCATTTCCACCGATGGATCCGATGCGGGCAAGATGGTCCGAAGCGGGCTGGAAAAGTCTGATGAGAACATGCAATCGGCTGGTGGAATTTTCATGAGCATTTCCGACCTCGGCCGGTGGCTTAATTTGAACATGAACGGCGGTAAGCTCGACGGCAAACAAGTAGTGCCCGCCGATATTATCCGCACAGTGCAAACAGGGTACACAAAGAGCACGCGGAACCAGCCGCCCTTCTCCGGCGATGGCGACTACGGGCTCGGATGGCAAATCGGCAAGTATCGCAACGACAAGGTGATCTATCATCATGGGGGCTATCCGGGTTATCGCAGCCATGTCTCATTTATGCCTGAGAGAAAGATCGCCGTCGGAGTTCTGGTGAATAACGACACGCTTGGTGGACGCCTGGCAGATATGCTCGCCGCGTACGCATATGACTGGTTACTGCAGACGGAGAATCTCGACGTCGATTACGCCCGGCAGCTGCAGGAAACTCTTACGTCCTATGAGAACCGAAAGCAGGGGATTGCTGATGAAGCCGCGGGGCGCGCAAAGAGAGAGTGGCAACTTACAAAACCGTTTACTGACTATGCCGGTAAGTATCGGAATGACCTCGTGGGTACGATTGAGATCGTGGCAAAAGAAAAAGCGCTTGCCGTGCGAATGGGCGACCTGAATACAGTCGCCACGCCTTTTACGCAAAAGGACACAATTCGCGTCGTGATGGTGCCCGGCGGAAACGGTGAGGTAATCGCCTTCGTAAAGGATGGTGAGGGAAAGTTTGGCTCAATAACTTACGACGGCGCCACATTTACGAAGCTGGCGCAATAATCTCTATACGCCGGTTGCGAAGATGCGGAGAATTACTGCCATGCCACACCGTCTCTCGTTCTTACTGCTATTGCTACTATCACTGAACGCGACTCTCAACGGTCAACAAACGTCCGCCAGTAAGATTCGTGAGGCGCTTGCGACTTCGGATTGCGCGAGCGTTGAAGGTACGCAGATCAAGATTTGCAAATACGACTACGTGTCAAATGGTTTGACAGTTGAGGCAATCACATTTCGTCCGGCGGGTGAAGGCCGCTTCCCCGGTGTCTTGATGATTCCTGGCTTCCAACGCACCGCGCTGGATCTGATTTCGCTCGGCGCAGCACTCGCACGTGAAGGCATCGCGGGTGTCGGTATTTCGCAGCCAGGCTTTGGTCGTTCGCAAGGTAAGCCGGATTATGTTGGACCAAACACACTGAAGGTCTTGAAAGAAGGATTCGAGAAGTTCAAACGCGAGCCTTACGTCAACCGTAACCGGTTAGGCATTTATGGTTTTTCGCGAGGCGGCATGGCGGCGTCGCTATTGGTTGTACAACTGGACGACGTTGACGCGGCAGTTCTCGGCGCAGGCATCTATGACTTCAAGAAAGCTCACGACGAAGCAACCATCGAAGGTATCCGTCACAATATGGAGGTTGAAAGCGGATGGACGGAGGCAGCGATACGAGAGCGATCTTCGGTGTTCAAGATGGAAAAGCTGAAGTGTCCTGTCCTCATCTTGCACGGTGAGAAAGATGAGAATGTACCAGTCACTCAGGCATATCTCTTGCGGGATCGACTAACAGAACTCAAAAAGGAATTCGAAATCAAGTTGTTTCCCGACCGGCCTCATGGCATAGGTCCGGAAGTAACGACGATGACCGTCGACTTCTTCAAGCGCCGTCTGTTACAAGCGAACAAAAAACTGACGAGATAAACTAATTTTGATTCAAGGCTTAGTGCCTGCTGACTGGTCCATTTCTCGATACCGGGCCCAACCACAACGTTCATCGCAGTTGTTGGCACTGCTTGACCCTATGTGTGTTACCGCACATACAGGAATGCTAGGATTTCGTTAACCAGGCTCAACGAGCCTCCTCATTGCCCAGTATGAGGCGAGGGCGCTACTGTGCGCTGAAACAGAGTAGCGCCCTTTTTTTTCTTCCATCCACGCTCAACAACGACTATTACTTCGCTACCAGCGGCACAAGAGTGCTGCAAACATTAACTAATAGCTGGCATCACGTGATACGCGTTCGAAGTGGGCGACGAGAGTAGCTCAAGGCTGGACCAGCAAGCGTCTCGAACCGGCATTTCGTAATGAAAAGATCCCAGGTCTTGAAACCCGAGATCTCTTCCACTCCCCGCGCTGGTGCTTAACTAAAAGCCGACGCGATTTTCACGCTGCTTGGCTTCGTTGACTTTCAAGAACCGTCCGCCTAGTTCCTGGCCGTTGAGTTTCTCAATCGCCGCTGCGCCTTCTTCCTTCGTTGACATCTCGACGAAGCCATAGCCACGCGAGCGACCTGTTTCACGATCTTCAATCAACGATACGCTTTCGACCGTGCCCGTTTGTGCGAATAATGTTTGTAGTTCATTTTTCGACGTTTCAAACGAGAGATTACCGACATAAAGTTTTGTAGACATAAGTTTCTTACCTTTCCCCTGGTGTATGGGGTTTCTCACTTCCAGAAGACTTCTCTCCTTCGGCGAGTTAACAGAAGCCTCCATGGTGAACATGTTGGCTTCCCAATTTGCCACCGAATTACATGTCCATGCCGCCGGGCATTGCCCTCGGCTTGTCATCTTCGTGTAGCTCAGAAATGAGCGCTTCAGTAGTGAGCATCAGCCCTGCGATTGACGCGGCATTTTGCAGCGCGCAACGTGTCACCTTGGCGGGATCAATGACACCCGCGGCCACAAGGTCTTCAAACTTTTCGGTCACTGCGTTATAGCCGATGTTTGGGTTCTTCTCTGCACGAACTTTCTCGACAATGACAGCGCCTTCTTTGCCGGCGTTTGAAACAATCTGACGCAGCGGCTCTTCCAATGCCCGCTTTACGATGTTGACGCCAATTTGTTCGTCTACGTCGCCGGCGGGTTCATCCTCGTGGTCCTCGAAGAGTTTGAATTTGTCGAGCACTTTCGCGGCGCGAATGAATACGACACCGCCGCCCGGCACGATGCCTTCTTCTACAGCCGCGCGCGTTGCATGCATCGCATCTTCGACGCGCGCCTTCTTCTCGTTGAGCTCGGTTTCCGTCGCTGCGCCGACGCGAATTACCGCGACGCCGCCAACGAGTTTCGCCAGTCGCTCTTGCAGTTTTTCGCGATCATAGTCCGAGGTAGAGTCTTCAATTTGAGTTTTTAGTGTTTTCACCCGAGCCTGGATAGCGCTCGTCTCGCCACCGCCATCGATGATAGTCGTGTTCTCTTTGTCGATCGTCACACGTCTTGCAGTGCCCAGGTCTTCGAGCTTGACGTTCTCGAGTTTGATCCCGAGGTCTTCGGTGATGACCTTACCACCTGTAAGTACCGCAACGTCTTCGAGCATCGCCTTACGACGATCACCGAAGCCCGGCGCCTTGACTGCTGCGACGTTGATCGTGCCACGGAGTCTGTTGACCACAAGAGTTGCTAATGCTTCACCTTCTACATCCTCCGCGATAATCAAGATTGGTTTGCCCAACTTAGCGACCTGCTCAAGAATGGGCAGCATGTCTCTCATCGCCGAAATCTTCTTTTCGCTGAGCAGAATGACCGGATTCTCGAG
>Ga0207708_10000043_pt1 | contig 121725 bp, 99 predicted proteins | sample KBSK5101metaG_FD_184340 | JGI IMG/M metagenome (GOLD analysis project Ga0207708, IMG submission 184340) | Corn, switchgrass and miscanthus rhizosphere microbial communities from Kellogg Biological Station, Michigan, USA - KBS K5-10-1 metaG... | ecosystem: Host-associated > Plants > Roots >...
TAACAATACGGGCCGAGTCGAAGCACGGAGTCATTATCGATCACGTTCGCTTTCATCTCGCGCGCGGAATCGTGATTGATGGTTTCGACATCTTTCCGAATCCTTATTACCGGGACGATTCAGGCAAGAAGTTGAATTTGCGACGCAATGGAATTCACGGGGACAGCGTGTTTGAACCTGAAGATGAATTTAACCGCGTGAAGACAAACGATCCGCCCGGTGCTTATACCTCAGCCTGGTACAACCGCGACCTCTGGACCAGCTACATCACAGTTCGCAATTGCAAGATCCATTATGAATGCCCACCTTCCGGATGCGGCGGCTCATACGATCCGATGCAGGATGACGATCGACTGTATCTAATTAAGTTCAATCAGTCGCATCACATCACGATAGAGGATAACGATCTCTTCGACGGCAAGAACTACCAGCGCAAGCCGGCCATAGATCTGCCATGCAGTGACGACGTGATCGTGCGTCGCAACCTGATAAGGAATTGCCATCGCGGCGTGGTCTCGAAGGGCGGAGGCCGTCGTGTCCTGATTGAAGCGAATGTATTTGTAGATAATTCGGGCGCGGCGTTTGCCGGAGGTTCAACTGATCCAAATCTATTCATTGACGGTCGCTATGGTGACCCTTGCTCGTTCGCAGTCTATGAATCGTATGACATGACCGCACGAAGCAATCTCGTTGTCTCGACACGTCCAGGCGAGCGACCCGTCGAGCCGATTGCGATTTGGGCAGCAAAGGATGCACTCATTGAGAACAATACTTTCGTTGGCATCGGTGAACGCGGAGTCGTGTTGATTCGTCCCGGCAATGAGGTTGATAGTCCCGCGAAAGGTTGTGCACGCTCCGTCCGTCTAACTCAAACCGAAAATCTGGCGATCAGAAATAACATCTTCATACTTTCGGGTGTTGTTGACGAGACGATGCTTTACCAGATTAGCGGCCAGGGAGTGAAGGTGAGCGGATTCGATCATCGCGACAATACCTTCTTCAATCGAGGACACGACATACCCGTCGGTGGGTTGGCGGATCCCAACCGCGAGCCCGGATTTAGCAAAGAAGATCCCAGGCTCGCGGGCGGCGCCGGCATGGATTTCAAGACGTGGATGGCGACGGCCCAATCAAGAGTGAAAGGTAGGGGAGTTTCATACCAGGTGCCGAACAACAAATGAGCGCAAACAACCATCTGCCTGAAGAACAACTGCACTTGTTGCGGCGCTTCGGATTACTGGAAGCAACAGCGCTCAACATGACGAACATGATCGGCATCGGGCCGTTCATTACGATCCCTCTCCTGCTATCGACGCTTGGTGGTCCACAGGCAATGCTCGGTTGGCTGGTGGCCTTAGTAATAACGATCTCTGACGGCATGATCTGGAGTGAACTGGGCGCTGCAATGCCGGGCTCGGGCGGTTCATATGTTTATTTACGCGAAGGGTTTGGCCGTGAAACTTTCGGCCGGTTGATGGGATTCTTATTCATCTGGCAATTCATCCTGAGTGGACCATTAGAGATTGCGTCAGGTTACATCGGCTTTACGCAATATCTTGGCTACATCTGGAAAGACATGAGTCGGATTCAATCACTCGCCGTGATTGTGGCGCTCGGTGCGCTGAATATCACGCTGCTCTACAGGCGCATTACTTTTATCGGCAAGCTAACCGTCAGTCTGTGGATTGGAACCATCCTGACGACGCTCGCGGTAATTGTAACCGGCGCATTCAATTTTAAGGCTGGCCTTGCTTTTGATTTCCCACCGGGTGCTTTCAATTTCTCGCTCGGATTCTTTCTGGGGTTGGGCGCGGCAACTCGAATCGGGATCTTTGATTACTTAGGCTATTACGATATCTGCTACATCGGCGACGAAGTGCGGCAACCAGGTCGAACCATACCGCGCTCTGTAATCATCAGCGTGATTGCGGTTGCTCTGATCTACATCGCAATAAACTTTTCGGTGATTGGAGTTGTGCCGTGGCGCGAGTTCGTACCGGCCGATAAGCATCCGGAATCCAATTTCATCGTTTCCATTTTCATGGAAAGGATCTATGGCAAGGGTGTAGCCACTTTCTTTACAGCGATGGTGCTCTGGACAGCGTTCGGGTCAGTGTTTGCACTGTTACTCGGTTATTCGCGTGTGCCGTACGCCGCCGCAATTGACGGATACTTCTTTAAAATCTTCGCCCGTCTTCATCCGAAGAAGAACTTTCCGTACATCTCGCTTGTCGTCCTGGGAGTGATAGCGATCGTGTGCAGTTTCTTTTCACTCGGAATGGTGATCGATGCGTTGATCACTACGCGAATTCTAATTCAGTTCATAGGCCAAATTGCGGCGGTATCACTTTTGCGGAAAAACGAGCCGGAGCTGCCTCGTCCGTATCGTATTTGGTTTTATCCGCTGCCGAATTTGCTGGCTCTGATCGGCTGGACATTCGTTTTTGCAACAACCGATTGGACCATCATTGCGTTCGGGTTAGGGACACTTGTCATTGGCGTGGTGTGTTTTATCCTGTGGTCTCGTCATACGCAACAATGGCCGTTCGCGAGAGCGGGGGAATTATCCGATGCCGTTTAATAGAGAGTTGTTCTCCCGCAAAGGCGCAAAGGCGCAAAGAAAACGAAGCGTGAGTTCCTGCATTTCCTTTGCGCCTTTGCGCCTTTGCGGGAAACTCTTTCTTATTTGCGCCACCTCGCTCCTGTTATGTGGCCTGGCGAGCACCACAACTGCTGAACAGATTCCTGCTTATCAGGTCGCACGGGTCATGACGCAACTGAAGATAGATGGTCGCCTCGACGAACGAGCCTGGGCAGATACCGCGTTGGTTGGCAGTTTCGTGAATAATCGTGATGGATCGCCGAGTAAGCTCACGACCGAAGCCCGAATCTTGTACGACGATAAGTTTATCTACTTCGCTTTTCGCGCGGTTGACGCCAACATTTGGGCGACAATGAAACGACGCGACGAACATCTATGGCTTGAAGAGGTCGTTGAAGTCTTTCTGCAGGCCAATCCCGAAACACCAAACTATATCGAGCTCGAAGTAAATCCACTCGGAACGATGCTTGATATTTACCTGCTCGACACACGTAAGCCGCTTCATTACGAGAGTTGGAATAGCGAAAAGTTGCGTTGGGCTGTACAGGTCGAAGGAACGGTAGACGGTAAGGATGGAGATCGCGAGTGGACCTGCGAGATCGCCTTGCCACTTGAAGACATTGCGACAGCCGCGCATCTTCCGCCGAGACCGGGCGATCGTTGGCGCATGAATTTGTATCGCGTTGAAAGCAAGCCGGAAGTCGCAGAGCTGGCGTGGTCGCCGACGTTGCAAAACGACTTTCATGTCTTGCCGCGTTTGGGCGAGATCGTTTTTACAGACCAGCGCGTTCCAAAATAACAACTATGCCGCAGCTTACGGAAAATGAGATCAATCAATTCAACCGCGATGGTTATCTGATGCGGAAAGCTTTGTTTGACGCGGAAGAGATGGATCTCCTGATTAGAATCGGCAAAACTGACAAAAGGTTGGAACGCGAAGCCCTGGAACGTAAGGATGCGAATGCGACTACCAGCAAACTGTGGTTAACCGACGTTCTGGAGGATGATATCTACAGCGCATTCGTCCGCTGTCTCCGACTCGTTGAGCCAATGGAACAGCTTCTGGGCGGAGAGGTTTATCACTATCACCACAAGATGATGCTAAAGGAGCCATTCGTTGGTGGTTCGTGGCAGTGGCATCAGGACTATGGTTATTGGTATTCGAACACTTGCCTGTTTCCATACATGGCAAGCTGCCTGATCGCTGTCGACAGCGCGACAAAAGAGAACGGCTGTCTGCAAGTGATAAGAGGCTCGCATCTGATGGGCCGAATTGACCATAACAAAACCGGCGATCAAACCGGTGCGGACGTTGATCGTGTGAATGAAGCGCTAAAACATCTGGAACTTGTTTACTGTGAAATGGAACCAGGGACCGCGCTCTTTTTTCACGCTAACCTGCTTCATCGATCGGATGCGAATCGTAGTCCAAACCCGCGTTGGTCTCTCATCTGTTGCTACAACGCGGCGCGTAACCCATGTAAAGGAAGAGCAAATCATCCCGAGTACAGTTATCTCGAAAGATGGCCGGATGAACGGATTAAGGAAATTGGAAGACGTCAGCTCAAAGAGTCAGTTTTACAGGATTGACATGATTATCAGGATTAACATGTAAATCATGTAAAGGAAGAGTACCAAATGAGTGATCATTCAAAGCTAACGAGACGAGAACTATTGAAAGCGGCCGGCGTTGCTGGTGTGGGACTTACTGCAGGCGGGTTCGCGACTGCCAATGGTGAAATTGAAGCGCCTCCTTCGAAACAGCAAACGATGATCGGGGTGAAGTTTGAGCCACGTGATGTTGTCCGAATCGGTATGGTCGGAGTTGGGCTTCGTGGCACGGATGTGCTGGGCGAGTTTTTGGCGATCGACAAAGTAGTGATCAACGCCGTCTGTGATGTCGTTAATGAGAAGTGTCTGCGCGCGGCTCAGCTCGTCGAAAAGGCCGGCCAGAAGAAGCCGGCGATCTATTCCAATGGTGAACGTGATTTTGAACGTCTTTCGTCTCGTGACGATCTCGATTTCATCTACATTGCTACGCCGTGGGAATGGCATGTTCCCCAGGTGCTTGCAGCCTTGAAAGCAGGAAAACACGTCGGTACAGAGGTTCCGGCTGCTTATACTCTCGAAGACTGTTGGAGCATCGTTGATGCTTCGGAAACAGCTCGCCGTCACTGCCTGATCATGGAGAACTGCTGCTACGACGATTCAGAAACGATGGTCCTGAACATGGTGCGCGCCGGACTGCTCGGCGATCTGGTACACGGGGAGTGTGCCTACAACCACGATCTGCGCGAAATATTGTTTGAGAACAAAGATGAGGGCCTGTGGCGGCGACGGCATCACACTCTTCGCGATAGCAATCTGTATCCGACGCATGGTCTCGGACCGATGGCGCAGTACATGAGCATCAACCGCGGCGACAAGTTTGATCACATCGTTTCAATGAGTTCGACTCATCTCGGGCTGGAAGCGTATCGCAAAGATCACGTGCCCGCAGGAGATCCGAAATGGAAAGAGAGCTACAAGACAGGTGACTACAATACCAGCATCGTAAAAACCGCTTTAGGTCGCACGATCATGTTGCAGCACAACGTCAGCACGCCTCGGCCGTACGATCGCATCAACCTGATTCAGGGCACGAAGGGAATCTTCCGCGATTATCCACCGCGGATATTTATTGACGGGCAGGCGGGAGGACACGGTTGGACCACGCTTGATAAGTACAAAGACCAATATGAGTCACCACTCTGGAAGAGCCAGGGTGAGACGGCGCGCAAACTGGGCGGGCACGGGGGAATGGATTATCTGATGTGCTACCGCCTGATCCAATGTATGCGTGAAGGTCTCGAGCCGGATATTGATGTCTACGACGCCGCCGCGTGGAGTGCGCCCGGTCCTTTGAGTCAAGTCTCAGTTGCGAAAGGAAGCGCGCCGGTGAAGTTCCCGGACTTCACGAGGGGGATATGGCAGCGCGCTCGGTCCTGATGCTCGAGGAATACTCACGCAAAGGCGCAAAGCCGCAAAGGAAGCCGCCAAGAAGTCCAGCCTCCTTCTTTGCGCCTTTCTTTGCGCCTTTTGCGCCTTTGCGCGAGAATCTCCCCCTCAAACTGGACCATTCAGCCGGTGCGCGCACTCGCGCATCAGATCCACCTCCCATGACGGACGCTTCGGACTATCGGGATGCGTTCGGTCTGACGGGATCCTTCCGGTGAGATTCAGGAAAACCGCCGCCGAGTGTTTGTATGCCGGAACAGGTGAACGAAAACTGACATTGCCCAGGTGTTGCAGCGCATCCGCCAGCCCGTAATACGCCGGATCGCCGGCCTCCCAAAGACGATCGCGCTCAGCGAACTTCTCTGGGGCAAACGTGGCCAACCCCAGTAAGTAATCCGAGCCATACTCAATCATATCGATTGCGAGATCGTTCCCGGTGTAAAGGCGAAAGTGAGGTCGCAGTTCGTCGCGTAGTGCCAGTCTCTCCCACTCCTTCTGTCGATCGAGAGACGAGTGCTTGAAGCCGATCAGTTCCGGTATCTCCATCAACCCGCGAATCGTTGCGTCGTCAAAGATCTCTCCATTTGGTGCGAACACTCGGCCCAGTTCGAAGCCCAGTATCGCAGGATAGCCATGACAGATTGCTCGGTAGCACGCCACCTTCTCGCGTGACTCTTTTCCGTGAAGGCGCTCGGTTTGACAGAGAATTGGGGTTCCGCCATGGTCGATGATCTGATCAATCTTCCGCCGATATTGTGAAACCACATCGCCATCGACGCCCTCGATGTAAGCACCCGCGACAAATTCTACACCTGGACCAAGCGCCTCGCGCGTCCACTTCAGAACCCGCAACTGTTCATCTTCGCCAAGGTAGTTGATGTAACCGGTATCCATGTTAACCGCATTACCCAGCCCGGCAATGTGCGTTGCGCGGAGGTGATTTTGGAGCGCTTCGACAGCAATGCTTCCATCGGGATTGAACGGCAAGAGTGCAGCGGCGATGCCATTCACCTTTCGACGTGGTTGTACGCGGCTGTTGAGTTCCTCAATTCCCATCACTCGTCTTTCTTCTGTGCCTTTACCTTTTTAAGCAGCACCGCGTTCCCAGATCGTTTGTATTCAGGGTCCAGAGGGTAGCAGCCGGATGGAAGACCAGCCCGTGGCGCCGTCGTGCAATCGCTGAACGTGCGACAAATGTTTTTGCGCTGGAGCGCATGACCCTTAATGATGTCAATCGGTAAAGAGGGATACGACAACACCATTCGTCCCAGGCCAACCAGGTCAGTCCAACCTCCGCGGACGGCGGCTTGTGCCACATGAGGCAGGAAGTCCTGAAGGTAACTGTAAGCCGAACCCACAATTATCAAGTCGGGGAATTGCTGCTTGAGTGTGCGAGTCACTTCCATTTGCCGGCAAACACCGAATAGCGGATCTTCCGGCGCAAGATAACCGTCCGATGGTGGATAAAACGCCGGTCGCTGAATGTGTGGATTGTAGTACGGGCTGCCGCCCGAGATGTTTACCAGCTTCACTCCTAATTGAGCGAGTAACCTCATGAACTGCACCGGTTCGCGAAGATCGTACTCGGTTGGATTTTCAGTACTAACGCCAAAGCCCCAGCGGTAGGGAAGCAGGTTGCCCAGCGGTTCCGGAATTCCTGTTCCGATCACGTCGGCGTAAAAGGGAACAGCATCGAACGCAGAAACTCGAACACCGATCAACAGGCGAGGCGCCACTCTGCGCACACCTTGCACTACCTCGCGCAGAAACCGGGTGCGGTTCTCAAAGCTACCGCCAAAGTCTCCCTCGCGCGTATGCGCGCTCAAAAACTCGTGGCCCAGGTATCCGTGACAATGCTTTATATCGATAAAGTCGAACCCGGCATCCTGAGCGATAATGGCCGCCTTACTAAAGTCTTCAACAATGTCTCGGATGTTTTGATCGCTCAACACCGGATAGTCAGAGGAGATGCCTAGTCGCCGATCCAGAATCGGATGGTGATAGAGGATTTGTGGCTCGGGACGGTTGTGAGCGTTCGGTCGGCTATAACGCCCTGAGTGAGTAAGCTGAAGTCCAACGAGCAGATCGGTGGCGGAGCCGGTGACACATCGATGCTGCGTAATCAATATTTCGCGAAGCGCAGTGAGATCCTCTTTTGAATGTTCGTTAATCGCGAGTTGGTTGGGATTGGCACGACCGTCGTGCCGAACAGCGACTGCTTCACCGCCCCAAATCAGTTTTGCACCGCTGGCGCCAAAATGTTTCCAGCGGCGAAAGGTTAGGTCAGTAGGCCGGCCATCTGCCGTGCCGTCCCAACCTTCCATCGGTTGTATTGCAAACCGATTTCCGAGATGGATACCACTCTTATCGATCGGTTGCCCGAGTGGTGACGAATCACCAGAGATCAATTTATCGTCGCATGGAATGTGAATCCGAAGCTTTGCCAGATAGGAGCGAAAGCTCTTGACGTCGCGCAAGCCGCCGAGATGTATCGAGGATGAGTTGGAAGAATGAAGTTTTGACCTTTGATCGCGGTCAGGCATAGGAAGTCTCTCCTCGAGCAGGCCGTCCAAAATTATAGATGAGTTCGTATCGAATAGGAGCTTAATTATGGCTTCGATGGCCTCACTCTTTGTGCTGTGCGAAAGCGGGATTCATACGTCCCGCAAGCGAACTGATCAAATCCCTTCAGTGAATGCAGCAGATACTCTCAATCCTTGTTGGACGATGAACCGGTATGCGATTAGGCGAGCAGTTACATCTACCTGAGTGATTAAGTATTTGTTACCAGTGGACCAATCGATCGAATCCCGGTAAGCGACTTTTTAGACCGATATTATTGGCGGTATCGCTATGGGCGGGCAGAAGCGTTGTTTCCACTCGCTCACGCGCTACATTCTAAAATGGGTACCGTCTGACTTCGAGACTTAATAGAAGCCAGAGATATTTGCAGCCTTCCGGAGCTGAAAGCAGAAGATCGTCGCTTAGAAAAGGTTATGCAGATCTGTCGCTAGAGAATGATGCGGTTGAAAGTGGAATCCGATAACTAATAGCTCACCGACCACACGGTCGGCCCTCCTTTTAGCTAACGCTATCTTAAGCAAATCAGTGATTTACACCTTGACTGAGCGCACGGTTCGGAGGGTGGTGAATTGGACCATCGGTAAGGACCGCTTTCAACTTTTCTCCGTTTTTAGGGGGGTGCAGATGTGTGACAGATCTGACCAGGGTCAGCCAGTTTGCTTGCAGACTGGTTCAGACCTTAGTTTTCAAAAACAGTGGCGAGATGTTCGTGGCACCTGCGAGCGTGATTGCAGTCGAGTAACGCGAGTCTACTCAGCTCACTTTGCGTCGCTTCGAACGAGATTGATTTCTGGGCTCGTACTTAAAAGTGCCTGGAAGTTTTGTGGGGAGCTCCGAACTATCGTCAATAATCGTCTCGACGTGCACGCCGGCGAGGCGTGCGTATTCCAAAAGAACAATGAGCGTAGGCTCATTCTTACCTAATTCATAATCTGAAAATCCTGGTGTATGGAATGTCTTCCTCTATTCCTAAACTCTTGTGGAGTTCAGTCTGCGAAAGACCAGCGTGATTCGAATTTTTTCTGAGTTTCTCGGCGAGCCGTTCCGGCCGCCGACGTGCGTGGCCCATCAGCCGCGACCTCCTCGTGAGATGGAGATCGCGAGTTTAGGTCTATCCGTTGTTGCGGATGATGGATGGCTGGGGTTCTGCTTCGCCGTGAGTATGAATCCCTCATACACACCAGCGATGCTCATCTCCGGACATTGGAGGGCGAGCTACGCATTACCTACTTGCTACTTCAAAACTTAGCACGCCAAGAATATCAGAGTGGGAGGATGTTGAGCACGTCTCTTTTATTAAGCCTTAGAGATTCTGTCGGAGTTCGATATTTTGAAAGTTCAGGATCGGAAACGCTCTTGAGCGTAAAACCACTAATGTGCGGCTTACTCTGATACGAGACTTTTCCCTTTAGGCACAGTCTTAAAGTGAAAGAACGACTAGGAACCCAAGGCCGAAATCCAACGATTGACGGCAGGTGCGCTAATTTTTTCTCGAATCAAGATGGAGTAAGTTTTGACCCACCTTTTTCGGGCTGCTGAACGTGCAAATTCACACCGCAATGGACCACTCGCAGCGTTTCGCCGCTGTTGTGCGTGTGTTGTGTTTCAAACGTCCAATTATACTTACTCTTACTATTAGAAGCGGGTCCAACCTGCCCATACGGCAAGTGGGAATCACATTCTTCGCGAAGCCTCGCCATCTTGTCCTTAATGTCGGACTTGTTTACGTAACAGAACATGTAGCCAGAACGTTCTCGTCCGGTCGAGTAGCGCTCCACAAGTTGCCCAATTCCACGTTCATACTTAGGGTAACTTCCGTAGAGCTTTGCTTCGCCAAGGCGCTTGCGCGACGTGGAAAGAATTGTGATGGTTATATCCACGTGGCCTTTACTGTTCATTTCCCGGTGCGCTTCAATCAGTTTACGGATGCTGAGCCTACCAGCTAATGTTGTCGAGAGACTGTCTTCAGAATTGTCTCTGAGGTTATTAGCGTTGTCTTCCAGCCACCTAATTGCGTCAGCAATGTGAATCTCAAGCGCGTCGTCAAATTCCTCATCCGTAGAATTTGGGTCTAAAAGTGGCCGAAGCTCAGGAGAATTCAATAACCATGCCTGGATTGAGTCAGGAACTGGTTCCATGTCAAATATTGGCTATTGAGTCTGGAATGACGGGCTTCCATCCGAGTAACACTTGATTGGTCATCTCTTCTGCACGCTCACCTAAACTACCTCGCACGGAAAGACTCGCAAGGGTCTGACGCACCTCGCCGAGAGCGACGTCCTTTTCTTCGCCTTCAAAATCAGTCTTCTTGAACGTGGTGGTTAAAAAAGGAGGGTCGGATCCCGCCAGCACTTGAAGAACGGTAGTAACATCTGCAAAGTTGACACCCAAGTCCCCACTAATTTGCTTGATGTTTGAGAGCATCAGAGGATCTTCGACCTGCAATTGGAAGTAGCGCCATATAGCCTCTGTGATCTCATGCCATTTTTTCTCCGAACCGAAGGCCGCCTCGACCACAACTTGCGCCCGCCCGAGCCAATCCCTGCCGAGACCTAATATCAACGGGTTTGCGGGTCGGTACGTAAGGTCGAAGACAGAATCAGCCAGCCATCTCTTAAAGCTTGGATTATCGCTGAACTGCTTGAACAGCTCCGTGTGATCACTCAGCATCTCCAAGATTACTCGCTGCAGAGCCTTGTCATGTTCGACACGCGCATTCTGTTTGTCAGAATTTCGGATGGCATTCTGATAGGCCTTGTCAGCTGCTACCTTTTCAGGGAGTTCGTCCTCAATAACTCTGCGGATTTTGTCGGCATCCTTCCAGTCGATATTTCCGAATTGTTCGTTAAAGGTCTTGATAATGTTTGACAGCTTCTCAAATTCCGGCTCCGGTTTCGCGGCTCCACCGCCCGGCTCCGCCGGCAATAGTTGCGCGTCCTCATCCTTGAGGCTAAGGCTGATTGTTGCCCGAACCTCCGGTCGGTAACTATCCATGTCAATAGCTTCCAATACACCCTTCGAGAGATCGTCCTCCTTGGGTGCTGGAAGTTTTGGTATGAGGAAATTCAAAAAAATTGAGAGCTTTTCCCACTCCAAGTGTCCATACGGAAGGATTGACGAGAGGAAGTTATAGGAGCGACAAAAGTCCTTTGCGTTGGCTTTGAATCGTACCTGCTCTTCCTCCTCCAATGTATCAGTGTAAATTGCCACACAAGCATCAAGGATCGGGTCCAGCTGATCACGATCGGCCCCACTAACATACAATGCCGCCAGCATATCTACTTGTTCCCATAGATAAACTTGCTGGCTATCGAGATCTGACTTGAGGTCGTGCAATTTGTTAGGATTTGTTTCTCGTCCAAGGACCGTGCTTCGGTAATAGTCTTGAAATGCCTCAACGATAACTTCGGTACTGTTGGCGAAATCCAAAACGAAAGTGTCGTGTTTCTGTGGGTGGGCTCGATTCAATCGAGATAAAGTCTGAACTGCCATGATTCCTGCAAGCGGTTTGTCTATGTACATTGTATGCAACAGTGGCTCATCAAATCCGGTAAGGTACTTATTCGCCACCACCAGCAAGCGGTAAGGATCTGTCTTGAAATGCGTCTCTATTTTGGAAGAAGGGAAAGCATTAAGTGTTGTTTCAGTAACCTTTCGCCCGTCGAACTCATGCTCACCAGAGAAGGCCACAATAGACCGGTACGGGCTCTTTAATTCCACCAAGTAAGTACTTATTGACATGAAATACCGGTACGCTCGTTCGATGCCCGCGCAGACGACCATGCCGCGCGCCTGTCCTCCGATTTTCCTCCCGCCAATCACTTGCTCAATGAAGTGATCCACCATGATTTCTGCCTTTTTGCGGATTGCCAGCTCGTGGCGCTCGGCATAATGGCGCAGGCGCTTCATCGCTCGGTCTTTGTCGAAGGTTGGATCCTGCTCGATAGCTTTGGCTATTTGAAAGTAGCTCTCTATTGGTGTGTAGTTCTGGAGAACGTCCATGATGAAGCCCTCTTGTATAGCTTGCTTCATTGTGTACGTGTCGAACGCTTCGCGTTGACCAGAGTTCATGGGCGTACCGAAAAGCTCTAAGGTTCGACCCTTCGGCGTTGCGGTAAAACCAAAATAACTCGCGTTGTCGATCATCTTGCGTTGCTTGATAATACGAGCGATGATCTCATCCGACGTTTCCGTTTCGGCGGCTTCAACGTTGGATAAAGCCATGCTCATTTGCGCAGCCGTCCGTCCCCCCTGGCTGGAATGCGCCTCGTCAATAATTATTGCGTAACGCCTCCCACGATGAGCGCTTCCCAGTTCGTCCAGTACAAAGGGAAATTTCTGTAGGGTAGTGATGATGATCTTCTTACCCTCGTTTATGAATTTACGTAGTGCAGCGGAGTCTTCAGAATGGCCGACCAACGAAGCGACTTGATCGAAGGATTTGATCGTTTCTTTGATTTGTTTGTCGAGTACAGTGCGATCGTTAATTATAATTATGGAATCAAATAACGGGGTCGTCGATATCGCGACACCAGGCAACTTCTGCTTTAATCCCACTAATTGGTTAGCTAACCATGCGATGGTGTTGCTCTTACCGCTGCCAGCGGAGTGCTGGATCAAATATCGTTGTCCAACACCATGTGAATCTGCGTGATCGAGTAATCTGCGCACCGCACGCAATTGATGGTAGCGAGGAAAGATTTGCTTGGATTTAGCACGGCCGCGCTCGTCTTTCTCGACCACCATCTGCGCAAAGTTTTGAATAATGTTTGCGAGTGAGTGAGGCTCAAGCACATCCTTCCATAAATAGTCGGTCTTGATTCCGTACGGATTGGGAGGATTGCCGGCTCCATCCTTGTACCCTTTGTTAAATGGCAAGAACCACGACGCCTTGCCCTGTAAGTGAGTACAGAAGCGCACCTCCTGATCGTCTACCGCGAAGTGGACCATGCAACGGCCAAATTGAAATAACAGCTCGCGAGGATCTCGATCGCGTTGATACTGGGTCACTGCATCCGCGACAGTCTGTTTCGTTAATCGATTCTTTAGTTCGAACGTTACGATTGGAAGCCCATTAATAAAGAGCACCATGTCGAGTGCGAGACGGGCTTCGTCCTTACTAAAGCGCAATTGACGTGTAACACTGAAAATGTTCTGCGCAAACTTCGTCGCCGCCTCTTCATTCCCTGGGGATGGAAGATAATAGAATAGTCGGATGCCGCTCACTGGTCCGTGGCTGAAACCGTGACGGAGGACCTGGACTACGCCGTGTTTCGTTATTTCGCCCTGCAAGCGGTTAAGGAACTGCAGGCGTTTTGGTCCATCTAATCCAATGTCTAGCTGACTAACGACTTCAGGCTGAGTAGCGTTGAGAAACTCAAGCAGTTTGACTAGATCCAATCCATGATCGCGATCATAGTCTTGCGGCAAGCCTTGTACATAGCACTGACGTGGCTCTTGAGCCTCTAGATCCGCCAAGCGGTTTTCTTCAGCACCCATAGATGACACGGCAGTCAGATGGGAGCAGATCAGCGCCTCAAGCCCTGCCTCACCGATGTTCGTTGTTGCCATTTTCTTCGTCTAGGTAGTCAATGTAATCCGTTTTGGCCCATTCCTGGCTTAACTGAGCTCTATCAATGGATTTTCCATTGGTTGGCCGTAGGTCGCGTATATCAATTTGTCCAGTAACAACATCTGATATAAGGCGGTCGCGATATTCTCGGATAAGTTCGAACTCATGTTGTTCCTTCTGTAAGGCCTCCTCAATGGGAACGAGTTCTTTTGCTATCCATTCGACGATTTGCCTTTGCTCACCTTCTTCCTTGGGCATCGAGATATGAAACGCACCAAGGGCGGATTCCGCTATAGCGGGATACGCAATACCCAACGCGCTTGCGGTTACCCGATCGATGAATGCATTTCCCTGGATAACCAAGCTAAGAAATTCGGGATCGACCCCACGGCGAGGCGTGAGCACCGCGAATCCAGTAGAACCTACCAAATTAGAGACTTCTTCTCTAAAAAAATAAACCGCCCGCAAGTAAGTTCTGACCGTGGAAAGAATTGTGTCACCTTGGCGAATCACCCGGCGCGCTCGTGAAGGCGCCTCGGAGAATGTCATTTCTTCCGGTTCACGGACTAGTTTTCGAGTACCGACAGATCCAATATCGATGTAGCGAAATCTATACTCCTCAGGAGTATTCTCCGGTAGTGTCAATTGATTTATGTGCGCCCAATATTTGAGAGGCCTTATTTCCCAGCGAACCGGAACATCGCCAAGCCAATCGATGCCCGAAGACTGGAGCGATTCATCTTGCTTCAGGCCTTTGGTTACGGCTCCATGAATAATTGTTTGCTTCTGTTCGTTCAAGATGTCGATTAGCCGCCGCTTATTTCTAAGCATTCGCCCGATCTCGCCATCTCGCGCTTGAAGGTAAATAACTATCTTCTGCTGCTCTTCTAGTGGAGGAATCAAGACTGGTATTGTTTTGAACCGATCAAAGTAAAGTCGGTTTCGCTCATACATAATTCCGTATGAGTGTCTTGCGAACTGCGCCTGATAGAGTGGCGTTCGATAGAGGTAATGAAAATAGCCAGGCTCGACCTCCCGTCGGGACCGCGCCACTGCATACGCAGGGCTCAACAGGCCTTCTTGATCGCTAACCCCAATGGAGCCCATGAAAGCGTTCATGAGGTTGTACCCCAAATCTCCCGGAAGTATACGTTTGTACGCGGACCGATCGCTCGAGGCCCTAGTCTTGCGACCGGTCTCAGATTGCTTGGTGATACCAAGAAAACGGTTGATAGAAAGCAATTCCAAATCGGGATGTCCGGTATCTACAATCTCTCGAAACAGGGCACCGGTCCTGATAACTTCCCAGTGTGATGGCACCCGAGGCAAGAAGTCGGCCCTGCCATGAGAGTAAGCCTCGTATGATGGAAATACTTCCGCTGTCATGCGTTAGCCCGAACGACGGTAGAGAGGAGATCTTTTGACTGGTCTTCAAGTTGAAGAATCTCTTCGCGAATCTCATTTAGCGTGCGCATGCGTGTTGGCTTGAAAAAGTGCAACGCAAATGAAATTTCATAGCCGACCTTAGTTCCATCGGGATCAATCCATGCATCAGGCGCATACGGTAAAACTTCGCGCTTAAAGAAAGCCTCTATTCCACCAATCTCCAGTAACGGCACTCGCTCAGTGTCTCGTAGCTGCGGATCCGGTTCGTACTCCACGATCTCTGGCCTCTCGTCCCTGATGAGGAATTTGCCATAGAGTCTCTCGCGTGTGTAATTGGTTTCCCTCTTGGGCTTGCTCGGTTTGCCCGAAAGTACTGGTGCAGCATCTTCGTCACGCTCGCTGAGCGCCCGTTGGATGAGTTTACGTTCGGCAGAATTGAGTTGGAGGGCAACATTCTTCGCGGCGGCATCAAAGCGCTCGCGAAAAACATTGTGGTCCATGAAAAGCTCGTCACCTATGACCTCCCAGATGGCCTTCGCGGCTAAGTGAAGCTGTTGGTCGCGTGCCCATGTTTGAGGATCGAGCAACTTGTTTCGCCTCTTTTCAGGAATCGCCTTCTTCTTTGTTGATGCGGCTTCGTCGCCCTCATCTTCTGTAGACTCATCCTCGCCGAAGAGTATTTGCTCAATGTCACCGCGCACACCGTTAAAGTCGTCATATATTGAACTGCCGAAGCGGTTGAATAGCTCGTGACGAAGCGTAGCGTCGCCTGAAGCGAATCGAAGTCCTTCTACGCTCGCACGGTTGAACTGGCTTCTCAGGCGCAAGGGCCGCTCGACTGTAATCTTCCAGTGTCCGAACGTTTCGTTCGTGAAGATCTTTGAGTTTTCTGTTTCTCTAAAATCAAGGAGCGTGCTAACGATGCGCGATATATGTTCTGGCCTAAGTTCACAGTTCTTCTTACCGAGGTTCTTTTGGAGCAGTTGGAACCACTGAGTGGCATCAATTAATTGAACCTTGCCTTTGCGAGCTTCGGCTTTTCTATTAGTAAGCACCCAAATATAGGTCGCAATTCCGGTGTTATAAAACATGTTCAGAGGCAAGGCGATAATCGCTTCGAGCCAGTCGTTCTCCAATATCCACCTACGGATATTGCTTTCACCCTGGCCGGCATCTCCAGTGAAAAGCGCTGATCCGTTATGGACCACGGCGATGCGACTCCCCAGTTTGGTGCGGTCCTTCATCTTGGCTAACTTGTTTACCAAAAACATGAGTTGGCCGTCAGACGAGCGCGTCAGAAGCTTGTATTCCGGGTCGCCGCCGTGAGAGATAACAAAGCGCGGATCCTTTAGATCCACCCTTCCACCCATCCGCTCTAGATCAGTCTTCCAACTTTTGCCGTAAGGAGGATTCGAAAGCATGAAGTCAAACTGGCGAGAAGGAAAGGCATCATTAGACAGTGTCGACTTGTCTGCACCGCCGACTATGTTTTCGGCCTCTTGACCTTCGCCTTTGAGTAGTAAGTCTGCCTTGCAGATGGCGTAGGTCTCGGGGTTAATTTCTTGTCCGAAGAGGTGGATCGATACTTCCCTCTTGTGAGCGCCCGCAAGCTTGAGCAGGGCCTCTTCGGCTACGGTGAGCATTCCCCCTGTTCCGCAGGCTCCGTCGTACAAAAGGTAAGTCCCAGATTCAATCTTGTCAGCAATAGGCACGAACAAAAGTTGAGCCATCAACCGGATGACCTCGCGAGGCGTGAAATGCTCGCCGGCCTCCTCGTTGTTCTCTTCATTAAACTTCAGGATTAGCGCCTCGAACACCGTGCCCATTGCATGATTGTCCATTGCGGGCAGAATCTCTCGGCCATCTCCATCTTTCACGGAGAACGGTGAAAAGTTGACCGTTGGATCAAGAAACCTTTCAATTATGCTGCCGAGGATGTTTGCGTCAATCAGCGTCGAGATTTGATTTCGGAACTTAAACTTCTCGATGATCTCTTGGACGTTTGGTGAGAACCCATTTAGATAAGCTTCAAAGTCTTGTCTCAATTGCTGGTTCTGCGCAATCGACTTGAGATCACGCAGTGTGAACGGTGAAGTATTATAGAAAGCCTGTCCCGAAGCCTTGATAAGACCCTGACGCTGATCAGTAATACCCGCACCATCCAGCGTCTTTTTCATTTCGAGTACGGCTGACTTGGTCGGCTCCAGAACAGCGTCCAGTCGACGAATCACCGTCATCGGGAGGATCACGTCGCGATACTTGCCACGCACATATACGTCGCGAAGATGATCGTCCGCTATGTTCCAGATGAAGTTTGCTATCCAAGTTAGTTGACCGTTTTCCATCTTAAATTATCGTATTAGGTTGGAATTGCAATGCAATCAACGACGTTAACTTCCGACGAATAAGTGAAGTCTCTCGGAAGGACAGGCTATTTTGCACTACTCCTTGGAAGATTTCTAGCATAGTCCCAATTTACGAGGCAAAACTCTGGATGTTGCGGAATTGAGCGCGGCCGCCTAGGATCATTGTTTGTGTCCTTCCTTGCATCCACTTTGAGAGGAGGCTCACGGGCCTGCAAGAGTTTCCCTCCCTAATTCCATATTTCAAATAATGGTGAAGCCATGCGTACAAGCGTGCCGTCTAATCTACTGAGTGGGTCATTGTTTTCATTATGAAAGGTTATGCGGGATCAAAAATCAGACGTCGCTTTTTACATACATTCAACGCGTTGCTTATTACAACAACCGTGATCTAAGAGCCACGTTTTGTACGCGGTTGGCTATCGCAGGTTATGACGCATTCACGATCAAAGCACTAATGGGCCATCGCGATATGAAGACTACCGAAAGGTATATCCGGGCTCATCGACTCACGCGTCAAGTGGCTTTGGTGGAAGAAAATGTCCACAAATTGGCCACAAATGAAATACGGCCGCCAATGCTGGCAGCCGTAAGTAATTGATTCTAATGGTCGGGGCGAGAGGATTCGAACCTCCGACCTCACGGTCCCGAATGAAGCGAAGTAGGAAAAGTTAACTATTGATTTTGAATCGAGTTGCAGCCACGAGCAAAATCAATGGTTTTTGCATCGGGTGACATCCCTTCTCATCCGTTACCAGTCACTTTCCATTTATTCCTGCCACAAATTTGCCACAACGGAAGAAGAGCGATAAGTCCGTTTATAAGTCTGCTCTCTTGGTCATCTTGGGTTACTGCGCTAGTCCGAACGCGACGAAAAACAAGTTGGGGCGTACAATATCGGTGCGTAACTAAGACTGAATCAATCTCAAGAATCCCATGACACTCTTTAAGTACATTCGGCCCGAACGAATTGATGTGATTCAGAACCTTGAGATCCGTTTTACTCAACCGGATGCTCTCAATGATCCTTTCGAACTTCAACCTCACTTTGACTCACTCATTGCAGAAGCGGACGTTCTGGCAAACTTACCTGAATCACCCGCGGACTTGCGACCGATGGTCAAGCAAGCATATGAATTGGTTCCGGAGCTTCAGGCAATACCGTTAGATTTTGCCATGCATGCCATGGAGGAGTTCATGGCCACCGAGGATGCTCGGCAGGCGACTGCCGAGGGTTTAAGGATTTTTCTGAAATCGATGCGTGATGGCGCGGCCGGAGTTCGCCAGACAATTCACCGCACGTTTAATGAGAACGTTGGTTTACTCAGCCTTTCGGAAATCCCTGATAACGAATTGATGTGGGCCCATTACGCTGATAGACACACAGGCTTGGTTCTCTGTTTTGATGAACAGCATGCCTTCTTCAATCGACGACGAACAGAAAACGATGAATTTTACTTCGTCCGCAAAGTGCGTTACTCCGATGACCCGCCAGTCTCGCTAACGACTATAGATGGTGACGCACTTCTCATCACAAAGGGAACAAAATGGTCTTATGAAAGAGAGTGGCGGATGCTAGTTCCGTTGAGGGATTCTACACGGTCAATGCCGATTGCTGGCGACACAGTACATTTATTTGCATTTCCGCCTGATGCATTGCGAGGTGTTATTCTCGGCGTAAACGCCACGCAGGGTACCGAAGCTGAGGTAAAGAATCTCTTGAGCAGACCGGAACTTCGACATATCGGAATAACACGGGCAATACTGGATCTTGACTCACGGACTGTTCAATACATCCCAATGCGATTAGTTGGTTGCGTCAAGTGACTGAACCAAGCATTTCGTGCGCCGAAAACTGATAATCAGTTATGTATGAGTAGGGATTTGAAAGGTTGATCGGGCGCTTTGCGGGTTTGCGGCACGATGCTAACGATCACCTTTTCTTAGCTACTTTCCGCTTGGTTCTTCTTTTCGGCGGAGGTTTCTCCACCAAATTGAATTCTCGATTGGACCAGCGCCGAACGAAGCTTTCCTGTTCAGACGACAGACCAGCCTGGTCAATATCAGCTTCATAGCTTTGAGGACTAACTTCCTCGAATCTTGCCAGTAAGGGATATCTAAAAACGGCTAAAAATGGGGCCGAGGACTGTCGCAGGCCTCGCATGAATTCTGCAGTGAGATTCCCCTTCCGATTCGCAGTCGACTCCAGTGCTGTTGCGACTACGGTGAAACCGCCAAATATCAGCTCGCTGTCCCACGCTTCATCGACAGTTACTACATTCTCAGTCGGATCGTGTTCAAAATAATAACGACCCATTAAATGAGCCTCTATGTGTTTGCCCCAAGGCAGAGTAGTCTGGAATAAAACCTTACCGACGGTTCGAACCTCATTTTGGTCTCGCTTTGTCTTCTCAATCTGGGTGGCGCCTATTCCATAATAACTGTGCGAAACCCCTCTAAGCAGCACGCCTAGAAGCTGACCAGCTGGCGACCACGCCATGGGGAATAGCTTCTGGTGAATATAATTAAAGAATTCAGATGCCCCATGCCACTGTATAAACTGTTTCGCTGTTATATCACGTCGCCAGAACGCGATGTTAGCTACGCCCAGGCTTTCTTTTGCTAACTTTTTAATATTTGAACGGCAGTCATCATATATTTGGTCACTTATGTTTTGCCAGAATTGAATTTGAGATTGATCCGTTTTTTCCCGTCTAGGGTGACGCAGGGATACAGGTATGTATGTATTTATCTCTAAGGCTAGTTCCGCGTCGAAAGTATTATGACTTTGTATCGCGGTCGTCAGATTTTCGGTGATAGATCTTGATATCGTGTCAAGGTTTTCCTTGGCAGCACTCAAGAGATCTGCTAATGGATCCAAGACCGTTGAGCGAGTAGTGACGTATTCAAATTCTAAATCATCGCGCCTGCGATGATTAGCCGGTTCATGACCCCAGAGTATGTATCGTTTTATACAATCATCAGCAACTCGTCTTCGCACTTTCGAACTAGGAACTAAGAACTGCAAGCACCGAGCAGCAAACGATATGAGGTTCCAACCATTTCTATCATTAATCTCCCTAGTGTGAGCTTCGTTCAGGAGCATTGTTAGGATTTGATCCGCGGCGCCCTCTAAGTGATCGTCCTGCAACTGTATCGCAAGCTGTGCCACAATGTCCCATTCACGTCTTGCGACTCTCTTAACAAGAACATTTTTTAGCGCTTCTGGCGTGATATTGGTCCGCACCAAATGATAAGCCGTGAAGTACTCCAAAAAAGTTCGATGTGTGAACTGGTACAAACCTGCTCCAGTATCCGTAAAAACCCAGGCCCTCCCCTTACAAAAGTCAATGAATTCCTTGGCGGAAAGCTTCGCCTCGTCTCGGTCGTCGTAACGACGCTCAAGAAGGTAATCAGCCGTCTTTTCGATCAATGTCCTCTCATCTACGCCACTTTGGAGCTTCGCATCGGTATAAATCCAATGAGCTAAGAACATCATCGCTGGCCGAATATGAGCTTCGAAGGGAAGGGGCACCATAATACCGCGATTCTTGTCCCATCTCTCAAACAACATCACTGCGCACTTCTCGTAGAGGTCTGGACGGTTCTGGGGAATATAATTCTCGCCGCGATAGATATTGCACATCAAAGCCAGCATTAGCGGATTCGATCTCAGATCCGGCACGATCGCACTTTCTTTCAGAAATGATTCTGATTTTTGCTCTCTTTGTGTGGGTGTAAGCTCATCATCAACCGAAAACCATTTGGTGACGTACTCCGTAATCTGTGCTTCGTTAAAAGGTGCAAGGCTATAGGTCTCAAAGCGGTCTTCACTTAGTGGTGCTTGCTCATATCCAACCTCTCGCGAGGTTACCAATACAGGGACTGAGGGGTACAGGTTACAGAAAGCCTCAATGTCATTTGTAATTTTTTGGCGATGATTTGTTTCAAGAAGTTCGTCGAGACCATCAAAAATTACGACTGCCCTGCCGTTGAGTAGCAGATACTCAAAAGCACCAGTCGGGGGTTTTATCTGGTAGTCAGACTTTGATTGAAGCTCCATGAATTCTACGATCGAACAGTTTTTCGCCTTTTTCTCCGCACCGTAGTCCCTCAACACAAGCGGGATCGGGGTTAGCTGCCTACCAGCAAAATACCTCTGGTCATACCTTTCTGATAGGTCGTAACAGATCTTATTTACGAGGGTTGACTTACCTCCACCGGGATTTCCTAGTAGGACCGCGCGGTAAATCCCAGATAGAAAAGTCGGAAGGGTGAGGCCTTCAACGCTCACACCGCCGGCGCTACTCTTTCTGCGCACGACCTCCAAAAAGGAAGGGGCCACATAGATATCGTCAATGGCTAACCGTCGCGCGGAGTCAAAGTTCGGTGGCGTGATTCGCCCGCGACTTTCTGAGATCTGATTCCGGTATTTTTTTTCGAATTCCAGGATGGCATTAATGTCTGGCTTCTGACGACCAGTCAAAAAGTCTAGATTCTTCTGAATCGCAGCTAGTTCATCTTGAAGCTGCCGATACCTTGCAGAGGATTTCGCTTCATGGGCGGACAGCACCCCGTTGTCAATAGCTCTGTCTAAAGCCGCCGCCGAAGTCTTAATAAGGTACTCAAACAAATTCTGGCTGGGAGTAGCGCTCTGACCGCCGAGTCCAAAGTAGGAAGCAAATAGACTTGTGAATTCCTGCTTTATAAGATTAGTCGGATCCTTTTTAGCGGTCGGCAATCTGGACGAATAGAACTGCCTGACAATCGATTCAACTTCTGGAGTTGCTAAAAATAAGCAAATCTCTTCTACGGTAGGTGGTCCAGTCCACTCAATAACGTCCGCAGCTCCTTCAATGGCTTTCTTCAGTAAAGGTTTAAGTGCAGGTTGCCTCTTCTCCGCCTTACGAAAGGGGCCATACATTAAACTTGTGAGTACGTTGGAAACGACTCCCAAAATAACTGCCTCGATACCAGGACTCATCTCAAACGACACTCCAGATTGGTTTGTGAAAGCGTGAGACCAAGAACTTAGCACCTTTAGTCATCGGTGGCCAAACAAAAATCACGCGAACTGTGTATTCAGATTTCAACGCCAAAAACCGGATAGCATCAGACACCTCTGTTGTCACAGCCACTGATGAGCAGAGATTTTGGGCCGTTGAGATCCTGCCCAATTCCCGTCCACGCTAAAGTAGAGAAATTCGGGTCATTAGAGTGTCGTTGGCTACATCGCTCGGTGCGAAACTCCGAATACGGCTGTCAGTTTCTTAGATGTCACTCTTTTTTGCACGGTGTTTCCAAACCCGATCGTGACGTGCTGCGTGAAGCACGGCAAAGACGACTATTGCATCGGGCCGAACAATAAAGAAAAGGCGATACGGAAACCGTCGAGTGAGCACACGACGAACCGTTGGATTTCGGCGAACACGTGTGAATGATTCCGGACTTCTTAGCACCCGCGCGATTGCGGAATGTACTTCCAATATAAGGTCCAATCCTAGACCGGGCTCGCGCCTGTCATACCACACAGCGGCATCAGCGATGTCAGCCTCAGCTTCTGGTCTGACGATTAGTTGACGGTTCATCCGTTCGGCTAACGGCTGAGGCGGGCTCGGATACGGCCCTCAACTTCTTCCCATGTGCTACCAGCGTCCGGATCCTTCGCGTAGGCGGCAAGGCGCGCGTCGAGTAGCGCCTTTTCATGGTCCGTTAAGGGATCTTCGTCGTCCAGCCAATCTTCGCTGTCGAGTTCAGCCAATCTCAAACGGATTTCTTGGCGCTCCATCTTTGTGAGTTTGGGTAGTTCTTCGAGGATTTCGGTTTTGCTCATGGACACAATATAAATACGTTATTGGCTGCAAGCAAATCGATCTGCGTACACTGCTTTTATACTTCAAGCTTGATAGCCATAACCTCAATAAGGACGGTCGTCTGATAAGACCGGATTATGTTTTTCGCAAAACCGCGCCTGGCGGCGCGCTCAAACATAATCAGTCTTATCAAACGCCTCGCCTTCTATTCCTTTTTTCTTTTGATTTCCGAGGTGCTTCAGTTACCTAAACGAACGAGTTGCGTAGGGGCTGCACTCGCCTGCGGCTCGTGTCTCACACGCTTAAGCTGAATTCTCGTACTCACCAGATCGCCGCAACTTTGAATAAAGACGCCTCACAGACAAGTCTGGTGAAAACGCTTGTTCGATGCGGCGTGGAATTAACGTGAGCGCTGTTCGATAAGTTGACGCAAAGCTTGATTGACAGCGGCTGAATCCGGAAAAACCTTCGCAACATCCGGCTCAAGGACTACGATATTGGTGCCCTCTGCATATTGCTTTGCGTACTTACCAATGACCGCGTTGCTGAAATCATACTCATCGAGTATTTCCACTTCCTCATTCTTTTCCTCGCTCATAGTCTCTTCTTTCACGTGAAGTCGCTGTTCTAGCGCTAACGATTCTTATAACCTCACCACGATAGGTATGCACCACAACCAAGGTGTGTTGCAAGCCTGATTGGCCGAGGACAACAAATCTATCTTCTTCTTCGGAATGTAAAGGATCGGGGATTGTCCGCGACAATGGATCCGCAAAAACCGTTGAGGCCTCAGAGAACGAAACTCCGTGCTTTGTGAGATTTTCAGCAGCCTTCTCTTCATCCCACTCAAATGTGAAGCTCATCCCGGACAATATACGTCGTCATGAGAAAAGACGGAAGGCATTGAACTTTGTGTATCTTACGTTCTCCCGAAAGCCCGAGCATAACGGTTTTGAGTTACCCTAAGCGAACGTGTTGCGTATGGGGGCTGCACTCGCCTGCGGCTCGTGTCTCAGGTCCCTAAGCTGAAAATTAGATCGCCGCTTCATACTTCAGGTTGAGGTGAACGGAGTCACGGCGAACGTCAGACGATGCACTCCGACTTTGACGATGCACTCCGACTTTAAAGTTGACTTTAATTGAGCGGACAGGATAGTGAGCTTTTCAGCCCACCCGGAGAACACTCAAACTATTGGTCCATAGACCTTTAAAGTCTCAAGGTTCTTAAGGAATTTTTTTAAGAACTCTAAGAATTCGTGTAAGACCATTTACCGTCAGCAATTTAGACCTTAAACGAAGCTGTCTCTTTTGGAATGATGCTTGCTCGTGAATACCCGCATGAGCAAAAGAAGAGTGATGGCGAAAGCCAAAGTCTATGGCTTCAGTCCCTGGGTCGATCAACTCAATGCGATCAATCAAATCATGCAAGATACCGGTGAAAGGAATGAGTCGGCCCTCCTCCGGAAACTTGTTGACGAAGCACTCGACGCTCGGCGGAAGAAAATCCGATCAGCTCCACTCACCGAGGAATCAGATCATGACGGCGTGAGACTGGAAACGATTGAAAGTTTACTGATGCAACTCGTTCGCGAGGGAGACGTATCGTTTCGTATTCATGACGTATGTTTGGCGCTTTTACAGGACATTCTTGCTGAAGCTTACGCGACTCGCAGGCTCTTATGGGAGTCTGTCGTCCGGCCTCAACTACGCGACGCAGGGATTGATGCGAAAGAGTTGGAGCGACAATTTGCCCTAGCAGAAGCCCGAGCAAGAGATCATGCCTATGGTGAAGCTGAACGAATTAAGCAGTCACAGGACACTGAAAATGAGATCGCTCTAAGTGAGACGGTCTGAAACACGCTTCCCCACCACGTCTAACCCTGCGGAACCGCCGCTCGAGCCCGGCCAAACACTATCTCTAACAGGTTCAAAAGTGACGGAATCTTGGGCAGTTGTTGCCGGGATTCATGGCACCCGAAGGATCCTGCGGCGATGCATTTGGCAAATTAATGCGGTAACAGCGGCATTCAAAAAAATTTTTACAACGGCACGGATGTTGAAGATTGTCGAGGCATGCAGAAGCTAGAAATGCCGAATTCGCCACGGTTCCTAAAGGTGGTTGAGCTTGCCGAACTACTGAAAGTCAAACCGCGCACGATCTACGAGATGGTTGCGCAGAATCGCATTCCCTATCGAAAGCCGCCCGGGTCAAACATTCTTCGTTTTGATCTCGATGAGATTCTAGCTTGGACCAAAGCGAACACGAACAAATGAAATTGATGCTCATTCGTCTTCAGCATGTTGTATATTGCCGGCGCCCGTGGCTGCACCTCGGGAAAGGACAATGACAATGGCAGTTCACAAACGAGGAGACAGATGGCACTACGCATTCTGTATCCGCGGAGTCCGGTATCGGGGAGCACTCCCTGAGGCACGGAACAAGATCCAAGCTCAAAAGGCCGAGACAAAGATTCGCCAGGAGGTCTATGACGGTCGATATGGTAGACCGACTGGTGAGACATCTTTCGAAAAGTTTGTAGAAGGTGTCTATAAACCTTGGGCCAGAGACAACAAGCGTTCTTTCGAGAACAACGAGAAGTACAAGCTGCCGATGATCTATGAAAGCAAGAGTCTTAAGGGCAAGACGTTTGCGCAGATCTCTCCGCTGTTGATTGAGAAGTACAAGAAGGAGCGGCGAGAGTTGGAACTAGAAGACGGAAGGACTCGAAAGCCCTCAACCATAAATCGAGAGTTGCAGATCCTTTCGAGGATCTTCTCGCTCGCAATCAAGTACGGAATTACCGATAAGAACCCATGCGCGGAGGTTTCGCTTCTGCCGGAGAATAACAAACGTGTGCGGTATCTGTTGGATGAAGAGGAACAACGACTCCTACCAGTCTTAACAGGTCCGCGTGGGCACTTGTTACCGCTAGTGATCGTTGCGATCGGCACCGGGATGAGACGAGGTGATCTGTTCAATCTCACGTGGGAGAAGGTCGATTTCCAACGCGCACTGATCTACGTGCCGAATTCCAAAACGGGAAGGGACTATTCGGTGCCGATGAATGAAGACGTGAGAAACACGTTGCGGCAGATGCGCAGCACGATCCGCGGCAACGGCTACGTTTTCATCAATCCCGATACGGCCAAGCCATACACCGATGTCAAAACAGCGTTCGGAACGGCTTGTGAGTTAGCGGGGATTGAAAACCTGCATTGGCATGACTTGCGTCACACGTTCGGGACCAGGCTCGCAGAGGCGGGTTGCAGTGAAGCGACGATTGCCGATCTGATGGGACATTCTGATCCGCAAACTACGCGACGCTATACACATGCGACTGACAGAGCCAAGCGAGCGGCGGTTGAAGCGGTGAGAGTCGCTCGCGAACGGTTTTGCCACAATCCTGCCACAAAAGAAGAACGGCGACCGTTACCGATCGCCGTAAGTGCTTGAATTGATTGGTCGGGGCGAGAGGATTCGAACCTCCGACCTCACGGTCCCGAACCGTGCGCTCTACCAGGCTGAGCCACGCCCCGATGTCGATGGATAATAGGGAAGCGACTCACACGTGTCAAATACCCTTCACTGTCGCTTCGTCCAACAACACGTTTCGCGGATCGATGTCGATGCCCAGCGGCTTGTCGTTTAGGCGGATCGTTTGAATTAATTGCTTCCCCAAAGGTTTGAGAAGAACGTCGCGCTTGCCGGTCGCCGTCGTGATCACAACCTGAACCGGATCCAGAAAAGCATTGCCTGACTGGATCTGCCGCAGCACTAACCTCAATTCTCTCTGACCCAACCACTCCCAGTTCAACTCATATTGCGGATGACCACTGTCATACACCCACCGCGTAAAAAACGCGCGCAGGTCCCTGCCCGATGCTTTCTCTAACGCGCGGCGCAGATCCTCTGTGCTCGCCGTCGAATTCTTGTGCGCTGCGTAATAGTTTCGAATGCCGCGAAAGAACGCCTCATCACCAAGGTTCGAGCGCAGCATATGCAGCACCCACGCACCTTTCTGATAATTCATCGCGTTCAGCAGATCCATGAGATCCTCAGTTTCGCGATCAAAAATCGGCGTCAACTTTTTCTTCTCAAACGCAAAGACATTCGTGGCCGCTTGCTTCATGTAGAGTTGAAAAACATCTTCACCCTCGTAACGCTGGACAAACAAGTTCCCGAAGTAAGTCGCGAAGCCTTCGCTCAGCCATAGATCGGCCCAGGTTGATTCGGTGACAGAATCACCAAACCACTGATGCGCGATCTCGTGTGCTATCAAACCTACATTCGCAGCGGGAATGCCGTAAGTCTTGCTCACACCACTGGACTGTGCCGGCCGCGACAACATATTGGCGGTGAAGACGATAGCGCTCGAGTTTTCCATACCACCGAAACTCGTCGCACCGACGATCATCGCGAGTTTCTCGTATGGATAAGGTGCGATGGTTTTAGTAAAGAACTCCACCGTCGAATTCGTAGGTGCGAATCCCTTCAGCGCAAGCTGTTTCTCTGACTGCGGCACGTAGTACGAAAGCGGTGTGACTGAAGACTGCGTGGGCACCTCGCGTGCAAACTGGCCCACCGCGATGATCATGCAATACGGCGGAATCGGAACACCTTCCGAGAACGTCCACGTTCGCTGTCCGCCGCTATTCTCGACGTGGTCCAACCGTCCATTAGCAACAACTTCCTGACCCGCGGGCGCCGTAATGTTGAATGTGACGGTCGCCTTCGCCGACGGATGGTCCAGTGACGGAATCCAGTTATGGACGCGATTGGGCCAGTTATCACCAACTGCTGATGGGTTACCGTCTTTGTCTTTTGTAAGAATCAGACCGTTTTTTGGTTTGCCGTGATAGTCGATAGTTAAAACGATCGAATCGCCAACCTTCGCAGGCGAAGGTAGATCGACGAGAAGCTTGCCATCGGCATGTGTGAACTTGACCGGCTTCGAATCGAGAGTGATACGGTCGATAGTCAACTCGCCGAAGTCGAGATCGATCACGCGTGTCGGCTTCAAGATCTTTACGTAGACACGAGTGCTCGCGGAGGTGATTTCAGATAGCTGATCGTTGAGCGTGATGTTGACCAGATAGTGTGTGGGTTTCCACGAGTCGATTAGGCGCTCGACGCGGGCTGCGACAGCCGTGGAGAGGAGCAGTGCAAAAGAAAGAATTACTCGCGCAAAGTCGCAAAGACGCAAAGGAAGACGCAAAGGTTTTTTTCGCATCGTTATCGAATTCCGAGCATCAGGAGTGCGGATCGATCGGAGACGTTTTTGTCACTGTTGAGCCACGCGCGGTAGGCGTCCAGTTCGTTCTCTGTCACCGGACGATTACCGAGTCGCGCGACTGGCGTGCGTTCGAAGGCGCGATTCGTCAGCGCCATGTGTGCCTTGCGGACCGGCAACGGCGTCGTCCCGGCCAACGCACGTTCCGCCGATTCAACGTCAGGAAAAAACTCGTCGTAGGCCAGCAGATGCCAGACGGTTCCCGAACCCTCACCTTCGACAGCCAACAGGCGCAACAACCCGAAGCCGCTTTCGAGTTGAAAGATCAGATCATCGCCGGGATTGAAGGGGTAGGACATATCACACTCTCGTAAGCTTCGAGCACTTTATCAGCCATGTGCGCGGCTGTGTAGTGCTCACGCACGCCCCGGAAACCATTCGCACTCAGCTCCTCCGCGAGCTGCCTGTCGCGCGCGATCTTCAGAATGCCGTCAGCAAGACTCTGCGGATCGTCAGGTTGGACCAGCAGTCCACCGCCGGTGTTTTCGACAATCTCTGTAAAAGCACCGCGCCGTGGTTGGACCAACGGAACACCGCACGCCATCGCCTCTAGCAAAGTAACACCTTTCGGTTCGTCATATGTGGCAGGCATCGACATTACGTCGAGAGTTTGCAGGAATGCGATCTTCTGCGCGCGTTCCAAAACACCTCGATAGTGAAACTCGCTCTCAAGGCCCGCGTCTCTCAAACTCTTCTGAACGTCTTCGAGGTAAGGCTTGCTATCCGCAGCCATGTAACCCGCAGCTTCGAGTCGCGCTTCGGGCAACTCACCTGACTGGCGCAGGAGACGATAGGCTTCGGCCAGCACGCGCAATCCTTTTTCGGGCGCGATGCGTCCGAGAAAACCGACGGTGAATGGCCCACTCTGTTTCGGCTTTCGCAGATCGAATCCATGCGGATTGATCCCGATCGGCACCACACGGATCTTCTCGCGCGGAATGCCGAGATAACCCGGCATGAAATCGGCATAATATTTTGACACGGATAAAAACTGATCTACGTGCAACAGATGTTCACGGATCAGATTCAGTGATTCGGTGCGATAGGGTTCCTGAAGGTTATCCAGGAAAAGATCCTCGCCTTGGAGCGTACACAGAATCGGCGCCTTCAAAGCCTGTTTTATTGGTTTAGCGAGGCCAAGCAAAAGGGTATATGGAAGATTGACGACGTCGGGCGGCGCCTCATCCTTGACCCAGTCGATAAACTTGTCGATCTCCTTTCGCTGAAATCCGCCTTCACCTTTCAACACGGAAACAGTCATCTCGCCCAGCATCTTCGGATTGGTTGAAATCGATCGTCTTGTCGCAAGGTTCAATGCGGTTTTCGAGTCCCACACGCGGTCGAGCCAACGTGGTGTCTTGCGAAACACCGGGACATATTGTTCGAGGTAAGCACTGATGCCACCCAGAACAACATGATCGTTACTGACGTTTGGTTCGTCGGTGAAGGTTGGTGTGTAGACGGGGAGCAGCAGCACGTCGTGACCACGCGCCATCAACTCGGTCGCCATGGCATTGTCGCGCAGGCAACTGCCGCAATACATCCGGCCCGCTCCGCCTGTGAGATAAAGAATTCTCAATTCAATCCTCAGACGGCGACAGCGTGCTGGAAAGCGCGGCGCGCGTAAAGATGTTCGAAGAGATTGCCCTCGTGCGGCTGATCCCAGCTAACCTGATTCGTGGGCAGCGCGCCGATGTTGAGACGATCGATGTGCGGCAACGACACGAGCGTCTGAATCAGTTTTGGATCTTTGGTGATGGCTGTAACAACTAAGGTTGGACCAAGGTGTGCGGGGATTTCATTCTGATCAATCTGGACCACACTCGCGAACGGAAATAGAAACTCTTTCATCGCGAGCGGATGATCCGGCTCGCTCAGAACGACGGTCGGCAACAGGTACGAACAGTTGTTCCACTTGACGAGTCGTTCACCATCGCGGTACGCAGCGGTCACGTCACGCGCGCCCGGTTCACTAAAGCCCTGATCGATGATGCCGTTGATGCGCTGAGCAACTTGTGGATCGACAAACGGTGCGAGCTGTGCGTTTTCATCGTCCGCAGCGCGTGGCACGATCTGCGCGAGCCTCTTCGCGAGTGCTTCGCTGATCTCGTGCGCGTGAGCAGGTGTCCAAACTGCCGAAGCGTTGACGCAGGAGCGCCCGCCGTTGTCGGCGATCGAAGCAACCATCACGTCGAGATACTGTTCCCAATCATCGACACAGTCGGCGCCGATGATGATCTTGCTGTAGCCTGGACCATGAATCTCAACGCGCGGATCCCCGACCCACGCGCCTGTCGTTGAAGAATCACCAAACAACAGAGAACGCCCGCAGTTGCGCAGGATCTCTCCAGCGCCGGCGTGATCAGCCGGATAAAAACTGAACGCTTCGCGCGGCGCGCCGGCTTTTATTAACGACTGAATGATGCGATAAGGCGTCCATGGTTCGGCGCTGCCGGGTTTGAGCACGAGCGGGATGCGCAGAGCGAACGCGGGTATCCAGAGCGAGTGTACGCCGGGTGAATTGTTGGGCAGCACGGCGCCGAGAGATTGCGTGCGTGGAAAGAAGCTGAGCGCGTGACCTTCGAATTCACCGAAACCGCGATCGAGAATTTCCCAGTCGAGATTACGCGTGAGACCGTTGAGCACGCTTGCCATGTTCGCGAGCATGCTTTTGATCTTCAGCATGTTGCGACGCGCGAGTACGTAGGGAAGACCGGTCGTTGCGGAGACTTGTTTTACGTAGTCTTCGGTAGTTTGGGTTGAATCGCCGAGAGGCAATGAATCGTTAGTGAAATGCTCGGCGGCGCGTGTGCAGATGTCGACCAGTTCGCGTGTCGAGAAGCGTTCGAGGGTTTTGACGGCTATGTCCTGTTGGCCCAGGTCGCGGCGGATCAGTCCGGCGTTGGCCTGGCTTACTTCGACGAACGTCTCGCGTGTTTGATGATGCGGCACACGGGCGATGTCGAGACTCTTGTATTGATTGCCACGTCGAAGAATGGGAATGTGCAACATAAAGTTATTTAGCCACAAAAAAGCACAAAATGCACAAACTGATTTTTTGAACAAAATCCTGTTTTTAGTGCGTTATGTGCCTTTTTGTGGCTGCTAATACACTCCTTCGACGACACTGGTCTGGAAGCGAGAGAAGGGGCGGACGTTGCGCACGCCATCCCACGGATAGAGATCGCAGGGCGGTTCGCGTTCGGCTTCGTCGCGTTCCAGGAAACGCGGCATGAAGAATTCCTTTGTCAGAGTCGTCAGACGCACACGACCCGTCTCGCCATATTCAACCACTTTGTCGGGCGCATCCGGATCGACCACTTCCACCATCGCGCGCGGCATTGGCGGATAGTAGATGATCGCGTAGTTGTCCTCGGGCTGCCGTGGTTTGTGAACTGCCAGACCCATCAACGTATTGCCGTACGTGGGCGCGAAGTAAGCACCCTCGAGCAACTCCTCAACCGCGAAACGATGAAACTGCGGCGTCATCTCAGTGCCGCCACAAAACACGCCGGTGATGCCCATCTTCTTCAACGAAACTTTCTCGCACAACGCTTCGAGAAGTTTTGGAGTCGTGAACAGGCAACGAATATTTTCGTGCGCCTTCAAGAGCGTTAGGCCCTGCTCGACGACGTGTTGCTTGTACTGTTCGGCCATCTTCGGCTGGCCCATCTTGAGCAACTTGATAACCCAACGCGGATCGAGATCCACCATAAAACAGATGCCACCGCGATGTTGAGCCAGGTGCTCGACCGCGAGACGTAGCCGGCGTGGACCAGTTGGCCCAAGCGATAGCCAGTCGGCGCCTTTCGGAAAGAACTCTTCCGGCAGCGTGTCGCTAAACGCTTCGTAATCAAGCCGGAAATCTTCAATATTGATGCGCGACTTCGGCACGCCCGTGCTCCCGCCGGTTTCAAACGTATAAACCGGTCGATCAGCGAAACCTTTCGGAACCCAGCGACGCACTGGACCACCGCGCAACCACTCGTCCTGGAAAAAGCCGAAACGCGAAAGGTCGTCGTAAGTGTGAATCTCCTTGCGCGGATCCCATGAGAGATTTTTGGCGAAGTCGAGCCAGAACGGGCAACCGGTTTCCGGATGGAAGTGCCACGCAACAACTTCACGAACCCACGCGTCCAGTTCTTCGGGTTTTTTAGCCACGGATAACACGGATTTTTCAGTCACGATTTAAGGTATGGTCTTTTCAGTTTCTCTCATCAAATCGGCAAAGCGTGGATCAGTACGAAGTTTCGCGAGATGCGGATCGACGCGCACGAAAGTGAAGCCGACCGCGTGTTCGCGTTCAGCCTGCGCGAGCCAGCGAAACGCGTTGTCGAAGTCGCCGAGCCACGTGTAGATGATCGCGATCTCATAAGCCGTCACCCAATTCTGGTTACGCTTGGCAATGATCTCATTCAGGATCGACTGCGCTTCTTCGCGTTTGCCGATCGCGGCGAGCACGTGCGCGCGTTTGGCGTGCGTGGTCGGCGTGTCGCCCGCGAAACTGCGCTCCTGTTCAAACGCCGCGAGCGCTTCGTTGTGCATGCCTTTCAACTCATAAGCCCAACGCAGAATCGTGTGTGCTGCGACTGCGCCGGGGTCGAGCTCGAGTGACTTGCGCGCCTGCGCCACGGCCTCGTCAAACTTGCCTGCCAGAAACAGTACGTTCGCAACCGCCGTTGCGATCACAGCAGATTGCGGTGTGATCTGACGCGCGCGTTCGATTTCGGCATACGCTTCATCGTGCCGCCCCATCGCAGACAAGCTGTACGCGTACCAGCGATGCGCTACCTGATTGCTGGGCTTCAGTTGAATCGCCTTGCGCAACTCACGCTCAGCGCTCATCCAGTCGCGGTCGTAGTGCAGTTTCACAAAACCCAACGACGCATGCGCCTCAGGCAAATTCGGATCAACTTCAACTGCGCGTGTCGCAGACTCCTTGGCACGTTCCCATGCTTCCGCCGGCGCCGGCTCGACGTACCAGTTAAGCAACGCATAACAATCGGCGAGTTCCGCGTGCGCAATCGCGAACTCCGGGTCGAGCTCAACCGCACGTTCGAGCCGTTCGATAGCCTGGCGCAAACCCTCCGCCGTTCGTCTGGTCGAGTAGTAACGTCCGGCGGTGTAAAGCTGACGAGCCTCCTCGTTCTCTCCCGATTGCGTGTCCACAGCGGGCATCAATATCTGCGTCGTGACTGGAGCAATACGATCTTGTCGCCGTCGCTTTTTCGGCGCCGCCCTTTTCGCGAGCTTGCGATACAGCGCGGGATGGCGCAGGTCGCGCAGAATTCCTTCAAACGCCGGCTCGCCGCGCAATGAATCAAACTGTGGCTCAACTCCCAGCCAGACCACCCATGCGTCTCTGATCGCATGGGCCTCTAAAAGTAATTGCAATGCTTGCTGGCGTTCGCCGAGATGCAGGTGAATCAGGGAAAGCTGATAAGGCGAGACGTAGCCTTGCACGGATAGTTGGGCCAGACGGTCCAACACCGCACGCGCGTCTGACTCTCTTCCGGCGGCGGCGTATGCTGCGCCCAACGCGGCGACGTAGAACGTACCGCCGCCCGATAAATCCAACGCTTTCTCCGCGGCTTTGACAGCCTCGTCAACGTCGCCCGTGTGTCTGAGTGCCCACGAGAGGGTGACGAGACCGTAGGGAAACTCCGGCACTGACTCGAGCATGCCTTTGAAAGTCGCGATCGACTCATCAAATCGTCGCGCCTGGTAGTAACACCAGCCGAGCGCCTGCAACACACTCGGCGACAGCGGATCGAGCTCGCGTGTGCGTAACATCTGCTCGATGCCTTCTTCAAAACGTCCCTCCATCATCAGATGAAAGGCGTACCAGTTGTGCGCGGTGGCGTAGTTTGGATTGATCTCGAGCGCGCGACGGTGTTGACCTTCAGCGACGGCCCAATCAAAGTCATGACAAACAGTCGCGAAGCCGAGCGCGCTGTAAGCCTCGGCGGAATCTGAATCCAACTCGACTGCTTTGGCCGCATTCTGTTTGGCGGCCGCGGAAGTTTCAGCGAACGGGCGAATGCCGAAGACTCCGAGCCAGTTGTAGTAATCTGCAACACCGGTGTAGGCGAGTGCGTAATCGGGATCGAGTTTGATAGCTTTCTTGAAAGACTCGAGCGCTTTCGCAAGGCCGATCTCGGTGTAAGAGCTCCAGTAATAACGACCGCGCAGATAAGCCTCGAACGCTTCGGAACTATCGGTACCGCGTTTTGATAACTGCCGCTTCTCATCGCCGGTAAGTTGCGGCAACAATGCCGACGCGACTTTCTCGGAGATCGAATCCTCGATCTGAAGCACATCCGTTGAGTCTTCGTCATACTGTTCGGCCCAACGAGTCTTACCCTCGCTGATACTGAGCAACTGCGCGGTGACGCGAATCCGATTTCCGATCCGTCTGAGGCTGCCGTCGACAACGTAATCGATACCGAGATCGCGACCCGCGATGAGTGGATCGATCGCGGCGCCGTGATAACGCAGCACGCTGCTTGTAGGCCGCACTACCAGACGCTGAACGTTACTCAGCCGCGTGATGAGCGCATCGGTCAATCCAATACCGAGATACTCGTCCCCCGTGTTTTCTCCCGGCGGGCTGAGAATCCTGAAAGGCAGTACTGCAATCGACTCCTGGTCTTCGCGTAACTGTCCGGCAAGCATAGGCAGGGCAGCGAGCCGATGGTCCAACTTGCGTAACAGATCGTTGAAACGCGGATGGCCGTGTAGTGGATCGAGTTCAGGATCGACTCCCATCCAGAGCACTTTCGCGTCGCCTGATTCATACGCTCTTTCGAGCAGGTCGAGTGATTCTTCCGGCCGTTTGAGCGCGGCGTTTACGAGCGCGAGATGATATGGAGAAACGTAACGACGTTCCGCCAGGGCATGCATATCGTCGAGCGTGGCTTGTGCCGCTTCGAGCTGCCCTGCGGCAGCCTGAGCACAAGCGAGCCGCCCGACGGTATGCGAAGCTTTGCCGATCAACTCGACGCAACGTTCCGCGGCTTCGATGGCTTCGGCATGTCGACCAAGACGGCTGAGCACGAAACTCACGCCATACAACATCATCAAGTTACGCGGTTCGTTTTCGAGTGTCGCACTCGCAAATCGATATGCTTCATCAAAGCGCCGCGCGTGATACGAACACCAGACGACGCTGAATCGCGAGATGATTGCGAGCGGATCGAGATCGCGGCCGGTGTGTGCCTCGCGTAACGACTCGCTGAAACGGCCTTCCATCGCGAGTTGTAACGAGTACCAGATGCGCGCGGGGGAATGATTGGGATCGAGTTCAATGGCACGAACCAGGTGACGTTCCGCACTGGCCCACGCAAAGTCGCGGCAGAGTATCGCCTGGCCGAGGGCAGTGTGACCTTCGGCGAGATTTGGATCGAGTTGGACCGCCGTTTCAGCAGCTTCGTATGAGGCCGCGGCACACTCCGCAAACGGCATCACGCTGAAGACGCCCAGCCAGTTGTGATAGTTCGCCACTCCGGCGTAGGCCAGCGCGTACTTCGGATCGATCGCGATTGCCTGCTGGTAACAAACAATCGCCCTTGCGAAACCGTCTTCAGTAAACCTGTTCCAGTAGAAACGACCGCGCAGATAGGCTTCGTGTGCTTCCGGATTGTCAGTGCCGCGCTTCGCTAACCGGATGCGTTCATCCACGGTCAAATGCGGCACGATTGCTTCGGCGACTTGATTCGAGATTTTGTCTTCGAGATTCAGAACATTCGTAAACTGTTCGTCAAACTGTCCGGCCCATGCAGTTGTTTCGTCTCGCACATCGAGCAACTGGATCGTGACGCGAATGTGATCGCCGGCGCGTCTGATTCTGCCATCCAGAACGAATGCGACGCCGAGTTCGCGTCCGGCACGTAATGGATCAGCGTCGGCGCCGTAGCGCAGGACACTGCTGGTTGGTCTGACGGCGAAACTGCGAATCGCGCTGAGTCGTGTAATCAGAGCATCCGCCAAACCGGTCCCGAGATAATCCGGACTACTCTCTGGTTGATTGAGATCCATGATCTTCATCGGCAACACTGCCAATGAATTCTCGTTTGACGCATCAGGCCGCACCACGAGGCTCGCGTGCGGTGGGTCAGGCAGATCCGAGATCGGGCGACCCTCGAGATAACGCGTGATGTCGTCACGCAGGTCAGCGGCCGTCTGGTATCGCCATTCCGGCTCTTTGCGCAGCGCTTGCAGCACGATGTTGTCGAGATCTCCGGCGAGTGCGCGTCGTAACGTCTCGAGTGTTCCGCCGCGGGTGGTGTAAAGCTGTTTGAGCGTGGTCGTTTCGTCGCCGGTGTAGAGACTCGGCAACAGATCCTCGGCGCGCGTGATGATGATGCTCGGCGGCGCCGGCGACTCCTCGCAAATAACACGTGCGATCTCGTGCGGCGCGCGGTTAACGAGACGATAGGGGCGGTGACCTGTTAACAACTCGTAGAGCAACACGCCGAGTGAATAGACGTCGGTGGTCGGTGTTGTCGGCGCCCCCTGCACTTGTTCCGGCGACGCGTATTCAGGAGTCATCAAACGCATTGCCGTTGCAGTGGGATCGTGCGTTATGTCGCCGGCAATCAGCGGATTGAGTAACTTCGCGATACCGAAGTCGAGCAGTTTCGGTACCCCTTCGGAGGTCACGAGGACATTCGACGGTTTGATGTCGCGATGGACCACGTGTTTCTGGTGGGCGTAGTGGACCGCGTCACAGATCGAGCGAAAGAGTTTCAGGCGCTCGGTGACGTTTAGTTGATGACTGTCGCAATAACTGTAGAGCGGCTGGCCTTCGATAAACTCCATCACGAAGTAGGGCAGTCCGTCTTCGGTCGTGCCGCCGTCGAGCAAGCCGGCGATGTGTGGGTGATCGAGAGCTGCGAGTATCTGGCGTTCTTTGCGAAAGCGACGCAGGATGAAGTCGGTATCCATGCCGCGCTTCACCAGTTTGATGGCGGCACGTTTGTTGAACTCGTTATCGGCGCGCGAGGCTTCGTAAACCGCGCCCATGCCGCCGCGTCCGATTTCCCGTTCGATTCGATAGGAGCCCAGACGACGCCCGAGCATCGGATCCTTATCTTCAACAAACGACTCGAGCGCGCTCATCTCGGTGTTTCCGTAGACGGGTTGGTCCAGCATTTCACCGGCGCTGTCGTACTGCGAAAGCAGCGACTCAACGTCACGCTTGAGTTCCGTATCTTCGGCGCACACCTCTAACACGTATCGGTTTCGATCTTCCGGCGAGAGATCGAGCGCCGCCTGGAAGATTTCTTCAACTTGTCGCCAGCGTTCCGGGGTCATTACGCGTTTGATTGCGGAGCTTTTTGCAACATTGCCAATTGCCGATTGGCGATTGCCAACTGGAAATCAAATCGGCAACTGGCAATCGGTAATTGGCAATGAGATGACTAACTTCTTAGATTGGATTTACTGCCTCAGTTATTTCTTTGCATTTCCCCATGAAGCCAGGCTTTTGCGAGCCGCCAGTGACGTTTGATGGTCGTGGGAGTGACGCCCAAAACGTCTGCTGTTTCTTCAATGGAAAGGCCGCCGAAATAGCGTAACTCAACCATGCGTGCCTTCTGTTGATCGAACGTCGCCAGGGTCTTCAGTGCGTCATCGAGCGCAATCAGCTCGGCGCTTCGCTCCACGGCTCGATCGATATTTTCATCGAGCGAGAGTTTTTGAAAATCCTGGCCACGCTTTTCTGCATTGTGCTTGCGTGCATGGTCTACCAGCAAACGACGCATTATCTGAGCAGCGACTCCGAAAAAGTGAGCCCGGTTCTGCCAGTTCACCCGCGACTGATCGATCAATTTCAGGTACGCCTCGTGCACCAGCGCGGTTGGTTGCAGAGTGTGATCGACCCGTTCGCGCCGCAAATAATTTGCCGCAAGCTTTCGCAGTTCATCGTAGATGACGGGTAGTAAAAGATCAACCGCAGCCCGATCGCCGTTAGAGAGCTCGATCAGAAGGCGAGTTATGTTGTCCGCGGGGTGCTCACTCAATCGTTAACTCTCCGTAGTTTAAGACTTAAGGTCCATTAGTATAAGACGAACATAACCGTGCGCGGTAGGCCCGCTGACCCAAATTCGCATTTGTTTGCGCGTTAATGGTTGAAGCGAATTTCGGGAGACTTCAAGAGGTAATTATCATGCAGGCGTTGACGGGAAAAATCAGCAGTTTGGTAACACGGATGTTTGGTTGTTGGCACGGGGAGCTCAGCCGGCCTATCTCGCGCGGGGGGCGCGCTTATCGAAAGTGTTTGAGCTGCGGCGCACAACGGCGATTCCATCTGGGCACCTGGGAGATGGAAGGTAAGTTTTTTTACAGTAACTAACCGAACGGATTTCACGCAAAGGCGCAAAGGAAGACGCAAAGTCGCAACGAAAATTTCTATTTCTGTGTAACCTGCGTGAACTTCTTTCCCTTCTCAGAATAGATATAACTTTCACGGGCCTTCACCACCAGATCACTTTCAGTAACTTGCACTTTAATTTGACGTCGTTCTCCATCCTTGCCGGCTGTCGTCGGGTAGTAGCCGAGACTGTACTGGCGTCCTAACTCTTCCGCGATCCACGTAAACGCCTGCGCGATGCCAAACATGGAGTCGCCGCTATAGAAACGACCGCCAGTGCCGTCGGAGAGTGCGTGCAGGTAAGCGACCGCTCTTTTGTACTCCGGATCACTTGTGCCGCGGGTTGAACCGGGAACGCCGCCGGGTCTGGGGAACGGCAGGCCGATGACCGTTCCGTGACCGCCGGGTATAGGAAGTCCCTGGCGGTACAGGCCGGATGTGTCGTAATCGACTGAATAGATCGGAGCGTCAGATTCCTGTGCTAAACGCACGGTGCTGTCGTAGGAAGCGCGGTGGCTCGTAGTGTCGACGCCGTCAGTAAACAGTACGACTGCCTTGCGACCGGGGATGGTGGCGAGTTGCTTCTTCAGGATATCGTCGACGGCGTCGTAGAGACGTGTGCCGCCACCGGTTCGTGTACGACGAATTGCGTTTCTGATTTCCTCACGATCGGTGGTGGCTTTGCATTGCACTTCAATACGATCGTCGAAAGACATTACCATCACGCTGTCTGTGGATTTCAGTTTATCGACGAAGTCGATCGCCGCTTTATGAATGTCTTCCAAGCGATACTGGGTCGAGCCGCTGGTATCTATTAATAGGACGACGCTGAATGGTGAATCGGTGGTGGCGAAATACGCGATCTTTTGCTCAACGCCGTTTTCCATAATACGAAACTGCTCGCGGCGGAGCAGGGGAACATACCTGCCGTACCGATCGATAACGTTCACGGGGACGGTAACTAACGCAGTGTCAAAGCGAATGACGTCACCTTCGACAGTCTCTCCACCGGGGTTGACCTTCGACTCGATCACGCCATTGTCTTCGGTCCTGGTTTTTGTAGTTTTCGGCTCGGTTGTCTTACGTCCTGACTGGGCGTAAAGAGTGACTGGAAGTAAAAAAATACTCAGAAGCACTATCAGCGCCAGTTTAGTTTTTCTCATAGATTCCTGTTTTGGAAGTGTGCGTTCGGGAGAGAGTGTGCTGGGATAGATGTTTGAAGCGCCTAAAGGGTTTTCTCTGCGGTCTCTGCGGCCCTCTGCGATCTCTGCGTTTAAAATGGCTGTTTCAACGCAGAGATCGCTGAGATACGCAGAGGGCCGCAGAGATTGCTTTGCTTCTTTGCGCCCTGGCGGGATATATTGCCGCCCAATTTATGAACGCACAAGCCACTGATCGCTCCGGATTTGCCGGACATCCAAAAGGACTCGGCCCTCTCTTTTTCATCGAACTATGGGAGCGTTTCAGTTATTACGGCATGCGCTCCATTCTCATCCTCTACCTGTCCTCCGCCGCCGCTTTAGGCGGACTCGGCTATAACAAACCAGACGCGGCAGGGATTTACGGCTGGTACACGATGGCTGTTTACCTGACGGCCCTGCCCGGTGGCTGGGTTGCAGACCATTTATTAGGCGCCAGGTCGGCCGTGTTTATTGGGGGGATCATCATCGCCTGCGGCCATTTCTCGATGATCTTCCATGAGCCGAGCTTCGTTTTCCTCGGAATGGCCCTGATTTCGATCGGCACAGGGTTGCTGAAACCCAACATCAGCGTCATGGTCGGCAATCTTTATCCCGAGAACGATGCGCGTCGCGACAGTGGTTTCTCGATCTTCTACATGGGCATAAACATCGGCGCGCTGCTGGCGCCGCTGGTGGTCGGGTTTCTGGCGAAGACGCAAACGTTCAGGAACATTCTGAGTTCGGCCGGCCTGGATCCAAACAAGTGCTGGCACTGGGGTTTTGCGGCAGCCGGCGTTGGCATGGTGATTGGCCTTTTTGTTTACATCAGGAATCGTGACCGATTGGCGCATGTCGGAAATCGAGTGCCGCGTGCGGTAAAGGTCAAGACTGATGTCGCACCCGCTCCGCCTTTAACCAGAGGTGACTGGTTGCGCATTGTCGCCATCGTCATCCTTTTCATTTTTACGATCCTTTTCTGGGCGGCGTACGAGCAAAAGGGCTCAAGTCTGAACCTGTTCGCCAATGAGCTCACGCGCAACGAAATCTTCGGGATCGGATTTTCTCCGGTTTATCTCCAATCGCTGACGCCTGCGTTTGTGATCATCCTGACGCCGTTGTTTGCAACTCTTTGGTTGCGAATGGGCGACCGCCAGCCTTCGAGTCCGGTGAAGTTTGCCCTCGGCCTGCTGTTTATTGGTCTCGCTTATTCGTTGATGATCCCGGCGACGTTATTGTTAGTGCAGGGACAGATCACTTTCTGGTGGCTTGTTGGCCTTTACTTTCTCGAAGTTTGCGGCGAAATGTGTTTGAGTCCGGTGGGGCTGAGTACGGTAACCAAACTCGCTCCGGCAAAACTCGTGGGACTGATGATGGGCGCGTGGTTCCTGGCGACGTCAGTAGGTAACAAACTCGCCGGATACCTTGCCGGGTTCTTCGTCAGCAATAATCCCTGGCAACTGACGAAACTCTACGGCGGGATTGCGCTTGGCTTGTTAGCAGCAGCCGTACTCCTCATAATCCTGACGCCGACGATCAAGCGTTTGATGGGCAGAACTACATAGATTCGGCTTATAATCGGGTCATAAACGGAGGACAGCATGGCTGAGGAAACATTTGATAAGGCAGAGGCAGTGAAACTCCTGAACCACATCATGGAAGCTGAACTGGCGGGAGTCGTTCGCTACACCCATTATTCACTGATGGTCTTCGGCCACAACCGCATTCCGATCGTGAGTTGGCTGCGCAACGAAGCAAACACGTGCCTTACACACGCGAACGAAGCCGGCGAGCTCGTCACACATTTTGGTGAGCATCCGTCACTCAAGATCGGCGCTCTGCTCGAAACGCACAAGCACGGAATTAACGACATACTGATTGAGTCACTCGAAGCAGAAAAGACAGGCCTCGCACTTTACAGAAAGCTATATGACCTCGTACGCGACCGCTCGGTGTTGCTTGAAGACTACGCCCGGCGCATGATCGCAGAGGAAGAGCTCCACGTTGGCGAAGTAAACAAGATGCTTAGAAAACCGGGCGAGATCACCCAGTTTCAAACATGATTTAGAGATTGACGCGACCCCCGCAACATAACATCACTCAATTGCTCGCTAAATGGCGCGACGGGAATCAGTCCGCGCTCGACGAGTTGTATCCACTCGTTTACGACGAACTACATCGCCTCGCCCGCCGTTACATGAGTCGTGAACGCAGGGGCCACACTCTGCAAACCACCGCACTGATCAACGAAGCTTACGTCCGTCTCGTGGATCAGAAGAATGTCCACTGGGCGAATCGTTCGCACTTCTTCGCCATCTCCGCACAGATCATGCGTCGCATCCTGATCGATCACGCGCGGCGTCACCTTTATGCGAAGCGCGGCGGTGGGGCGCAACGGGTCTCACTCGAGGAAGTTGCAGCTATCACTCCGAATGCCAGCCGCGAACTGGTCCGTTTGGACGAAGCGCTCAAGAGTCTTGCCGAAATGGATCCGCGACGCAGCCAGGTAGTGGAACTGCGCTACTTTGGCGGTTTGAACAACGAAGAGATCGCCGGTGTGTTGAATATTTCCGCGAACACCGTCACGCGCGACTGGAACATGGCGCGCGCGTGGCTCTATCAACAACTCTCCGAGAATGCGGCCAATTGAACCCGGAACGCTGGCAACAGATCAGTCGCATCTTTAAGTCGGCCGTATCGCTCGATCCGGAAGCGCGCAACGCTTACGTGGCCGGGCAGTGTGGCAGTGACGACTCACTGCGCGCGGAAGTCGAGAAGCTGATCGAGTCGCACCAGCAGGCGAGCGAGGAGGATTTCATTGGCGGCATGGCGGCTGAAGCGGCGGCGCCGCTCCTCGTCGTAGTTGAGGACGAAGTTGGACCACCGCAAAGAACTCTAAACAACGGGCAGCAGTTTGGCTCGTACGTGATTCTCGATGCGCTCGGCGCGGGTGGAATGGGCGAAGTTTACCTCGCCCGAGACACACGGCTTGACCGCACAGTCGCGTTGAAGATCCTTCCGCCGGACATCACCGCGGACAAACGACGCATGCAGCGCTTTCGTCAGGAAGCGAAAGTGGCATCGTCGCTGAACCAGCCAAACATTCTCACGGTTTTTGAGTTTGGTGAAGTCGGTGGCTTGACGTTTCTGGCCACGGAATTCGTCGATGGCGAAACACTGCGAGATCACCTGCGCGGAAAAAAGAAACTCAAACTGGTTGAGATACTCGATATTAATATCCAGGTGCTGGCGGCACTCGACGCTGCGCATGAGGCCAGCATCGTCCATCGCGATATAAAACCCGAGAACGTGATGATTCGCCGGCGTGACCACGTCGTGAAGGTGCTGGATTTTGGTCTCGCGAAGGTGACGGAGAAGAAGATCTCGAAGGGTGAAGAAGAGTCGGAAGCCGTGACTGCATTCAAGACCGCGCCCGGGATCATCATGGGCACGATCAACTACATGTCGCCGGAGCAGGCGCAAGCCGCTGCGACCGATCAACGCACGGATATCTGGAGCACCGGCGTCATGCTTTACGAGATGGTGTCGGGCAAGATGCCGTTCAGCGGCGTGACGACCAGCCACACGATCGTGCAGATCCTCGAGAAAGATCCGTCGCCGTTAACAAAAGATGTACCTGCCGAGCTGGAGCGCATCGTGCTGAAGGCGATGGCGAAGGATCCGGACGAGCGTTATCAAACAGCGAAAGACATGCTGATCGATCTGCGCAGTTTGAAGCGGAAACTCGAAGTCCAGGCTGAAATCGATCGGACCTCATCGCCGTCGACTGAACGTGCTGCGGTTGTCGGCGACCAGCCTCCAGTGGTGCATGGAAACAAGCGAGGGCTGGTGATCATGCTCGTAACCGCGATGGTGTTAGTGACGGCGACGATCTTTGGCATAAACATGTGGCGCTCCGCGCGTGAACGGGCAAAAGTTGTAACACCGGCTGCTCCGGTTCCGGCCACCAGTGACGAGCGTCAACTTACTTACTGGATAACAGTGCAGAAGTTTAAAGGTGGCAAACCTTACCAGAATCCGTTTCCGCTTGCGGGTGAGATCAATTTTGAACCGACGTATCAGATACGCGTAAACGTTCGGAGCCCGCAGGCCGGTCACTTATATATTCTCAGCGAAGGCCCCGCATCCACTCAGCCTGAATTCGTCGTGCTCTTTCCTTCAACGACGGCAAATGAGGGTTCGTCTCTCCTAACGGCCACCCAGACTGTTCAAATTCCCGAGAAATCGTGGTTCCAATTCGACCAGCAGCGGGGAACTGAAAAACTGTGGCTCGTGTTCTCCGCAGACCCGGTGCCGGAACTGGAGAGTGTCAAGCAATACGCCAACCGGCAGACGAAGGGTCTCATACCCAATGCGGCTGAGAACAAGAGTGTCCAAAACTTTTTGACGGAGCATTCAGCCAGTAAACCCCAGTCTGAAAAGGGTGAAAGCGTCACAATACTGAAGACTCCGGGCAATTTACTGGTCTACGCCCTGAGGCTTGAACACCATTGATTTATAGTCTGGACGCCGCCCGCAAATCGGCATATGATTGCCGCCATTCGCTTGACCCTCTCTGAATTGCATTCCCGCTTTTTGCGTGAAAGTTTTGAATGGTGATTTGTCTTAAGAGTTCTCGCGTTTACCAATAGAACACTTGATTCAACAGGGCGGCGTTATCGCCCTGTTAGCCCAGAAGCACAATTCGACCAGACGAATTGTGAAAACCATTTGACTCTCTAAGGAGGATTAACCAATGCCAATAACTAGTTGGACCATAAGCACTGTCGGAAGTGGCGCGAACGGAACGGAACTTGTCGGTTGCCATATCAAAATCAACGGCAACTGCTATCAATTCCTATCGCCGAGTAACGTCCTTCTAGCATCAGCGTGCGGACAGACGAGCCTGCCGACGCTTCCATGTCAATTCCCGATGTTCAACTCTGCACTCGCCGGGTCGACTGCAGTGAACTGGTACATCACGCTTGAGTCGGTGACCGATGGACCCAGTCAGAATAAGGCCAAGGGAAATTGGGGTAACAGCGGCTATAAGACCGAGTTGACTGGGATCGAAACTGATGGCTGGACCGCTCAAGCTAATCAAGTAGACGATGTTGAGGCCGAGAAGCACAAGGCGGTCGCTTCCGCTTCGCCAAAACCATAAGCTCAGTGTAAAACCAAATTTTAGGAGGTTAACGATGCCAAAAGAATACAATCAGATGTCCTTTAAAGGCGGTCCTCACGGGGCTCAGCTTTTGGGTTGCAGCATTATCAAGTACGAGGGTGGCGATGGCCTTGGCAACGCCTACCTGTTTTTCGGACCCCGCGGAACCAACCGATCAACAGCCGTTTCCTTTAGCGTTCCGTTTGACTTCCCAGTGTTCCTGGCATCGCTAAATGGAGACATCGATCGTGAGTGGTTCCTTCGCGTCACTTACGTCGATGGCCAGTACATGGAGGGAACGTGGGGTAACACCCATTTTCACGGACCCGATGTTGGGGATGTGGTCGACCCCGACGTCTGGACCGCTCAGGCGAATCAAGGTGAGGAAACTGGTGATTGTGAAGAGAAAGAGAAAGCTGCTTCCGCTTCACAGAAGTTGTAAGGGACTATCCGTTATTCAGCCGAAGAGCGGGAGCAGTGCTTAACTCTCCCGCCCTTCTGCATTCTGCAATGCGAAAATCGCCATCAAAATACAGGTTGTCAGTGCGGATAAAGTCTTACGTCCTCCTGCTATCGAGTGTCTTAACCTGGCATACTGCTGTAAACGCGCAGCAACAAGCTTTGGCAGACGGAAATTTCGCGCTAAAAGGTGGAGAATCGCATTCATACTCAATCGGCCTTAAAGCGGGTCAGTATTTTTACGCCTCAGTTGAGCAAGAGGGAATTGATGTCGCGGTTACCTTGATTCGCCCGGACGGTACTAAGATCGCAGTTTATGACAGTCCTAATGGTAGCTGGGGACCCGAGCCGATCTTATTACTCGCCGATGTGCCGGGTGAGTATCGCGTTCAAATACGTGCGCCAAACGCGAAGGCAAATGCCGCGCAGTATCAGATCAAGATCCTAGCCTCGAGAGAGGCGACGGCCGTAGACAAGGGGCACGTACTTGCTCAGAGAACTTTCGAAGAAGCACAACAACTGCGCTCAAAGCAGGCTGCAACGGATAAGCGCGCCGCCATTGCCAAATACGAGCAAGCAGCGCCCCTCTTTCAGGCAGCCGGCGACACCTACCGTCAGACACTAAACGTTCAGGCAGAGGGAGTAGTTTATGCCCAACTTAGCGAGTTTCGGACCGCATTGCGGCTTTTTGATGAGGCTCTCTCGCTGGCGCAAAAGGAACGGGATGAGCGACTGGAAGCGCCGATACAAACCCTGCTCGGTGGAATCAACGACGTCCTGGGTGAGCCCGCGAAATCGCAGCAGCACTATGAACGAGCGCGCCTGCTCGCAAAACGTGTAAATGATAATCTCAGCGAAGGCTCGGCTCTGAACAATATCGGCAAGCTTTATAATGATGCCGGTGACTTTCAAAAGGCCCTTGAGTATTACCTGCAAGCGCTGCCAGTCCTGACTAATTCGCCGGACCGCCGCGCCCGCACTCTCAGCAATATCGGAGTTTCTTACACTGCCCTCGGTGACTTTGACAGAGCACTGGATTACCTCCAGCAAGCTCTCGCGATTGCAAAAACGGGAACAGACCGTGCTACTGAATCCACCGCCCTGAGCAACACCGGATACGTCTACAATCGTATTCGAAAATATCGAGAGGCACTTGAATATTACGACCAGGCGCGAGCAATACAGCAGAAAATCGGCAACCGGGACCAGGAAGCCCAAACGCTCGATTACCTGGGCGCGAGTTATTCGGACATGGGCCAGCCGCAAAAAGCTCTCGAATATCACCGCCAAGCCCTCGAGATTCAGCGCGCCACAAAGAATATTCGTCGAGAAGGGATTAGTCTAAATAACCTTGGTCACGTTTACACTCTGTTGCGGCAGCCGGAAAAGGCAGTCGAGCATTTCAGTCAGGCTCTTTCAATACTTCGAAATATCAACGATCTGAACGTTGCCGCACTTGCATTGGAAGGCAGGGCGAATGCGCAACAACAGCTCGGCAATCTCAGTGAAGCCAGAAAGGACATTGAGGAGTCGTTATCGTTGGTCGAGACGGTTCGCGCCCGCACGGGCAGCCAGCAATTTCGCGCTTCCTACCTCGCGTCGAGAGAGGAAGCATACGAACGCTATATCGATCTGCTCATGCAGCTTCACGCCAAAGAACCGACCGCGCGACACGATGCGGAAGCGCTACAGGTTAGTGAGCGAGGACGCGCGCGCAGCCTGCTCGAGATGTTAAACGAGAGTCACGTCGATATCGAACAGGGTGTTAGTCCTGATTTAGTCAGGCGAGAGCGCGAGATCAGACAGGCGATAAATGCGAAGGCGCAGCGCCAGATTCAACTCCGGGCCCAGAATGGTAACCGTCAGGAGATTGAAACTTTCGACAAGGAGATCCGCGCGCTCGAGGATGAGTACCAGCAAGTGCAAGTTGCGATTCGACACGCCAGTCCGGCGTACGCGGAGCTCACGCAGCCCCAGCCGCTCGATTTAAAAGGTATTCAGCAGCAGTTGGATCCAAACACTGTGCTAATGGAGTACTCGCTGGGTGATGAGCGCAGTTATCTGTGGATAGTCTCGCAGAACTCTTTGAAGACTTATGAACTGCCGAAGCGCGAGGAGATTCAAAAGCTTGCGCAGCAGGTTTACGAGTCCCTCACGGCTCGCAGCGTCATGAAGTCAGTTGAAAGTTCCGCGCAGCGACAGGCACGGATCGCACAGGCAGATGAGCAGTTCCGGCAATCGGCGGCTGAGTTGGGCCAAAAGATATTCGCGCCCGCCGTCGCCGAGTTCGGCACAAAACGATTAGTGGTGGTAGCGGATGGTCCACTTCAGTATGTGCCGTTTGCTGCGTTGTCAGCGGGAAAAGAGTATCGACCTCTGGTCGTCGATCACGAAATCGCGAGTATTCCATCGGTGTCGTCACTGGCAGTGCAACGTCAGAGTCTTGCGAACCGGCAACCCGCGCCGAAGGGTCTTGCCGTCCTGGCTGATCCTGTTTTTTCGGTCAGCGACGTGCGATTCAAGAGCATAAATCGCGCGAAAGACGTCGCCTCCAACTCGCTGTCGATAAACGACACGCGCATCATCGAACATCTTAAGGGCGGTCCAGCCGGACAGCTTGCGATTCGACGACTGCCATTCACGAGGCAGGAAGCTGATCAGATCCTTGCAGTCGCACCCGCTGGTTCTAACTTTAAGGCACTCGACTTTCGTGCGAGCAGATCGGTTGCCACGAGTGGCGAGTTAAGCCAGTATCGTTACGTCCACTTCGCGACGCATGGCTATCTCGATGCGGCGCGCTCAGGTCTATCCGCCATCGTGCTCTCAATGATCGACGAACAGGGTAACCCGCAGGATGGGTTCCTGCGCACGCATGATATCTACAATCTCAAGCTGCCGGCGGAGCTCGTGGTGTTAAGTGCGTGTGAAACCGGCCTGGGAAAAGATGTTAAAGGCGAAGGCATCGAAGGATTGACGCGTGGCTTCATGTATGCGGGCGCGCGACGCGTAGTAGTAAGTTTGTGGAACGTGAATGACAAGGCGACGGCTGCGTTGATGCAGCGCCTGTACGTCGAAATGTTGCGAAGCAAGAAGACGCCTGCGGCTGCTTTACGCGCTGCGCAGATCCAACTGCTGCGCACGCGGCAATGGCAGTCGCCTTATTACTGGGCGGCGTTTGTGATGCAAGGTGAGTGGAATTAATTTTCACGGGTCGATGGTGGTTTCCCAGCCGACTTCTCGCGTTAATAAGAGGAAGGAGTGGCTATGAGATTCATTTCAGGTTTAATACTGGTAATCCTAATCGTTGTTTCGGGGTTGGCCCAAAAGCCCGAAGACGCGACGCGCAAACTCTGGGACACTGCTTTTATCGCTTCTTCGTCAAGCAAAAAGACTACGACGCGGCGGCGCGCATATCGCAACGCGACGCCGAATGTGCCCGTTAACGACGTCGCGCCGGAAACGGTTGTTGGCGTGACGCTCTGGCGACTGCGTCCAGCGAATCGAGCCGATTCCGGCGAGCGTTTGATTGTTCATGATGACAAGGCGACGAGCGAATGGTTGCCGGAGCGCATCTCCGCGACCACAAGACTCGTACAGGGCGATAAGCTGCGCATCAGTGTGGAGACGGTGCGCGCGGGTTATCTGTATGTGATCGATCGCGAGCAGTATGCCGACGGCACGCTCGGCGAGCCTTATCTGATCTTTCCGACGACGCGAACGTCAGGCGGCAATAACGAGGTTGCGGTCGGCAGGTTGATCGAGATTCCGGCGCAGGACGACAGTCCACCGTTTTTCACGATGAAGAAGAGCAGGCCGGATCATGTTGCTGAAGTTCTGAGCGTCCTGGTCACGCCGACTCCACTCGAACAAGTGCAGATCACGGACAAGGCGCAGAAGCTCGCCGACGCGCAGGTCGCAAGCTGGGAGAAAGCCTGGGGCACGAGCGTCGGCCATCTGGAGATGTCGGCAACGGGACAGACATGGACCAAAGAAGAGAAAGACGCCACCACGCGAGCATTGACCGCGAGCGCCCCCGCGCCTCAACTACTGTTCTATCGTCCAAGCGTCAAACCAACCGAACCGATGTACGTCAAGCTACGATTGCAGTATCGGCGATAATCCAGCTTTAAAAATCCGTATCATCTGTGTTCATAAAACTTCCAGTTAGTAACAAAGTCGCGCGTCAACTTCTGATTCGTGATCGCCGCGCGCAACATCTCGATCGGAATGCGGTTCTCCTTTAACAGCGCATCGTTGTAAGCGCGATTCGTCATCTTTCCGGAGTCAACCAGCTCTTTGTGCATCGCGTACTGCTGTAATCCGCCAATCAAATACGCAATCTGATAGAGCGGACCATAACTACCGTCAAACGAGCGACGCACTTCGGCTGTCGCATTGTCGCGTTCGTGTCCCACGCGATTGACGAGCAGGTCGATACACTCCTGCGGCGTCATCTTCTCGAGATGAAAGTTGAGTGAGAAGATGATGCGCGCGCAACGGTGCATGCGCCAGAAAAGCATGCCGATACGCTGCTCCGGCGTCTTCGCAAATCCTAGATCCCACAACAATAACTCCCAGTAAAGCGAGTTTCCCTCGGTCCAGAATGGAGTGCCGAAGACGGCGCGATAGGGTTTGTAACGCGCAGCCATGAAACCCTGTAGGTGATGTCCTGGGATCAATTCGTGATGAACAGTGGCGCGCGCGAAATAGATGTTGTTGCCGCGCATACTCATCATCTTCTGCTCGTGGGCCATCGAGTTGGTCGGAAACGAGACCAGGATAGTTTCGCCGCCGAGAAAGAACGGGCTGACAAGCTGTCGTTCCGGCGTCATCATCTCCATGCGCCACGTCTCTTTCGCGAGCTCGGGAACGGTTACGAGATCGCGATCTTCGACAAACTTGATCGCTTCGAGCGCAAGGTCGCGAATCATTTGCGGCTGTTTACCGGGTTCGACGTACAGGTTTTTGACGTGTTCGAGCGCCTTGTGCCAATCGTCGCCATAGCCGAGATCGCGCGACGCTTTCTTCATCTCGTTTTCGCACCACGCCATCTCTTTCTCGCCGATGGCGATAAGCTCTTCCGGCGTGTACGGGATCATTTCCGAGCGCAGTTCACTTAACAGTGCTTCACGGCCGATCGGATCGCCGACGATGTCACTCGAGTCTCCCGGACGTGCACTGCTGGGTCGTTGACCACCACCTGGACCACGGTTCGGGCCGGCGGATGTCTGGCTACTGCTTTCGGAACGAATGCCGACAATCTTTTCCGTAATGAACGTGGCGTAACTCGTCATAGATTGATCGAGTGCTTTGTAAGGTTCCTCGTTCCACCACGTAAACATCGGATCGTAGCCGTTGTAGAAGGTATACCAGTTACGCAGGTTGCCGCGCAGATTGTTGATAGCGACGGCTGCTCGATTGGCGACAGTCTTCTTGATGTCCGTACTGCGTTCGATTGCGCGGCGTTGTTCGTCGACTTGCTTACGCAGATCGTTCAGCGTGGCGGCGATCTTGGCGGAGTCGATCGGCTCCATGCGACGCCGCGCTTCTTCCAATTCAATTATTTTCGCGGCGAAAGGGACGAGCGGCTCGATCTCGTTGATCTGGCGTGACTGGATGTCGAGTTGTCGTAACTCATATTCGAGATGGTTCTTGAAGAGCAGGTAATCGATCTTCCCATCCTGGCTCATTGAGTCGAAGTCGAGACTTTGTAACGATGCGAGCCAGTCGCTGTAAAATTTTTTGAAACGCTCGCGCCGCGCACTCGAGACTGTCACCGGATAAGAGCGCGTGAGACTGCCGCGATCCACGGTGTAGCGTTCGATGGCACTGCGCATCTCGCTGACGCGCTCTTTCGTGCGGCTGGAAGTCTGGGCAGGAATCTGAATGAGAAAACAGCAGAGTAAGGCGACGACAACTAAAGCGCGAAATCCAGAGCGCATGCGGGGTTTCTCCTATCGCAGGTTTCGATTCTTTATCCACAGATTACACAGATCAGTTTATAAAATCTGTGTAATCTGTGGATAAAACTAGTTTCGCGACGTGGCTCTCATGCGTTGAAGCGTAGCGTCGAGTAATGCCAGGCGCAGGTGTGCGCGGGTCTGAACGAGGGTGATAGAAGCGAGCGCGTCTTTGACGACGAACTCGTCCATCTCGACGAGCGGTGTTCCGATGTATTTCAAATAATCAGCCGTGTTGAGCTCCGTTGCCTCCTTGACCTGATTGAGCGAGGCAATGGCGTCTTTTAAAACTGCATTTGCATCCGCAAACTGATATTTTACGGTCGCCTGCAAGAGTGGGAAGTACCAGTTGTACTTATCGGCTGGCGGAATATTCGATCGGCGCAGTCCGGTGATTGCATCGTTGAGAATCTGGATGATCGGACCAGTTTCTGAAGCGCCTTGTTTTGGTAACCGGTAAATAAATGCGGCTTTGGCGAGCGGCTGAAAGTCCGAAGGGACCGAGTCGAGTAGTAAATTCATTTCGCGAAAGCGACTGTTTTGATAATGCTCGATCGCACCATCAGCGGCCCAGTCCCACTGACACGAATCCCATGACTCACCCATCAGCTTGCGCTCGTCTGTAGACAGGTCGTTCAGGATCTTAAATGCAAGCTCATAGTCCTTATGCTCCTTTGCCAAATCGGCAGCACGATACTTGTAATTCGTGCGAGTTTCGAGCTCCTTTGCGTCCGCCGCGGCTCTTAGAAGAGACTCGACACTATCAAGCTGCTGATTCCTCGAATAGTCATGGATTCGTTGTTGGATTTGTGGAGAGACTGACTGGCACGTGTTTATTGCCTGCCTCAGCGCCGGCCACTGTTGCGGCAGGAGACGCTCAAACGGACCAAAGAGCGGCGTGAGCCACGCCACCGCTCCGCAATTTAAATTGTTATTTTCACCGTTCGCCGGACTCGTATTTATAAAAGTCATGAGAAGCTGCAATAGCTCAATTCGTAACGGGTCGGGAGGTACGGGTAGGTTGGCGTCGCGTCCTCGTTCCGCGGGAAAGGCGACATAAGTGAGAATGTTCGTAAACATGCCGCCGGGGTTTTGCTTCGCGACTGCTAACGCCTGAACAAACAAACTGTCAGCCAGTTTCGGGTCCCGAGCGCGCAATCCATAGAAGAGTGGATCGATGTTCGATGGCTGCCCGGTGCGCAACGCCAGTGCACCTAATTCAGCCGCACGTTTTGGATTGTCTTCAAGGATCCTGGTCGCGGCTTCGATTAGGGCAAAGGCAGTTCCGCTACCCTCGTCTTGCGTTGACTTATCCGGGCTCAAGACCGTGAGTAAGCGATTGCTGAGTTTCTGGTCGAGGGGGGTAATGATCGCGAGGAGTACTTGTGCCGTCTCTAATCTTCTTTGGCGTTCTTCAGGGGTTTCTTTGTTAGGGACCTGCTCGACTACCTCAATCGCATCGAGAACCCAGATCCTGGCTCGCTTTGGATCCTCGCGCCACCAGCGCTGCGCCAGTTTCATCCAGAGCACGGCGCGTTGCATCGAGCTGAGGTCGGCGGCGTCCTTAAGTAAGTCGCTCGTAAGGGTTTGCGAACGTACGAGCCAAAGCGCGCGCGCATCGTTTTGAGCCGCTATGGCTGGCGCCAGCGTCAGAATCAGCAGGCAAATAGATACCGAACGCTTCATAGAGAATTACTCTGCGTTAAGAGTTAGTTTAACGCCGAGGACGCAGAGGTACACAGAGAGCCGCAAAGCTTGCCCTATAATAACGCGTTTGCTAGAATCCGGCTTCGTTACTTGGGTATTTCCAATTTTTGATAGGACGCTCCGGAAGACCTTCGCATGAATCGAACTACTACTCGATTCTTTACTTTGTAATTGCCGACCCGCACCAAGCGGGCGCGCGGCGAAGGCGCTCCTATCGAATCCGATCGACTGAAGTAACAATTAAGTGAATCGTAAATCGTAGGAACGGCCTTCGGACTCAGGTCTTCGTTGTAGTCCCCGCGTGCGCTTGCAGGGTTTGGCGCACTTGGGGGTGATATGAAATGAGTGAGATCAACGTACAACTGAAAAACGGTGAACTTGTTTCGATGCCTGATTCGGCGACGGTTGCTGAGGCTCTCAAGAAGCTGGACCGCGACCTTGCGAAACAGGCTCTGGCAGCGAAAGTTGGCGGACGCGAGGTCGACCTCGCCGCCTCGCTCGATACGCTGCGCGCAAATGGTGAGTCAGTGCAGATCGAGCCAATCGTGCCGCAGACGCGCGACGGACTCGAAGTTTTGCGACACTCGACCGCACACCTCCTCGCGGCGGCAGTGCTCGATCTGTTTCCCGGCACCAAGCTCGGCATCGGACCAGCACTTCTCGACGATCCACGCTATGGCTATTTCTACGACGTGATCGCGCCGCAGCCGCTGACGGAGGCCGATCTGCCTGTTATTGAAAAACGAATGAAGCAGATCGCCAGCAAGAATCTCGGTTATCGTCGCGAAGAGATTTCGAAAGACGAAGCCCTGCGTGTTTTCGGCGAACGTGAAGAGCCGTTGAAGTGTGAACTGATTGACGAAAAAGCTGGCGAGAAGGTGAGCGTCTATTACATCGAAGGCTCACCGTTTATCGACTTTTGTCTTGGTCCACACGTTCCCAACACAAACAAGCTGCGCGCTTTCAAACTCCTTTCACTCGCCGGAGCTTACTGGAAAGGCGACGCTTCGCAACCACAGATGCAACGTATCTACGGCACGGCTTTCTTCACGCAGGAAGAGCTCGATGCGTGGTTGAAGCAGCGCGAAGAGGCGGAGAAGCGTGACCATCGACGTCTGGGTCGTGAGTTGGATCTGTTCTCGATTCAGGAAGAGTACGGACAGGGCTTGATCTTCTGGCATCCGAAAGGCGGCGCAATCCGCAAGGAAATGGAAGACTACCTGCGCCAGCAGTTGTTGCAGCGTGGTTATGGCCTGGTCTTCACGCCAACCATCGCGAAACGTGAACTCTGGTTCACGAGCGGTCACGAGATCAACTACGCCGACTCGATGTTTTCGCCGATTGAATTCGAAGGGCAGGAGTTTCGCGTTAAGCCGATGAACTGCCCGTTTCACATCGGTATCTATAAGAATACGCAACGCTCGTATCGCGACTTGCCGATTCGTTACGCGGAGTTTGGTACGTGCCACCGGGCCGAACTTTCCGGCACGTTGCATGGACTAACGCGCGTGCGTGTCTTCACGCAGGATGATGCGCACATCTTCTGTACGCCGGAATCGGTGCGCGCTGAGATTATGGGTTGCATCGAGTTTGCGATGGACATGTTTGAGGTCTTTGGATTCAAGGACTTTAAGGTAGAGCTTTCAGTGCGTGGCGACGACCGCAGCCTGTACATGGGCTCGGATGAAGACTGGGAACGCGCTGAGTCGGCGCTTATCGATGCGCTGAACGGCCGCGGGATCAACTATCAGCGCGTTGAAGGCGAAGCAGTTTTCTACGGTCCAAAGATCGATATGCGGGTTGAGGACGCGATTGGTCGTACGTGGCAGTTGACGACGGTCCAGTTTGACTTTAATTTGCCGGAGCGTTTTCAACTCGAATACATCGGTGAAGACAACAAACCGCACCGGCCGATCATGATTCACCGGGCGCTGTTTGGATCGATGGAGCGTTTCTTCGGAGTGTTAATTGAACACTACGCCGGGGCGTTCCCGATGTGGCTGGCTCCGGTGCAGATTGCGGTGCTGCCGATCACGGATCGAGTAAATGAATATGCGGAAGAGTTGGCGGACCAACTGTGCGTGGCGGGCTTCCGAGTCGAGGCGAATCTGCGCAGCGAGAAGATTGGGGCAAAGATTCGCGATGCACAGTTACAGAAGGTGCCGTTTATGCTCGTGCTCGGCGATCGCGAGATGGAGCAGCAGACGGTGGCAGTCCGAGAACGTGCCCGCGGCGACATCGGGGTGATGTCCTTCACGGAGTTCAAGGAGATGGCGCAACGGTTGGTTGAAACCCGTGCGTTGACAAACAACTAGTCTGAAGAAGAATAGCCCCCTATTCTTCCGAGGCTCAAACTTAGGAGGTGCAGAATAGCTACAGGCTTTCGAGGTCGCGGTCAGCGTCCGGATAACCGGCGCGTGCCGCCCGTTCGGATCAACGAGAGAATTCGCGTGCCGGAGGTGCGCGTGATTGGAGAAGAAGGAGAACAACTGGGCGTGATGGACGTGCGCGATGCGGTGCGCTCCGCCCGCGAGAAAGGGTTGGACCTCGTAGAGGTTGCACCCAACGCCGATCCTCCTGTTTGCCGGATCATCGATTTCGGAAAGTACCAGTACGAAGCGAAGAAGAAGGCAAACGAAGCGAAAAAGAAGCAAGTAACCATCACGGTCAAGGAAGTTAAGTTTCGACCGGGAACCGACGATCACGACTACGACTACCGCATGAAGCATGCGCGTCAGTGGCTACAGGATGGCGACAAAGTGAGAGCCACGATCTGGTTTCGCGGGCGCGAGATGACGCACCGTGAATTGGGTGCGCGAATCCTGGAAAAACTGGAACAGGATCTCGTGGATGTTGGCGAAGTCGAAGCAAGGCCGAGGATGGAAGGGAACCAGATGTTCATCATCTTTGGGCCGAAGAGACATAAGAGCGGTGGTGGTGGGCCAAAACCCGAGGCGCCGCCGACGAATCAGTAGAGAAGGGAAATCAATTCATGCCAAAACTTAAGACACACAAGGGTGCCGCGAAGCGAGTGCGCCTGACTGCCACGGGCAAGATCAAACGTGGCCATTCGCACGCGCGGCACATATTGACGAAGAAGACCAATAAGCGAAAGCGTCACCTGGATATCGACGTGCTCGTCTCCAAGTCGGATCACGATCGCGTGATGTCGATGCTTCCTTACGGTCGCGATTAATCTGTGTAATCTGTGGATGTATTAATAAGGGAGGAATCATATGCCCAGAGCAAAACGTGGCAATAAGCGTCTCGAGAGACGTAAGAAAATATTAAAGCTGGCCAAAGGTTATCGCGGCACCAAGTCGAAGCTGTATCGATCCGCCAAGGAATCCGTCGAGCGTGGCTTAAACTTCGCCTACACCGGACGCAAACTGAAGAAGCGCGATTTTCGCAGCTTGTGGATCGTTCGCATCGGTGCTGCGGCTCGTCTGAATGGTTTGAACTATTCGCAACTCATGCACGGTCTGAAACTCGCTGCTATCGAACTCGATCGCAAAGTGCTTGCCGACCTGGCCGTGCATCAACCGGAATCGTTTGCTGAAGTCGCGGCGCAAGCCAAGAACGCGCTCGAGAAGGAACAGCAAAACAAAGCGGCGTAAGTTTTTTGGCGGCGTAAGTTTTTTGAAAGGAAATGAAAGTGAAGAATACCATGAGGGAATTGCGAAGCCGGCTCGGCCTGCTGACACTCACCTTCCTCCTCGGTAGCATCGTTGCCTTTGCGCAGGGTGCTCCGGATGTGACGGGAACGTACGAAGGAACCGTGAAGATGCCAAACGGGCAAGAAGGAAAGGTCTCGCTTGAACTGAAATCCGAAGGCGGAAAAATAACCGGGCGAGCTATCCATGGTCCGAAGGCTATCGAAATCACAGAGGCAAAGTTGGATAAGGACATGCTGACGCTTCATTTTGACAAAGACCATACGTTCGTGGCCAAAGTCGATGGCGATAAGCTCGTCGGCGAGATGAGCGATGGAGCACAGAAGATTCCAATCGAACTCAAGAAAGTGACGCCGGCGATAGCGGCTGCACCTGCTGCTGCCGCTGCTCCTGCCACCGCTGCTCCGGCTGCGGTGAATCTCAATGGCCAGTGGGACGCTGTTGCTGACGCCAATGGCCAGCCGTTTCCGTTTCTATTAACGCTCAAAGTTGAGGGCGATAAGGTTACGGGAAACAGCAGTTCGCAACTCGGCGAAGCAGTAATGAAGGACGGCTCGTGGAAAGACGGAAAGCTTTCGTTTCAACTCGAAGGCCAGAACGGCACTATCTCGATGAGCGCGACTGTCATCGAAGGAAAGCTTTCGGGCGAGTTTGATTACGCCGGACAGTTGCAAGGCAAATGGGTAGCGGTAAAGAAAAACTAAGTAGCCGGGTTTCATGACCGATAGCCAAAACGAACTATCACCTGAACATCAAGTAGAAGCAGCACGCAAAGCGTTCGAGCAAGAGTTCGAGCGCTTTGCCCGCTTTACCCCCCGCGATCTGGAAGCTGCGGTGGCAGAAGAGCGCGCGCTCGCCGAGTTGCGCACGCGTCATCTCGGAAAGAAGAGCGCACTCGCCGCGACTAAGAAGCTGATCGGGCGCGTGGCTCCGGATCAACGTGCGGCGTTCGGGCAACTCGTGCAAGCGACCGAAGCAGCCTTCGTCCAATCATTGGACCAGGCGGAGCAGAGTCTCAAAGACTACATTCAAAACGAACGCACGGCGCGCGAAAGCATTGACGTCACGTTGCCGGGTCGCCGGCCTCGATTCGGGCATCGTCATCCGATCACGCTCTTGCGCGAGCGACTCGAAGACGTGTTCGTCGCACTCGGTTATGCGATTGAAGACGATCGCGAGATCGAAACTGACTTCTACAACTTCGACGCGCTCAACATTCCGCAAAACCATCCGGCGCGAGCCTGGCAAGACACCTTCTACACGACTGACGGCTTCGCGCTGCGTTCACAGACCTCGACGGTCCAGATTCATGCGATGCAACGTCGCGGTGTTCCGGTGCGCATGATCGCGCCCGGCCGTGTGTTTCGTCGCGATACTCCCGATCCGACTCACAATCCGATGTTTTTCCAGGTCGAAGGGCTGTGTGTTGACCGTGGCATCACTATGGCGCACCTGAAAGGAACGGTTGCGGAGTTTTTGCGGCGTCTGTTTGGCGCGGATACAGTGACACGCTTCCGGCCGTCGTATTTCCCGTTTACGGAGCCGAGCGCCGAGTTTGATTTCAGTTGTTTCAAGTGCAAGGGCACGGGTTGTCGCATCTGTAAAAACTCCGGCTGGATCGAGCTGGGCGGTTCCGGCATGGTCCATCCGAACGTTTTGCGCGCGGTGGACGTCGATCCGCAGCAGTACTCCGGGTTCGCGTTTGGATTCGGAATCGATCGCATGACCGCGCTGATGTACGAGCTGGACGACATTCGCCTGCTCTTCGAGAACGACGTGCGATTTTTGGAAAAGTTTGAATAATGTTCATCAGCTACTCCTGGCTTTTTCAACTAACCCATACCAATCTCAGCGCTCCGGAAGTGAAAGAGCGGCTGACCATGGTTGGTCTGGCCATCGATGCAGTTGAGGGGCACGGCGACGACGCTGTGCTCGATGTCGAAGTACCTTCAAATCGGCCTGACTGTCTGTCGCACGTCGGCATCGCGCGTGAAGTTACGGTTATTGATAACGGCCGGCTGTACCTGCCGCCATCGGAGTTCATAGAAACCGATGGACGATCTGCTGATCTGACTTCAGTCGAGATCAAGGATCCTGACTTGTGTCCGCGTTATGCCGCGCGACTCGTTCGTGGCGTCAAAATTGGCCCGTCACCCGACTGGCTCGCGAAACGCTTGGAGACGATCGGCCAGCGTCCGATCAATAACGTCGCCGATATCACCAACTACGTTCTGCACGAGCTGGGCCAGCCGCTGCACGCGTTCGACTTTGCAAAACTAGGCGGACGTCGAATCGTAGTCCGTCGCGCTACGCCCGGCGAGAAACTCAAGACGCTCGACGGTGTCGAGAGAACGTTAACCGGCGACATGCTCGTCATCGCCGACGCGGAGAAGGCGGTGGCTCTGGCCGGCATCATGGGCGGCGAAGAGTCCGAAATCTCAGCTCAGACCACTGACGTGCTGATCGAGAGCGCATACTTCGATCCGAATTCAGTCAGACAAACTGCACGACAACTCGGTATGGACACTGAAGCGTCGCGCAGATTTGAACGTGGCGCTGACTGCGAAGGTTTGTTGCGTGCTCAGCAACGGTGCGTCGAACTGATTTGCGAGCTTGCAGGAGGTGTTGCAACCGAAGACGCGATCGATGTCTACCCGCAGCCGCTGAGCGAGCGCACAGTCGATCTTCGTCCGGAGCGTGTAACGGAGTTGACTTCGCTCACAGTTGAGCCTGCGGAGATCGTGCGCATATTGACCGGTCTGGGTTTCGAACAGAAGGAACAAGCCGCTGGCCGTTTGAGTTTTAAGGTTCCGTCGTGGCGAATCGACGTTGAACAGGAAGAAGATCTCGTCGAAGAAGTCGCGCGACACACAGGCTACGACAAGATCGGATCCGAGTTGCCGCCGTCGAATTCGTCCGGCGAGTACCAGCCGACCGAGATGAAGCAACGTTCCTTGCGACGTGCGTTGAATGCCTTCGGCTTCGACGAAGCAATCAGCTTGAGCTTCATTCAACAAGACGCGCGCTTCGAGTTGATCCCTTCATTGTCTGGTCATGAGAATGATCAGCCGCAACTCGCCAACCCGATCATTGAAGATGCGGCGTGGATGCGTTCCACACTTTTGCCGGGACTCCTGGACTCGCTGCGTCACAACTTCAATCATGGCATTCGCGACGTCAGATTGTTCGAAATTGGGCGGATTTTCTCGATTTTTAAGACCGGAGAGTTACCGCAGGAGACTCTCGCACTCGGCCTTGTCGCCACCGGAGGCGCAATCGAAGAGGGCCGTGCTCAGTCCGAACGCGAACTCGACTTCTTCGACCTCAAAGGCGCGCTTGAAGCGGCTGTCGATTGGATGAACCTTGGTCCTTTAACTTTCGCGCAAACTTCCGCGCGCCATCTGCGTGCGGGGCAATCTGCCTTGATCGAGTCAGGTGATGGAACCTCGATCGGCACGATAGGACGTTTGGCGGAGAGTGTGGCCGCATCGTACAAGTTTCGGCAGCCGGTCTATGTTGTTGAATTGGATCTCGGCGCGCTGTTGAGTGGTCCGGCGAAGTTGATCCAGTATTCGCCGCTGCCTCGCTATCCTTCCGTCACGCGCGACATCTCGTTGCTGGTCGATCGCCAAGTTGCTCTCGACGAGATCTTTGCGGCAGTGAACAACCAGCAAGTGGCCGATTGTCGCAGCGTGAAGCTCGTCGGCACTTTTGAAGGCGGAAATATTCCCCACGGGAAACGTTCCGTGACTCTCAGGCTCGAGTATCGCTCCGACGAACGCACGTTGCGCGATGAAGAAGTGGAAGAGTATCACTCACGTTTGACTGCGCGACTGCTCGATACCTTTGGCGCCCAGCAACGATAGGCAACGATAGAAAATAAATCTCCGTTGATTGCAAAATGAGTCTTGCGCTCGCGGGCGTGAAGACGGATAATCGCTCCGCATTCCTAGTTCAAACGTCGGGAGACAAAAGATGGTCGGTCTGTCAGGCTTGGAAAAGTTTTCTCACTTGGAAGATAAGATCTATCGCACCATCGAACTCACGAAAACGCTGCGCCAGGAAAAAGAGAATCTCGAAAAAGAACTTGCCCTCATTCACCGCGACATGGGGAACGTGCTCAATGAAAAAGAGCGACTCGAAAACCAGGTCGAGAAGTTGCTCGCCGAACGTGAAACCATCCGCATGAAAGTCGAAGCCATGCTTGATGCAGTTGCCGCCCTCGATCCGGAAATGGCCGAGGAACTCAGATGAGTTCCGGCATCGGTCGCATGATCACTAAAGGCACTATGGAAGGAAGTAGCGGTAGTCCCACCATTCGGGTTGAAATCTACAATCAGACCTATAACATCCGGTCTGATGGCGACACTGAGTACATTATTCAGCTCGCTGAATTTGTCGACAGCCGCATGAGAGAGATCTCTTCCGGCACACTCACCGTCGATTCTTTGAAAGTAGCGATTCTCGCCGCGCTCCACATCGCCGACGAACTACACCGCCTCAAGAACATGCACGAACAAGCAGACTCGCAACTCGCTGCGCGCAGCGCTGAATGTGCGGAGATGCTTGATCGCCTCTTGAAGGTTCGCAGCAGCCTCGAACACGAGCAGGGCGGCGCGGGCAAACTCACTTTAGGATAGCCACTAAAAGTAGCCACAAAAAGGCACAAAAGTCACAAAAATAAATACTGTCTTAGCTGAAAACTTTTTTGTGTCTGATGTGCCCTTTTTGTAGCTGGATCTGTTACTATTCGTGCGGCGGAGGGAAACGTTCTGCGGTGTTCGTCACCGAGTTACGATGATTGAGCCAACGCCGTTGATTCGGGAGACCGAGGTCGTTAGCCAGTGCATTTCTTCATCGTTAAGAACTGCCAGAGGCCTGCGGCATTAAGAGGTCACCCACCTGTCCATGCAGGTTCAATTACGGCTTCGGAACGGCAAATGCGGATCTCCCTCCTGCCAGACCGCGAGTCGTGAATCGCAAATCGTGCTGGCTTGACCATCACGATTGGCGATCCAGGGTTCGCGGTTTTTCACGTCCAGCTTCCTCTATAAAGAATATGAAAGTCCTCATGATTGGAGATGTTGTCGCCAAGCCCGGCCGTATGGCTGTGCTCGAACGCATCCAGGATCTTCGCGAGCAGCACCAGATCGATTTCGCGATCATGAATGCCGAAAACCTTGCCGGCGGTTTTTCAGTGACACCGTCGCTCTGCGAACAACTGTTTTCCTCCGGCATCGACGTCATGACCTCCGGCAATCACATCTTTGATAAGAAAGAAGCAATCGATTACATCCGCAAACAGCCGCGTCTCCTTCGTCCTGCGAACTACCCACCGAACACTCCCGGCAACGGCTACTGGGCGGGCCAGGTGAACGGCGCACATGTTGCCGTGATGAACGTGATGGGCCGAGTTTTCATGCCGCCTTCTGACGATCCATTTCGCATCATCGATGGTGTGCTTGCGTCGTTGCCGTCGGAAACCACGGTGCGCATCGTCGACGTGCACGCGGAAGCTACGTCGGAGAAAGTAGCGATGGGTTGGCACCTTGATGGTCGTGTGTCGGCAGTTTGCGGCACACACACTCACGTGCAGACCGCAGATGAAAGAATCCTGCCGGGCGGCACTGCGTATTTAACGGATCTCGGTATGACTGGAAGTTATGCGGGCGTTATCGGTATGAATAAGGCTGACGTGATCGCACGGTTTACTTCCGTGACCGCGCGCCGAGCCGAGCATTCAAGTGGTGATGTAAAAATCTGTGCGGTCGTGCTCGATATCGATGAAGCCACAGGCCGAGCTCGAAACATCGAGCGACTAAACCTCAGCCACAATCAATAGAGCACAAAAAGGCACCAGGCACAGAAAGAAATTCTTTATGTGCCTCTTGTGCCTTTTGGTGGCTCGTTTATTGAAGCGGTTTGTGCTGCTCTCGTAACTCTCTCGCCAGCTCAATTTTTGCATCGAGTTGAGCTTTTTCAGCGGGCCGCAATTTCAGGAACTCATCGAAATCCTTTTGCGCTTCGTTTTCGTTGCCGAGATAAACGCGCGCGAGTCCACGATTGTAGTACGCCCAGGATAGCTGCGGATCGAGTTCGATTGCACGCGAGAAGTCCGCGATTGCCTGGTCCATCTTTCCCTTTTGCATTAGCGCGGTACCACGTCCCTGATAGGCCCATGCCAGTCGGGGTTCTAAACGCACGGCGCGCTCGAAGTCGGCCACGGCAAGGTCAAACTTCTTCAACTCGATGTACGTGTAACCACGGTGGTAATAAGACGCCGCGATGCGATCGTTGAGTTTAATGGACCGGTTTAGATCCGCGAGGGCGCCGTTAAAGTCACCCAGGTCGAGCTTGAGACTGCCGCGATTACTGAAGGCTTCGTAGAAGTCTTTATCGATGGAGATTGCGCGATCGAGATCCTTGAGAGCAGATTCGTGCTCTCCCAACTCGCGTAGTGCGGCAGCCCGATTCAGATATGCGCTTGCAAGTCCGGGCCTGATGCGGAGTGCCTGATCACAATCTTCCACCGCTCCCCTGAGGTCCTTCTTCTTATAACGGACCAGGCAACGATTGTTGTAAGCGTTGGCTGTAAAGGGATCGATAACCGTAATGCCTTCGCTTGAATAGTCATCGAATGAGTTTCCCAATCGTCGACTTGAACTGTTGGAGCCGTCGAGATGAGAGCTCAGGCGAATCGCCCGGGTGTACTCTTCGATCGCGCCGTCGAGATCGCCTTTACCAGTTTTCTTATTGGCGTTGTTGTAATGATTGAGTGCTGCTTCCGGTGTTCGTGTTTGGGAGTACACGGTCAATGGAAGACAGAGGGAGACAACTGCGAACAAGAGCGCACAGCGACGCATGGTAGACCCTCCTGGTTGAAGCTCGTCCCTCGTGTGCGCTAAGATGCTGGCGTCGATGATGCAACTTTGAGCGCCGCGAGGCGATCGAACTTGTGTTGTCATACAAGCCTCGTTGCTATCGCAAGTAGCAACGAGGCTTTCAATTTGTCCGGTGCTGATCACCGGCTCTAAAGCTAAAACGACCGAACTTCGAAAAAGTTACAAAAGAAATAGCTGGGCTCTGAATCTGTAACACCGTGGGGCGATCAGTTGTGGCGAAAAGAATGGATCTATTCGGGTGCGGTCTCGGTGGGTACCACTGATCCGGAATGAGGTTTGACGATCGGTGGTGAGAGTAATCTTTGCGCGTATCCTTCCGGAAACGAACGTACGCGCCCGTTGGAATCAGTAACAACGTGTCCCGTTTCACCTTCGGCGACGACTTGTCCGTTGGACGCACGCACAATCTCGTAGCCAAAACGCAGGGAACGTTTACGTAATTCCGTGATGTGTGTACGAACTATTAGTTCGTCGTCGTAGTAAGCCGCGGCTTTGTAGCGACAGTAGGCCTCTGCGACCACCAGAAAAGCATCTTCGTTCTGTTCCATGTCACGGTAAGAAAAACCGCGCGCACGGCAATAGTCAGTTCTGCCGATTTCGAACCAGACCAAATAGTTGGCATAATAAACAATGCCCATCTTGTCCGTTTCGGCATAACGCACACGTAAGACCGTTTCGTGCCAAACGCCGAATACATCGTCAGGGGCAGGGCTTGTCATCTGAGCAAAGCCTTCCGAACTCATAAGCGCGAGAAGGAAATGATTCCCGATCCAGGTTCAAACTGTAAACGTTTAGCGGACTATAAGAGTGAAAGACCAATTATGTCAAAGAAAATTAGCGTCGGCCTGGCCCTTTTAATCCTGTTCAGCCTTTGCACCGGCAGCTTTCTGCCACTTGGCCACGCCCAGACCGGCGCCGCCGGTACGGCCCAGAACGCAGCCATCGTTTCCACTACCGCCGCGGTGCTCAAAGAAACCAGCGAATTGCGAGAACTCTCGATACTGAAGAGCGTCAAAAGCGGAGCCCAGTCGCGTGCGGACATCGAGCGCATGATCATCCGCAATCTCGACGACGAGACGACCCCCGAGGAGATGCATGCGGCGGAAATGGTGCTCAAGTCGTTTGGCCTTGCGCCGCAGAACTTTGCCTATCGTCCTTTTTTGATCAAGTTATTAAGCGAGCAGGTAGCGGGTTACTACGATCCAAAAGCACAGCAGTTTTACCTTGCAGACTGGATCGAACTGGAAGGACAGAAGCCCGTAATGGCCCACGAGCTTACCCACGCCCTTCAGGATCAACACTTCAATCTCAAGCGCTTTGAGAATTGGCCCAAGGGTGATTCGGACGCCGAACTCGCCGCGCACGCGCTTATCGAAGGCGATGCGACGCTCGCGATGACGCTCTACATGGCCAAAAATCCTTTAGTGGCGCTCGCATTTATCAAGAGTCTCGGTTCGCAGGAGTTGGCTACCGAGCAGTTTAAACAGGCGCCACGCGCATTGCGTGAGTCGTTACTGTTTCCGTACGAAGAAGGCTCTGCATGGGCTACACAACTCTACAAGCGCGGCGGTTGGCAGATGGTGTCCGGCGCGTTTAATAAATTGCCGCAGTCGAGTGAGCAGATTCTTCACGCTGACAAATACTTCGCTTACGAAGCGCCGCAGAAGATCGCCTTGCCGGAATTCAAGAGTTTTCTTGGTCCATCCTGGAAGCGCATCGATTACGATGTAAACGGCGAATGGGGTTATTACCTCGTGCTCGATGAATATTTGAACGACGCGGTTGAGTCGAAGCAGGCAGCGGCCGGTTGGGCGGGTGATCGTTTCGCGCTTTATGAGACGTCGAAGCCGGGCGAGGTCTTCATTGCACAGTTGACTTCGTGGGACACTGCGAGCGACGCCAAAGAGTTTTTCGATGCGTATGCTAAACGCACCGCTAAGAGATATGCAGATGCGAAAGAAGTTAAAAACACAGGTGAGCGTTTGGAATGGCAGACGTCGAGCGGTGTAGTGGTGTTGGAATTGCACGGTTCACGAATTGCGATCCTCGAGGGTATTCCTTCTTCAACTGATGCAAACACTTTGCTGCGCGCGATCTGGCAACAACGATAGGATCTGACAACAACAAGCTGATGAAAAAGTCTGATACCGGTACGAGCACCAAACAGTCCACGCGCTTACGCGAACTTACTGATCAACTCCAGACACTCGAAGCGAGGCTTCGTCTCGGTGGTGGTCCCGATAAGATCGACCGACAGCACCAGCAGGGGAAACTCACCGCCCGAGAACGGATCGAGTTACTGCTCGACAAAGATGCTTACGCGCAGGAGATTGGACTGCTCGTCGCCTATGACCAGTATGATGGCGGTGCTCCGGGTGCAGGCGTGGTTACTGTAGTCGGGAAGGTCGAGGGCAGGGAAGTTGTCGTCGTTGCAAACGATGCGACAGTCAAAGCCGGTTCGTGGTGGCCTGAGACGATCAAGAAGATCCTGCGCGCGCAGGAGATTGCGATGCGTTCGCGTGTGCCAATCATATATCTGGTCGACTCGGCAGGCGTGAATCTTCCTTATCAGGGGGGAGTTTTTCCAGGGCAGTACGGTGCTTCGCGAATCTTCTATTACAACTCGATCATGCGTCGCTATCTGAAAGTGCCGCAGATCTCGGCGGTGATGGGACCGTGCATCGCCGGTGGCGCGTATCTGCCCGCATTGTCAGACATCATTATCATGGTCGAGGGCACGTCGTTTATGGGTCTCGGCGGCGCAAACCTCGTGAAGGGCGCGACCGGGCAGACGATTGACAATGAGACTCTTGGCGGCGCTCGCACACACAATGAGTTATCGGGCGTGGCCCATTATCGAGTGGCAGACGATCAAACTTGTATTGAGAAGATCAGAGAGTTTGTCTCGGAGTTACCAAAACCCGCTGCCGTGCTTTCGAACGAGGAACCGGGCCAGCCATTGCGACCCGCTGAAGAACTCTACGATCTCGTTCCCGAGGATCACCGTCAACCATATGACGTAAGAAAACTGTTGGAGTGTTTGCTTGATGAGGGTCGTCTCGATGAGTTTCAATCGGACTACGCGAAGGAGATGATCACCGGTCACGCGCGCATCTGCGGTATTCAGGTTGGAGTGATTGCCAATCACCGTGGCATGGTGCGTGTGCCGGGCGCAAAGCCACCACGGTTTGGCGGCATTATCTACACCGAATCGGCAGAGAAGGTTGCGTACTTCATCGAGACCTGCAACCGTCATCAAACGCCGCTTTTGTTTGTGCAGGATGTTTCCGGGTTCATGGTTGGACCAGACGCCGAACACTCGGGAATAATTCGCGCCGGGGCAAAATTCGTTGAAGCGATGGCTACGGCGACAGTTCCCAAAATCGTTCTGACTGTCAATCATGCTTCCGGCGCCGGTTATTATGCGATGGCGGGCCAGGGGTTTGACCCGGATTTTATTTACAGTTGGCCCACCGGACGAATGGGGGTTATGGAAGGCGACTCTGCCGTGCAGGCTGTGTTCGGCAGTCAGCTCGAAAAGCTAAAGAAAAATGGAGAATCACCTGACGAGGCGTTAACCGCAGAGATGGACAAGGTACGTGAGACTTACGACATGGAACTCGATGCGAAGTATGCCGCCGCACGTGGATTCGTTGATGCCGTGCTTACTCCTGAATCAACGCGGCCCGCTCTGGAACTCGCACTCCGCACCGCCCAAAACTATTCCGGCCCACACCTCGGCCAGTTCGTGCTGCCACCGACGCTTGTTTAGGATGACACTACCAGCAAATCTTGAGAGTATCCGTTTGCGGGAAGACGCGGTACAATATCAAGGCAATTTCGGATAAATACTTCAATGACTGCGAAAGATATCATTGAGATCGACCCTGAAAAGATGAGCGGAACACCTGTCTTCACCGGCACGCGTGTTCCCATAAACCATCTTCTTGATTATCTTAAAGCCGGCGACAGTCTCAATACGTTCCTCGCAGACTTTCCAACAGTAACGCGCGAACAAGCTTTGGGAGTGCTTGAATTAATGTGTGAACGGCTCCTCACCGAATATGAAACTGCTGCTTGACGAGTGTACGCCTAAACGACTAATCCTGGATTTTACTGGGGACGATGTCCAGACAGTAGAACAGACGGGATTAAAAGGACTAAAGAACGGCGCGCTACTTCAGCTGGCAAGTAGTGAATTTGACGTTCTTATCACCGTCGATCAAAATATTCCTTTTCAACAGAACGCAGCTAATTTCCGAATTGCAGTGGTGATACTGCAGGCGCGATCGAACAGATACTCCGACCTGAGAACATTAGTGCCCGGGGTGCTTGAGATTTTGCCGACGATTAGTGCCGGTGAGATCGTCACGGTTCGTCAGAAGACCGATTTACAAATGCCTTCACCTCTGAATGGCACAGAAGGCATGCGGCCTCCGTAATATCAGTACAGATATACTCAGGTTTTTCCTGATTGTTCAATCAGGAAATTCCTGCAATGATGCCTTAAACCAAGAGAACAGTTGGTTGTGAATTCTCAAACTCACTTAGCGCGACCGGAACCCGACTTAAAAGCGGCATCCATCAAATGAAACCGATTCGTGTGCTGATCGCTGACGACCACGCACTTGTGCGCGCTGGTATTCGAGCCCTCGTAGAAAAGATCGAAGGCGTGGTAGTCGTAGGGGAAGCGGGCAAGGGCAGCGAAGCAATGGACCTTGTCAGGGAACTCAAACCCAACCTGATGTTACTCGACATCTCGATGCCCGATGGCAGTGGTTTCGAGGTCCTGGACCATGTCACAAAGAACTTTCCTGAGATTCGCGTGATCGTATTGACGGTCCATGAAGCAGGTGAGTATGCCACTCGCGTGTTGGATGAGGGGGCCGCCGGCTTCCTTCCGAAGAGCGCGGCGAGCACCGAGCTCGAGCAGGCAATTCAATCAGTGATGCGTGGTGAGGATTACATCTCACCGGAGACCTCCATAAAAGTTATAAACGAATACCGCAAACGCGCAACGAAGAAAGACCTGTTCGCGAGTTTGAGTCCGCGCCAACGCGAAGTGCTTCGCCTCATTGCTGAAGGCAGTACCACCAAGCAGATTGCAGTGGTCCTGGAGATCAGTGTCAAAACTGTCGAAACTCACCGCGCGCAGTTGATGGAACGCCTCGGCATACACGATGTCGCCGGACTCGTGCGTTACGCCATCACCGTGGGCCTAATCGACGTCGAAAGATAAAGCGCTCAGGAATTCACTGAGGCGGCGTCAGGAATCTCCCTAATTGCGCATAGCTGTGTTAGCGCTTAGCCTACATTCGGTTAAGTTAAAACTTTCCTTTGTATTAGCGTTACAACAAAGAGTGGTGGGAACCATTGCCCGATCCTCCACGGCAATGAAGAGCTATTTGTAAAGTTTGATGTGGTTAGTTTAACTCGATCGCGTGACCACGAATGATCTACTCCACCGGGGTTTCAGTCACAGAGATCGAGTAGTCCCCTCATGTGAGCTGTGAGTCGAGTTCTACGAGACGCGCGCGTTAACAGGTGAAAAACCTGGCGCGTGGAAAGGGGGATGGTGACCAGGGCGAGGTCGCCGTCCCCTTGTTATATCTACCTACTGAAAGGAATCGCCATGGAAAACAGAAGCACTATTAATACTTCAACTGACACAAACTTTCAGGCGCTGGTTATTGATGACCGGGCGCAGGGCTCGCGCGAAGAGAGTTGGTATACCATCGGACGCAGCCAGGCGTTTATCGAAGTGATGAAAGATGTAGATCGAATCGCCGGCACGAATTCACCGATCTTACTCACAGGCGAATCCGACACCGCCAAAGAACTCGTTGCTTCCGCGATTCACAATCGGAGCAGTCGCCGCGACCAACCTTTCGTTACCGTAAATTGCGCTTCAATTCCGCCGGAGTCGATCGAAGGGTTATTCGAAGACGCCGACGGCGGCATGATCTTTCTCAAAGAGATCACGGAAACGACGCCGTCTTTTCAGGAGAAACTGTTGCGTTTCCTGCAAACGGGTGAATTCACGCGGGTCGATTCGAACGATGTGCAGAGGGTTAACGTGCGAGTGCTTGCGGCGAGCGGTCGCAACGTCGAACACGAGGTTGCCGAAGGAAGATTTTGTAAAGATCTTTTCGATTGCTTAAGCGCAGTATCGATCGATCTACCGCCTCAAAGTGAAGGTGAACAACCGATCACTAACGAACCTGCAAACGACGATTGGGTTACCTTATCCGTAATCGAAGGGCGTTACGTTGCGCGTGTGCTGGAGCATACGCACGGCAACAAACAAGCCGCCGCGCGCGTGTTGGCTGTCGATCGCAAGACTCTCGATCGCATGATCAAACGTCACCACATCGACTCTCATCACCTCAAAGCGATGCGCGCCAAAGCCTTCAGCCACAGTTGAGCCACAAAAGGCACATAACTCACATAATGAATTTGATCCAAAAATCAGTATGTGACTTAGGTACCTTTTTGTGGCCCTTGACACTCCCAAAGGGGCTTGATACTTTCTCGCCTCCGTGAAGAACATCCTGCTCGTTGTTGCTGTCATCGTACTCTACGTGCTTCATCAGGACATTTGGTTCTGGCGAAGCTCCTACCTGGTTTTTGGTTTCATCCCCATCGGACTCTTCTATCAAGGTTGCTTTTCGGTGGCCGCAGCGCTGCTGATGTGGCTGCTGGTGACATACGCCTGGCCAGCTCACCTTGAAGAGGAGATTGAAGAAGCAAATACCAGGGAGGACCGCCGCGCTTGATTCCCGCAATCGTTGTTTTCCTTTACCTCGCGGCCGTTGTCTACATCGGTATCTTTGCTTTTCGTCGTGCTAAAGGCAAAGAAGAAGCGGAAGACTACTTTCTCGCGAGCCGTTCGCTTGGTCCATTCGTGTTTCTGTTTTCACTCTTTGGCACGAACATGACGGCGTTCGCGATTCTCGGTTCATCGGGTCACGCTTTTACCAACGGCATCGTCACCTTCGGCTTGATGGCTTCATCGTCGGGCTTAGTGATTCCCCTCACGATCTTTCTGATCGGCACGCGCGTTTGGGCACTGGGTAAGAAGCACGGCTTCATGACGCCGGTACAGATGTTTAGAGATCGCTGGGAATGCAGTCACATCGGCACAGTGATCTTTGTGGTCCAGGCGGTCTTGCTGGTGCCTTACATAATCATCGGCATTATGGGCGGCGGCACCACGCTCTACGCGATCAGCAACGGTCTCGTTCCGTTCTGGTTCGGCGGCGCCATCGTCGCACTCGTAGTGATGAGCTACGTGTTCTTCGGCGGCATGCGCGGCACGGCCTGGGTCAATACTTTCCAAACCGTACTGTTTCTGTGCTTTGGCGCCATCGCATTGATCGTGATCGGTGTAGGCATGGGTGGCTTTAGAAGCGCGGCAACGGCCATACAAGCGTCGCCGATGGCTTCGCTGCTCACGCGCGAACGAATCTCGCCTTACTACTTTTTCAGTTACACGTTCATTCCGCTTTCAGCCATCGCCTTTCCACACATCCTGATCTTCTGCCTGACGGCACGAAAGATGGCCCAGTTCAAGAAGACGGTCATCTTTTATCCGATCTGCATACTCGCGATCTGGCTGCCGTGCGTGTTTCTCGGCGTGATGGCGAATCGAGTGACTGATGTTCCCGAGATACGCGCAAAGCAGGAAGCGCGCCGCGTGCTGGCCACGCAGGGAAAGAACATGGAGCCGGAGAAGCGTGACGAGTTGCGGGAACAGTCAGCAGGCGACGACGTCATCATGTTGCTGCTGCATCGTTACGCGCCGCTCTGGCTTGCCGGACTATTAGGCGCCGGCATCATGGCCGCAGTGATGGCGAGTGACTCACAGATCCTGGCTCTATCGACTATGTTCACGGAGGATGTCTTCGCCTTTTACGGCGGGAAAGCGCGTTTTGGCGAGCACGTGCAGGTTCAGACCGGGCGTATCTTCATCATTCTGATCACGATCTTTGCTTACGCGGTCGCGTTGCGCGCGCCGGAAACGATCTTCGAACTTGCGATTCAATATGCGTTTTCAGGTTACGCGGCGCTGTCGCCGTTGCTGGTCGCCGCGTTGTTCTGGAAGGGAAGCACGAAGTGGGGCGCGCTGGCAGTCACGCTTTGGACTGCACTGACTGTCATCGCAGTCGCAGTTTTGCAGGCCATAGTGCCGGCGCCCGCACCCGGACCAGCGACAGTGCTTTGGGCGCCGGGCGGTGTCGAGATGTTATCGCGAACGCCGGGAGGTACAGCAGTCTTCGGGTTCATGCCTGTTGTGCCGATGGTGATCGTTTCCGTGCTGCTGATGATTGTCGTATCGCTGCTGACACAGAAGCCGCGTGAGGCAACACTCGCGAAGTATTTTGGAGGTCGAAAGTAATGCAGAGACTTGTTATCCACAGATTACACAGATTATTAATCGGTGTAATCTGTGGATTAACCGAAGCAGTAGAGCTTTCCGTCCTGCGAACCGATCACGATACGACCGTTCGCAATCGCCGGTGAGGCTGACAACGGCGCCCCCGCATTAAACTCCCAGAGCTTCGCGCCGCTGGTCAAATTCAAAACATAAAATCGTCCATCATTCGATCCGACAAACACGCGATCGCCGGCAATCGCGGGTGACGACTCCACGCGCGCGCGTGTCGCGAACGTCCACGCTGCTTTACCCTCCAGCGTTAGCCCATGGACGAGCTTATCGCGCCCGCCAATCACCAAACGCGTGCTCGTAACCGCCGCCGACGAGTAAAACGGAAACTTACGCTGTGGGTGTTCGTAGTGCCACGAGATCTTGCGTTCCGCCAGATTCACGCTCAACACTTCGTTATCAAACGTGCCGTAAAATGCCGAGCCCGATCGCAATGCCGGCGAAGCGCCCGTGTACGCTCCTGACGAAACGTTAAAGACCTCTTTCCCATCCGAAATTCGAATGGCGCGAAACAGCTCGTCACAACCCGCGATAAATGCCATGCCTTCTGAGATACCGGGTGTCGAGTGTACTGGTCCATTCGTCTTGAACTTCCACAACAACGAACCGTTGCGTGCTGAGAGACAATAAAGGTGTTCGTCATAAGATCCGATTAACACTCGATCCCCGACGACGACCGGCGATGATTTGATCTCGCCGTTAGTCTTGAAGGCCCACAACTTTTTACCGTCGGATGCGTTCAGCGCATTCAGCCACCCGCCCAAATCACCGATATAGACCACGCCGCTGCCGTAAGCCGGTGACGACTCGCCGATCGGATTTCCCGTCGCGAACTTCCAGTAGACCGAACCGTTATCGAGACTCAGCGCGACGAGTTCGCCTTTTTGAGATCCGATGAAGACGGTGCCGCCGATAATTGCTGCCGACGATTCGATCGAGTCGCCCGCGTCGTAAGTCCAAAGCTGCTTCAGTGAATCGGGCACTCTCGATTGCGAAACGCCTGTCAACTGTTGATTGCCGCGAAATTGAGGCCAGTTGTCCGCAGGAGCCTCCTGGGCCATCACGACGACGACCATACAAACAACCAATATCAAACTCTTCAATAGACGCATTGGTAAATCTCAATCGCTCCTTGCTGATCGAGGGGCCTGGGATTGAAGGTGCCGGTCCACTGCTGAGCAGCGTCAGCGGCCAGCTCAGGCAATTCGGTCTCACTGACGCCGACGCTACGAAGGTTCGTGCGCAACCCGCCGGCCTCGGCGAGTTCTTCGAGTCTGCGCGCGAGTTCCTCTGCGGGGGACCAGTAAGTAGTCCCGGTCTTTTCATTCCAGCGAACCACTGTCGGCAGTAACATCGCGATCGCCGCGCCGTGTGCGGTGCCGTACCGCGCGGTCAATGGATTCGCGCAGGCATGCGTGGCGCCGAGCATTGAGTTCTCAATCGCGAGACCTGCATAGAATGCGCCCAATTGCATGGCGCCCCGGGCGTTCAAGTCATTAGGTTCACTCAGCACTCGCTCGTAATTCGGTTCGAGCAGTCGCCACGCTTCGCGCGAGAAGAGTTCGGAAATCGGATTTCGTTTGAGTGTAACGTAGGTCTCGACCGCGTGAGCAATTGCGTCGTAACCGGAAGTCGCGGTGATACTGCGCGGTTGTGAGATGGTGAGCGCCGGGTCAAGGAGTGCCACACGAAAAGCAGCTTTAGGATCGCCGCAAGCCATCTTCACGTGAGTCTGTGCGTCGGAGATGAGCGCGTAGCTTTGTGCTTCACTACCGGTGCCGGCGGTGGTTGGGATCGCGATCATCGGCAACATGGGCTTTGTGGCTTTGCCATAACCGTGGTAATCGGCCATGCGACCACCGTTGGTGAGCAGGAAGTTGATTCCCTTGGCACAATCCATCGAACTGCCGCCGCCGAGACCTATGATCGAATCGATCTGCAAAGACGAGACGGCCCTGGTCCCATTCTCAACCATCAGCGTGTCGGGATTGACTTCGAAGTCGTGAAAACGAAACACCTCGATGCCGGCGTTTTGCAGTGGTCCAACAGCTTCGTCGACGTGTCCTGAAGCCACGAGTCCATGATCCGCAACGAGCAGCGTGCGCTTAAAACTGAGTTCGCGCGCCAGCTCGCCGAGGCGTTCCACAGCTCCTGCCCCAAAGATCACACGAGTACGAGGTTGAAAATCGAAAGTGTTCATTTTAAGTATCTGCTCTGCGGCCCTCTGCGTATCTCGGCGTTCTCTGCGTTAATAAAGGTTCTAACGCAGAGAGCGCAGAGATACGCAGAGGGCCGCAGAGTAAACGTCACTTACGCGCTGTGGCGGGTTTCCCGGCCGCCGCTTCCGATAAAGCGTAAAGTTGATTGCGATTCGAGATGTACAGCACTCCATTCGCCGGCACTGCCGTCGAGTAAACCGAGCTGCCCATGTTTATTTCCGCAATGACTTTCTTGGTCTTGCCTTCCTGCATAATCACGACGTCGCCGTCTTCATCGCCGAGATAAATCTTCCCATCGACCAGCATCGGCGATCCCCAAACGGCCGCGAACAGATCGTGCGTCCAGTAGACCTGACCTGTCTTCGCATCGAGACAGTGCAGAAAACCACTGAAGTCAGCTTCATAAACCAGTCCATCCTTGATCGCCGGCGTCGAGATGGAGCGACGAATCTTGTCGTAGTGCCACACCAGACCATCCTTCGTGATATCGCCGCGCTTGGTAGCATCGATGCAGTACATGTGGCCCACGCCTTCGCCGTGTTCCGGATCCTGGCCGTTAGCGATGTAAACGCGGTTTTCGTAGACCACTGGAGTGCTGATCAACTCGTTGCGCGTCTTGGGCCAAACTGAGTCTTTCGGATTCGTATCAAACTCCCAGAGCTTCTTCCCCGTGAGAGCTTCGTAGCCACGAATCCAACCATCGCCTTGCGCGTGAATGAGTTGGACCACGCCGCCGATAGTCCCCACCGTCGGCGAGGACCACTGTCCGTGCAGAATCTTGTCGAAAACGGAATTGTCTTCCCAAACGAGTTTGCCGGTCTTTTTGTTAACGGCGATGATCGCCGGGGCTTTTGGTGAAGGGATGTTGACGTGACTTTCGTCCTGGCCGTTGGAAGTGCTGACATAGATCAGATCGCCGTACATGACTGGGGACGAATTGGCGAGGTTGTGCGGCAATGACCCGACTTCCTCGATCATGTCGAGCTTCCAAACTACGTCTGCGTTTGTGGGACCAGTCAGTTTCTCATCTGTTACTGGACCATCATTCTCTTTGTCGCGAAAGCCCTGGGTGTCGAGACACATGAGCTCAGCGCGATTCGAAACGTAATAGACACGATCGCCATCGACCAGGGGCGATGACGCGACGCCCTGGTAGGGCCAATCGTTCACACGACCGGCAGCGAGTTTGTCATGGACCATCTGCCACATGAACTCACCGTCGGATTCGCGAAACGCCATCAGGACGCCTTTGTCGCCCGTAATCTTCGGATCCTTCAGTCCCTCGTTGTTGGTGCCGACGAAGACCATCCCGCCCGCGACCACCACGTTGCCGTAACTTTGCGAGCCGAGTTGGGCCACCCACTTCACATTCTTCTTCGTCTTCACGTCCCAACTCACCGGCAGTCCCTTCATGTTTGACACCATGTTGCGATCAGGTGTGCCGCCCCACATGGGCCAATCGCCCGAGCCTGGATCTGAAGCCGACGCGGACGGCGCAAGACAGTAGACAGCGGCCGTCAACAGGAGCAGCGCGCACAGCAGAGCAGTCGGGCGATGAACGATGGCGTTGGAGTTAAAGCTTTTGAATCTCATTTGTTTGCGTACACCTTTATGTTGTCGAAGTAGAGTTCAGAGAGACCGTTGCCAAAAATTCCAGGCGCGCCCTGGCGGTTAGGAATCGGATCGATGCGTTCAACTGTCCATGCGGACGGTTCGGGTTCGTTTGCCGGCCATGCTTTGCCACGCGCACGCGTTTTTCCGTCCGGCAGGTTTTGGACTTCCAGTTTGAGACGGTACCAGGTGTCCTGTTTCCACGCGAAAGGAACAATCGTGGTACGCGCAATTTCAGGTTGCCAGGCTTCGATGTGTAGCTCCTGTTTGTTACCAAAAAGAGTTAGACCGTAGCGTTGTGCGATTACACCGGCGTCGCCCTGTTGTCGTCGCTTTTGCGTGGCGTTTACGTCAGCCTCGACCGTGTAGTTGGACCAGTCTGACGGTCCGAGGTAGGCGCGCGCGCGAGTCAGTAACGAAGATCCTTCGGTCAACTTCGTCAACACTTTGTTTCCGTTCTGCTCGCGCACCGCAAACTTGAGCGTGGTATTTACCCAGGTTGGCGGCAGCGTGTTGATCGCGTAGGAATCGAAAGTCTCGCTCCAGGGCAACGGCGGAAACACGCGCACGCTCGCAGTTCCACTCAAGTCGCCGACTGTTGCTTTAACCAGGCCTGCTTGCGCGATTGCGTCAGAGGCCGCAGTGAAGTGACCGTTTTCAACTGTGCCTTTCAACTGTTCGAGTGACCACGTCGCGGCCGGTTCTTCGCGAATGAAATTTCCCTGCGTGTCAAACAATCGAACGCGGAAGTTCGCTTTGTCGCCGGGCTTGAGCATCAGCTCGGTCGGAACAACTTGAACGAACGTTGCGGGATTTGAGCTTACATGCGTTCCCTGGGCCGCAGTGCCGCCCGTAGCGTGGGATGAAGTGCGATTCGTTTTCCTACCGATGCAGTAGAGACCAGCCTCACTCGCAAAATAGACATGACCATTCGCGACTGCCGCCGAGCCGATGACCTTCTCCTCGACTCCGTTGGTTTCCAATTGATCCTCATCGAGAATCTCGACTCCGGTCGCTGATGGTTTGAGTATGAAGAACTTTCCGTTCTCAGTGCCAACGTACAACTTGCCGTCAGCCAGAACAGGGGACGCTTTCTGTATCGTGCCGAGGTTTTTGATCCAGAGTTGCTTGCCGGTATTTACATCGAACGCGGCGATGTTGGCGCTGTTGTCGATCTGGTACATGCGATCGCCGTCAAGCACTGGTGAAGAGAAGCCGCCCTGCCAGCCGTAAGTGCTCCACTTGATCTGATCTGGTTTAATGTCGCCTTTCGCAGTGGCGTCAACAGCGACCATCATTCCCATTTCGCTCGATGCGAGGTTCTCTTCGCTGTGTGTGAGGATGGCAGTGTTGTTGTATACAACCACGCCCGTGTTGAGTCCGCGTTTGCTGATCTCATACTTCCAAACCGGCTCGCCCGTCTGCGGTTTGATCGCATGGACCACACCATCACTAGCTCCCTGAATCAGCAGTCGCGTTCCGTTGACGTTGACGATGATCGGTGGCGCATATGTTGTGTCATAAGGACGGCCGCCGGGAGCACTCACCCACATAGTCTCACCCGTCTTCTTGTCGAATGCCATGAAGCGATGTGCGCCGCGTCCGTGCTGGCCCCACTGGAATGTGACACCGCTCACGATCACCAGATCGCCATCGATGATCGGCGAGACTGTGCGTCCGCCGTGTGTGGTGAGCAGTCCGAAGTCTTCGCCGAGCGATCGTTCCCACAAAACTTTTCCGTCTTTATTGAAACCGATGAGATTTCCGCCCACGCCAAACACATAAACATTTCCTGTTGCCGGATCTCCGACCGGAGACGCCCAGCCAACGCGATGCGGCGGCACGTCGCTGAGGTAAATGTTGAAGCGATGTTCCCAGAGCAGCTTGCCGGTGTCAGCGTTGAAGCACATCAGTCGTTCCTGCAACGTCTCGCCGGAGCCGGCCGAGTTTTGCAGGTAGACATGATCGCCGACGACGATTGGCGCGGAGCGACCACCATACGGCGCTTTCCAGGCGAGATTCTCACCGGTTGGTGACCACTTCGCCGGAAGATTTTTTTCAGACGAGATACCGTCGCGCGCTGGTCCGCGCCATTCGGCCCAGTCACTGGCGCTGATGACCGCAAAAGCAAGACAAAGGTTCAAATATATGGAGATCAGGTTAGTCATTTTGAAGGCCCATCGCTATAAATGAAAAAGATGTTTCCGACTTCGCGAAAAAGCTGTACAAAGGGTTACGAAGTCACTGCGTGCTTGCAACCTAGTGGATGTAGAATACGTAAGCTCACGTTGCTGCGTTACACTTTTTTTCGTGATTCTAGCAGGTTCCGACTCATCCGTTAATCTGTGGTTGATTTGCACGTTGTTCACCGCGAGGAGAAATCATGTTGGTGCTACAAAAGGTCTTCCTCTTTTCACTCACCAGTCTGTTGTTTTTGCAAACTGCCGCGCCTTCCAAACAGGAGTTGAACGATCAGCTTTATGAAGCTGTTCGCAAGGGCGACGTTGCGGGTGTCACGGCGGCGCTGGATCGTGGTGCTGATGTGAATGCGAAATTCCGTTATGGCACAACGGCGCTGTTCAAGGCCGCTGAACGAGGAAATGCACAAATCGCTAAAATATTGCTGGACCACGGCGCCGATGTGAAAGTTAAAGATACTTTTTACGGCGCGACTGCGATGACCTGGGCCGTTGACGGCAAACACGTGCAGGTTGTGAAACTCTTACTGGAAAAGGGCGCCGAGGAAGTGGAGGATGTTTTGTTGTCAGGCGTGCGCGAAGGCAACGCTGATCTCGTCAAGGCCGCGCTCGATCGTGGCACGCTCAAGCCGGAGAGCTTAACAGTTGCTCTCGCAATCTCCTCCGCCGACGAAAAGAATGCAGCGATCACCGAGATGTTGAAGACGGCGGGTGCGAAGCCTCCATTGCAAGTGGAAGCGGCGACGCTTCAGTCTTACGCAGGCAAGTACAAAGGTGACACCGGACCAGAAGTCACGATCACCGTCAAAGATGGGAAGTTATTTGTCGGTGGATTCACTCGCGACCCGCAGCCGTTGCTCGCACTCGACAACACAACGTTCCGTCCCGTCAACTTCGGCGGCATCACGCTGACATTCAATGTCGAAGGCGGCAAAGCTACGAGCCTGACGTTCAAGCAGGGAGAAACTGTGAACCAGATGAAGCGCACGGGTGAGGTGAGTCAATAAGACGTTTCACGCAAAGGCACAAAGGGTTTTACGAAGACACAAAGAAAACCTTAGCGCCTTTGCGTAAACTTTGTGCCTTTGCGTGAAACAAACTTCTACAAGAGCAACCCATGAAACGACTGACACTAGCATTCATTTTTATCACCGCCACTCTGACTACGGCACACGCACAAAATTGGCCGCAGTTTCGTGGTCCAGGCGCGACTGGCGTCGCTGAAGGAGTGCCGGCAAGGCCGGTGAAGTTTGACGCCTCAACGTCGCTCAACGTCCGTTGGAAAACTCCGATTCCCGGTCTGTCGCACGCAAGCCCGGTGGTTTGGGGCAACAAAGTGTTTGTCGTGACCGCGGTCTCAGCCGGCAAGGACGAAACTCGCTTCGGACTTTTCGGCGACGTCGCTCCGGTCAAAGACGATCCGCAACACGCGTGGAAGGTTTACGCGCTCGACAAGGCGACCGGGAAAATTCTTTGGGAACAAACCGCCTACGAGGGAATTCCCAAAATCAAGCGCCATCCGAAGTCTTCGCACGCAGCCTCGACACCGGCCACTGACGGAAAATACCTAATCGTCAACTTCGGTTCCGAAGGTCTTTATGCTTACAACCTCAACGGCAAACTCTTGTGGAAAAAAGATCTCGGCGTGCTCGATGCCGGCTGGTTCTACGATGTCGACTACCAGTGGGAATACGGCAGCTCTCCGATCATCTACAAGAACATGGTGATCGTTCAGGCAGACATTCAAAAGAATTCGTTCATCGCGGCTTACGACATCAAAACGGGTAAAGAACTTTGGAAGACCGCACGCGAAGAGCTGCCTTCGTGGGGGTCGCCGACAGTTTACGAAGGCAAGGACCGCGCTGAATTGATCACGGTCGGACCCAAAGCTATTCGTGGTTATGATCCTGCGACCGGCAAAGAGTTGTGGCACCTCGGACCGATGTCGGAAATTACAACTCCAACGCCGTTTGTCGCTCACGATCTGATCTTTGTGACGAGTGGTTATCCACCGATTCAACCAATCTATGCAATCAGACCCGGCGGCAACGGTGACCTGACACTACCAAAAGGCAAGGAGTCGAGTGACTTCATCGCCTGGAGTAAACAGCGCGGTGGTCCATACATGCCGACACCAATCGTCTACGGCGACTTGCTTTACACCTGCTCGAATCAGGGAGTGTTGACTGCTTATAACGCCACGACAGGTGAACGAGTTTACCAGGAACGCCTCGGTGGAACGGGCGGCGCGTTTACCGCTTCCCCAGTCGCGTCGGACGGAAAGCTGTATCTCTCGAGCGAAGATGGAGACGTGTTCGTCGTCAAAGCGGGACCGAAATATGAGTTGCTCGCAAAGAACCCGGTGGGCGAAGTAATGATGGCCACGCCGGCGATCTCGGACGGATTGTTGATCGTGCGTACGGTCTCGCATTTGTACGCCTTTGGAGAGAAATAGGCCACGAACTACACGGATCAGAAAAGGATTGATAAATTGAAACACACACGCCAAATTGCTCTTACGCTTATTGTCGCATTAGCTGTTGTGGGTCTTAGTTCGTTTGCGAGAAGTGCATCAGCGGGGAACTGGCCGCAGTGGCGAGGACCGGATGGTTCCGGTATCTCGAATGAGAAGAACCTCCCGTCTGAGTGGAGTCCGACGAAGAACATCAAATGGAAGACTCCCATCGATGGTCGTTCGCATTCATCCCCGATCGTTTGGGGCAACAGGGTTTTTCTTACGACGTCGATCGAAGGAGAAGTGGTTCCGGGCGCCAAGGCTGTAAAGCATGTGGACGAAAAAGATAAAGAATATCTGCATCCGGATAGCGTTGGCGCCGATCGGAAACATACGTTCAAGGTCCTGTGCATTGATCGCGACACCGGCAAAATCCTCTGGCAATCGACAGCGTGGGAAGGTACGCCGTACGACAATCGTCACCGCAAGAGTTCGTATGCTGCTTCAACGCCGGCCACTGACGGCAAGCTCGTCTATGCGTTCTTCGGCACCGAGGGTCTTTATGCTTATGACTTCAATGGCAATCTTGCGTGGAAAGCGCAACTCGGAAATCTCGGCACAGTCGGCATGGGAACGGGAACGTCGCCGATCCTTTTTGAGAATCTCGTGATCGTACAGTGTGACGAAGAGAACGGCGCCTCATCCTTCATCGTCGCGCTCGATAAGAAAACCGGCAAAGAAGTTTGGAAGACGCCGCGTAGGGTACAGGTGAGTTGGTCCACGCCGCTGCTGGTTCGAACAGCCACGCGTGCGGAGTTGATCACCAGCGGTACGGAGGCACTGGTCTCTTACGATCCCGCGACTGGTAAAGAGTTGTGGCGGCACAAGGGCGTCGAGAGCAACGCGATTCCTTCTCCCGTTGCAAATAACGAAATGGCGTTTCTCGTCGCCGGTTTTCCCGCGAAGATCGCCTACGCGATCAAGCTGGGTCAGAACGGAGACCTGACCGGAACTCCGAATGTGACGTGGAAGTACGAGAAAGGCACTGCTTACGTGCCGTCACCGATTCTCTATGGCGATTATCTTTACCTGACAACGGATCGCGGTATTCTCACCTGCATCGATGCAAAGACTGGCGAAGTGAAATACGAGGGCGGTCGCATTCCGATTCCGGCAACATTCACGGCGTCGCCCGTGGCGTTTGAAAACAAGATTCTGATGACCAGCGAAGATGGCGACACGTTCATCGTTAAAGCGGGTCCGAAGCACGAGATTCTCGGCACCAACTCGGTTGGCGAACCGGTCTATGCTTCGCCCGCGATTGCTGATGGCCGTATTTTCATTCGCGCCGAAAAGAATCTCTATTGCATTGGAACATAAGTTAATAAAAATCCGTCTAATCCGTGTTAACTTTAACCGCAGATTCCACGGAGAAGGACGGATTTGGCTTATGTTTCGAAGAATTACCTTCGTAGCGTTGCTTGCCTGCGCCGGACTCACCGGCGCAGCGTGCAGCCGAAGCGGGAACGACGCGCATTACGCGCAACTCGAAGCGAACCGGCAGCAACAGGCCGCACAACCCACCGCCTCCGCTACAGCAGCGCCAAGCCCCAGTCCGTCAGCCAGCGCCAGTCCATCGCCCGGACAGGCGCCGGCCGAACCCGCTAAAAACTACTGGACCAATTTCCGCGGACCCAGACGCGATGGCAAGTACGACGAGACGAATATCTCCACGAACTGGCCGGCCAATGGCTTGCCCGTGGTTTGGAAACAGCCGGTCGGTGTCGGGCATGCTTCGTTTGTCGTGGCCGATGGGAAGGCCTACACGATCGAACAGCGTCGCAAACAGGAAGTAGTCGCGGCTTACGACATGAACAACGGTCACGAGCTTTGGACGCAGAAGTGGAGCGCCGAGTACAACGATGAAACCGGTGACGGACCACGCGCCACGCCCACATGGGATGCCGGTCGTATTTATGCACTCGGCGCGACCGGCGAGTTGCGTTGTCTGGACGCGAACAGCGGCGCCGTGATCTGGGGTAAAAATATTCTTTCCGACAATCAGGCCAAGAATCTTCCGTGGGCCATGGCCGCGTCGCCGCTAATCGTGGATGACAAAGTGATCGTGCTGCCCGGTGGCACTTCAGGTAAATCTGTAGTCGCGTACAACAAGAATAACGGTGCTGCGGTCTGGCGCGTGCTCAATGATACTCAAGCATACGTTTCACCGATGCTCGTTGAACTCGCCGGACGGCGACAGGTTGTTGTCGTTAGCGCGTCGCGTGTGGTCGGACTCGCGCCGGAGAATGGCGCACTGCTTTGGGAGTATCCCTGGGGCACGGATATGGGCATCAACGTTTCGCAACCGATCATGGTCGATCGGAATCGTTTCTTTATTTCGTCAGGTTATGGCAAAGGCGCGGCGCTCGTGGAAGTGAAAGGGAGCGGCAATAGTTTCACCGCGTCGACCATCTGGGAAAATAACAATATGAAGAACAAGTTTAATAGCTCTGTTCTTTATAACGGTTATGTTTACGGCCTCGACGAAGGCATCCTCGTTTGTTTGGATGTGAACACCGGTGAGCGCAAGTGGAAAGACGGGCGCTATGGTTACGGGCAGATCATTCTCGCGGGCAGTCACTTGATCGTGACCAGCGATAAAGGTGACGTCGCGCTCGTGAAGGCCACGCCGAGCGCGTACACCGAGGTGGCGCGCTTCACCGCGGTGCAGGGTCAAACGTGGAATTATCCCGCGCTCGCCGGCGGCCGGTTGCTCGTGCGTAATTCAACCGAGATGGCGGCGTACGATATCTCAGGCAGGTAGTCCACAGATTACACAGATTTTTTCTGTGTAATCCGCGGAATCTGTGGATTACTGTTTCTTAAAGATTCTCTTGGTTTCGAACGAGCTGTTCGCGTTATCGATGTACATGTCGATGACTAACTCACCCTGCCCGGAGATAGTCCACTTCCGCACTACCTGCGCGGTAACTGGTCCTTTTGGTGTCTCAGTAGTCGTCACGTCAGCGACCTGAATTCCTCGATCACCCGGTAACCACTGCGCGGTTCGTTTGCCTTTCGGAGCCGGCTGGTTAGGCGGCGCCGGTGGCGTAAACTCGTGTTCCTTGCCGTCAAGGATGTACGCGTCTTTGATCGAGCGTTCGTTGTTCGGCTGGATGAGCCTCGTTTCTATTTCGATCTGATCGCCTTTATGTGTGACGACCATGGTCTGATTCATATCGGGAGGCAGACCGAAGCTACGCGCTCGATCCATGGTCCAGGTGCCGTTGAAGTCTGGTTTAGTTGCTGCGAAGGCAAACAACGAGAGTGCCATAATCGCCGCGACTATCAACAATGTCTTTCTTGCCATCGCCGGTTCTCCTTTTAACTACGGTGCTTAACGAGTGAAAGAAGCGGGCCCGTCATGAACGTCGTAGCGAGCGCCATCAATACCATCATTGCAAAGATGCGCCCCGATAGAATGCCCAGATCATAACCGATATTGAGCACCACCAGTTCAACTAATCCTCTGGTGTTCATCAGTACGCCGATTGAAAACGATTGGGTCCAACTCATTCGCGTCCAGCGAGCCATAAACATGCTGCCGCCAAGCTTGCCCGCGATCGCGACGAGGATGATTACGGCGCACAGCAGCCATCCGTACCAATCATTTAAGAGACTGACTTGCGTCCGCAGTCCAGTAAACGCAAAAAACAGCGGCAGTAGCGCGTACGAGCTGAACGCTTCCAACTTGTCCTTGAGAAAGATCCGAAATTCGGTAGACGGTGGCATCACAACGCCGGCGACAAAAGCGCCGAAGAGCGCATGAATGCCGATCGTCTCGGTGAGCAACGCGCAAGCCAGCACAAACGCGAGAATGATCGGAATCAGCCTGCGCCGGTGAAACTGAGAGTCAGGCTCTTTGATCACTCGCGCCAGTTGCGGCCGCACTACAAAGAGCATCGCCACTGCAAAGACGAGAGTTAAACCAATCGTCATCGCGGAGCTCGCTAGTCCAGTTGATTTCACGAGCGCTATCACGAGGGCCAGGATGCACCAGGCAGTGACATCGTCGACGGCTGCGCAGGTGATAGCGATCGAACCGAGTGTGGTTTGCGATAGTCCGCGGTCTTCAAGAATTCGGGCGAGCACCGGAAAGGCGGTGATGCTCATCGCCACCCCGATGAATAACGCAAACGCGTTGAAAGAGGTTCCTGCCGGCGCGAGTTCGGGATAAAGAAAAAGTGAAAGCGCCGTACCGAGTAAAAAAGGAACGATGATGCTGGCGTGACTGATCATCACCGCCGCGGATCCTTTTTCTCGTAGGTTTCGCACGTTGAGTTCCGTGCCGACGATGAACATGAAAAGCACGACACCGATTTGGCTCAACTGCCGCAGTGTCTCCAGTGATGACGCCGGAAATAGAAATGAAAGCGCAGGTGGATAGATGAGGCCCAACACTGATGGACCGAGCACGATGCCCGCGACCATCTCGCCCATCACCGGTGGTTGGTGGATCCAGTGGAAGAGTCTGCGAAAGAGTCCCGCCATCGTTAAGATGACGATAATTTGCGTCAGTAAAATGCTGAGTGGTGTCCTGAAGTTTTCCCAGAGGACATTGGTGGGTTGAGCGGTTGGTTGCGGTGCTGTAACAACTGCGGGCGCGACGGGCTGAAGTTTTGAACCAGCCGCGAGAATGAACCAAACGCCACCGATAAAGATCAGCAGCAATAAGAAATACGGTAAATAGTGTCGTGCCTGCGAAAAAGTGAATCGGGGTTCAGTGGGCATCGGCATTCTATACAACGGCTCATCACAAGCGCGCAACCTAGTTCGCGACTGGTGCGTAGTAAACATTGATGCTAATTTGATTTACTCGATGGCCGTAGATACCAGAACCGAAGTAGGGAATTATTTTGTCTCCAACTATCCACCGTTTTCGCAGTGGAAGCCGGAGTTTGTGCCGCAGGTAATCGAAGCGCTTAACCAGCCTGCGCGAGTCGATGATCCCTTAGGCCTTTATATTCACATCCCGTTCTGCCGCAAACGCTGCCTCTTCTGTTATTTCAAAGTCTACACCGACAAGAACGCCTCCGAGATCGAGGTCTACCTCGACGCGCTGATCAAAGAGAACGAACTCTACAGCCGCATGCCTGCGTTTCAGGGTCGCGAGCTGCGCTTCGCGTACTTCGGCGGGGGCACGCCTTCGTACATCAGCGAGCGCCAGTTGCGTTATCTCGTCGACGGACTCAATCGACACGTGAGTTGGGCCAACGCCGAAGAAGTCACGTTTGAATGCGAGCCTGGTACGTTGCAGAAAGCCAAACTCGAAACACTCAAAGACGTCGGCGTGACGCGACTGAGTCTCGGTATCGAACACTTTGACGACGAGGTTCTTGCTGCTAACGGTCGCGCGCATTTGTCACCCGAAATCTATCGCGCTTACGAATGGGCACGTGAAGTGGATTTCCCGCAAGTCAACATCGATCTGATCGCGGGCATGATGGGTGAGACTGAAGAGAAGTGGCGCGAAACAGTGCGCCGCGCGATCGAGCTCCAGCCTGACTCCGTCACGATCTACCAGATGGAGTTGCCCTACAACACGGTCATTTCGCAGGACATACTGAAGAAAGGTGTTGCATCTCCGATCGCGGGTTGGACCACCAAACGCGGCTGGCTGGATTACGCCTTCGAACAATTTCTTGCACACAGCTACGAAATCGCGGGCACCGACATTGTGGCGACCAAAAAGAAGACGTGCCGGTTCATTTATCGAGATGCGCTCTGGCATGGCGGCGACATGATCGGCATCGGTGTGTCGTCGTTTTCACATTTTGGCGGCGTGAATTTCCAGAACGCGCACAACTTCGAAGAGTACGTGCGCATCCTTAATGAAGATCGCCTGCCGCTTTTACGGGCCGTTTCGCTGACACCAAAGCAGCGATTGATTCGCGAGATGGTCTTGCAGTTAAAGACCGGAGCGCTCGACACCGGTTATTTTCAGAAGAAGTTTGGCATTGATGTTTGGAATGAGTTCCGTCCTGTCTACGCGCAGTTGGAAGAAAAGAGCCTGCTCGCGCGTCACAATGGCACGATCGCGCTGACGCGACGTGGTCTGTTGGAAGTGGACCATTTCCTGATCGATTTTTTTGAACCTGAACTGAGAACCGTACGCTACGCATGAATAACAATACTTACGACGTCATCGTTATGGGTGGTGGGCCCGCAGGGAGTTCCGTTGCCGGCATTCTGGCGCGCGAAGGTCGCCAGGTAATCGTTTTCGAGAAAGAGGTATTTCCGCGTCATCACATCGGCGAGTCGTTGATGACTGATACTTACTGGACCTTCCGACGGCTCGGCGTGCTCGAGAAGCTCAAGCAAAGCCCGTTTGTGCGCAAGTACAGCGTGCAGTTTGCCAACTCGGCCGGCAAGGAATCGCGCCCGTTCTATTTCTTTGAAGCTGTGCATCACGAAAGCGCCGTTACCTGGCAGATCACACGCGCGCAGTTCGATCACCTGCTGATCGATCACGCCGCCGAACAGGGTGCGGTGGTCCATCAGGGTGTGCTCGTCAAACAGGTGCTCTTTGAAGGCGATAAGGCTGTCGGCGTCGAAGTGCAGATGCAGGACGGCAGGCGTGAGAAGTTCTTTGCGAAAGTGGTTGTCGATGCCACTGGACAGGCCGCGATGCTTTCGAACAAGTTTCGCTGGCGCGTCCGCGATCCAAAACTCAAGAAAGCGGTGCTCTATTCCTATTTCAAAGACGCGCATCGCGAACCGGATCTCAACGGTGGCGCGACGCTCGTGCTGCGTACCGAACGTGGCAGTAACGGTTGGTTCTGGTACATCCCGCTCGAGAACGACATCACGAGTGTTGGCATCGTCGCGGATCCCGAGTACCTGCTGAAGAACCGCGGCCAGGATCTGGCGAAGATCTTTAATGAAGAGATTGAGAAGTGTGAGTCAGTCCGAAGGCGTGTCGCCGGAGGCACTCGCGTCGATAAGATCTACTCGATTCTCGACTACTCATATCGTTCCAAGCAGAACGCCGGCAACGGCTTCATTCTCATCGGCGACGCCTATGGTTTTCTCGATCCGATTTATTCGTCGGGCGTGTTGCTGGCGTTGAAGATGGCGGAGCTCGCCGCGGACGCTATTCACGACGCTTTCAATCATGACGACTTCTCGGCCGCGCGACTTGGCCAGTACCAGGCGAAACTCGACCGCGGGATTGAGTCGATGCGTAAACTGGTCTACGCGTTCTACAACGAAGGCTTCAGCTTCTCAGGGTTTCTGCGAAAGTATCCGGAAGAGCGCGTCCACATCATCAACCTATTGATTGGAGATGTATTCAAGGAAGGCGTGGATCAGGTTTATGGTCCAATGTCCGAATTCGCCGACATCCCCCCACCACTCTACGAACAACTCGACGGCACAATGACCACGCAACCAGCCAGTAGCGACGAAGCCGATTTACTCCTATCAGCCCAATATCGTTTCTACGATGACCGGCCACAGATAAACACGGACACAGCGGATTAGTGGACTATCTTCATTGGCTTGTTTGCATTGCTTTAGGGTGGTATCGTTTCGGTGTGAAAACTCTTGCTGAAATAGAAGCTGCAGTTGAGTCGTTGCCAAAGGATAAGCAGGAAGAACTACTTCGCTTTATCGAAGCGCGTTTGCGGAATGGAGGTGCGGCTCATTCTCACGAGGTTATATTGGCGCACAGCAAGCGCGGGTTTCCAATATCCAATGGTCGTATTGCTTTTACATCAGCAGACGTAAACCTCATGGAATCTGAATAACGTTTGTTAATGTGGTTGCTTGATGGAAATCTCTTAGTCGCGCTGGCGATTAATACTCACGAATTTCACCATAGATCTCAGCGCTGGTTTGATTCGCAAACGGAGCCGTTCGCAACGTGCGCGGTCACTGAAGGCACATTATTACGTGTCCACATGAAGGTTGCGCATGATAGCAGTGCCGCTGCTGCCTGGACCATTCTTGAAGCAATTCATAATATGCCGGACCATGTTTTTTGGAATGAAAGCTTCAGCTATCGTGAAGTTAATTTTGCCAGTGTCGCTGGTGCCAAGCAGGTTACAGATGCTTGGCTGGCGGATTAGCTCGTCGTAATCGCGCACGACTTGCTACCCTCGATGTTGCGCTCGCAGCTTTGCACTCGGATATTGCTTTCCTGCTCCCCTAGTTAGAACAACAGCTTCAACCCAAACTGAATGTGGCGCGGGTCGCGGGCGGAGGTGATCCGGCCGAACGTCGGGGAGCCGAGGAAGTTGTCCGGCAAATTAAAGTTTGGGTGGTTGAAGAGGTTGAAGGCTTCGGCCCGGAATTGAAGTTTCACCCTCTCCGTCAAAGCGGTGTTCTTCACCAGCGACGCGTTCACGCTCTGAAATCCCGGTCCTTCCAGAATATTTCTTCCGGCGTTGCCGAATGTTCCCGGAGCAGGGAAGGCGAATGCGGCGGTGTTGAACCACTGTGATGTCGTTTGATTCGACAACTCAGGACTGCCAACGAGGTTCGGTCGATCGTTTGCACCAAAGCCGAGAATCGATCTTCCCGTACCGCTGTTGTCGATTTCCGAAAGCAGAGCCACCGTGAAGGGCCTGCCTGTTTGAAGCGTCACGATGCCGAACGTTTCCCAGCCATTAACGAGTTTTCCGGCAACACCGTCAACATGTCTGAACGGCAGTGCGTAAGAGTAACTAACTGACAAGCGATGACTTACGTCGAAGTTAGAACGACCGCGTTCGGCCGCGACGTTGTAACTGTTCTGCGGAAAGTTTGGATCGCCCGCACTGCTGAAGAAATTTGACGCGTCATCGATCGACTTGGACCACGTATAAGACGCGAGCGCCGAGAACCCGCGAGCCAGACGTTGCTGGAAACGCATCTGGAGCGCGTTGTAATTCGAATTGGCGCGCGACTCGAGCAGGTCGATGTCGTCAAAACGCGGATCGGGCCGCGACACGAACGGCAATCCGGGCGGTAACACGCTCGGTTGCGGTTGATTTATGTCACGAGCGGTCAAGAGCTTCGTGCCTTTCGAACCGACATAAGCTACTTCGACGACAGACTTGCTTCCGATCTGGCGTTCGACGTTGAAGTTCCAATGCTGCATGTAACCGGTGCGTAAGTCGCGTTGGATTGCAAGCGCCGAATCCGGCAACGGAAACGGGAAGAACGCTGGAAACGGATCGTTTAGTGTGAGCGGCAAGCCCGGAAACGGGAAGAAGATGTTGTTGTCGAAGAATGGCGAGTTGAAATAGAGCGCTTCAGCCGGCGCGAGCGGCGATTGGTCGTAATAAACGCCATAGCCACCGCGCAGCACGGTCTTCTCGTCTTTACCGATGGACCACGCAAACCCGACACGCGGCGCAAAATTGTTTTTATCCGGCTCAAAACCGCTGCGTGGAACACCATTGGTGCCGACGCGGACGAGACTGTGCGTCACCACGTCGTAAACATTCGCACGATCTTCAGCGTCAACCGGCGGCGAGTTGTACTCGTAACGCAGACCGGCATTCAATGTGAATCGCGGCCGGATACGATAGCTGTCGTTGATGAAGAAGTTATAGCTCTCAGTGCGAATCTGCTGCGGGTTATCCACGCGCGCAACGCTCGTCAACAGCGGAAAGCCGAGCAGAAGATCTGCGAGCGCGTTATTGGTGAGCGTTAGAAACGGCGAAAACTGGAGACGCCCGCGCGACTCAACGTCCCGGAACGCGTTCTGCTGCGAAAATCGCAAATCGGCGCCGAATTTAATCAGGTGATTGCCGTGAACGTAGCTCGAGTTGTTGAGAAACTGGTAAACGTTCGTGACGCTGTTCTGCGGATTGTTGCCTTCATCGCCGAGCGGCGAGAAGCCTGTAATAGTGATGAAGCTAAGACCGAGATCACGTTCGCGCGGGGAGATTGTTGGCAATCCGACATTGGAATTCAGCACACTCGCTTCCTGTTGTACTGACGATGCAACGCGACTAAACGCTAGGCGACTCTCATTGACGAGGTTCGGTGTAATTAACAACGTCAGCGCCGCCATCGCATTCTGGCTGCGTCGGTTCACCGTGTCGCCAAATCCGGGAACAAGTGAAAAAGTTGGACCAGTAAAAGGTTCAAAGAGATCGCGGTCGCCGAAACTGTATCTAAACACCAGGTCAGCGCGATCGTTCAACTTGTGATCCACGCGCGCGTCGAAGCTGTCGTTATCGTCATGCAGGATTGGTGACGAGACAAAGTTTTGAAACGGCTCATTGCGGTTTGGCAACGGATAGAGCGCTGCGATCGCGCGGCCAACGGGATGGATAAAGAAGTCGGGAATGATGCCGTTTGTGAATGGCTGACCGGTGAATGGGTTGGCTGGCACTCCGAAAAGACTCTGCGAAAAGTTGCCCGCGCGCTCGAGCGCAGTCGGCACGTTCGTGATGCGCGTGATGCCCTCACGTGAACGCGTGCCTTCGTAGTCTGCAAAGAAGAAGGTGCGATTGCGGCTGATTGGACCACCCAGCGATCCGCCAAACTGGTTGCGAATGTACTTCGGTTTCGGCTCCGAAGCGGGCGCGAAAAGGTTGCGCGCATCGAACGCGGCATTGCGGTGAAACTCAAACGCCGATCCGTGAAAGTCGTTCGAACCTGAGTTGAGAATCACGTTGACCTGCGCGCCTGGATTACGGCCAAACGACGCATCGTAAGTGCTGGTCAACATCTGAAACTCACGAATCGCTTCGACTGACGGGCGCACGCCGAAAGTGTTGAGTTTGGGATCAACGTTGTAGACGCCATCGAGCAGGAAGTTGTTCGCGTCTTCACGCGCGCCATTCACGCTGAACGCGAAATCACCACGAGCGGAACCCGCTGAACCCTGAGCGGGTGGAACAGCACCTGGCACGAGCAGGCTAAGTTCGTAGAAGTTACGGCCATCGAGTGGTAGGCCGGTGATCTGGCGATTCTCTATCACCGTGCCGAGCGACGCGTTCTCTTTCTGCAACGAAGCTTCATAGGTGGCATCAATAACGCCGGCGGGGAGTTCGCCGATTTGAAGTGTTATATCTTTGCGAAGTTCCTGGTTAACCAGCAACTCGATTTTCTGAGTCTGAGGCATGAACTGAGTCTTCGTAATCGTCAGCTCATACAAACCCGGCGGCAGCGAAGAAAACGCGTAACTGCCTTCAGCTCCACTTGTATTCTCTCTTACCTCTCCAGTGGCAGGACTCGTCAGCTTGATCGCAGCGGAGGGAATCGCGGCGCCGTTCGCGTCGTAAATAATTCCGCGAAGCGATGCGCGATGCGTTTGGGCCGCAGCCGTGATGGCCAACAGCAACGACAGACCGAGTACAAAGAGAGTTCTAAAGTGCGACTTCAAGATTCAAGGCTCCCCGTTCGAGATTTTGGATGGACTACAAAACTGCGTGTTTCGCAGACCTTAACAAATGAGTTACTACTATGTCTAAGCCTCAGATGTTAGAATGCGCGGAACTTAAAGTACGTAGACATTACGGCGGAAGGCCGTTTCGAGTTTCAGTTTTGCCTCAAAAGTTAGCGGCCACAAAGATGTACAAAAGTCACAAAAGGTGAGGTGATCTCTTTGTGCTTTTTGTGCTTTTTTTTGGCTTACATTCTTAACTTTTGGAGGTCCTAATGCTTTGGATCCTTTTTGCTCTTGGCGCCGCGCTCTCCTGGGGACTCTATGGTCCTGCTTTGCATCGCGGACAAGTAGCTCTTGGCGGCAATCCGATGCGCGCGCTGTTGTGCGTTGGAGTTGCTTATTTCCTGATCGGCGTGTTGGTCCCGGTCGTGAGTCTTTCTGCGCAGGGCGAGCTTAACGGCTTCACAATGAAAGGTTCGCTTGGCGCCTTTATCGGCGGCGCTCTCGGCGCGGTAGGCGCAATTTGCATTATCTTCGCGTTCAGATCGGGTGGGTTGCCGACCTACGTGATGCCACTGGTGTTCGCCGGGGCGCCGTTGGTTAATGTGTTGTATTCGATGTGGCTGCATCCGCCGAAGACTTCACCGAATCCGTTGCTCTATCTTGGGTTTGTTTTGGCTGCTCTGGGCGGCGGCTTAGTGCTTTACTTCAAGCCATCGTCGTGAGCGTAAGAGTTCTTCGTGTCTCCCCGCATTGAATAGAGTTTTACACACGAAGGAGATCAGAATGAAAATCAGGGTATTGGCAGCGCTGGCTTTGCTGATGCTGGTCCAACAAGCTTTTGGACAGTCTTCCGCTAACTGGCCGCAGTGGCGTGGTCCAAATCGCGACGGTATCTCGAAAGAGACGGGACTACTCAAGCAATGGCCCGCGGAAGGTCCGCCACTTGTTTGGAAAGCGAGCGGCGCCGGACGTGGTTACTCGTCTTTCTCCATTTCCAACGGCAAGCTTTACACGATGGGACTGCGCGGCGATCGCGAGTTTGTAGTGGCGTTTGATATCGCGACCGGAAAAGAAGCCTGGGCCACTCCGAACGGCTCGGCTTTTCACAATGATCGTGGCGATGGTCCAAGAGGCACGCCGACTATTGACGGCGATCGTGTTTATGCGCTTGGCGGCAATGGTGATCTTTCCGCACTTGATGCGCGTACCGGCAAGCTTGTCTGGTCCAAGAATGTGCTGCGCGAATTTGGTGGGTCGAATATACAGTGGGGCATCAGCGAGTCGCCGCTTGTATTAGGAAACAAAGTGCTCGTGAACGCCGGTGGGCCGGGTGCTTCGATGGTTGCGCTCAACAAAACTGATGGTTCCGTGATCTGGAAGAGCCAGAGCGATGAACCGGGATATTCGTCAGCCATACCGGTGGACATTAACGGGCTCACCCAGGTCGTGTTCTTCACTGCGCAACGCGCTGTGGGACTTGATGCGCGCGATGGTCGCTTGTTGTGGGAGTATGGCAAACCATCGAATAACGTCGCGAATGTTGCCACACCGATTGTGCGCGGCAACAGGATCTTTATATCGTCTGACTACGGCACGGGCGGCGGTGTGGTCGAGATCAAGCCTGACAACAAGGCACAGGAGATCTACTTCACGAAGGACATGCGCAATCATCATAGTAGTTCGGTGCTCGTTGGTGATTACCTGTACGGCTTTTCGAGTTCGATCCTGACGGCGATGAAGTTTGATACTGGTGAGATTGCGTGGCGCGATCGCAGTGTTGGGAAGGGGTCGCTAGTTTACGCTGATGGGAATTTGTATTGCTTGAGTGAGAATGGTGTGGTCGGGTTGGTTGAAGCGACACCGACCGGTTACAAGGAAAAGGGGCGTTTCCGAATACAGCAGGGATCGCTGCCGACGTGGGCGCATCCGGTTGTTGCGGGCGGAAGGTTGTATCTGCGCGACCAGGATACGATCTACGCGTTCGACGTCCGCGAGAAATAATTACCTCTGCGGCCTTTGCGTTTCTCTGCGGCCCTCTGCGTATCTCTGCGATCTCTGCGTTTACACGCGCTCTTAAACGCAGAGATCGCAGAGATACGCAGAGGGCCGCAGAGAAAACCTACCGCCTCGCTTGCTTCAAATAATCTCGTGCTTCGCGTAATTCTGAGAGGCCGTTGTCAGCCTGTTTCCACTGTTCGATCAATGCGGTGTAGGCGGTGAGTGCCGCAGACTGGTTCCCCGTTTGCGCTGCGGCACGAGCGGCGCCGAGAAGCGAACGCGCGCGATTCGGTTGCCGCTGTAATGCCACTTTGAACTGTTCGGCCGCCTCCGCAGGTTTTCCCGCACGTAGGAGAATCTCACCAAACAACTCGTGCGTTGGTTTGATCAAACTCGGTGGTCCTGACGGCGGCCGCATCTCTTCTTCAAGCGCAGTCGCTTTCTTCATCAACTCGATCGCCTTCGCGTGGTCCTTCTTCATCGACGCGTTGAGTGCCGCAACCTCGGAGTCATTAATTTCACCGGCTGACTTGCCACTCTCCGCAGAGCCCGTCATCGCGCTCGCAAGACCGCGAATAAAAACTGGCAACGTGCGGTTTGCGTAGGAAGTGCGTACTGTTGGCGCCGCGCCGTGTGCGCCGTGAGCACCACTCATGTCGGATTGATCTAAGGCGGAAGACGTTGTCTTGGATTCGGGAAACAGCTCCGCAGCGAGATTCCATCGTTCTGTCTCGACTATAAAAGCCGCGGCCATATTCGCGTAGTTGTTCTCGTAATATCCCGGTCGCAACTTGTTGTCGTACGTCGATTCCGACATCACTTTTTTCATCAACGTCAGCAACTTCTCCGCGTCGTTGTAGCGCCCCTGTTGCAGATAGACGTACATCAACCAGTGCAGACTGTGGTAGTCGCGCACGCTGAGTGAAAGATTTTTGCGCTTCATCCACGCGTCAGACGCTTCCCACGCCGCTTCATTCGAGGCCGCTGCTTCGGGCCACATTCCGAGTTGCAGAAAGATGTGCGATGGCATGTGTCGCGCGTGATGCGCTTCGGGGGCAATGCTCGCGTAACGACGTGCGGCGGGAAGTGCGAGAATCGCGTGATCGGGATCGTCAAACGCGTGAATGATGTAATGCGCAGCGCCCGGGTGATTGGGATTCTTCTGGTAGACGTCTAAAGCAATCGCGCCGGCTTTGGCCTGCAAGCGATAACCTTTTTCACCGCCGATGCCGAGCAGCGACAGCGAGTAGAACGCGGCGGCATCGAGATCGTCGGGATAAGCGCGATAAATCTTCTCCATCGCCGCTGAGTACGCGAGGTCGCGAGCACGTTTGTCGCCCTCGCCATACAGCACTCGAACAGCGGCGATATACGCTCGTTCACGTTCCGTCAGTTTCGGAGTCTCTTTGATCTTCGCGAGTACCTGGCGCGCGGTGGCAATGTCCTGTTCGGACCAGAGCGGGTGATTGTAGGCCATCGCTTCGCCCCAGTAACCCATCGCGAAATCAGGCTCGACTTTGGTCGACTCGCGAAACGCCTCAATCGCCTCTTCGTACCAGAACGAGTGCAACGCAGCCAGTCCACGCAAGAAATGCTGCTGCGCTTTCGCCGAGCCCGAAGTCGGAAACTCAACCCGTCCGAGTTGTGATTCCTGCGCGCTTACACTTAACGCGAGCATGCAGGTAATGACGACAATTAACGAGCGCCGCATAATAAAAACCTCTCCTTTTGAGCATTTTGCGCCTTTTTGTGGCCTATTTCTTACCGATCGCATAAAGATGCTGCGCCGTGCGAATAAAGATCTTCCCATCGGAGATAGCCGGTGAACTCAGCACGTAATCATTCAACGGATTCTCAGCCAGCACCTCAAACTTTGGACCAGCAGCCACGACTGCCGTTAGACCATCTTCATTAGTGACGTAGATCTTTCCATCCGCAAGCACAGGTGAACCACTGTAAGTGCCCGGCTTGAGACGTTGCTGCCCGTAAATCTCAGCACCTGTCTTCGCATCGTAGCAGAACATGATGCCGCGATCGTTCACGACGTAGAAATACTTTCCATCAGTAACAGGCGTCGGCACGTCAGGTCCGTTAACAGTGGACCAGAGCACGTGTGAACTGGTGACATCGCCGCGCCCACCCGCTTTGAGCGCCAGCAAAGGTCGCACGCGCGTCGGAGCATAGATGATCTCGTCGAAAACAACCGGCGACGCGACGATGCGATACGACGGATTATTGTCCGGATTGAGACCGTTCGCACGCCACAGTTCTTTGCCCGTCGCAGGATCGTGACCGGTGACACAATCGCCGCCGGTGATCACGATCTCAGTCGTCTTTCCGTAACGAAGCAGCGCGGGTGTGGTGTAGGAATCGGGTGATTCACGAATTGCGTTAGTGGGACGATCGACTTTCCACAACGTCTTGCCGCTCTTCTTGTCGATGCGCATCACGTAAGAAGGAGCGTCAGTCTTCATGCCGTGCAGCACTTGCACGTAGAGAGAATTTTCGAAGAGCAATGGCGACGAGGCGTAACCCCAATTCAGACCAAACTCGCCGTAGTCTTTTTGAATGTCCCTGGACCAGAGTTCTTTGCCGTCGAAGTCGAAACCTTTGAGGATGCCGGTCCCGGTCATCACGTAGACATTGCGGCCGTCAGTGACGGGCGATGGCGATGACATGTTTTGTTTCAACATCTTCACATTGCCGCCACCGAGTGGTTGCTTCCAGAGCACATCACCTTTTGTCTTATCGACGCACCAGAGAAACAGGTTTTGGCCGTCGGCAACGTTCAGGAAGATGCGATCGCGCCAGATGATCGGCGTCGAGCCGCTCCAGCCGGGCATTGAGACTTTCCAGACAACGTTCTCTTCGGTCGTCCATTTAACGGGCAGGTTCTTTTCGTTGCTGAAGCCGTTGAGGCTCGGACCACGCCACTGCGGCCAGTTCTGTGCGTGGGCTATAGCAAATGAGAATAAGAGAAAAGTTACGACACCGAGAGTCCGTTTCCGCATTTGGAACCTCCGTTTAGGTACCCACAGATTACACAGATTATAAAAAACTATCTGTGTAATCTGTGGATGGACTTTATTCCGCGCGCAAGGCGGGCAACAACGGTGAACGCAGTGCCGCGAGTGTACCGACGAGCGATGCGATCGCGCCGGATAGCAGCACTGCGAGCAATAACAAACCGAGCGAAGTGTTGGGCAGCCGCCCGCCACGCTCGAAGAGCACTGGTGCAATCGCCAGCAACGCGCAGACAAATCCCACTGCCAGGCCGCAAACCAGCATCAGCACGTTTTCCGTAATCACCATCGTTGCGAAGTGTGAAGAGTTATACCCCACGGCGCGCAGGAGGGCCAGTTCTTTCCGTCGTTCGAAAACGTTTCGCAACAAGACCGCAGCCATGCCAAAGGTACCGAGCACGAGTCCAAGCCCGCCGAGCATCTGGAAAGTCGAGAGATACGTGTTCTCGACGCGATGAAAGTTTGCGAGTCGTTCGGCGGTTGAGACGACGTCGAAACCAAAATCAGAGAGACGATCCTCAAGCATAGTTGAGACTTGCGTGGCTTCGTTGTTCGGCGCGTCGATCAGAAACATCCGGTAACCTTCTTCCGCCGGAAAGAGACGCAGAAAGTTTTTTTCAGACATCAACAACTCGCTCTGAAAGATGCTGTCTGACAATGCGCCTACGATCAGAAGTCGCAGTGGACCACTTGAATGATCTATCACGAGCTCGTCGCCGACCTTCACATGCAGAACGTAAGTCAGTGAATTGGCGTCGCCGATGACGGGAACGACTCCGTTGTCGAATTGCCGATCGAGCAGTGCCCACGGGTTGGCTTCCGAGCCCAACGAGCTCTGAAAGGTAAAACGATTGTCGTGAATAAAAGACTCGGGTGGCGCGACTATCTTTGGATTACGGGGTTGGTAGAGATTGAGACAACTCGTGTCATCGCCGGGACGAACACGCAGACTTACGAACGTAGCATCATCATCACTTAGATTTAAGGCCTCGCGGCCGGCCGGGGTGTTTAAGTCGTGGACCACTGGCAGCAACGATTCAGCAAGCAAGGGAAAGCCGCCAGTTCCTGATTTGCGATCCGCAGCCGAGACGCCAGACCGCCGAAATGAATCGACGGCTACGATGATGAAGGCTGCCGCAGCGATGAGGGTGATGCAGAGGACTGTTCGACCAGGGTGATAGGTGGCGTTGCGGAAGCCGAGTCGAGCCACCGTCCACCAACCAACGCCTTGAATGGATGGCCTCTTGCTTCGTTTCAACCAGCTTGAGAGATAAAGGATACCGGCGATCAGCAGTATCACGCCACCGCCAAAGAACGCTGCGACGCGTGGAATTGCTTGAAAGGCACCGGCTACGAGTAGCACGATACCGATCAGGGTCAAGGCAATCGCGAAGAATATTTCACGCAAAGGCGCAAAGATTTTACGCAAAGACGCAAAGGAAAATCTTTTTTGCGTCTTTGCGTCATCCTTTGCGCCTTTGCGTGAAACGTCTTCCAATGATCCGGCAAGCAAGCTCCGCGTTGATGAACGCCCGAGTCGTCGCAAAGTAACGAAGATGCAAACAACCGCTGCCGCCACGCCTCCCAACGCACCGACAACCATCCACATCCACGACACGTGCAAGGTCAACGCCGTCGTCCCCACTGCGCCGACCCACCACGTGCGCAACCCGTACATCAGGAACGCCGCATAGGCCACCGCACCGATCAGTCCAAGCAAACTCCCAATGATTGCCAGCAACAGCCCTTCCGTAAGAAAAAGTCGTCGAATCCCAGTATCTGAAAACCCAATCGCCTGTAACGTCCCGACTTCACGCGCGCGCTGCTCGATCCCGAGTTTGAAAAAGAGCGTCGTCAGCATCAGCGCCGAAACGACGAGAAAGAAACTGAAGTACAAAAAGTATTCACCAAAATCCGTTGCGCCTCGCGAAGCTGCCAGACTTTGATCGCGCACCGCCACGACTTGCACTCCCATCAACGCCGGATCGATCGACTCGCGCAGCTTCTCGCTAAAGCTATTCATAATCTCCGGTGTTGCTTCGACACGAATCGAAGTGAGTTTGCCGAAACGTGTTCCCCACAGATTCTGGCCCGCGCTCAGCGGGATGAACGCTTTCGGCGTGGCGCGATACTGGTGCCAGTAGTCTTCATCCTGTTTACGCACGCGGTCGAGATCGATTGGAAACGGCGGATCCCAGTCCGAAAGATTTTCCGACTCGGTTATGCCCGGGTACTCCGGAACGAGTTCGCGATCGGCAGCGCGTCCGGCAATCGGAACAACCGCAGTCAACTCGAAATCGGCGCGCTTTGTTTCCAGCCGGCCGTTTTCGTGCCACATGTAATATTCGAGCGAGACAGTATCGCCGGGTTTCGCGTTGAGATCGCGCGCGGTCCAATCGTTGAGAATGATCGCTGGATTTTTTGAGGCGGGGATAGATGGTTTTGCTAACTTCGCGAACGCCTCATCATCCAAAGCCGTAACGAGCGAGTAGGGGGTTGAACGCTCTCCGTCGTTGATACTGTTCGCCAGATACGAAAGCACTGGAACCGTTCGCAGTGAAAGCGACTGCGCGGCTTGAGCAACCGCAGTGGCGACGTGTTCATTTATGATCTTGCCGGCACTCTCGACCGAGATGCTCTGCTGATCTTTGATGACTCGTAACTTCAGTCCGAGATCTTCGAGCGTCGCCTTGTTTTTGAGCAACGCTGCGATCGACTGCTGCTGGCGCGACACCAGAATCGTGTTAACCCGACCCTGCTGCTCCAACTCTCTTTGCAAAAAGCTGAGCGACACAAAGACCGCACGAACAGCATCCTGCTGTGGCTGCAGTGAAAACTCTCCCAACGACTCGCCGCCCAACACACGTGCAACCTTCAATCGAATCGTCTTGCCCGGATCTTCTTTGCGTCCGTGTAACGACTCGACCGGAATGTCCGAAGGCTTTTCCAGTCTCAACAACATCGACTCGCCTGGGTCACTGCCGAGTTCACCAGCAAGACTCTCACTCACCAGCGCTTCGCCATTCTGTGGCGCCGCGACACCTTCAACGCCATTGAACTTCCAGAACCGTTCGTCGACGCCATACACTTTCACGTCACCTGCGCGTCGCTTATTCGGCTCGTAAACCGCAACACCTTTCAGTGCAATCAACGGACACGTCACGCCGCTGCCGAGATCCGTGGCAAGTTGTTCGCGAAAGAAGCCCGCTGATGAGATCAGATCGTCAGTCTTGCCGAGTCGCCGCGTCGACAAATCACGCAGACTCCCGCGAACTGACTCCCCGATCAGCAGTGCGCCCGCCAGTACCGACACAGCAACAGCCACACCCAACACGACTACCAGGTTGGTTTGCCAGTAATAAGCAAGACTACGTTTTAGTAATTGAGTGGTGCGCATCAAAACTGTTCGAGATGCTGGTTTCTGAGTTCGAAGCGTTGGGGAAAACGAGCGGCGAATTCTTTGCTGTGCGTTACGACGATCAGGATCGTCTCGGCGTTGCGATGAGTCTCGAGAAGAAGATCGGCGACTACGTCGGCTGACTTCTGATCGAGGTTTCCGGTTGGTTCATCACACAACAAGAGTTGCGGTTTCATGATCAGCGCGCGCGCGAGTGCGACGCGTTGTTTTTCGCCGCCGGATAGTTGTGCCGGGCGATGGTCCAGACGTTCAGCGAGACCGACCTGCTTGAGTAATTCAGTAGCGCGACGACTGGGCTCGCCGTTAGTTGTTGAGACCATCGTCGGTGTCAGCACGTTCTCGATCACAGAACACTGCGGCAGGAGGCAGTGGTCCTGAAACACAAATCCGATCTGTTGATTACGAAATGCGGCCAGTTGTTTTGCGCTCAGGAGAAACGGATTCTGACCTCTTAAAGTAACGGTGCCGCTCGAGGGCGGCTCGAGCGCGCCGAGCATGTACAGCAGCGTGCTCTTGCCGCTGCCTGATGGTCCCATGATCGAGACCGCCGCGCCCGCGGGGAGTGAAAGTGAAACGTCCGCGACAATGCGTAATGGTCCAGCCGGAGTAGGATACTCCTTCGAGAGATTCTCAACTTCGAGCAAGCAATTACCTCGCAATCGGAAGCTTTTCCTCTGCGCACTCTGCGTATCTCTGTGTCCTCTGCGTTAGAAGGTCATTTTCAACGCAGAGAACGCGGAGATGCGCAGAGAACCGCAGAGATGAACTGTGACTACATTGCCAAATGAAAACAGCGCCTCTAGAATCAGGCAATTCGCGATGAGCCAGTTCGATTCGAACAAAGACTACTACGGCGTTTTGGGCGTCGACAAGGAGGCCTCTCAGGTCGAGATCGAGCGGCAGTACAAACGGCAGGCCGCGAAGCATCATCCCGACCGGGGTGGTAACGAGGAGCTGATGAAGTCTTTGAACGAAGCTTATCGCGTGCTCAAAGACAAGCATTTGCGCGACTCGTACGACGCCGTGCGCCCACGGAGAAGATCGCAAAGCTTTACTCCGGTCACGACTCCGACGGCACGAGACGTCGGCGTTTGGGGACATTGCCTGAGCGCGTTACTCTGTTTGAGTGCCGGCCTGTTCCTGTTGCTGCTGGTTCGTTTTCAGTGGATCTGGTTTCTTTGGCCGCTCGCGATACTGGCGATATTCGTAGTCGCGTTTGGAGTGTTGCTGGCACGCAGCGCGATGGTGGCAGTTAATGCATCGCTGCCCGTGACCAATCGTTTAAAACGCCACACGAGACTCCAGGAAGCCGCGTTCTGGACGGTGATTGTCAGTTGCGGATACGGACTCTATCTGTTGATGAGTGTCGAATGATTAGTGGTTTGGATTTACTCTTTCTCGAAGTCAACAGTCTGGAAGAGTCAGTTGCTTTTTATGAAGGTGTACTCGGCATGGAGGTCGAGTCGATCAACAACGACTCCGAACCGCCGATGGCGAGGGTGCGTGGCGGCGATTTGAGAATCACGCTCGCACAAAACCTGGAGACGATGCTACGACGAGGACGCGGCGTTCACTTCTTCGTCGGTGTTGCAGACGTCGATCAGTTTTACGACAAGCTGATCGCGAATGGCGCGGATGTTTTGCCACCGGTTGACGAAGGCTGGGGCGGTCGTTTTGTGACCCTGGAAGATCCGGACAAGTATCGCTTCTTTTTTGTGACCTGGACCGAAGAGAGAAACGGAGTAACGAATGCCAGGACAGCATCTTGAGAATCTTTTCCGTCGCTTTAAAGGCGAAGTGGTGGACGTGAAGACAATCTCGGGCGGGATCTATTCCGGTCGCATCTCCGAGATTACGAACGATTACGTTTGCCTGATCGAAACCTCGGGCGCGCCCGGCCAGCAAGTTTTTCTTGCGTTCAGTGCGATCGAATCAATGGCGACGAACACGACAGAACAATAGTTGGGCCACAAAAAGGCACAAAAAGCTCAAAAGTTAAAAGAAAGAAGAAATAGCTGGTTCAATCATTTTGTGACTTTGGTGCCTTTTTGTGGCTAAGTTTTATGCGACAGGTTAACCCACCAAATCCGTGGTTGAGCCACTCAGTCGAGTGGATTGGCGAGCCTCCCGAGGCGGCGCTCGAAGTGTTTGAAGAGACCGAGACGCGTCACATCATCACTCACAACAACAGTCCTGACGTCGGTTTCGATTACACAGTCAACTGTTATCGCGGCTGCATTCACGGTTGTACTTATTGTTTTAGCCGTCCCACGCACGAGTATCTCGGTTACGGCGCCGGCACCGATTTCGATCGCAAGATCATCGCGAAGGTGAACGCGCCCGAGCTGTTGCGCAAAGAGTTGATGAAGCCTTCGTGGAAAGGCGCGGAGATCGTCTTCTCGTTCACTTCCGATCCTTACATCCCGATCGAAGCCGAGTACAAACTAACGCGCCGTTGTTTGGAAGTTTGTGCTGAGTTTCGCAACCCGGTTGGCGTGATCACGAAGTCGGCTTTGATTCGCAGAGACATCGACGTGCTCCAGGAATTATCGCGTAACGCGAGTCTGGGAGTGTTCTTCACGATCCCTTTCACGGACGTTGAAACGGCACGTGCGGTCGAACCTTTCGCGCCACTTCCTGAAGCGAGATTTCATGCGATGGAAGCCCTCGCGCGCGCCGGCATTAGCGTGGGCATCGGAATCGCGCCCGTTATTCCCGGTCTCTCGAGCGACATTCCCGTGTTACTTAAACGAGCGAAAGAAGCCGGCGCGGAGTCCGCTTTTATCAACATGCTGCGTCTGCCCGGCAATGTTGCACCTTATTTCGAAGAGCGTCTGCGTGAGAAGTTGCCGACCAAAGCCGACCGGGTGCTGAACAGAATTCGCGAAGCGCGTGACGGTAAGTTGAACTCGAGCGTCTTTGGTGAACGCATGCGCGGCAAAGGGCAGTACTGGGAAGCGACGGAGCGTTTATTCAAGATCCACTGCCAGCGTCTCGGCTTCAACAAGAAACGCACGCACCAGACTCCCGCAGGCACGACATTTCGCCGTCCCACGGCTCAGGCGACATTGTTCTGATATACTACCCGCACCCCAACAACCGAATCAGGAGGCAAAGGCAATGCTGATCCGCGATGTCATTCGCAACCGTGAGCCTTACTCGACCAGGGCCACGGCGACGGTGCAGGAAGCGGCTGAGTTCATGGCCGAGAGGAACATTGGCGCAGTCTGCGTTGTTGATGACAGCGGCAAGTTGCTCGGCGTTTTTTCAGAGCGCGACGTCATGAATCGCGTTGTGGTCGCGAAACGTGATCCTCTCGCGGTTAAAGTTGGTGACGTTACCAGCGAGTTGCGCGCGGTGATCCAGTGTGACGAGACGCCACACCAGGCGCTCGAACGGATGGAGCAGATCGGCAGCCGACACCTACCCGTGGTCGATGGTGAACGCTGGGTCGGTATGCTCTCGATGCGCGATCTGCTGCGCGTGGAAATCGGCGAGCAGGGTGACGAGATCAAATTGCTTCACGAATACATCCAACACTAGCCCTCGGAACACAGAACACACAGGGAACAAATGAAAACTTACGCATTGATCGCGCTGCTGATCGCGCTCGGGGTGGCTTGTAGTCAGGCTCCGGCTGGACGTGGTGCAGGTGAAATCCAGACGTCGGCTCAGTCAAATACGAACTTCAAAATCGAAAAAGTCGCGGGTGGACTGGAAGTGCCGTGGTCCATTGTTTGGGCGTCCGACGGTCGCATGATCTTCACTGAGCGTCCGGGGCGGGTGCGTGTGATGGAGAAGGGCACACTGAATCCCAAGCCGCTCTTTGTTGTTCCGGATGTTGAGCAGTCTGGCGAGAGTGGGTTAATGAGTGTCGCGCTTCACCCGCAGTTCAACAGCAATCATTTTATTTACTTGTCATATGCATATACGACGGGCGGCGTGAAAGTGCGAGTTGTGCGTTATCGTGAGACGCCCGAAGGATTCGTCGATCGCAAGGTGATCATTGAAGACCTGCCGGCAGCGCAGTTTCACGCGGGTTGTCGCATTCGTTTTGGTCCGGATGGAAAACTCTACGTCACGACCGGTGACGCCACGCAACGTGCATTGGCCCAAAAACTCGATTCGCTCGCAGGAAAGACACTTCGCTTGAATGACGACGGCACGGTCCCGCAGGACAATCCATTTGTAGGCCAGCAGAACGCGCGCCCCGAGATCTGGTCACTCGGGCATCGCAACGCGCAGGGAATGGACTGGCAACCGGGTTCGAACCTGATGTTCCAAACGGAACATGGACCAAGCGGTTTTGATGGTCCAGGCGGTGGAGACGAAGTCAACATCGTCGAGAAGGGAAAGAACTACGGTTGGCCCACAATTCATCACACGCAAACAGCGGCGGGCCTCGAGTCGCCGTTGCTGGAATACACGCCTGCGTGCGCGCCCGCGAGTGGAGCTTTTTATCGCGGGTCAGTTTTTCCGCAGTTCAAAGGAAACTTCTTCTTTGGATGTTTGCGTGGCGAGCGACTGATTCGAGTGACATTGGATGGGCGGCGCGTCGTAAACCAGGAAGACCTCATCAAAAACTATGGGCGTATTCGCGACGTGGCGGAAGGGCCGGACGGATACCTCTACTTCTCGACTTCGAATCGTGACGGAAGAGGGAAACCGGCAACAGATGACGATCGGATCTTGCGATTAGTGCCACAATAAAGTTGGCCACAAAAAGGCACATAGGCACATAAGACACACAAAAGATTTATTGAAATCATTTTCTGCCTTTTGTGCCTTATTGTGGCTAAACTTTCTGGGCGAGGATCGCGGTCTTGCTCCAGCCAATCGCCTGCGGTCGCGGGAAGCGGTATTGATGCACGATCCGGAAGTGTCGCTCCGTCTTATCCTTCACTTCGCGTGGCGGATGGCTCTTGAAGCGGAACAATATCTCGAGAAACACTCCGATCAGACTCGGATGTACCGGTAAGTGCAGCAAATGCCCTCCGGGAGCAATCACACGCGCCAGTTCGTTAATTCCATCAGCGAGCGGAACGTACTCGAGCGCACCCGACGTCACCACGAGATCGAGTGACTCATCCGCAAACGGAAGACACAACAGATTCCCCTGCGTAAACGTGACATCGCGCTTCCGGCCCGGACTGTAGTAAAGCGATTTGCGAGCGGCCACGACGGAGGTTTGCGACAGGTCGAGAGCCGTTATCGAGACGGGAAAACGTACCGCGCGCAGTAAGGCGAGAGTGAGCAGTCCAGTGCCGCAGCCCGCATCGAGAATCTTTGCCCCACGAGTTACCGGCAGGGGATGGGTGGCAAAGTATTGATCCAAGGACCGGCCGTAACCATTGACCTTGAAGGTCAGGTCATACAGCCGCGCGATACGGTCGTAATAGGAACCGGCACGCGCCTTGGTTTTGGTTGCAGTTAGGACATACTCCATGAGCTCAAGCCTCACTTGGTGATAATGACGACAGTTGTCGGTATTTCTTCTTCGGAATGGCGCGCAATTGTAGCGTTCCTGCTAATTTTACTCAACCGAAAACCTATCATAACGTCGATTTCAGGACTTGCAAGACGCGGGCCATTTCGTCACTTGCAAGAACTGCGTGACCCCGGCGTTCTAACGTCAGGAGGGACATTATGACTCAAATTTACTGGATGCCGAGCATTTTGGTGCTGGTGTTAATCGCGCTTTTTTCCGGTGTTGCACAGAATTCAACCGCCCAGCGCGTTATCCCAAAACCAACCCCAAACTTCGAGTTGGATGTGCTGGTAAACGGCCGTCCGGTGGCTGAGTACTATGCGCGAGGCAGGACCTACGTCGAGGCGATTCAAGGCGCGGAATACGAGCTTCGCGTGCGGAATCCTTCTGCGGATCGCGTGGCTGTAGCGCTTTCGGTCGATGGACTCAACACCATTGATGCGCGCCACACCTCCGCATGGAATGCAAGCAAATGGGTGATCGAACCGTATCAGACGATCACAATCAGCGGCTGGCAAATGAGCTCGGAACGAGCGCGGCGTTTTTACTTCACTAACGAACGAGATTCGTACGGCGCGAAGCTCGGACAAACAGCGAATCTCGGAGTCATCTCAGCGGTCTTCTTCCGTGAACGTCGTCGCGAGATAACAATTACAAATCCACGGGAGGCGCCAGCCTCGAAGTCGAGCCGTGCTGAGGGCACGCTGTCCGATCGCGCTGTGTCGCCGACGCGCGATGATGACGAGTATGCAGCGACTGGTATCGGGCGCAATGTGCACAACGACGTGCGCTGGGTCAACATGGATCTCGACTCGAATGCCGCGGGCGAGGTGACGATCCGTTACGAATACTATTCAGCGCTGCTGCGGTTGGGCGTGGTTCCGAGACAAACGACATTGCAGCGTCGTGAGGATTCGCGAGGCTTCAGTCCCGAGCCGTAACAATATTTCACGCAAATAGCGCCAAGGTTACGCAAAGACGCAAAGAAGAATTAAACCTCTTTGCGTCTTTGCGTAACCTTGGCGCCTTTGCGTGAAACTTTACCTGCGCAACAGATCTGCCGTGTAGAGACGACGATACACGCGGTAGTTGGACATGACTTTCTGTATGTATCCCTTCGTCTCATCGAATCCGACTTCCGCGGTGAAGACACCCGGGTCGTTTCGCTTCGCACGCGCCAGCCATCGTGCGACGTTGTCCTCGCCGCCGTTGTACGAAGCGGCGACCGGCTCGAGCATTCCCGGAAACAGGGTAGCCAAATGTTCGATATACTCCGCGCCAACCGTGATCGAAGTATCAGGTTGATAAAGCTGATTCTCACGCAGCGCATTCAACCCGGCGCCTGGTCCATATTTCTGCGCCGCGTCCATCGTTAGTTGCAACAAACCCCGAGCCCCCGCAGGCGATTTGGCCAATGGCTTGAAAACACTTTCCTGACGAATCAGCGCGAGAATGAAACGCGGATCGAGTTTGCGCGTTTTGGCCGCGCTGAGTATCGCCTGTCGATACGGTGCGGGATACTCGTCAGCAATCGAATCGATCGCATCGTTTACGCGTCCCTCGCGGTTCGCAACTATCTCAGCGCGTGATGGTCCAGCGAGGGCATTGAGACGCTGGGTTGCGAGCCAGCCGTAGTACGACTCGACACTATCGGGCACAGTCAAATAAGCGTTGAACGCTTCGTCTTTTCTGCCCGCCTGTTCAAGACTGAAAGCCCTGAGATATGAGACTTCAGTGCGACTCGTCTGCACCGCTTTCGAAAACGAGCGTTGTAACAACTGGTCGGCAATATTAACCGCATCGGACCACTGATTCTCAGCAATGTAGAGACGCAGCGCAGCAAACATCGCGTTTGTCTCAACCGCGCTGCCGGCAAATCGCTGCCTCGTTCGATTGACCCAGAGAAGCGCGTCTGCCGGTTGGTTTGCTTCACGAAGCGTGTCGATTACGTTGAGATGAGCAGTATCGATTCGTTCGCCGCTCGGAAAACGATCCACGTATTCCGCATAACGCGCCGCAGACTCAGTGAACCGGCCCATGCGCAGCAGGGAAGCGGCGCTGAAGTTCAACGCCTCGCGACCTTCTTTCGTCGCGCCATAGTCCTGCACGATTTGATTGAAGACGCGATAGCCGTTCTCATAAACCTTCTCGAGGAAATAAGAGCGCCCGATACCGAGCATCGCTTCGGGCACACGTGGATCCTGCGGGTAGTTGTCGATCAGTGTCTGCCAATGCGCACGCGCTTCAGCAAACGCGCGGACACTCAGGTAAACCGCGGCCCGGCGCATGTGTTCGGGCGGCGCCAGCTTCTTGAGATTTCCTCGTGCATCGCGATCGGCGGCATCACTGCGCCGCACAGCCGCCAGCGTTGTCTCGCTGGCTGCCTGTGTCGCAAACGCGGGAACATAGCCGCAAAGAAGCACAAAAACCGCAAACACCCCAGTTAAATACTTGTGTTTCTTGTGCATTTTTCGTGGCTACTCCCGGGTTTCTGTTGGCTCTTCGATGATCTCAAAGCTGGATTGGATTTCTACCTGCGGTCGCAGTGTTGCAGCAACGCTACAGTACTTCGTTTCGGAGAGTTCGATCGCATGGGACACGGCTTTCGCGGAGATTGCACGGCCGGTGAGGATGTGATGGACGTTCATCGCGGTGAAACGTCGGGGATAGTCGTCACGGCGTTCGCCGGTAATCTCGACGGTGTAGCTCGTCACGTGCTGGCGCTTCTTCTGGAGAATGGAGGCTACGTCAGTTGCGGTACACGCGCCGAGCGCAACCAGCAACAGTTCAACCGGAGAAGCTGCGGTCGACCGTTTGCTGTCGGTATCGATCGGCAGTGCATGACCGGAGGGAGTAATACCGAGAAACAAATCATCGCTTACGAAACGCACAGTCGCTTTCACGACCAAAAGAATAACATACTAAGCGGCGACGACTTGCTGCCTTGTGGAAACCGTTAGCCGGTTGATATCAGCAACCAGCTCGGCGATTCGATCGGCAGTGAATGGTTTTGCCACGATCCAATCTACGCCCGCCTCTTTCTGTTCATGCGAGCCAACCGCCTCGCCCCAGCCCGTGATCACAGCGATGGGGATCTTTTTATTGATCTGCCTGATCTCTCTCGCGAGCTCCCAACCACTCATTCCCGGCATGCCAACGTCGGTAAAGACGGCGTCAAAATTCGTTTCCTTGAACAGCGATAACGCTTCACTGCCACTCTCCGCGACGCACACATCGCAGCTTTCGCCCTCAAGAATGTCGCGCAACAGATCTCTCACGAAGATTTCGTCATCAACTACGAGTAGTCTCATCGGCAGTTGCTGCTCGTCGGTTATTGGGGACAGTGCCTCGGGCAATACCGCCGGCGCGCATTCGCTTTGCTCCACACTCCTCTCCACGATCTTAGCGACTGGAAGAGTGATGCGAAATTCAGTTCCATTGCCATACTGTGATTCGACTTCGATGTTGCCACTATGACGCCTGATGATGCCGAAGCTCACCGCGAGACCAAGACCAAGGCCGGCTTTACCCTTCGTGGTAAAGAACGGATCGAAGATGCGCGAACGCACTTCCGGATACATTCCCACGCCGGTATCGATAACTTTGACGATCACCGAGTCGCCTTCAGTGTGCGTCGAGAGCGTAAGCATTCCACCTTCAGGCATCGCGTCGATAGCGTTGAAAACCATGTTGACGAGCACTTCGCGTAACTCCGAGTCATCGCCCATCACCATCGCATTCGAGCCGATTTGCAGATCCATCGTGATGTGAATGTTTGATGCTTCAGCGCAGTTCTTCCAACGCGGGCGCGTAATCTCACTCGCATCCATCAGAATCTGATCGATCGAGACCAGCTCAAAATTGTGATCGCGACGCTGTCGCGCGAAGTCCTGAATCCGTTTGACGGTCTTGGCCCCATCTTCAGCGGTCTTGATGATGATATCGAGCCCGCGTTTGACCTTCTCCGGATCATCTGTGCGTTGTAGTAACTGGGCGCGACCAAGAATGCCGGCGAGTGTGTTGTTGAAGTCGTGCGCGACTCCGGATGCCAGCTCGCCGAGCGCGGAGAGTTTTTCCATTTGTGAAAACTGCTCGCGCATGCGTTCCTGCTCGGCGATGTAATGCGAGAGTTCTTTGACGTGTTTTTCAGCCTGAGCCGCCTGGTCGGCCGACGTTTCAACGTTTCTGAGGTAAGTGCGATAAGTTAGAAAAGTGATGGCGATGATCGGGAGCGTGATTACAAACGCATAGACGCCGATGAAATGGACCAATGCCGCGATGACTGCCGCCGCGCACGCGCCGCTGAAATAAGTCAGCGAAGTCCAAAGATAATGCTTGCGCCAGGTTTGAAAGATTGGCTGGTCCGTCTTGAGCGCGGCCGCGATCGCGACGAGTCCGGTATTGGAGATGTAGTGCGTGAGCGCCATCGTACAGATCGCGCCCAAAAAAGTCGCCGATAGCGGATCGGTGCGCAGCACAATAACGCTGCCGAAGATCAACTCCAGCACAGTGCTCGTGATCAGTATCGACACCGCGGCTGACGCCCAGTTGAATGCAAAGGTCAGTGGCCGGCGGCTAAAGTGCAACGTCGAAAGAAAAGCCTCGAGCCCGGCAACGATAACCGCCGCTGCCCCTCCGTAAAGAAGCAACACCAGAAAGACGAACGTGTCCGAGACGGAAATCTGCGAACTCAAACGTGGAAGCGGGATCGTGATCTTCGACGTGAGCAGGAGAGCAACCGCGACGAGGACAACAAAGCGGGAGTCGAGCTGGCCAAGACGGACCTGTGTAGTGGAATAGAGAAAAACCAGACTACCACATCCAATAACTACCCAGAGGAATGGCCGAAAGAATTTATTTGCCATGGTGTAATCGGGCTCATGTGATGAGGTAGGGTCAAGTTAAACCTTTATCAGGACAGATCGGGGGTTTTTAGTTTTGTACGGCTTCCTTCCGCGGCAGAAAGATAGTTTCGTAAGTGGCGCGGAAGTGAAAACCGCATTTGCGATAGAAGCCATGTGCCCATTCATTCGTTTCATTCACCAGCAGGCAGATAGACTTCGTATCTTTAAGCAAGCGCCGCATCAGCCCAGACATGAAGCGCGTACCAAGGTTCTTGTGACGACAGTCTTCGCGCAGCCAGACGCCTTCGAGATAGCTAACTTCAGCAGTCTTCGAGATAACATCGGCTTTGAAGATAAACTCACCATTTTCAACGACAACCCAGGTTCTACCTTGTTCAATACGTCGCAGGCAACGCTCGCGAAATCCATGCGGGTCCACTTCCATCGGATCAACGCCGCTTTCGACAAATGCGAGCTGTGCCTGGATCGGCATCACGAGTTCCAACTCGTTAACCTGCGCCGGTCTTAGTTCCACCACTGCGTCGCGAGCGTCGACAGGCCGTGTCAACTCAAACAACCACTCGCGACAAGCCAAACGCAGGCGGCGGCCGGCATCAGAATAATGACTCCAGAAATCCGCGACTCGTTCTTTCTCACCCATGATCATATGGGTGCTCGGACACTCACGCGCTACTTGTGCAAGTGCCGCGAGCGCGCGATCGGAAACCGTTTCCATCAACGTCGCATGGCCCACGAGCGCTACGCCTTCAAGTTGTCCATTCGTATCGCGACATCCGTAGAACGTGCCGCGGTTGAATGGGCTAACGACGCCGTTGTCATGAATCAAACTCATCATTGCAACCGTGTGAATCGGGCGCTGGGCCAGAAACTCCAGCACCTCCGCCGTGTCGTTGTTCGTCAGGCGTTCAATCTGGACCAGCGCGGGTGCGGCTGAGAGAGCGCGTTCGTTGACTTTGGAAGCTGTGCTCGTATGCAACATGGTCTACCTTCGCGTCGTTAGTAACCCAGATAGTCCGTATCGTCGTCGAGCACAATTGCCATGGTAGCCGTGGCGTCACCGTTGGTTAGCGCGTTGAAGGCAACGAGCACTGAGTCACCAACGAGCACGCCGTCTGAGACGAGCACGCCGTCGCTCACCAGCACTCCATCGCCAACCAGGACGCCATCGCCAACGAGAACACCGCTTCTGAAAAGATCCGAGACGCTGATGAATGTTTGGCCGATGCCGATGGTCGTGCCGTCGCTGATGATGATGCTATCGCCGACCAGCACGCCAACTGAGAACATGGTCGAATCACTGACCAGAACACCGTCCGAAACGAGAACCCCATCACTGACCAGCACGCCATCGCCCACCAGCACACCGTCGCCAATCAAAACGCCGTCACCAATCAACACTCCCTTGGCGTAGACCCTTTGATACTGGTTGATGAGCGCAGTACCGGTGACATAGGTTTGGCCCACAATCGCGCCCTGTGACCACTGGAATGTATATGGAGCGCCGGTGGTCTGGATGCTTGTTTGCGGAGCAGGCGCTGGACCCGTCAGTAGTGGAGCTCCGAGTGCGGTAGAGCTGTTGATGGTAGTGCGGACCAGTTTTGCGAGACGTACCGCGCCGTCAACGTTCAGTTCGCCGGCGCCTTGCTCAAACATGTTGGTGTTAGGCAACTGTTGAGCGGTGAACATCAAAAGAGTCTTGATCAGATTTGGGGTAAGAGTCGGATTGGCTTCGAACATCAGAGCCGCTGCACCGGAAACCAATGGCGCGGCCATCGACGTTCCGCTCAGCATCATCTGTCTGCGAGGCGGACTATTGCTGACGCCGGCATCGAGAGAAGGATTCTGTGAAAGCAGGTAATTGTCAGGCGACTCAGCAAAGATCGTTTTGTTGCCCGGAGCAGCGATCTCGGGCTTGATGAGGTTGTCGTAATGCTTGACGCCATTTTCATCCGTCCAGAAACTGCGCGTCGGACCACGCGAGCTGTAAGTCGCGATGGTGTCGTCGCCTCTTTGATCGGTTCCGCGCGTATCAACTGCGCCGACAGTGAGAACCGAAGGCTCGTTGCCCGGTGCGTGAACTTGTCCGTAGACCTTTTGACCCGCGCTGTTCTTTCCGTTGTTACCCGCGGCTGCGACAACGAGGATGCCACGATCGACGAGCATGCGAGCGGCAACGCAAAGCGGGTCGTATTTGTAAGAGTTGATTGCCGGCATGCCGAGGCTCAGATTCACTACGCGAACGTTGTAAGTTGAGGCATTCGACAGTAACCAGTTAAAAGCGGCGAGCACGTTTGATACTGAACCGGTTCCGGTTGAATTCAGAACGCGCAGGTTGAGCAGCTTCGCTCGGGGAGCAATGCCGATGTATTCGCCTCGGGAAACAACTCCGTTTCCGGCGGCGGCTGCGGCTACGTGCGTTCCGTGTCCGTATGGATCGTCCGTGCGACCTTCGCCGGTGAAATCGATGTTGACGACGATTCGCGATTGACCGTTCTGCGTATCAGTGAAAGAAGTGTGCGCGCCGTAAATTCCTGAATCGACGATCGCGATTCCGATTCCGCTACCGTCGAGAGCACCGTCAGTGCTCATCGTGCGGACGTTGTCGGTGCCGGTGGTGTGTGCGATGTGACCACCAAGAGTTCTAACTTCGCTGTCGAGAGATACGAATGAAACTTCGGAGAAAGATGACAAAGAGTTGACTACGCGGCTGGGTAACTCGAGGGCAAAAGAGTTGAGGTTGTCGAACTGTCTGCGGATCTTGACGCCGTTGGCAGCCAACAGCGCATTGAGTTGACCACTCGGCTTTGAGTTGAGTTGAAGAATTACCTTGACGGTGGCTTCGCTGCTTTTCTTTGAAAGCAGATCACCGAGGTCCGAAGCCACTTTGTTTGGTTTATTGCTGCCCAAACCTTTTCCTTTCGCGTGAGCAGCGGCAATGAGGCTGCCGCCCAGGAGGTTTGGTCCTAGTGTGAGGCTGGCCAGCAAGGCCAGCACCAGGAATCGTTTCGGTCTATTCGTCGCAGTCACCTTTGTCATCTCCATAAACGAGGTTTTTGCCGAGTCTCGACAGAAGACCGGCGTTGGCCCTAGTGCATTGCCTGTGCCAAATCAGGAGATGTGACTTAGTTCTTTCTGTGACAACCACTTAGCTTGGTTTTCGGAGACCTGGGCTGGTCCAGGTGGCCTGACCGATCTGCTCAGATTGACTGATCGCAGAAATCAGTTTGATAGAATCGGCGGGATGCTCGAAGTATGGAACAGGCGCCAAAGGCGCGAAATATGATAGCCAGGGGCAAGCGCGAGCGAAGCGAGCGCGTCGCCCCTGGTAAACACACAGAACACGCGTCGAGGCCTGAAAGGCCGAAATAGGACCGCAGTTATGACGCCCTTACAGGGCTGCATCGCATCTCTTGGGTAACGATCCAGGGGCGACGTCCCGACGGAAGTCGGGACTTGCCCCTGGCTTTAATATTCCGCGCCTTTGGCGCTGCGAATTCATAAGCTTGCGACTTCTAAATCAAAGGATGCTGCCGGAAGAGGTTGAGGTCCATCGCGACCGCATGTGGCGACGCGAGCCCGAGAATCGGGTCGAGGACGTTTATAGTGCCGAGCGCTTCATCGAGGATGTCGGATTTTGCGAGGCATTGACTGACTCGCGCCGGCCTGGACCATCGCTTTACGTCGCGGTTTGTGGTCGCCGTGATGCGCACATGCCCCGTAACGTGCAGAAGGATCCGGAGAGCAGACTGGCCTGGACCATCAAGGACGACGTGATGCGCCATGGGAAGTGTTTCTATGGGAAAGTGCTGCGAGGTCGTTCGACTTTTATCGCGCCACGTTTGGTGCCGTTCTTCAACGCGCTCTTCGGCATACCGCGGCGTATGGAGAAAAAGGTGCTTTCCGATGATGCGCAGATCATTCTCAAAATCATGCGACGCGAGTGGGAAATGGCAACGCGTGATTTGCGTGAGGCGAGTGGGATTTCGGAGCGGCCTCGTTTTGATAAAGCGATGACCCAGTTGCAGAAGGGACTCAAGATCATTCCCACCGACGTTTTGTATGAGCCGACATTTACGTACATCTGGTCCATTCCCGAAGCCCGTTTTCCGGAGCAATTAAAGGTGCAAGTGGGAAGGGAAGAGGCGTTAAAGGAGATAGCACGGTCGTATCTTATCGGAGCGGGAATGACGTTGCGTGGGGAGTTAGCACGCGTCACCGGCCTCCGTTCGCCGGAAGCGGGATTGGGTAATTGGGGTTTAGTTGATGAGGGTTTTGCGGAACGTTTAGCGCCCGGCGTGTATCGTCTTTCCGAAATGAGCCACAAAGAAGCACAAAAGGCACAAACAATTTAATAATGCATTTTGTGTATTTTGTGCCTTTTTGTGGCTAAGGTCGCGAAAGGCTTTCGTCAACCTTCGCTTCGAGCAGCGCCTGTTGTTCCAACTTCGCAATCTCGAGCACCAGCGGCAATTGATCCTGCGAACTGCCAAGCCTTTGCATCATCAGATCCGTCTCGCCTTCGGTGAGCTTTCGTTGGGACGTCGCCTCAATCACCTGCAAACGCGTCCTGGCTTTCGCCAGATGGTCTGTCGCCTGTTGCCGTAACTGCTGGAGCCGTTCATGATCCTCGGCTAGTTCCTGCTGTAACGACGCGGATTCCGGAGTGTGCAGGGTCCGGGCGCGGTTGATTTGCCGTTCCACTCGTAACATTTCCCGCTTGGACCTGGAAACTATGCGCGACGCAGTGAGGCGATTCGCCAGTGTCTCCCGGTAAGCATCGGCCAAAAGTGGATTACTTCGCTCGATTTCTGCCAGTGAAGCACGCTCGGCCGACGTCAATTCTGACCGGAACCATACAACCTCATCGGCCGTGATTCCATCCGATGCTAACCGGTCCCGTAATCTTGAGAGCCACCTCCGGCGATAAAAGAGGAGAAACGCGGCGATGACCAACCCCAGCGCAAACCCAAGGGTCAACGAGAGACCGGCCAACAACAGATAAACAGCAGCCGATTCTGTGGCTGTGGCAGTTAGAAAAAGGACAAGAAAAAGTAGCGGAGCAGGGATTGAAGCCGCCACGACGGCAACCCACGGAGCAATTTTCAGCAGACGGTTCGTGGTGACCTCTTTGCTGGAAAGTTTGCCGATTGCTTGACTCATATCGCGGCGTTCCGGTGTCTAACGTAACAGAGATCTTAGCTTATGAAGCCCCAAAAGTCTGCTATGGCGCTGTTTGCGTTTCGACCGGCTGTATAATGGCGCCGGCAACCCACAGAGGAAGGTTCAATGAAAACGTTTCGACGACTCCACCCGATCATATTGCAGTTAGTTATTGCTGCAAGTTTTGGCCTGCTGAGCCAGCCCCTCTTTGCCCAGTCGCCAGAACGCGCCGACGGCAATGGCGGCTCGCGCGGTCCCGGCAAACCAGTCACCGTTCCGGTGTCGATCCGTGTGAAAGAAGAAGTGGTGGAACTTCAGAACATAGATCTTTCCGTCAGTGAGGATGGCGAGCCGCAAACGATCATTTCGATCAGGGGTAATGCTAATTCACTGATAACTATTGCAGTTTTGATTCAGGAAGATCTCGTGCCTTCGGTGGGAACCGAGATCAAGGCACTAGCAGAATTCATCCGCAAGCTGCCGAATGGATCGCGCGTGATGGTGGGTTACCTGCGTACCGGAAGTTTGCAGGTCAAACAGAAATTCACCAACGATCTCGAGAAGGCCGCAAGTGCTTTGCGTCCACCGTCAGGTTTTGCGAGTGTCGGTCCTTATAATCCTTACGTTGAAGTCGTTGAAGCGTTGAGGAAGTTCGACTCGCAGCCACAGGGTCGTCGTGCGATATTGCTGGTGTCGGATGGGTTGGATATTTCGCGTGGAGTCGATTCTTCTTCACCGACTCAAAGCATCGATTTGCAACGCGCGATAAACGAGTCGCAGCGACGCAGTGTGGCCATCTATGGCTTCTACGCACCAACGCAAGTGGCGGCAGCCAATCCCTCGCTGGTTGGCAATGCGCAGAGTTCGCTGTTGCGCTTATCAGATGAGACGGGTGGTGTAGCGTTCTTCCAGGGCACTGGAGCCCCGGTCAGCTTCGCGCCATTTATCCGCGAGTTGGATATTTCACTTCAGAAGCAAGCTGCGCTCACTTTCCTTTCGACGCACTTGAAAAAGGGATTCCATCGCATCGAAGTAAAGTCGTCGTCACCAGGCGTGCGTGTTTCGTATCCGTCAGGGTATGTGAGGTAAGTCGTGCCACGGATTTAACAGATTAAGTACGGATCGTTCTTTACTCCGTGTCATCCGAGGTTAATTACTGCACGGTTGCTGCGAGTAACGAGCCTCGATGATCACTCGCAACGGCCCAACCATCAGCGAGCTGTCCTATCATTCCGTGAAAATAGATCTCACTACCACTTAGAACCACGAGCACGTCACCCGCGTGGTACCGCGGATCTTCAAGTCGAAACCTGATCACTGTTGCCTGTCCATTCTTCTGCTCTAATGTCTCAAACTGAAACTTATCAGCGTCTGCTACATACGTCTGGGAATTGTTAGCTACTCTCTGCTCTTCCGGCATCTATTATCTCCTGTAAGAAATTCCACATCATTAATACCGCAACTATACCTCATCACAACCACAAGAACACTGCAAGGTGTTCTATAACGTTTCGTGAGAAAGCGTGATGGCCCCGTAATATTTCGGGGGTATTCACATCCTGCATTTCAATCCCGGCGTCCTTAGATTCCCCGCAGTGGGTTTCCCAGCAATACCTTTAGCCACTGATACACGCCGGACGATAGTTGTTCCTTGGTTGGCCCCGATAACTATTGACGCCGTTTAAGCGGGAGAAAGCAGATGACTCACCACACTTCCACGTTACGAAGAAATATTCGATTGATAGCCGTAAGCTTTATTCTGGCGCTACTCGTGATTGCATTACCGGGTTTCTATAAAACACGCGCATCAAACCCTTCAGCAGGAACAATCAATGCGACAGCAACCACGCCTCTCACGTGGACCGGAACCGCTACCGGCGGCGGCGCACTTAACGCACCGCTCGGACTGATCGAGGGGGAGGACCTGTGCCAGGAAGGACTCAATTGCGACACCTTCACGTTAACTGTAGGTGGAACAACGGCAGACTGGGCCGGCAAACTGATCCACATCAAGATCGAGTGGCTGCTTCCCGTAACCGACTACGATCTCTACATTCATAAAGATTCGAACTCTGGTCCAGTTGTCGCCGGTTCCGGACGCGGCGCGACTTCGCCAACTGATCCGCTCACTTTGGAAGACACGACGATCGATCCGTCAATAAACGGCACGGGTGTTTATACAATTCACGCTGTTTACTACGCTGCCACTTTGGCTGACCAGTATCACGGCAGCGCAACGATCGAGAGCAAGCCCGCGCCGCAGCCAACGCCGCCGCCATCTAACGAAGCTGCTCCGCGTTATCAGAATTACCAGGCGCCGCCGGCGTTAGGTAACTCAGCCGGCGAACCCACCCTCGGCGTCAACTGGGATTCCGGCAACGCAATGTTTGTCGCCTCGCTGCAGACTCTGCGCATCAAGTGGGACGACACTGCGTCGCCCGCGCCCGCTACGTGGGAAGATGTCAGTGCGACGAACACTTCACTTACCAGCCTCGATCCGATTCTTTTCACCGACAGCGATGCGGGACCGAATCGCACCAATCGCACTTTCGTTTCGCAACTGCTTGGGAAAGCCAGCGCGACGTCGTTTACAGACGATGATGGCGCCCATTGGTCCATCAGCCAGGGATCGGGCATCAACTCTGGTGTGGACCATCAAACAATCGGCGGTGGTCCATACGCAAGAAATCCTGACGGTTCTTTGAAAGGCGGCGCGATTCAGCTTCCTGGCCTGGATGGAAAGATCTATCCGAACGCAATCTATTATGCGTCGCAGGACGTTGGACTTGCTGAGATCGCGCGCAGCGACAATGGTGGTCTTACTTTTGGCCCGGCGATCCCGATGTGGACACTCGTGCAGTGCGACGGATTGCACGGTCATATCAAAGTCGCGCCAGACGGCACTGTTTACGTTCCGAATAAATCGTGTGGCGGCAAGCAGGGAGTCGCTGTTTCACAGGACAACGGCTTGTCGTGGACCATTTCCACGATCGACGGGAGCACTGCCGGTGACACTGATCCTTCAGTAGGCATCGGCGCGGACGGCACTGTCTATTTCGGCTACGCGGATGGCGATGGACACGCTCGCGTGGCGGTTTCGCACAATCGTGGCGCTTCGTGGGAGCACGTGCAGGACGCCGGCGCTTCGCAGGGCGTGCAGAACACAGTGTTTCCGGCAGTTATCGCAGGCGATGGCGATCGCGCGGCGTTTTTCTTCCTGGGTTCAACCACACCGGGTGCGAACGGCAGACAGACTGATCTTGCTTTTCCGGGCACCTGGTACGGCTACATTGCGACGACATACGACGGAGGCGTGACCTGGATAACAGCGAACGCGACGCCGAACGATCCTGTCCAACGCGGCGTTGTTTGCACTAACGGCACTGCCTGTCCGGACGGAACACGTAACCTTCTCGACTTTAACGATCTGACTGTAGACAAGCAGGGCCGCGTGCTCGCTGCGTATGCGGACGGCTGTATTACGGCCGAGTGCATTCGCGGAGTCGATAGCAATGGCGATGGCAAACTCGATAACGCTGACAATGATCATACAGACAAAGCCACGATCATTCGCCAGATTGGCGGCAAGCGTCTGTTCGGTGCTTACGATCCGCCAGTTAACGCAGCGCCGCAGCCACCGCTGCTTGTCGCAACAAGAGACGGCGACGCCGTTAATCTCGCATGGTCCATACCTGACAACGGCGGCTCGGCGATCACCGGTTACCGTTTGTATCGTGGTGTCGAGGGTGGAGCTGAAACTCTGTTATCGGCTGCCACTGCGGACGTTAATTCTTACGTCGACAACGATGCCGGAGCCGCGAACTATTACTATCGTGTGACCGCGTCGAACGCGAACGGCGAAGGTGCTTCGTCACCACATGTTTTCCCAACCACAACTGAAACGGCGTGTACTGGTTTGGGCGTCACGATCATGACGGATCCGGCTGGTGATTCGTTGGACCAGTTGGGCGGTCACGATATTCGTTCGCTTCATATCGCGGAGCCTTACTCAGCCGATGGGTCGAAGAAACTCGTGTTCACGCTCAAGATGGCTGACTTGACTGATCCGCTCACACCAAACACGCAATGGCGTGTTTACTTCACCGGCGCAGACAACAACGGATACTTCGTCGACATGAGGACCGACGTGCTCGGAGCGGTGAGCTTCAAGTACGGCACGTATATTCACAACGCAGATAACACTGCGGGAACGGCGACAACCGTTGGTAATCTCGATGCCGGCAGTAATTACAACACGCAAACAGACGCAATCACGCTTGTAGTTTCGAATACTAAGATTGGTAATCCACAAGCCGCCGGCAGGCTCTCGCGAATGTTTGTGCGCGTGCCTGTGATTGCGGTCGTGCCTGATAATGCTAACTATGGAAGCCCCAGCACTGCGGTTGGTTACACGTTGATCGGAAATGCGGCGTGCCAGTCGCGGCCGGCGGCGCCGACAGCCCTGACAGCGACGAGCGGCGGCAAAGGCTCAGCGAGTTTGAGCTGGACTGACAACTCGACCAACGAGGACAGCTTTGCGGTTGAGCGCTCAACATCGATGTCGGGAGGTTTCATTCAAGTAGCAACTGTTGGCGCGAACGTGAGGACCTTCACCGACAACACCTTGTTCAGAAAGACGACCTACTTCTACCGCGTGCGGGCAGCGAACAGCGGTGGCAAGTCTGGTTATTCCAACGTTGTGAGTGTGAAGACTAAGTAGCGATGAAGAGACTAACGAGTCTTTCTCTGTTGCTTGTGATTGGAGTTCTCGTGAGCGCGGCCCCTGCCCGGCCGCGCCCCGAGATCATGGGCATTAGTCTCGAGATGAGCCGCGATGACGCGCGCGCTCGTTTGAAGACGATCGGCAGTTTGGAGAAGGAGGATCGAAAGCGGCAGGAAGTTTGGGCCGTGAAGGATGCGCGGATCTCACATCTGCTGGTTGGCTATGACGCGGAGAACCGTGTGCGCTACGTCACTGCGGTCGCACGCACGGATGGTCCAAAGATTCGTTATCAGGAAGTTGCCGACGTAAAGTCTGCTCAGCGCACGGTAGTGCAGGGCAATCATAAGTTGACCTGGGAAATCGAGGCGCAACGTGGTCACTTCGCCTACATCCTGATCGCGCGCGGCCACGATCCTCAGTACCTCGATTCATACTCGGTGAAGAAGGCAGACCAGGAAGAGATTGATTGACCTGATTCGCGTAAATCCGCGTTTATCTGTGGCTAAATTGCTGGTGGGATTGGGGCGGCATGTCGGGCTCGAACCGACGACCTCCAGATCCACAATCTGGCGTTCTAACCTACTGAACTAATGCCGCCATATTTGGTGAATGCCCCCGGCAGGACTCGAACCTGCGGCCCTCTGCTTAGCTTCCAGCATCAGGCTTTCCCTGACCGCCCGTCAAAGCTGGGGTTGCTGGCTGGACTATA